>ERZ772940.205-NODE-205-length-31849-cov-6.60357_pt1 | contig 31849 bp, 18 predicted proteins | sample MGYA00511682_ERZ772940 | MGnify/ENA primary metagenome ERZ772940 (study PRJEB29015, sample SAMEA2737922) | human oral metagenome | biome: human oral; feature: human-associated habitat; material: dental | place: China | collected 2031 ... | reverse complement strand
TAATGGTGAAAATACTATCTTAAAGGAGATTACTTATGAAATCGAAAAAGTGGCTCTTAGGAGCAGGTGCCGTCCTGAGCACAGCCCTTCTTTTAACTGCTTGTGGGCAAAGTGAAAAGAAGGCTGATGCGCCCAAGACATTCTCTTATGTCTATGCTATGGATCCATCATCTTTGGACTACAGTGTGACGAGCAAGAGTTCAACTTCTGATGTTATAGCGAACGTTGTCGATGGCCTTTTGGAAAATGATAAGTATGGAAATTTAATCCCGTCGCTTGCAGAAGACTGGTCCGTTTCTAAAGATGGCTTGACTTATACCTACAAACTTCGTAAGGGTGTAAAATGGTATACTTCTGAAGGAGAAGAGTATGCTGAAGTCAAGGCTCAGGATTTTGTTACTGGGCTAAAACACGCAGCTGATGGAAAATCAGATGGTCTTACTTTGATTCAAGATTCTATCAAAGGATTGGCTGCCTACATTAGTGGAGAAAACAATGACTTTTCTACAGTAGGAGTCAAGGCTGTTGACGATTACACAGTAGAATATACGCTCAACAAGCCAGAAAGTTTCTGGAACTCTAAAGTCACAACTGCGACCATGCTTCCAGTAAATGAAGAGTTTTTGAATTCTAAAGGGAGCGACTACGGTGCGCCAACACCATCAAGTATTCTTTATAACGGTCCTTATTTCTTGAAATCATTGACTTCAAAATCAGCCATTGAATATGAAAAGAATCCGAACTACTGGGACAAGGACAATGTTAAGATTGACAACATTAAACTAACCTTCTATGATGGTTCCGACCAAGAATCCTTGATTCGAAGCTTTACGCAGGGTGCTTATACAACAGCTCGTCTCTTCCCAACAAGCTCAAACTTTGAGTCAACTAAGAAAGAGTACGGAGATAAGATTGTCTACAGTCCACAAGAAGCGACAAGCTACTATCTCACTGTCAACGTAAACCGCCAGTCTTACAATAAAACAGCCAAAACAGACGAGGCTCAAAAAACATCAACAAAAGAAGCTCTTCTCAACAAAAACTTCCGTCAGGCCTTGAACTTTGCCCTTGACCGTCATTCTTACACGGCTCAGTTGAATGGTGAAGAAGGTGCGGACAAAATTATCCGTAACAGCCTAGTGCCTCATGACTACGTTCAAGTAGGTGAAAAAACTTTTGGAGAGTTGGCTCAGGCAGAGCTCGTTTCATATGGAGACCAGTGGAAAGATGTAGCTCTTACAGATGGCAAAGATACGATTTACAGTCCTGAAAAGGCTAAGGCATCCTTTGCTAAAGCTAAGACAGAATTGCAAGCCAAGGGTGTTACTTTCCCAATCCATTTGGATATCCCAGTTGAACAAACAGATGTAATCGCGGTTCAACAAACCAATTCACTCAAGCAGTCTATCGAGTCAACACTTGGTACTGAAAATGTCATTGTCGATGTTCTTCAAATGACAGATAATGAAAAAATGAGCATTACGTCTCAAGCCAAGGTTCCATCTCAAAAAGATTATGACCTGAACGGAACTGGTTGGGGGCCTGACTATCAAGACCCAGCTACCTACCTCAACATTCTTGATGCCAAGAAGGGTTCTGCCCTTAAACACTTGGGTATCACCCGTGGAAAAGACCCAGAAGTGATGGCTCAAGTTGGACTGGACGAATACAAGAAACTCTTGGATGATGCCGCAGCTGAAACCAGCGACCTCAATAAGCGTTATGAGAAATACGCTAAAGCTCAAGCTTGGGTGTCTGATAGCTCGCTCTTGATCCCAGTTGCGTCTTCAGGTGGTTCTCCAACTGTTAGCCGAACTGTACCATTCTCAAAAGCATACTCTCAAGTCGGGATCAAGGGAGATCCATTTGTATTCAAAGGATTAGAGTTGCAAAATGACGTCGTGACTGCAAAAGAATACGAAGAAGCCTTCAAGAAATGGCAACAAGAAAAAATCGAAACAAATGCCAAATACCAAAAAGAACTTGAAAAACACGTTAAGTAATCTATAAACAGAAAAGGAAGTTGCAGAAAAACTGTGCTTCCTTTTTTGTTTTGAGACAGTAGTCGTTGTAAAAGCAGTAACTTTACATTTTTGAATAAATTTGATAAAATACGGTTATGTTACAAAACGTAACATCGAGGAGCAATTGAGGAGTAGATGATAAAAATGAAAAAAAGATTAATCGGGACAGGTCTTGTCTTAGCGACAGGGATTTTGCTTTCGGCATGTGGACAGTTCAACACAAATACTAGCACTTATTCATCAACATTTAGTGCGAATCCAACAACTTTCAACTATCTTCTAGATTATTATGCAGATAACACTGCCGTTATTACCAATCTCGTAGATGGTTTGTTAGAGAATGACAGCTATGGGAACCTCGTACCTGCTCTTGCGGAGGATTGGTCCGTTTCATCAGATGGTTTGACCTATACCTACAAGCTCAGAAAAGATGCCAAATGGTATACAGCTGATGGTGAGGAATATGCTTCAGTCAAAGCTCAGGATTTTGTCACTGGGATCAAATATGCCGCGGACAACAAGGGGCAAGCCATGGATCTGATCCAAAATTCAATCAAGGGATTAGATGACTATGTGACGGGTGTGACCAATGACTTTTCAACTGTTGGTGTGAAGGCTTTGGATGACTACACAGTCGAGTACACTTTGACTCGACCAGAACCGTACTGGAATTCAAAGACAACCAATAGTATCCTTTTCCCAGTCAACGAAGAGTTCTTGAAATCAAAGGATAAAGATTTTGGTACCTTGACACCAGACAGTATCCTTTATAATGGTCCGTATCTGTTAAAAGATTTCACATCAAAATCTTCAATCGAGTATGTGAAGAATCCACACTATTATGACCATGATAAAGTAACTATTGAAAAAGTTAAGTTAGCCTACTTTGATGGGTCAGATCAGGAGATGACCATTCGAAACTTTGAAAATGGCGCCTACTCGATTGCAGGAGTCTATCCAAATAGTTCGAACTATGCTAAGACAAAAGAAAAATACCAAGACAATATCGTTTATAGCTTACAAGATAAGACATCTTGGTACTTTAACTTTAACGTCAATCGCAAAACCTATAATCATACCGCTAAAACAACGGACGAACAAAAGAAATCAGCTCAAACAGCTATCTTAAATAAAAATTTCCGTCAGGCTATCAACTTTGGTATTGATCGAACAGCCTACTCTGCTCAATCTAACGGTGAAGAAGCAGCGAGCAAAACCCTTCGTAATACTCTGGTTCCCCCAACATTTGTGCAGGTGGGAGATAAGACCATTGGAGAAGTAACAGCTTCTAAGCTTGTGAACTACGGAACTGAGTGGTCAGGTATCAATTTGGCAGACGCTCAAGATGCTTACTTTAACAAGGAAAAGGCCCAAGCAAAATTTGCAGAAGCTAAAAAGGAATTAGAAGCCCGAGGCGTAACTTTCCCAATCCATTTGGATGTCCCTGTTGATCAGACGAATAAAAATGCGGTTTCTGGTATGAACTCGGTTAAACAAACCCTTGAAACAGTACTAGGTTCTGACAATATCGTCATTGATGTTCAACAGCTTTCTACAGATGACTTTGGAAATGTTGCCTTCCTAGCGCCAAATCCAGCAGCTCGTGACTACGACTTAAACTTTGATGGTTGGGTTGGTGATTACCAGGATCCATCAACTTATCTAGATCCCTTCAATGCTGAAACCGGCTTCTATCTCAAGATTTTTGGCCTTGATGCCAAGGAAGACCAAGAGCTCATCAAGAGTTTGGGGCTCGATACCTATACACAACTCCTGAAAGAAGCAGATGCCGAGAACAAAGATGTCGCTAAGCGTTATGAAAAATACGCTGAAGCCCAAGCTTGGATGATTGACAATTCTCTAATCATGTCTGCTATGTCAAATGGTGGGACAGCCTCTGTAACTAAGGTAACTCCGTTTACACGTGCCTACTCCCTAGTGGGTATCAAGGGTGACGGAAATAATTATAAGTACATGAGATTGCAAAAGGACCCTGTTACCAAGAAACAATTTGACGAAGCCAAGGCTAAGTGGGAAGCAGAAAGTAAAAAGGCTATTGAAAAGAGCCAAAAAGAGTTTGAAAATCATATCAAATAAAAACAGAAATGGGGCCCCATAATAAGGGGTCTTGTTTTTGTTTTATCAAGGATTCTGTTAATGGAAGTCATAAATTCAAAATATAGCTAAGAAAAAATGAATGAAAACGCTGATAATAGCGGGAATGGATGGAATTTCTTTCATGATTGTGATATAATAATCATAATTATTAACGTGTATAGGGGATTGCCATGAGTAGACGTTCAAAGAGAAATCGTTCAGGAAATGTGAAGCGAAGTATTAATATAGCCTTATTAGCCATTTATTTATTATTGAGTGGCTCTTTGTTGTTCTTAATTTTTAGGCATAACATCCTAGCCTTTAGGCATCTCAATATCTTAGCTGCAGTTCTAGTTTTACTATCTGCTGTCGCAGCTCTACTTTTGATAGTATATAAGAAAGCCGAAAAGTTCACGATTTTCTTTTTGGTACTTGCGGTGTTGACTAGTTCGGTTTCGCTATTTGCTCTGCACCAATTTGTAGGCTTGACTAATCACATCAATGCGACATCAAACTACTCAGAGTATTCGATGAGTGTTGTGGTTCTAAAAGATAGTGAAATCAACAACGTTACCCAGTTGGATAGTGTGACAGGTCCGACTGAAACGGATAGTGACAATATCCAAAAATTGATAGCGGATATTAAGACGACTCAGAGCAAAGACTTGACGGTTGAACAAAGTGCATCTTACTTAGCAGCCTATAAGAGCTTGATTTCAGGTGATGCGAAAGCGATTGTCTTGAACAGTGTCTTTGAAAATATCATTGAAGCGGAGTATTCAGATTATGCTTCGAAGATTAAGAAAATCTATACGAAAAAACTAACCAAGGATGTTGCGGCACCAAAGGTATCTAAGAATCAATCCTTTAATATTTATATTAGTGGTATTGATACTTACGGACCTATCAGTTCCGTTTCACGTTCAGATGTCAACATCTTGATGACTGTAAATCGAGATACCAAGAAAATCCTTCTCACTACAACACCTCGAGATTCTTATGTTCCGATCGCGGACGGAGGAAATAATCAAAAGGATAAATTGACTCACGCAGGGATTTATGGAGTGGACTCATCAATTCATACCTTGGAAAACCTATATGGAGTTGATATTAACTACTATGTTCGTTTGAATTTCACCTCTTTCTTGAAATTGATTGACCTTCTAGGTGGTGTGGATGTTTATAATGACCAAGATTTCACTTCTTTGCATGGGCAGTACCATTTTCCTGTCGGGAATGTCCATCTAGACTCTGAAAAAGCCCTTGGTTTTGTCCGCGAACGCTACTCTCTAGCGGATGGAGACCGCGACCGCGGTCGGAACCAGCAAAAAGTCATTGTTGCCATCATTCAGAAGTTAACATCAACGGATGCTTTAAAGAATTATGACAACATTATTCAAGGATTGCAAGATTCTCTTCAAACCAATATGCCTTTGGAAACCATGATGGACTTGGTTAATACACAGTTGGATAGTGGTGGTCAGTATAAGGTCAATTCCCAAGACTTAAAAGGAACTGGTAGAACGGATCTTCCATCCTACGCTATGCCAGATAGCAACCTCTATATGATGGAAATTGATGAAAGTAGCTTGGCCGCAGTCAAGGCAGCTATCAAAGATGTGATGGAGGGAAAGTAGCATGATAGACATCCATTCACACATTGTTTTTGATGTGGATGATGGTCCAAAGTCGATAGAGGAGAGTAAAAACCTTTTAAGAGAAGCCTATAGTCAAGGGGTCAGGACCATTGTTTCCACATCTCATCGTCGGAAAGGGATGTTTGAGACACCAGAAGAGAAGATAGCAACTAACTTTTTGAAAGTTCGCGAAATAGCCAAGGAGGTGGCAGATGATCTTGTCATCGCTTATGGTGCAGAAATATACTATACGCCAGATGTTGTCGAAAAATTGGAAAAGAAATTGATTCCAACCCTCAATGATAGTCACTATGCTTTGATTGAGTTTAGCATGAATACACCCTATCGAGATATACATAAAGGACTGAGCGATATTCTCATGTTAGGGATTACACCAGTTGTTGCCCATATTGAGCGTTATGATGCTCTAGAAAATAATGAAAAGCGAGTTCGGGAACTGATTGATATGGGGTGCTATACCCAGGTCAATAGTTCTCATGTCTTGAAACCAAAACTCTTTGGAGAAACCTACAAATTCATGAAAAAGAGAGCTCAGTATTTCTTGGAACGTGATCTAGTTCACGTCATCGCTAGTGATATGCATAATTTGGATCGCAGACCACCTCATATGGAAGAAGCCTATGATATCATTGCTAAAAAGTATGGCGAAGATAAGGCGAAGGAACTCTTCAAAGATAACCCACGAAAAATAATAATGGATCAATTGATTTAGGAGAAACAATGAAAGAACAAAATATGATGGAAATTGATGTATTTCAATTGCTTAAAATCCTTTGGAAACGGAAAGTTCTAATTGCACTGGTAGCAATCGTAACTGGGGTAGTAGCCTTTGCCTATAGTAGCTTTATCGTAAAACCTGAATATACCAGTACGACACGTATCTATGTAGTTAATCGTAATCAGGGAGATAAGCCTGGATTGACAAACCAAGATTTGCAAGCAGGATCTTACTTGGTTAAAGACTATCGTGAAATTATTCTTTCGCAAGACGTTTTGGAGAAGGTCGCAACGGATTTGAAACTGGATCTTCCTTCAAAAGGTTTGGCTAGTAAAATCAAGGTGACCGTACCGGCTGATACACGTATCGTATCCATCTCTGTTACAGATCGTGCGCCTGAAGAAGCAAGTCGTATCGCCAACTCATTGAGAGAGGTTGCAGCTCAAAAGATTATTAGTGTTACACGGGTTTCAGATGTGACGACACTCGAAGAGGCTCGCCCAGCAACCTCACCATCTTCACCAAACATTCGTCGTAATACCATGATTGGATTTCTCGCTGGAGCGGTTGTGATGATTGTCACGGTTCTCCTTATTGAACTCCTAGATACACGCGTTAAACGACCAGAAGACGTTGAGGATGTTATGCAAATTGCATTATTAGGAGTTGTTCCAAATTTGGATAAATTGAAATAGGAGAGAAAAATGCCAACGTTAGAAATCGCACATAAAAAATTGGATCAGGCAAGAAAAGCAGAGGAATATTACAATGCGCTTCGTACCAATATACAATTGAGCGGAAATAACTTAAAAGTTATTTCAATCACATCGGTAAAACCGGGGGAAGGAAAGTCAACTACTTCTACCAATATTGCTTGGGCCTTTGCGCGTGCTGGATATAAGACACTTTTAATTGATGCCGATATTCGTAATTCTGTTATGTCAGGTGTTTTTAAATCACGTGAAAAGATTACGGGATTAACAGAGTTCTTATCTGGGACAACAGATTTATCACAAGGGTTATGTGATACAAATGTTGAAAATTTGTTTGTCATTCAAGCTGGTTCCGTTTCTCCCAATCCAACAGCTTTGTTGCAAAGTGAGAATTTTAAGACTATGCTTGACACTTTGCGCAAGTACTTCGATTACATCATTGTGGACACCGCTCCTATCGGAGTTGTGATTGATGCGGCTATCATCACTCAGAAATGTGATGCTTCGATTTTGGTGACAGCAGCTGGTGAAACAAATCGCCGTGATATCCAAAAAGCCAAAGAACAATTGGAACAAACAAGTAAACCATTCTTAGGGATTGTATTAAATAAATTGAATACCTCGGTTGAAAAATATGGATCGTATGGGGCTTATGGCTCTTACGGGAAAAAATAAGAGATAGCTTAGGGAAGATATTATGGAAGAAAAAGGATTGAAGATTACTTTGGCGGTAATCCAGAGTTTTCTTGTCATTATATTAGCTTATTTACTTAGTTTTGTTAGAGAAACAGAGATTGTAAATACTTCTGTTATCATCTTGTCCATTCTGCATTTTGTTGTTTTTAACATTAGTGATTATGGGCATGATTTTTTTAGAAGGGGTTATTTGGCTGAGTTTCTCAGCACTATAAAATATATCGTTTTCTTTGCTTTAGCCATCAGTATTTCAAACTTCTTTTTAGAAGATCGTTTTAGTATCTCTAGACGAGGCATGATTTATTTTTTGACAATACATTCTATTTTGTTGTATTTGTTGAATCTGTGCATTAAACGCTATAGGAGACGTATCTTTCCAAATTTCAAGGGGAGTAAAAAGATATTCTTGATAACAGCTACTTCCAGAGTTGAGAAAGTTGTAGATAGACTGATAGAGTCGGGAGATATTTTTTGGGAATTGGTGGCGGTTAGTGTTTTGGATCAGCCTAATTTTCAGCATGCATCCGTAACCGTTGTACCTGCAGAGAACATCTTAGATTTTGCTACCCATGAAGTTGTTGATGAAGTTTTTATCAATTTACCAAGTGAAAAGTATGACATTGGGGAGTTCATCTCTCTTTTTGAAACAATGGGAATTGACGTGACAGTCAACCTGAATGCTTTCAATAACTATCTAGGTAGCGATAAAAAGATTCGCGGAATGGCAGGCTTGAATGTCATTACATTTTCTACAAAATTTTATAAGACAAGCCACGTCATTGCTAAACGTTTCATTGATATCATAGGTTCAATTATCGGACTACTTATTTGTGGATTGGTGAGTATTGTTTTGGTTCCAATGATTCGAAAAGATGGCGGACCCGCTATTTTTTCTCAAACTCGTATCGGAAAAAATGGTCGACATTTCACTTTTTATAAATTTAGATCTATGTGCGTGGATGCTGAGAAAAAGAAACAAGAGCTCCTTGCACAAAATACCATGCAAGGTGGTATGTTTAAAGTCGATGATGATCCTCGTATAACAAAGATAGGGAGATTTATCCGTAAGACCAGTCTAGATGAGCTCCCTCAGTTTTGGAATGTTTTAATGGGAGATATGAGTTTGGTTGGGACACGTCCCCCAACAGTTGATGAGTATGAAAAATATACTCCTGAACAGAAACGTCGTCTTAGTTTTAAGCCTGGAATTACTGGTCTATGGCAGGTGAGTGGTCGTAGTAAAATCACGGACTTTGATGATGTTGTCAAGCTGGACGTAGCTTATATTGATGATTGGACCATCTGGAAAGATATTGAAATATTGTTAAAGACCGTCAAAGTGGTATTTATGAGAGAAGGGGCAAAGTAACTATATGAATAAGGTAAGAGAAATCCAGCTAGGAGAATTATCTTTATTAGAAAGTTTTATTACTATTTGTAGTAGATATGACTTGAGATATTATGCTTTGGGAGGGACATTACTAGGAGCAATTCGTCACAAAGGATTTATCCCTTGGGATGATGATATGGATTTGGGAATGCCACGAAAAGATTATGAAAAATTTTTGTCTATTTGCAGAGAGGAATTACCGAATCATATTATTTTAAGACTTCATGATGATAATTTAGGTAATACCTCTATTATGGATACGTCCTTACAAATTCCATTTGGAGATGAACTGTGTAGCCCATTTATAGATATTTTTCCCCTGGATGGTTATCCAGAGGATAGTTTCCATTATTTTATACATACAAATAAAATTAAATTCTATCGTGCACTTTCTAAAATTTCTGTCATTGATCGTCTACATGACAGAGATAGGGGAAACTTTGAAAATGCCATTGTGAGTATATCAAAAATTTTAAAATTAAATAAATATCTAAAAACATCCATTATTAATAATAAATTACAAAATCTAATTAAAAAATATGATTTTGAAACAAGTTCAATAGTTGGTAATGTATTAGGTTCCTACAGAGAACGTGAACTTGCTAGAAAAGAAGTATTCGGTGAACCGCAATTACTAGAGTTTGAGAACTTAGAAATAAGTTGCCATGCTAACCCAGATGAATATTTAACAAAAATATACGGTGATTATATGAAGTTACCAAAAGAAGCTGAACGTAAGGGTCACTTCGAGTCTACATGGGGAGATTAATTTGAATAGTTTTGATTTAATGGGGGTCAGGATTGACCCCTTAACAATGGATGAAACAGTAGAGGCGGTTGAGAATTTTGTCATTGAACAACGTCCTCTTCATTTAATGGGCGTAAACGCTGATAAGATTAATCAATGTCAATCAGATGACGTCATTAAAAAAATAGTTAACGATTCTGAAATTATCAATGCAGATGGTGCATCAGTAGTTCTAGCCTCTCGATTTTTGGGCTACCAAGTTCCAGAGCGAGTTGCTGGAATTGATTTAATGCAAAGATTATTAAAATTAGCGGATGAGAAATCTTATTCTGTGTATTTCTTTGGTGCTAAAGAAGAAGTTTTGCAGGATATGTTACAAAATTTCAAAGAAGAGTATCCAAATCTACGAGTTGCTGGACATCGTAATGGTTATTTTTCGGAGGAAGATGAGCAAGATATTCAGGAAGATATTCGTGAAAAGAACCCTGACTTTGTATTTGTTGGAATCACCTCTCCGAAAAAAGAATACATCATTCAAAAATTTATGGGCAATGAAGTGAATTCCATTTTTATGGGTGTAGGTGGTAGTTTTGACGTATTGTCCGGTCATATTCAACGAGCACCACTTTGGATGCAAAAATCAAATCTAGAGTGGTTGTTTCGAGTCGCTAATGAACCAAAGCGTCTCTTTAAACGATATTTTGTGGGGAATATTACCTTTATTAAGCGAGTTTTAGATGAGAAACGAAAAACGAAAAAATAATATTTTACATATTTCACGAACAATGGATATTGGTGGCGCTGAGAGGATTGTGTACCAGTTGAGTTCTGATTTGCAAGATGAGTTTGATAGTGTACACATTGCTTCTACAGGAGGCCTTTGGGAACGAGAATTAGCAGCCCAAGGAATTATCCATCATAAAATTCAGGATATAGACAGCAAAAATCCTTTTACAGTGTTGAAGTTGATTCTTAGTATCTATCAAATTATTAATAATAATGATATCACTCTGGTCCATACTCATCATCGAATGGCTGCTTTTTATATTCGTTTATTAAAACTGATTAATCCCAAATTAATCCACGTTTATACTGCCCATAATGTTTTCAAAGATAAGTTGTCTTTATATAGATTTTCACTGAAAAATGCCTACAGTATTGCAGTTAGTCAAGCAGTTGATAAAAATTTGAAAGATGATGTGGGAATTACCGACAGTACTGTCATCTATAACGGAGTAATCTTAAAGCAGACAAATAAACAGGTTGATGAGATTATGAAGTTTGATGGAATCAAACTTGGTTGTATTGCAAGATTATCTGAACAAAAGGGCTTGACCTATCTTATTGATGCGATGTCTCTGATTTCAAAAGAAAATATTCATTTATTTATCGTTGGTGATGGAGAGCTTAGAACTGAACTAGAAAATAAAGTTAAAGATCTCAATCTAGAAGAGAAAGTAATTTTTTTGGGCTATAGACAAGATATTGTTGAGTGTATTAATAGTTTTGATTTTTGTGTCTTACCCTCAGTATTTGAGGGACTTGGCCTAGTTGCTATTGAAGCATTTATGAATGGAAAAACAATGATTGCAACAGATATTTCAGGATTAAATGAAGTTGTTACGAAAGAAAATGGTGTGTTGGTTCCGCTTAAAGATGCTAGAGCCTTAGCTTCTGCTGTTGAGGGACTGTCGACTGACTTGCAACTTAGAACAAAGTTAGCTACTCAGGCTAAAAAAGATTATGAGGAGAAATTTAGTTATCCTTTGTTTCTAGAGAATTATCGTAAATTTTATCAAAAACTAATGGGAGATCCAAAATGAAAAAAGTAATGTTAGTTTTTGGGACGCGTCCAGAAGCAATAAAAATGTGTCCTTTAGTCAATGAGTTGAAGAAAAACAACTCGATAAAAATACTTGTGTGTGTAACTGGTCAACATAAAGAAATGTTAGAACAAGTTTTGGATGTCTTTAAAGTTGTTCCTGATTATGACTTAGGAATTATGAAGACAAATCAAACATTATTTACAATCACGACAAGTATTTTAGATAAAATTCAAGCGGTTTTAGAGCAGGAGAAACCAGATATTGTTCTTGTTCATGGAGATACTACAACCACTTTTGCAACAGCTTTAGCTGCATTTTACATGGGAATTAAAGTTGGACATGTAGAAGCAGGATTGAGAACTTATAATCTTCAAAGCCCATTTCCTGAGGAATTCAATCGCCAGACTACTTCAATTATTGCGGATTTCAATTTTGCTCCGACAGAGGTGGCTAAAGAGAATCTCTTAAAAGAGGGAAGAGGGAATATCTATGTTACTGGGAATACAGTTATTGATGCCTTGAAAACAACTGTTCAAGATCATTATGACCATCCTATTTTAGAGTGGGCGAAGGACAGTAAACTAATCATGTTGACAGCACATCGACGTGAAAATCTTGGCCAACCCATGGAAAATATGTTTAACGCAGTTAATCGTATCCTGAATGAATTTGAAGATGTTAAAGTCGTATATCCTATTCATAAGAATCCTAAGATTCGTGAGTTAGCAAGTAAGGTATTTGGCGACAATGAACGTATGAAAATCATTGAACCTCTAGAAGTCATTGATTTCCATAATTTCATGAATCAAAGCTACATGATTTTAACAGATTCTGGTGGTGTACAAGAAGAAGCACCTTCTTTAGGTAAACCAGTATTGGTAATGCGTGATACAACAGAACGTCCAGAGGGTATTGCTGCGGGAACATTGAAGTTAGTAGGAACAGAAGAAGAAAATATTTATACTAATTTCAAACTTCTTCTAGAAGATGAAACAGAGTACAGCAAGACGAGTAAAGCAAGTAATCCATATGGAGATGGAAAAGCTTGTGAGCGTATTGTTGATATCATTTTGGAAGGATTATCATAATGAATCAGATTTCTATTGTTATACCAGTGTACAATGTCGAGGACTATCTTCAATATAGTGTAGGCAGTTTAAGAAAGCAGACCTATAAGAATGTCGAGATTATCCTGGTAGACGATGGTTCGACGGATAGTTCTGGAGAAATTTGTGACCAATATGCTCGAGAAGATGACAGAATTAAAATTCTGCATATTGAAAATGGCGGACAATCTAGGGCTAGAAATATAGGAGTAAAAGAGGCTTCCTCTGATTGGATTATGTTTCTAGACTCAGACGACTATTATGATTTAAGAGCGGTTGAATATTTAGTTGATTTAAGAGACAAATATGACGTTGATTTGGTTGTGACTTCAATTGTTGAAGTGAGAGATCATAAAATAAATAATATAGGCGAAAGTCTTTCATTAGAAAATAGTAAGAAACTAGATAAAGATGAAGCCCTTGTTCAAATGTTTTACGGGAATAGTGTAGGAACTCATCCTGGAGGAAAACTTTATAAGAAAGATATTTTATTAAAATATCCTTATCCAGAGGGAATGATATATGAGGATTTAGCTATTGCCTATGAACATATTGCCGCTAGCGGAGAGATTGCGGTAGGATCTATTAATCTATATAAATATTATCGGAGATCAGGTAGTACCGTGAATTCTGCATATAGTACAAAACTTCTAGATTTTTACAAGGCAATGGATTGCAATAGGAATTATGTAGAACGAGACTTTTCAACCAACCAAGAGATGCGAAGAGCCTTAAATGTACGATATGTTTTTAATGGTCTTCACATTGTCCATGCATTACTTGGTTCCAATATGTATCAAGAGGTTAATAAGGTACGTAAAGAATACGTTCAGTATTTCAAGGACGTTATTCCGAATCCAAATGTCACAAGGAAAAATAAATTGAAATATATATTGTTTCTCGTATCTGCAAAACTGTATAAAAAAGTCAGAGGGAAAATGGGTTAGATAGTCATGAAAGTTTTGAAAAACTATGCTTACAATCTCTCTTATCAATTATTAGTGATTATTCTTCCGATTATCACAACACCTTATGTTACTAGAGTTTTTAGCTCAAACGATTTAGGAACTTATGGATATTTCAACTCAATTGTTACCTATTTTATTCTCTTAGCGACTTTAGGAGTTGCTAATTATGGGACAAAAGAAATTTCAAGTCATCGGAAAGATATTCGAAAAAACTTCTGGGGTATCTATACCTTGCAGTTTGGTGCAACATGCTTATCAATTTTATTATATATAATTTTGTGCTTTGCATTTCCATTTATGCAGAATCCAGTAGCGTATATTTTAGGCTTAAGTTTATTATCTAAGGGAATGGATATTTCTTGGCTTTTTCAAGGCTTGGAGGATTTTCGTAAGATAACAGTTAGAAACATCACTGTTAAACTGGTGGGAGTTGTTTCAATATTTTTATTTGTCAAAACCCCAGGTGATTTATATCTATATGTTTCCTTATTGACAGTATTTGAATTATTAGGCCAGTTAAGTATGTGGTTTCCAGCACGTGAATTTATTGGCAAGCCTCACTTGGATTTATGTTATGCAAAGAAACATCTTAAACCGGTAATTTTATTGTTTTTGCCTCAAATAGCAATTTCTTTGTATGTTACTTTAGATAGAACAATGCTCGGTGCTTTAGCATCAACTACTGATGTTGGTATTTATGATCAAGCTTTAAAATTGGTGAATATTTTACTTACTTTGGTAACTTCTCTGGGAAGTGTCATGCTTCCACGTGTTTCAAATCTTTTATCAAAAGGAAATAATGAAGCCGTGAATCGAATGCATCAGGTATCTTTTTTAATTTACAATTTGGTAATTTTTCCAATTATTGCGGGCATGCTAATTGTTAATAATGATTTTGTAAAATTTTTCTTGGGCAATGACTTCCAAGATGCCAGGTATGCTATTGCAATTATGATTTTTAGAATGTTCTTTATTGGGTGGACGAATATTATGGGAATTCAAATTTTGATACCTCATAATAAGAATAAAGAATTTATGACTTCAACCACGGTTCCAGCAATTATTAGTGTAGGATTAAATCTGCTCTTACTACCTAAATTTGGCTATATTGGTGCATCAGTTGTATCGGTACTAACGGAAGCCTTAGTATGGTTCATTCAATTGTATTTTACAAGAGAATATCTGAGAAAAGTGCCAATTTTTGCTTCAATGTTTAAAATATTTTTAGCGTCTATCCTTATGTATTTTGTTCTTTCATTATTAAAGACAGGTATGCATTTTGTACCGTTGGTTAATGTTGTTATATGTGCAGTTGTAGGGGGAATACTTTATGTTCTGCAAATTTTATTATTTAGAGTAGTTAGTCTAAAAGAGCTAAAAGAGCAATTATTCAATAAATAGAATGGTAAGAATATCACTATAAATTAATTAAATTTTTTTATAGATGAGAATTTGTTTTAGATAATATTGTAAAGGGTTAAAAGTTTAGGAAAGTGAGGAAGGGAGATTGTAGATGAGCTAAAATTTCTATGATTTAAAATAATCAGTTTAGTTTATTCTATATTATTCTTTATCAAAAAATGAAAAAAATAAATATTGAAAACCTACTGGTTAACATTGTTGTAGCGATAGTGGTATTTTTTAATGCTATATCTACAACAATGTTGGATAGGACTTTTTTTCAAGTCAAAGCAAATTATCTGTTTGTAGTTGTATTGCTTTTAGGACTTCGATTTTTGTATAAAATGAGGATTTCTTACAAATATCTGGTATTATCTATCTTACTTCTCTTAACAGGAATTGTAGTATATTTACAAACTGGTAGGCTTAATTTTTTTGTCTATTCGACATTACTAGTTTTTTTAGTTAATGTTGATATGAAAGTAATTTTGAAAAATTATATTTTTGTCTCTAGTATAGTATTGATAGTTGTATTTATATTATCACTTTTAGGAATAGTACCAAATTTACAATATAATCGAGGGGGAGTGATTCGAAATTCCTTTGGCTTTATTTATCCGACCGATTTTGCTTCTCACTGTTTCTATCTATTTATAGCTTATTCCTATCTATTAAAGGATAGATTGATTTGGACAAGAACAATAGTGGGGATTCTACTAGCTGGCTTTGTCATTAAATATTGTGACGCACGCTTAAATGCATTGTCTATTTTATTAGCAACGGTTATCTTTATATATTTTTATGTTGTTGGAGAAAAGAAACTTCGTATTTATGCAATACTGCCATATTCAGTACTGATTTTCTCATCATTAATGATGTATTTATCTTATACGTTTTCTTGGGGCTCACCTTTTCTGGTTTCAATTAATAAATTAATTACGGGTAGGTTGGCGTTAGGAAGAAATGCATTTACTTCCTTTAGTGTAAATTTATTTGGTACCAGAGAAGTTTTGTTTATCGGTTCAGGTGGAAAGACGGAAGCTGTAATGGGATATAACTATGTAGATTCCTCTTATGTCCAGATGCTGTTTACATATGGTATTGTTCCCGTAGTGCTATTAATTATAATTTATATCATTTCAGCAAAAGAGCAGTCTAAAAAAGGTCAATATTTATATGTAGCAATTCTATCTATAATTGCTCTAAACTGCATGATTGAAGCATTCTGGTTTGTGCCCTCGTACAATATTTTTATGTTTATGTTGTTTTCAAAAAATACTTTTGATAGGATTAAATTAAATGATAGTTTTTCGCAAATTAACACTTAAGTTTTTTAATTAGTAGAGAGATTGTTTTAAATGATATAATATTTTTGATCTGTCAATTTTGGTAGTCTAATATCACCTCATTTAATTGAGTTATTAAAAAAGGAACTTTATTGTTTGATAATGGAGATTTAATATGTATGATTATCTAATCGTTGGTGCTGGTTTGTCGGGAGCAATTTTTGCTTATGAAGCAACTAAGCGTGGAAAAAAAGTAAAAGTGATTGATAAGCGTGATCACATTGGTGGGAATATCTACTGTGAGAACGTTGAAGGTATCAACATTCACAAGTACGGTGCACATATCTTCCATACTTCAAACAAAAAAGTCTGGGATTATGTTAATCAATTTGCTGAATTTAACAACTACATCAATTCGCCTGTAGCTAATTACAAGGGTAGCCTTTATAATCTACCTTTCAATATGAATACTTTTTATGCTATGTGGGGGACAAAAACTCCTCAAGAAGTGAAAGATAAGATAGCTGAACAAACGGCTCATATGAAAGATGTTGAGCCTAAAAACTTGGAAGAACAAGCTATTAAGTTGATTGGTCCGGATATCTATGAAAAGTTGATTAAAGGATACACCGAAAAACAATGGGGACGTTCTGCTACTGATCTTCCACCATTTATCATTAAACGCTTGCCAGTTCGTCTAACCTTTGATAATAATTATTTTAATGACCGTTATCAAGGAATTCCAATTGGGGGTTACAACGTTATTATCGAGAATATGCTGAAGGGTGTAGAAGTGGAACTTGGCGTTGACTTTTTTGCCAATCGCCAAGAATTAGAAGCTTCAGCTGAAAAAGTTGTCTTTACAGGAATGATTGACCAATACTTTGATTATAAACATGGTGAGTTAGAATACCGTAGTCTTCGTTTTGAACATGAAGTTCTAGATGAGGAAAATTATCAAGGAAATGCAGTTGTAAACTATACAGAACGTGAAATTCCTTATACTCGCATCATTGAACACAAGCACTTCGAATACGGAACGCAACCAAAGACAGTTATTACGCGTGAATATCCTGCTGATTGGAAACGTGGTGATGAACCCTATTATCCAATCAATGATGAGAGAAACAATGCTATATTTGCTAAATATCAAGAAGAAGCGGTACAGAATGATAAGGTGATTTTCTGTGGACGTTTAGCAGATTATAAATACTACGATATGCATGTGGTAATCGAACGTGCCCTGAATGTGGTAGAGGAAGAGTTTAAATAAGATAATAAAGGATAAAATTAATCGATGAAATATTATCTAAAAGAAGAATTTCTGAAGGATTCTGGTGCACGAAATGCGGGGAACAAGGCACGAAATGATGTCGAAGAAATAGTAGTTCGCGAGGGCTATAGCCCTTTGCTATTGATGGTAGATGATTGGTATCAAATGGGGACTATTAGAGCCCAACGACACAAGGCTCAAGCTCTATCTAAAGCTTTGTCTAAGTTAAAGAAAGGAGATCAGCTACTTATTCAATTTCCTATGCTTCATCATAGTTTCTTTACGACCCATTTAGTAAAAAGAATGCAACGTAAGGGAGTAAAGGTTCACTTTATTATCCATGATTTAGAAGTTTTGCGCTATGCTAATTTGGATACAGTGCCCTGGAAGCATAAAATCCGAGTTCATCTTCAAGAATCTAGTCTTTTGAAACAAGCTGATGGTCTTATTGCTCATAATCCAATTATGAAATCAGTGCTAGTGGACAAGGGAATTTCTGAGAAAAAAATAGTTAGTTTAGGTATTTTTGACTATCTTATCCCGAATTATCAGGATAAAGAAAATCTATCGAAGGAAGGGGCTATTATTGTAGCTGGAAATTTGGCCCAAGAAAAAGCAGGTTACTTATATGAGTTGCCTGCAAGACCGGCATATAACCTCTATGGTGTTGGTTTTGATGAGGCTAGAAAGCTATCCAATGAAACTTATTTTGGTTCATTTCTTCCAGATGAACTACCGTCAGCATTGGAAGGAAGCTTTGGTTTGGTTTGGGATGGTGATAGTTCTAAAACTTGTAGCGGAGTATTTGGTGAGTATTTGAGATACAATAATTCCCACAAGGCCTCCCTTTATTTGGCTTCTGGTTTTCCTATTATTGTTTGGAGGCAATCAGCCTTGGCTAATTTCGTTTTAGAAAAGGAGTGTGGAATTAGTGTTGAGAGCTTGCTTGATTTAGAAAAGGAACTAGAACATTTGTCTGAAGAAGAGTATCAGAATTTGGTAAATAAGGCTAAGTCTGTAGGTCAAAAGATTCGAGAGGGTGCTTACCTCTTTTCTGCATTAAAAAAGTTAAAATGATTGATTGAAATATTATTTTAAGTTATGTATTTCATAGATATTGAAACAAAAGTCAATAACTATGCTTAGAGCAGTTTAAAACTGATTAAATAGATGGGAAGGAGAATCGTTAGATTCTCTCTTTTCTTAAAGTAGTTGTTTTTTAATTGAATTATTGGAATACTTTGTTAAAAAATTAGTGTATTGTATAAATTATTTTAAGATAATTTTTCAGAAAATGCTAAAATCATTCAAAAATTCTGAAAATTCTGTTGACAACTTTCTGAAAAGAGTCTATAATGGGATGTAAATTTTAAAGGAGAAAATGATGAAAAGTTCAAAATTACTTGCCCTTGCGGGTGTGACATTATTGGCAGCTGGTACTCTGGCTGCGTGCTCTGGATCAGGTTCAAGTGCTAAAGGTGAGAAGACATTCTCATACATTTATGAAACGGATCCTGATAACCTAAACTATTTGACAACTGGTAAGGCAGCTACATCAAATATTACGAGCAACGTTATCGATGGCTTGCTTGAAAATGACCGCTATGGTAACTTTGTACCATCTATGGCTGAGGATTGGTCTGTATCTAAGGACGGCTTGACTTACACGTATACCCTTCGTAAGGATGCAAAATGGTATACCTCTGAAGGTGAGGAATACGCAGAAGTCAAAGCTCAAGACTTCGTAACAGGACTTAAATATGCTGCTGATAAAAAATCTGATGGTCTTTATTTAGTTCAAGAATCAATCAAAGGATTGGACGCCTATGTTAAAGGAGAAATTACAGACTTCTCTCAAGTAGGAATCAAGGCCCTTGATGATTATACAGTTCAGTACACGTTGAACAAGCCAGAAAGCTTCTGGAATTCTAAGACAACGATGGGAGTTTTGGCTCCAGTAAATGAAGAGTTCTTGAACTCTAAAGGGGATGACTTCGCTAAGGGAACTGATTCAAGCAGTATTCTCTACAATGGTCCATTCTTACTCAAATCAATTGTTGCTAAATCTTCTGTTGAATTTGCGAAAAATCCTAACTATTGGGATAAGGACAATGTCCATATCGATAAGGTTAAATTATCATTCTGGGATGGACAAGACACCAACAAACCAACTGAAGCTTTCAAAGACGGCAGCTTTACAATGGCTCGTCTCTTCCCAACAAGCGCTAGCTACGCAGAGACTGAAAAAGCATTTAAAGACAATATCGTTTATACACAACAAGACTCTACTACTTATTTAGTCGGTACGAATATTGATCGTCAGTCTTATAAGTACACTTCTAAGACAACGGATGAAGAAAAAACATCAACCAAGAAAGCTCTTCTAAACAAAGACTTCCGTCAAGCTCTTGCTTTTGGTTTCGATAGAACAGCCTATGCTTCTCAAGTAAATGGTGCAAGCGGGGCAACTAAACTGCTTCGTAACTTGTTTGTTCCTCCTACATTTGTACAGGCAGATGGAAAGAACTTTGGCGAAATGGTCAAAGATAAATTGGTGACTTATGGTGACGAGTGGAGTAACGTGAACTTGGATGATGCTCAAGATGGACTCTACAACCCAGATAAGGCCAAAGCAGAGTTTGCTAAAGCTAAGACAGCTCTTCAAGCGGAAGGTGTGAAATTCCCAATCCACTTGGACATGCCTGTAGACCAAACCAATACAACAAAAGTTCAACGTGTCCAATCTTTTAAACAGTCAGTTGAAGAAAACTTAGGATCAGATAATGTGGTTGTCGATATCCAACAACTTCAAAAAGATGATGTTCAAAACATTACCTACTTCGCTGAAACTGCGGCTGGAGAAGACTGGGATATCTCAGATAACGTGGGTTGGTCTCCAGACTTTGCAGACCCTTCTACCTACCTTGATATTATCAAACCATCTGTAGGGGAAAATACAAAGACTTACCTAGGATTTGACTCTGGAACAAACAACACTGCTGCCAAGCAAGTTGGTTTGGAAGACTACGAAAAAATGGTTATGGAAGCTGGGGAAGAAACTACTGACGTTTCAAAACGTTATGAAAAATATGCTGCTGCCCAAGCTTGGTTGACAGATAGTGCCTTACTCATCCCAACAACTTCTCAAACTGGTCGTCCAATGTTGTCTAAGATGGTACCATTTACACTTCCATTTGCATACTCTGGTAACAAGGGTATGAGCGAAGCCCTCTTGTATAAATACCTAGATGTACAAGACAAGGCGGTAACAACAGAAGAGTATCAAAAAGCTCAAGAAAACTGGTTGAAAGAAAAAGAAGAGTCTAATAAGAAGGCTCAAGAAGACCTCGCAAACCATGTGAAATAATTTTACAGGATATGAGAAAGGATTTAGTATTCCTCTTGGATGCTAAGTCCTTTTTATATCTTTAAAGCGAGCTTTTAAATTTGAGGTGTCTTGAGAAATTTTTGCGAATTTTCCTTTTTCCTATTGCTTTCTTAGATATTATTTGTTATATTAAAAGCATAATTATTTTTTTATTTATGACGGTTAAGCGCGGTACTTTCAGAGAAAGGAGTATTTTTAAAAAAAGAAATGTAAACGCTTACTGTGAAGTGAAAGGATTAAGGAGTTTATGAATAAACAATTTTTTGAAAAACGCTGTAAGTTCAGTATTCGTAAGTTTACGCTTGGAGTAGCTTCGGTGATGATTGGAGCGACTTTCTTCGCAGCTAGCCCAGTATTGGCTGATCAAGCAAGGGTTGGTTCAACAGATAATTTGCCGAGTGAACTAGCTGATTTGGATAAGAAGGCTAGTGATGAGGGGCACGATTTTGACAAGGAAGCTGCCGCTCAGAATCCTGGTTCAGCTGAGACTACAGAAGGCCCGCAAACAGAAGAAGAGTTGTTGGCTCAAGAAAAAGAAAAGTCTGAAAAGCCAAGCAATCTGCCAAAAGAATTAGAAGATAAGTTGGAGAAAGCTGAAGACAATGGGCGCGAAGTTGACAAGGATCAATTGGCCCAAGATACTGGGAAGCTCGTCCCAGAAGATGTGGCTAAGACTACCAATGGGGAATTAAACTACGGCGCGACTGTTAAGATTAAGACGCCATCAGGAGAAGGTAGCGGTATTGTCGTTGCTAAAGACCTTGTCTTGACAGTTTCTCATAACTTTATCAAGGATAGCCAAGACGGCAATATCCGTAAGGTTGTGGATAATGATCAAGGGGATGGAGATATCTATAGCATCTCATATCCGGGATTGCCAGATGTCAAGTTTAGCAAGAAAGATATCATTCATTGGGATCGTGAAGGCTACCTGAAGGGCTTCAAGAATGATTTGGCCCTTGTGAGATTGCGTACAGTTCTCGAAAACACGCCTGTTGAAGTAACCAAAAAGCCAGTAGTTAAGAAAATCGGAGATAAACTCCATGTCTTTGGTTATCCAGAAGGGAAATTGAATCCGATTGTCAATACTACAGTTGATTTTGCGGAACCATACGGAGAAGGTGTCCAAGGGATTGGTTACCAAGGAGGAAAACCGGGTGCTAGTGGCGGCGGTATCTTTGATACAGAAGGCAAATTAGTCGGTGTACACCAAAATGGTGTAGTTGGAAAGCGGAGCGGCGGTATTCTCTTCTCACCAGCTCAACTAAAATGGATCCAAGACCACATACAGGGAATTTCAAGTGTGAAACCAGCAGACTTGGAAGAGAAAGAAAAACCGGCTGAAGAAAAACCAAAAGAGGATAAACCTGCAGCTGCTAAACCTGAAACACCTAAGACAGTAACCCCTGAATGGCAAACAGTAGCGAATAAAGAACAACAGGGAACAGTTACGGTTCGTGAAGAAAAAGGTGTCCGCTACAATCAATTGTCCTCAACTGCACAGAACGACAATGGCGATAAACCAGCCTTGTTTGAAAAACAAGGATTGACAGTTGACGCTAATGGAAATGCGACGGTTGATTTAACCTTCAAAGATGATTCTGAAAAGGGCAAATCACGCTTCGGTGTCTTCTTGAAATTTAAAGACACCAAGAACAATGTTTTTGTTGGTTATGACAAGGACGGCTGGTTCTGGGAGTATAAATCTCCAACCGATAGCACCTGGTATAAGGGCAACCGTGTAGCAGCACCAGAACCAGGTTCTGTAAACCGTATTTCTATCACTCTCAAGTCAGATGGACAACTCAATGCAACGAATAATGATGAGAAACTCTTTGATACAGTCACTTTGCCAGCAGCTGTTAATGAAACTCTCAAAAATGAGAAGAAAATCGTTCTAAAAGCTGGTTCCTATGGCAATGAGCGTACAGTTGTCAGCGTTAAAACAGACAATCAAGAAGGCGTAAAAGCGGATGATACTCCTGCCCAGAAAGAAACAGGTCCGGCCGTTGACGATAGCAAGGTGACTTATGATACGATCCAGTCTAAGGTACTCAAGGCAGTGATTGACCAAGCCTTCCCACGTATTAAAGAATACAGTTTGAACGGGCATACCTTGCCAGGACAAGTCCAACAATTCAATAAAGTATTTATCAACAAACACGAAGTCACACCTGAAGTTACTTACAAAAAAATCAATGAGACAACTGCAGAATACTTGATGAAGCTTCGCGATGATGCTAACTTAATCAATGCAGAAATGACAGTTCGTTTGCAAGTTGTGGACAATCAATTGCACTTTGATGTGACCAAGATTGTCAACCACAATCAAGTTACTCCAGGTCAAAAGATTGATGACGAAAGAAAACTACTTTCTTCTATTAGTTTCCTTGGTAATGCTTTAGTCTCTGTTTCGAGTGATCAAGCTGGTGCTAAGTTTGATGGGGCAACCATGTCAAACAATACCCATGTCAGCGGAGATGATCATATCGATGTAACCAATCCAATGAAAGACTTGGCCAAGGGTTACATGTATGGATTTGTTTCTACAGATAAGCTTGCTGCAGGTGTTTGGAGCAACTCTCAAAACAGCTACGGCGGAGGTTCTTATGACTGGACTCGTTTGACAGCTTACAAGGAAACAGTCGGAAATGCCAACTATGTTGGAATTCATAGTTCTGAATGGCAATGGGAAAAAGCTTATAAGGGCATTGTTTTCCCAGAATACACGAAGGAACTTCCAAGTGCTAAGGTTGTTATCACTGAAGATGCCAATGCTGACAATAAAGTCGATTGGCAAGATGGTGCCATTGCTTATCGTAGCATTATGAACAACCCTCAAGGTTGGGAAAAAGTCAAGGATATTACAGCTTATCGTATCGCGATGAACTTTGGTTCTCAAGCCCAAAATCCATTCCTTATGACCTTGGATGGTATCAAGAAAATCAATCTTCACACAGATGGTCTAGGACAAGGTGTTCTCCTTAAAGGATATGGTAGCGAAGGCCATGACTCTGGTCACTTGAACTATGCTGATATTGGTAAACGTATTGGTGGTGTTGAAGACTTTAAGACCTTGATTGAGAAAGCTAAGAAGTACGGTGCCCACATTGGTATCCACGTGAACGCTTCTGAGACTTATCCTGAGTCTAAATACTTTAATGAAAATATTCTTCGTAAAAATCCAGATGGCAGCTACAGCTATGGTTGGAACTGGCTAGACCAAGGTATCAACATTGATGCTGCTTATGACCTAGCACATGGACGTTTGGCTCGCTGGGAAGACTTGAAGAAAAAACTTGGTGAAGGTCTCGACTTTATCTATGTGGACGTATGGGGCAATGGTCAATCAGGTGATAACGGTGCCTGGGCTACCCACGTTCTTGCTAAAGAAATTAACAAACAAGGCTGGCGCTTTGCGATTGAGTGGGGCCATGGTGGTGAGTACGACTCTACCTTCCAACACTGGGCAGCTGACTTGACCTATGGTGGATATACTAATAAAGGTATCAACAGTGCCATCACACGCTTTATCCGTAACCACCAAAAAGATTCTTGGGTTGGGGACTACAGAAGTTACGGTGGTGCAGCCAACTACCCACTTCTAGGTGGCTACAGCATGAAAGACTTTGAAGGTTGGCAAGGAAGAAGTGACTACAATGGCTATGTAACCAACTTGTTTGCCCACGATGTCATGACCAAGTACTTCCAACACTTCACAGTAAGCAAGTGGGAAAATGGTACCCCAGTTACCATGACCGATAATGGTAGCACCTATAGATGGACTCCAGAAATGAAGGTTGAGCTAGTCGATGCAGCAGGTAACAAGGTTGTTGTAACTCGTAAGTCAAATGATGTCAATAGTCCACAATACCGTGAACGTACAGTAACTCTCAATGGACGTGTCATCCAAGATGGTTCAGCTTACTTGACTCCTTGGAACTGGGATGCAAATGGTAAGAAACTTCCTGCTGATAAGGAAAAAATGTACTACTTCAATACGCAGGCCGGTGCAACAACTTGGACCCTTCCAAGCGATTGGGTTAACAGCAAGGTTTACCTTTACAAGCTAACTGACCAAGGTAAGACAGAAGAGCAAGAACTAACTGTAAAAGATGGCAAGATTACCTTAGACCTTCTAGCAAATCAACCATACGTTCTCTACCGTTCAAAACAAACCAATCCTGAAATGTCATGGAGCGAAGGCATGCATATCTATGACCAAGGATTCAATAGCGGTACCTTGAAACATTGGACCATTTCAGGCGATGCTTCTAAGGCAGAAATTGTCAAATCACAGGGCGCAAATGAAATGCTTCGTATCCAAGGCAATAAGAGCAAGGTCAGCCTTACTCAGAAATTAACTGGCTTGAAACCAAATACCAAGTATGCTGTTTATGTAGGTGTCGATAACCGTAGTAATGCCAAAGCAAGTATCACAGTGAATACTGGCGAAAAAGAAGTGACCACTTATACCAATAAGTCACTCGCTCTCAACTATATCAAAGCATATGCTCATAACAATCGTCGTGACAATGCTACAGTTGACGATACAAGTTACTTCCAAAACATGTACGCCTTCTTTACAACTGGATCGGACGTCTCAAATGTTACTCTGACTTTGAGTCGTGAAGCTGGTGATGAAGCAACTTACTTTGATGAAATTCGTACCTTTGAAAACAATTCAAGCATGTACGGAGATAAGCATGATACAGGTCAAGGAACCTTCAAACAAGACTTTGAAAATGTTGCTCAAGGTATCTTCCCATTCGTAGTGGGTGGTGTCGAAGGTGTTGAAGATAACCGCACTCACTTGTCTGAAAAGCACGATCCATATACACAACGTGGTTGGAACGGTAAGAAAGTTGATGATGTTATTGATGGAAATTGGTCATTGAAGACAAATGGGCTGGTGAGCCGTCGTAACTTGGTTTACCAAACTATTCCTCAAAACTTCCGTTTTGAAGCGGGTAAGACTTATCGTGTAACCTTTGAATACGAAGCAGGTTCAGACAATACCTATGCCTTTGTAGTCGGTAAGGGAGAATTCCAGTCAGGTCGTCGTGGTAGTCAAGCAAGCAACATGGAAATGCATGAATTGCCAAATACTTGGACGGATTCTAAGAAAGCCAAGAAGGCAACCTTCCTCGTGACGGGTGCAGAAACAGGCGATACTTGGGTAGGTATCTACTCAACTGGAAACGCAAGCAATACTCGTGGTGATTCTGGTGGAAATGCCAACTTCCGTGGTTATAACGACTTCATGATGGATAATCTTCAAATCGAAGAAATTACCCTAACAGGTAAGATGCTGACAGAAAATGCACTGAAAAACTACTTGCCAACTGTTGCCATGACTAATTACACCAAAGAGTCTATGGACGCCTTGAAAGAAGCAGTCTTTAATCTCAGCCAAGCAGATGATGACATTAGCGTAGAAGATGCGCGTGCAGAGATTGCCAAGATTGAAGCCTTGAAGAATGCTTTGGTTCAGAAGCAAACAGCTTTGGTAGCAGAAGACTTTGAAAGTTTGGATGCGCCAGCTCAACCAGGTGAAGGCCTAGAGAATGCTTTTGATGGCAATGTATCTAGCCTATGGCATACATCTTGGAATGGTGGAGATGTAGGCAAGCCTGCAACCATGGTCTTGAAAGAACCTACTGAAATCACAGGACTTCGCTATATTCCACGTGGTTCAGGTTCAAATGGGAACTTGCGAGATGTAAAACTGGTTGTCACAGATGAATCTGGCAAGGAGCATACCTTTACTGCAACTGATTGGCCAGATAACAACAAGCCAAAAGACATTGATTTTGGTAAGACAATCAAGGCTAAGAAAATTGTCCTTACAGGTACCAAGACTTACGGAGATGGTGGCGATAAATACCAATCTGCAGCGGAACTCATCTTTACCCGTCCACAGGTAGCAGAAACACCGCTTGACATGTCTGGCTATGAAGCAGCTTTAGCTAAGGCGCAGAAATTGACAGACAAAGACAATCAAGAGGAAGTAGCTAGCGTTCAGGCAAGCATGAAATATGCGACGGATAACCATCTCTTGACGGAAAGAATGGTGGAGTTCTTCGCAGACTATCTCAACCAATTACAAGATAAGGCTGCTAAACCAGACGCTCCTACAAGCAGCAAGGGTGAGGAGCAACCTCCAGTTCTTGAAGTACCTGAATATACTGGCCCTTACGGAACAGCTGGAGAAGAAGCAGCTGTACATGAAGTCCCTGAGTTTAAGGGTGGAGTCAATGCAGCAGAAGCAGCTGTACATGAAGTCCCTGAGTTCAAGGGCGGTGTCAATGCAGCAGAAGCAGCTGTACACGAGGTCCCTGAGTTCAAGGGTGGAGTCAATGCAGCAGAAGCAGCTGTACATGAAGTCCCTGAGTTCAAGGGTGGGGTCAATGCGGTCCAAGCCTTGGTAAACGAGAAACCAGCCTACACAGGTGTATTGGCTACTGCTGGAGATCAAGCAGCTCCAACAGTTGAAAAACCTGAGTACCCGCTCACTCCAAGTGCAGTAGCTACTACCAAAACTCCAGGAGCTAAAGATGAAGAGAAACTTCCTGCTACAGGAGAACACAGCTCAGAAGTGGCCCTCTTCTTAGCAAGTGTGAGTATCGCTTTATCTGTCGCAGTTCTTGCGACAAAACGTAAAGAAGATTAATGAGATTTGATTTTAGCAGTTCAAAGCAACTCGAATCAAAAAGGAACAAACAGCCGGAGAGGACCTCTTGGTTCTCTCCTTTTTCAAAGGAGAAATGATACCGCTTACTCATGTACGCGGATGAAAGGAATAGGAGAAAGATGGATAGACATTTTTTTGAGAAACGCTGTCACTATAGTATAAGAAAATTTGCAATCGGTGCAGCCTCCGTTATGATTGGTGCTAGTATCTTTGGCGCCAATATGGTTCAGGCGGCAGAAACAGCAACACCTTCAGAAACAGAGGGAAGCATCACCCATGTTCAAGTCCTAGATAAGTTACCCGATGATTTAGTCGCTGCGCTTGAAAAAGCAGATGCAGAAGCTGCAACAGAAGCAAGTCATGAGGAGACTCCAGTGACTGATGAAGGAACCAATCCTGCAACAAGTGAAGAGGCAAAGCCTGAGACAAGTCCTGAAAGTCCCAAGCCAGCAGAAACGCCGAAACTGGTTGAAACACCAAAGGCAGATAATCAACCTGCGGAAACCACTACACCAGCAGTAAAACCAGATGAAAAGACAATCGAAGATAGAGAAGATGTCAACCATCTCGAGGGTGCTACAGCTCAGGCGAGCAACCATGAGACTGGAACTAACTTTACTGCAGATAAGGCTATTGATGGAGATGACAATACTCGTTGGGCTACGGACAAAGATGTACCAAAGCCAACCTTTGAATTAACTCTTCCAAAAACTACCCTCATCAAGCATGTAGAGATTGACTGGGATCGTCGTCTTCGTAATGGGCAAAATGACCCCAATATCAAATCTTGGAGTCTCTACTACGCAGGTCAAGAAGACGTGGGCGCTAATGGAGAAAAACAATGGAAACTCGCTCATACCAAGACTGGAGAACCTGTTTTAGACGAGAAAGTTGACTTAGCCAATAGTATTCAAGCTAAATATCTCAAGTTAGAGATCAATGACTATCAAGCGGGGACAATGGGCTGGAGAAACGTTGGAATTCAAGAAATTCGAGCTTATTCTAACGTTCCGGACCATAGTAAGGTAACGGATATCCGCCAAGTAACCGAACTAACAGTAGCAGAAGATGGACAGTCTCTTGTCTTACCAACTTTACCAGGAAAAGTCAGTCTTATCGGAAGCAATAAACAAGGTGTAATTGACCTTCAAAATCGTATCTATAAACCTCTGACAGATCAACGTGTTAAGGTTATGGTGCAGCAAATCAAAGACAGCCATACTTTCACTAAGGAATTTGAAGTAGTCGTCAAGGGTCTACATCAGGACGAGGGTGTGGGTGTCAAACCAAAAGTAGCACCAGCTGTTCAACAATGGTATGGGAAAGAAGGCCAATCTTCTATCACTTCAGATACAGTTCTTGCGACAGGAGATTCAGGATTTGATCAGGCTGCAACCTTCTACCAGTCAGACCTTGCCAGCCGTGGATTGGAACTAGCAACAGGTGACAAACAGGCTCAAAAACGAATTGAATTTAAAAAAGTTGAGAACAAGGGTTACGGTAAGGAAGGCTACGGCATCACTATCCAAAATGATGTGATTACCATCGAAGCTGCAACGAACACAGGAGCCTTCTACGCCACTCGTACTCTTCTTCAAATGGGAGAAACAGACCTACAAAATGGCGAAATTCGTGATTTCCCAAGTTTCAGCCACCGTGGCTTTATGCTAGATACAGGTCGTAAATTTATCCCTTATGACACCCTTGTAGACATCATGCTAAACATGGCTTACTACAAGATGAACGACTTGCAGTTGCACCTTAATGATAACTATATCTTCCTCAAGGAACACTTGGCAGGTAAGAATTTAAGTCCAGAAGAACAACTCAAGTATGTACTTGAACATGCCAAGACTGGTTTCCGTGTGGAGACAGACATTGTCGGTAAGAATGGTCAAAAACTAACATCAGATGAGCACTATACCAAGGAAGAAATGCAAAATCTGATTAAACTTGCCAAGGCCTTGCATATCAACCTAGTACCAGAAATTGACACACCAGGTCACGCCTTGTCCTTTGTCAAAGTTCGCCCAGACCTCATGTATCAAGGTAGTTTGAGCGATTATGCAGGCAAGCACAATGTTGAGCGCGTAGCTATGCTGGACTTGGATAACAAGTACGATGAGACATTAGCTTTTGTCAAATCCGTCTATGACAAGCTCCTTGATGGTCCAGATGCACCGCTTCATGGGGTATCCACTGTTCATATCGGAACGGATGAATACTATGGTAGCAGAGAAAGTTATCGTCGTTATGTCAATGACCTTATTAAATACATTAAAGGGAAAGGCTTAACACCACGTATCTGGGGCTCGCTTAGCGCGAAACGTGGGAACACTCCTGTTGATTGGAACGGAGTAGAAGTTGATATTTGGAGTATTCATTGGCAACGACCAAATGAAGCCATTGCTCAGGGAGCTAAGATTATCAACATCACGGATGTACCGACCTATAGTGTCCCAAGTGGAAGCAATAGTCAAGCAGCCTACGGGGACTACGCAAACTACGAACGTCAGTACAATAGCTGGACACCGAATGATTTTAGAACAGGTGGAGGTCCACTTCTACCAGCTTCTCATCCAAGTATCCTTGGTGGTGGGCACGCAGTTTGGAATGACAATATCGACCTTCATGAGACAGGCTTGACCTCTTATGATATCTTTAAACGATTCTTCAAGAGCATGCAAACTACTGCAGAACGTACTTGGGGATCCGATCGTGCGGCTGCGACCTTTGCAGAACGTACCCTACCAACTAGCCCTTATGCACCACAGTCAAATCCTGATAGAGCGATTAATCAAAGTGATTTGTTTACTATCAATCCTGAAACAGTGAAGGACTATGCAAGCAAGAAGGTGAAGACAAGCGAGCAAGGATTGGCTTTTGAGAAAGACAGCAGCATCGAAGGCTTGGCTGGTGATGTTGGTCCAAGTCATGTCTTGAAGTTTGATGTGACTGTCACTGGAGACGGGGAACAAACCTTCTCAACAAGTGGGGACAACCGTATCTATCTAGCTGATAAAGATGGCTATCTTGCTTATCAATTTGAACAGTTCCATATCCAGTTCAAGAAAAAACTGGAGAAGAACAAACGTTATCAAATCTCTATTGTGACCAAACCACAATCAACTGAAGTCTATGTGGATGGTGAAAAGATTGAGCGTATCGCAAATCCAGAATACCCTCGCTTTGCACACAATAGTTTGGTACTACCGCTTGAAAGCATCGGTGGCTTCAAAGGAATCTTGCATAGTGCAGAGTTGTCGGATAAACCATTTGTAAATCCTCGTTTGATTTCAAATGATAAGATTACTGCAACCGCAAGCAGTCAGCAACTTCCAGGAAACGCGACTGAAGGCGCTGTTGAAAAGGCCTTTGACAATGATCCAAATACCTTCTGGCATACTAAGTGGACTGGTGACACTGCGCCATACACTCTTACTATGACCTTGAAAGAAGCAGAAAAAGTCAATGGCTTGACTTATCTCCCACGCCCAGGTGGTGGAAATGGTGTCGTGACGCGCTACGAAATCTACGCACAAAAAGATGGTCAAATGGTCAAGGTTTCAGAAGGAAGCTGGGACAACAACGCCCAAGAAAAAACAGTCAACTTTGCGGCGGTAGATACCAACAAGATTGAGTTGAAAGTATTGGAAGGCGTTGGTGGTTTTGCAAGTGCAGCCGAAGTTCATCTATTGAAACCTGCCAAAGAAGGACAAGAAACACCTGAACCAAGCCAGCCTCAACCACCATCTACTCCTGAAAAACCAACAGTAGACCAAACCGGTGATGGAACAGTTGAATTGGCGGATCAATTCACTGCAAGCAAACCAGCTAGCGAAGATAGCATTGCAGCTGCCAGC
>ERZ772940.202-NODE-202-length-32123-cov-4.764_pt1 | contig 32123 bp, 25 predicted proteins | sample MGYA00511682_ERZ772940 | MGnify/ENA primary metagenome ERZ772940 (study PRJEB29015, sample SAMEA2737922) | human oral metagenome | biome: human oral; feature: human-associated habitat; material: dental | place: China | collected 2031 ... | reverse complement strand
CGCTTTTACCGTGCAAAACCTACGCTTTTGGAACGCAAAACAATAGGTTTTGCAATGCGTTGATAACGAGATGGTTATGCGATAGATGCGCTTGTGAAAAATATTTGCACCTTTATAAGCATATAAACATAGGGGACGATTCCACTCTTGGGGATATTTATCCCTTCCCAATAGCTGCCTCCACCAACCTCTTTCAGTCGGTCATCATCGATAGTAAAGCCTTTTGTGATGTATTCTTTCAGGCGTTGTGTTGCCCATTGGCGAAAGCGAGTGGCTATGATACTGCGCACACGATACCCCAAGGCAATAATCATATCAAGGTTATAGAAGGTAGTTAGGTACATCTTACCGTCGGCGGCAGCTGTTCGGAATTTCCGAACAACTGAATCTTCTTGTAGTTCGTCCTCCTCGAATATATGTTTTATGTGTTCACTTACATTCGATTTGCTCGTTTTATATAAGCTGCATAGCTGAGCTTGAGTGAGCCATAAGGTTTCATCTTCAAGCCTTACGTCTAACTTTGTCGAACCACTTTCGTCTGTATAGATGATGATTTTATTCTTTTCTTCCATATCTACCTGCTAATCATTAACACCTAACGATGATGCCTTCACGTTCGTAACGTATTGAATTTCCACTACAAAGGTAGTCTTTTTAATAGATATAAACGAAGATTGTTCAGGCGATTTTATGACTGCGCAAAGTGTAGGGAAGTTCTGAAAAGTGTCTATATAATAAGGTGGGAAGGTGTAGCGACCGATTCATAGCGATGCTAAGACTTCTTTATTTCATAGAAAACGACTATGAAAGAAAGCGGTGCGGGTATGAAAAACAGAACGAAATTCAGTACTGCGACAGCCTAATGCACTTGTTTACACACCCAAAGTGCAGTGCCTTTTACGTGGTGTGTATCTTATTTAGCCACTGTCTAAACATAGCTGTTTGGCGAAAAAGAGTTGCAAATTGTTACTTGTTGCAATATATATTTCGTACTTTTGCAACACGAACAAGATATTTTGGATTTATTCCAACAAGGTAAAAGGATTATGAAATAAGGGTGACAAGGAAGACGAACTGCGTCTGTTACTTTTTAAAAAAGCAATAATAGTATTTAGGAACGCCCCAGTTGCCCACGAACAAAGATACATTTAATATAAAAACAAAAACATTATGAAGAAGACATTTATTTGCACCGTGTGCGGTTATATGCACGAAGGAACAGAGGCACCAGCTGAATGCCCAGTTTGCCACGTAAAGGCTGACAAGTTCAAAGAGTTCAACGGTGCTGCCCTCAAGGGTACAAAGACCGAAACCAACCTTATGGCTGCGTTTGCAGGCGAGAGTCAGGCACGTATGAAGTACGACTATTATGCAGGCAAGGCTCGCAAGGACGGTTACGAGCAGATTGCTGCTCTCTTCGAGGAAACAGCCATCAACGAACGTATGCACGCTAAGTTGTGGTTCAAGTTGTTGCACAATGCAGGCATTCCAAGCACGGAAGAGAACCTGAAGGACGCTGCTGACGGCGAGAACTACGAGTGGACTGATATGTACGAGGCAATGGCTAAGGACGCTATGGACGAGGGTTTCCCAGAATTGGCAGTTAAGTTCCGCAGCGTTGGTGCTATCGAGAAGAAGCACGAGGAGCGTTATCGCAAGCTGTTGAAGAACATCGAAGACGAGGCTGTGTTTGCTAAAGACGGTTCAGCAATTTGGCAATGCCGCCAGTGCGGCCACATCGTTGTTGGCAAGAAAGCCCCCGAAGTATGTCCAGTTTGTGCTCACCCAAAGAGTTTCTTTGAAGTAAAGGCAGAGAACTACTAATCGTCTGATGCGACGAACGTGCAATGCCGATGTTCCGATTTCTCTTTCTTCGGACGGTCGGTTCATCGCAAACGAAACAAAAAAGCGAAACGCTGCATACGGCGTTTCGCTTTTTTCGTTTTGTAACAACACTCTATAAACTTGCTCATTCTATCCTTTCTGCCACCTATCGAGTGGGAGAGCGAATAGAAGTTGTGCGATGAAGGAACACCTACAAAATCGCTTTGATTTTGTAAGAATAATTCCGAAGGAAAACGCTAATTTCGGTTTGACACTGCGAAAGCGGCTGTTTTGCAACGCAAAACCTACGCTTTTACCGTGCAAAACAGCCGCTTTTGGAATGCAAAACAATAGGTTTTGCAATGCGTTGATAGCAAGCGTGTTAGGTGAAAGTTTCTGTTTAAATAAATCTTTACATTTTTATGAGCTTTCTTTTGATTGTAAAGCAGCTCTTTGCATTGGCTTTTTCTGCGCTTTCCGATGCAGCAATGTGGGTGGCTGAAGGCAGGTTTTTACTTCTTCCAGAACAAGTTTGTAATGTCGTTCATCTTGTTTTCCTTCGTTATCCGATACATACGCTGATTGGTGCGGCGGCTGTCTAATCCGCCCAAATGGCGAATGTAAGGACCTATTTTGATGTAGTCGAAGTGGGGCAACTGAATGTCGGGCGACAGTGTGGTGCGCCCTGTGTACCAGCCAACCTTCAGTTCGGCGTGGTGCGTCCGCATATAGGCAGCAAGGCTGTCGATGGCTTCGGGCTCGGAATCGCCACCCATAAAGCCGATACACGTGATGCGCTCGCTGTTTTCAGCCAGCATTTGTTCTATTGCCTCGGTTGTAAGAGGGTTGCCAACATCTTTCCAAAGAAAGGTGCTGTGGCAGCCAGGGCAGCGGCAAGGGCAGTTGGAAAGGTTGATAGCCAACGTAACCTCGTCGGGAAACTCTTGGAAAACGATGTCGGTGTCTACGAATTTAAGCATCGGAAGAAGTTGTAATTAAAATGGTGTGCACACTGCTCAAACGCAGTATGCACACACTCTCAACGAAAATATAAATCCTTGAAGATTTTCAAAGCATCTTCAATGTCCTCACGCTTGAGGGTTATACAGTGTATTTCTCTTTAGTTGCATAGTAGCGTTTGCCAGCTTCGGTCTGTCGGGCAGCCGAGAAGTTGCTGACACGCTTCATGTATCCGATGACACGGGTGAGGTAATCGACGTTCTCAGAGTGGCAATGTGGACATTCTTTCAAGTTGCGCTTGTCGATGTGTCCGCACTCGTTGCACACCGTGTTCGGTATGTTGAATGTGAAGTAGTTGCACCCCTCTTCGGCAGCCACACGCATTAGCTGGCGGTATTGTGCCTGCGAAAGGTGTTCGTCGAGGTTCATGTGCAGTGCCGAACCGCCCGTAAGGTGTTCTATATAAGGTGCGCCGTGCAGACGGAACTTGTCGAGAATGGTGAGCGAATTGTCTTCTACACGGTAGAAATAGCTGTTGTAGCAGTCGCGTGGTACGAAATATCCATCGGCTTTGTCCCACTTTGCGTGCTTCACACCCACATTTTCGGCAGGTATCATCTCGCAGTTGAACATAGCTTCCTTCGTGCGATACTGCTTGTTGTAGGTTTCAATGAGTCCTAAAACGCCTTGCACAAACTCTTTGTACTCATCATTTGGTGTAATATCCAAGCCCATAAACTCGGCTGCTTCCACAAGTCCGTTGATACCGATGGTGAGGTATTGGCAGTCGATGTTAATGTAGCCAGCATCGAAGAGTGGCAACATATGGTGGTGCAGCAAGTCTTTGAGGTTCTCGTTGTATGCCATCTGTACCTTGTGGCATAGGTCGATGACGTGCGAAAGATACTCTTTGTAGTCAATGTTCTTGTTTACAGCGTATTGTATGCAGCGGTTCAAGTTAATGGTGAGCACGCTCTTAGAGCCTGTAGACACACCGCCTGCGCCGAGCGTGTACGAGAAACCATTGTCTTGAATTTCGTTACGGAGACGGCAGCACGAACTCAACGAGTCGGCATTGTCGCTCATATAGGTAAAGAAACTGTGTCCGTCGGCATACATCTGTGCTGCAAAGTCAGCCCATTCGGTGTCGCGGCATTCGCCGTTTTCAGAGAGCAGAGCCATCGTTTCAACAGGGAAAGTGAGCACAGCTTTGGTGCGTTCTTGGTTAAACCAAGTCATAAAGCGTTTCTGCAACCACGATACGCCTTCCCAGTCAGGCTGCGAACCGTCTGGGAAATAGAAGTTTCCGAAGAGCGATTCAAAATAGAATTTGTCGTAGTAAGATATGTTCCAGAACACAGCCTGATAGTTTCGTGCGCCTGTTGGTTGGTTGAGAGAGTAGACAATCTGCTCGAAGAAGTCGGTTATAATCTTGTCGATGGTGCGCTGTTTCAAGCTCAAGTCCACCACCTTTTCGGGGTGTTGCCAGTAGTCTTTGCCGTATTCCTGCTGTATGAAGTAGTTCATATACATCAGAAACTCGGGTGTTGCGCACGCTCCTGCCAACATACTCGATACCATGAACACCATATTGATGAAGCCTCCGCAGAAGCTTTTAAGGTTGGTAGGTGCGGTAGAGTTGCCACCAATCGACGCTGTGCCGCTGATGAGCCAAGGGTACATAGTAATAGAAGCGCAGTAGTTAGCAAGGTTGGTTTCGTCGTTCTTATATATAAAGTGGTGTGTAAGCAAGTGCAGATATTCGTCGGAAAGTTCCTTGCCGTACATTCTCTTGATGCGGTCGGTAAGCAGACGGCGGTTCAGACGAATGAAACCCTGCTTTGGAAGTTCGCCGATAAGGGTGGCAATGTTCTTGTTTTCCACGTTGGCATTGGCGTCAAACTTCGAGCCAGTGGCTGCATTCTCTGCGTGGCAGTAGTCTGTAAGGAAGCGCATCTTCTCCAATACCTCGCGGTCTTCGGTGTGTTGGTGGCGATAAACGATGAAGCTTTTAGCCACGTGGTAGTGTCCTTCCTTCATCAAAGCCTCTTCCACTTGGTTCTGAATGTCCTCTACCTTTATGTCGTCGTGAATCTTAATGTTCGCGAGAACTTTAGAAACTGTGCCGAGGTCGGTGGGTTCGCCTACGCTGTCGAATGCCTTTATGATGGCATTCATAATTTTGTCGAGCGAGAAACGGTCTTTAGAGCCGTCGCGTTTGGTGATGGTGAAATTCTTCATTTTTCTTTTTTAGTATATCCTTTTTTACTTTTATTGTTAATAGTAGCTTTACTATATCCCTGTTTTTGAATATTGGAAAATATGTTTTGGTAAACTTTATCCGATGCAAAGATAGGAAAAAGAAAACGAATAAAGCAAACTTTTTTGCGCAAAAATTTCCTATCTTTTTAAGCAAAATCGCTTTAAATGCATTGTAAATGATTGATAGTAAGCGTTTAATAAATTCGCTTTAAAGAGAACTTTATTTTATTATTTAGAAAAAAGAATAAAGTTTTTATGAAAAGAGAGTGGTTGAAATTTTTCTTTTTGGAAAACTTTTTAGAAAACTATATCGCTAAAGTTTTCCAAAAAGAAAAATTTTTCTGTTGTGTCTTCGTGTATTTGTTGTTCGGTTTTGTTATTGTTTCGATAAGAATTGTTGCAGCTTTTGCAGTTCGGCTATTGCTACTTTCCGTCCTTCTTCGTATATTTCCTGCATCTTGTCGGGGTTGCGTGTCATACGTCCGACGTTGAGAGTAGCTTGCGGTCGGATAACGAAAGTGTTGCCAGAACGTTCCTCTTGTTGCACAAACTCGAGTTGTTTGTTATACATAATGTGTCGTTCTGCCAGTGCTTTCAGCATTTTGGGGTGGTGGCTCAGCTGCAATCGTATCAGCGGCATAATGCCAATGGGTCGCTTTTGGTATCCCATGGGCTGCGTTAGCACCACAACGTTGCGCTTGTAGCCCTGCCGTTGGAAGAAGTCGAGCGGTATAGAGTCAGCCACACCGCCGTCTAACAGTCGCTGCCCCTTCAGTTTTACAATCTTAGACATCAGTGGCATCGACGCTGAAGCACGCACAAACTCAAGTTCTTCGTAGTCTAACACCTTCAGTTGGCGATACACTGCCTTGCCCGAACCCACGTTTGTGGCTACTGCCCAAAACTCCATCGGGTTGTTGCGGAAGGTCTCGAAGTCTACAACATCTAACTTGTTGGGAAGGTAATGGTAGGCAAAATCAGCGTTAAAGTAGTTGCCAGTGGTGAAAAGCGACCACCACGAGGCATACCGTCGGTCGTTTGCAAAGCGTTTGTTGTAGCGAATGGCACGTCCAATCTGCCGTGTCTTATAGTTGCAACCGAAGGCTGCACCTGCCGAAACACCCACTGCACCGTCGAACTCTATGCCGTTTTCCATCAGCACATCGATGACGCCTGCGGTGAACAAGCCCCGCATTCCGCCTCCTTCCAATACCAATCCTGTCTTCATTTGCTGTTGTTTTATCGTCTGTAAAAATAGAAATATTTTGCGGAAAGTACAAGAAAATACTGCGGAAACACTGTCGGCAGAACGTTAAAGTTCAGCTTCTTTCCGCAAATTTTCTTTCTCTGTTTATTTCTTTACACGTAAAGAAACATTTATTTACGTGTAAAGAAATTATTATTTACGTGTAGAAAAATATTTATTTACGTGTAAATAATTTGCTGATGTTCGGATTTTGCTGAGCAACCTACTTCTTCAAAGCCTTGCGTATCACCTTTGCTGCAATGGGAGCGGCTACATCTGCGCCGAAGCCAGCGTTCTCGATGAACACCGCAATGGCTATCTGCGGTTTGTACATAGGGGCAAATGCAATGAAGGCAGAGTGGTCTTTGCCGTCGTTTTCCACCGTTCCCGTCTTTCCGCAAATGCTGTATTCCTTTGTGTTTATGTCGCGTGCAGTACCCCATATCACGGCGTTGCGCATACCTTCTATTACAGGTGTGTAGGCTTCGGCAGCAACAAGGGCTTGCCGTGGTTCGAGGAAACGCTTCGGAAGTGGGTTTTCTGCCGTGTTGGCGTGAATGTGCGGTGTGTAAAAATAGCCACGGTTGGCTATCAGTGCTGCGAGGTTGCAGAGCTGGAGCGGTGTTGCAGTGATGTCGCCTTGTCCCATTCCTGCCCAAATAATGGTGAGTGGGTTCCACCCGCCTTGATAACGGCGCGACAAATACGTCGAGTTTGCCACCAAACCGCCCTTTTCGCCGGGTATGTCTACGCCGAGCGGACCGCCAAAGCCCATACTTACGATGTAGCTGTGCCACTTGTCGATGGCGGCAGCATAGGTGCCATACTTGGCTTTGTCGCCAATCATAGCACGGAAAGACTTTAGGAAATAAGTGTTGCACGAGTTGGCAAGGGCAGCCCGTAGCATCAGAGGGGAAGCGTGTTTGTGGCAGCCAATCCTGATGTTGCCTTCGCGGAAAGCCGTGAAGCAAGCCTGCTTTGTGGTGGCTGTAATGGTTCCTTCCGACAGAAGGGCTAAGGCTTGTGCCGTCTTGAACGTAGAACCGGGGGCGTAAGCGGTGGCAATGGCAAGGTCGTTGTTGGCACCTTCGGGTGAGTTAGTCGCCATACAGATTATCTCGCCAGTGCTCGGACGAATGGCTACCACGCTGCCTTTGCGCCCTTTCAGCAGTTCGGTTGCCAACTGCTGCAACTCTGGAAGCAGCGTCGTAGGTGCTTCGGTGGTTGTCTTGGTAGTGGTTTGCTTGGCTGTCTTCGCTGTTTTTGCCTTTTCGGGGTATAGCCGTTCCATTTCCCCGTGGTATTCCTGTGCGGTTGCTGCTGCTGCCACGAGTGCGCAGACAGCCCCTATAATATATCTTTTCATGCTCTTTTAATTGCTGATTTGAGTGTGCAAAGATATGGAAATATCAGGTTATCTGCGCTATATGCGTAGCTGAATTTACGTTTTTTACCTTATTTTACAAGAACGATACACCCGATTTTAAAGGAAAAACGCACCCACTTGGAAGACGATGGCACTGACTATCCACGCCAAGGCAGTGGTGTAGACGGCGGCAAAGATGCCCCACTTCCAGCTGCCCGTTTCGCCTTTTATGGCTGCAATCGTGGCTACGCACGGGAAATAGAGCAGCACAAAGAGCAAGAAACAGAAGGCGGTGAGGGTGGCTAAAGGCTGTGCCTTGTCGTAACTGATGTTGTTTCGCTTCGCTATGTCGGAAGTCATTTGGTGTCGCAACAGTTCGTATTTGCCACCTTCGTCGTTGTATTCGTTGTCGTCGCCGAACGAATCGTTGTTGGCGTAGAGCACTCCCATCGTTGAAGCTACGATTTCCTTTGCTCCAACGCCTGCCAGCAAGCCCACGTCCAAACGCCAATCGAAGCCCATAGGGCGGAAAACGGGTTCCACCGCCTTACCTATTCTGCCGATATAGCTTTGTTCCTGCTGTGCTTGTTTGCCCATATTGGAGTCGTCGGGTAGGGGGAAGTAGCCCAATGCCCACACGATGATAGATGCAACGAGAATGATTCCTCCCATCTTCTTCAGGTATTGCTTGCCTTTTTCCCACGTATGGCGGCCGATAGCCTTCCACGTTGGGAAGCGATAGGGTGGCAGTTCCATTACGAAAGGTGTGTCTTCGCCCTTCACGATGGTTTTTGAAAAGAGGCGTGCCAACAGCACTGCCATTGCAATACCGATGAGATAGAGCGACATCATAACCGCCGAGCGGTATCTGGCAGCGAAGAACGAGCCTGTCATCATTATATAAATAGGTAGTCGTGCCGAACAACTCATCATCGGAAGCACCAGCATCGTAACCAGTCGGCTGCGTCTGCTCTCGATGGTTCTTGTTGCCATAACCGCAGGAACGTTGCAACCGAAACCCATAATGAGCGGTATGAACGACTTGCCGTGCAGCCCCATCTTGTGCATGAGCCTGTCCATGATGAAGGCAGCGCGCGCCATGTAGCCGCAATCCTCCATATAGGAAATGAAAAAGTACAGTATCAGGATTTGCGGGAGGAAGACAATGACGGCTCCAACGCCCGCGATGGCACCGTCTACTATCATTGCTTTCACCGGTCCGTCGGGTAAAAGCCCGCTTACAGCGTCAGACAGCCACGCCACACCTGCATCTATCCAGTCCATTGGATATTGTCCGAGCGTGAAAGTAGCCGTAAACATAATGAAAAGGAAGAGGAAAAAGAGCGGAAAACCAAGATACTTGTGTGTCAGAACGTTGTCTACGGTGTGCGTTATGCTGTAAGCGTCTTTGCCTTTGCCCGTCGTGTACTTGGCTTCCTGCAATGCTCCGTGTATGAAACCGTACTTAGCGTCCATTATAGCCGTCTCGCTGTCTTCTCCAGTCTCTTCTTTCACACGCTTGGCGGTTTCGTCTCGGTGCGCCATAATCTTCTTTGCATCGGGGAAAGTAGCCACGAGCTTCTCGGTTTCCGAGTCGTTTTCAAGTAGTTTTATTGCCAAATAGCGGGTAGAATACTTCTGTCTGATGTCGAGTTCGTGCTTCAGGTGCTCTTGAATTTCGGCGATACCGTTCTCCAATTCGTGTCCGTGGTTGATGTGAATGTGTCGGTACAACGGCTTGTCGCCCTTCTTTCCCTCGTAGTTTTGTATTACCGTGCGGAACAAATCCTCCACGCCTCTGCCCGATTTGAATACCGTAGGCACCATCGGAACACCGAAAAGGGTGCTCAATTGTTCGTAGTCGATGTGGTCGCCGCGGTTCTCTACCTCGTCGTACATATTTAATGCACACACCATAGGCACGTGCATATCAATGAGTTGCGTTGTTAGGTAAAGGTTTCGCTCGAGGTTTGACGTGTCTATAACGTTTATAACGATGTCGGGAGTCTTCTCTACAATTTGCTTGCGCACGTAGAGTTCCTCCGGACTATATGCCGAAAGGCTGTACGTGCCAGGCAGGTCTACCAATTCAAAGTGGTAGCCCAGCAGGTCGGTATAGCCGTACTTGGCATCGACGGTAACGCCCGAGTAGTTTCCAACCCGCTCGTGTGCCCCTGAAGCAAAGTTGAACAGAGATGTCTTTCCGCAGTTCGGATTGCCCACCAACGCCACGTTAATGGTGCGTCGCTGTCGGTTTGCCGCTGCCACAGCCTCGTCTGGCGTCAGCGCAGGTTCGTAAGGGTCGGCTTGGTCTACCTCTATGGCAGGATTGTATTGTGTGTTTCCTTTTCTCGTATAGGGTTCAGCGTCCACCGCCATTACTTCTATCAAGTCGGCTTCGCTGTGTCGCAGGCTCACTTCGTAGCCCATAATGCGATATTTCACAGGGTCTTGCAACGGCGCATTGAGCAGTACTTTCACCTCTTTGCCGTTGATAAAGCCCATTTCTATAATTCGTTTTCTGAAGCCGCCGTATCCCGAAACCTTCACGATAATGCCAGTTTCGCCCGTCTTCAGTTCTGATAACTTCATACTCTTGTTCTTTTATGCAAAAGTACAAAGAATTCGTTGGAAGCATTACACCGCCCTCTTAAAAGTTTGCGAAAATACCTAATAATGGGGATAGGGCGCAAGCTTGTTTCGCCATACCCTGACTATTTCATAGTAAAACGCACTAAATTATTGCGATTTGGTATAACCGCATTGTTGTTTTTTCTGTACCTTTGCACTCGAATAATGATGTTATGATGCTTTGCAAACTCGGAAAATCGGATTTACAAAGAACGATTTAACAGAGAATAAAAACAAGAAAAACAAAATGAAAATTACAGAACAACGCAGCAGTATGCTTCACGGAGTGCTCTTGATGGCACTCTTTGCGTGTGTTGCTTTCTATCTCGGCGATATGCGTTTCGCCAAAGCCTTGTCGTTTTCGCCGATGATTGTCGGCATCATTCTTGGTATGCTCTATGCCAACAGCCTGCGCAACAACTTGCCTGAAACGTGGACGCCAGGCATCGTGTTTTGCTCGAAACGCATTCTGCGCTTCGGTATCATTCTCTATGGCTTCAAGCTCACCTTCCAAGACATTACTGCCGTTGGTCTGCCAGCGATTATCATAGACGCCATTGTCGTTACTGCCACCATTCTGATTGGACTTTTCGTGGGCAGACTGCTGAAGATGGACCGCAGCATCGCTTTGCTTACGGCTTGCGGTAGTGCCATCTGCGGTGCTGCAGCCGTGATGGGTGTGGACGGCGCAATACGTCCGAAACCCTACAAAACTGCTGTGGCTGTGGCAACGGTGGTTATCTTCGGCACGCTCTCCATGTTCCTTTATCCAGTGCTTTATCGTGCTGGCGTGTTCGATTTGCCCGCTCAGCAGATGGGTATTTTCGCAGGTTCTACCATTCACGAAGTAGCCCACGTCGTGGGAGCGGGCAACGCTATGGGAGCCGCCATCAGCGACAATGCCATTATTGTGAAGATGATTCGTGTAATGATGCTTGTTCCCGTGCTGCTCGTCATCGCCTTTTTCGTGGCGAAAGATGTTGCGAAACGTGAGGGCACAGAGGGGCAAAAGAACAAAATACAGGTGCCTTGGTTCGCCATTATGTTCCTGCTCGTTATTTGTTTCAACAGTTTCAACCTGCTGCCTGAAGAGGTTGTGAAAGGCATTGTTACGTTAGACACCTTCTTGCTGACGATGGCAATGACGGCACTCGGTGCGGAAACGAGTATCGACAAGTTCAAGAAGGCAGGCTTCAAGCCCTTCCTGCTTGCTGCCATTATTTATTGTTGGCTTATCGGTGGCGGCTATTGCTTGGCACGTTTCGTAGTTCCAATGCTGATGTAAAGGCAGTGTAAGCGCAGTAGAAGTTTCGTTCAGAGTGGCAACTGGCTTCGCCTGCACACCTTATTATATATGTGGGAAACGTGCGAAAACAGTGTAAATATTTTTCGCAAACATATCTAACGTGTAACTCGCTTGCTATCAACGCTTTCTAAAACCTATTGTTTTACATTTCAAAAGCGTAGGTTTTGTAAGGTAAAAGCAGCTGTTTTGCATCGCAAAATAGCCGCTTTCGCAATGCCAAAACGAAATTGCCGTTTTTCTTCAGAATTATTTTTACAAGGTTAAGGGTGTTTTTCAGGGTTTCTACTAGAATCTCTAGGGAATTTAGAAGAAATAGAAATCCTATGCGAACCAGCTTTTACCTCGCTGCCAAAGGTGCAACACCCCACGCCTTACACATAGCCCCCACCAACCTTATACATAAAAAGAAGGCGCGCTCCACGAATAGAGCGCGCCTTGTTTGCTGATGTTTGACAGTTTTAATCAGTACGATTATAAGTTGCCACTGTTGGCTTTTTCAATCATTTTTTTCGATGCGTACATATAAACTTCTACACGGCGGTTTGCCTGGCTTACACGCTTGTTTTCGATTGGGTTAGAACTGCCAAGACCTTCGACGGTGCGAATTTGGCTTGAAGATACGCCCTGACCACGCAAGTAGGTAGATACCGACTTTGCACGACGCTCTGACAACGGAATGTTGATGTCGTCGTTGCCCGATGCATCGGTATATCCTTGAATGGCAACGTCGCAGTCGTAGTTCTGCTTCAATACGCCTGCAAACTTCGTAAGGTCGTTTTTGGCAGATGCGTTGAGGGTTGAGCTGTTGGTTGCAAAGAGGATACCAGAGTCGAATGTTACCTTTACGCAGTCGAGACCGTTAGCGTCTTTCGCTGTTTCAACCTTGGCATTGTCTACCTGTGCTTGGGTTTGCTGCTTCACCTTGTCCATGTGGCGACCGATGAGCGCACCTGTTCCAGCACCTACTGCTGCACCTACCGCTGCACCAATCATAGTGCCTTTGGTATTCTTACCGATGATGTTGCCCACGATACCGCCGAGTACGGCACCTGCACCAGCACCTCCAGCACTGTAAGTTCCCTGATTTGTTGCACAACTTGCTACGAGAGTAGCTACACAAAGTCCAGCTGCTATTGTCTTTAAATTCTTCATAATGTGTGTAATTTTAAACTTTTTATCTTATATATGTTATGTGTCGGCGAACTCGCTTGTTAATGTTTATCCTGCGTAAGCTGTGTGAGTGTTGTTCGTTTTTTGCAGAACAAAGATACAACTATTTCTGTTTTCATACGTCGTTTGCCAACATTTTTTTGTAATTTTGCACAAAATTACGCTTATTGCACTAACAAAGCAAAGGGAATTTCCTATTTTGTCAGGGAATTTACCTATAATGATGAATAAGAAGAAAAATAGATATAGATTATGGCAAAAGAACTCAAAGAACTCACCAAGCGTGCCGAAAACTATTCGCAATGGTACAACGACTTGGTGGTAAAAGCAGATTTGGCAGAGCAATCGCCTGTTCGCGGCTGTATGGTAATTAAGCCTTACGGTTTCGCTATATGGGAGAAAATGCAAGCCCAGTTAGACAAAATGTTTAAAGAAACAGGTGCGCAGAATGCTTATTTCCCCCTTCTTATCCCGAAAAGCTTCCTTTCTCGCGAGGCTGAACACGTAGAAGGATTTGCCAAAGAGTGTGCCGTGGTTACCCACTATCGCCTCCGTGCCAACGAGAAAGAGGGTGGAGTAGAGGTAGACCCTGCTGCAAAGCTCGAAGAAGAACTCATCATTCGCCCAACCAGCGAGACCATTATATGGGACACATATAAGAATTGGATTCACTCTTACCGCGACCTGCCGTTGATGTGCAACCAGTGGTGCAACGTTATGCGATGGGAAATGCGCACCCGTCCTTTCCTCCGTACATCGGAATTTCTGTGGCAAGAGGGGCACACGGCGCACGCTACACGCGAAGAAGCCGTAGACGAGGCAAAGAAAATGCTGAAGGTTTATGCCGACTTTGCCGAACAATGGCTCGCCATTCCTGTGGTTCAGGGCGTAAAGAGCGAAACAGAACGCTTTGCAGGAGCATTGGACACCTACACCATCGAGGCGATGATGCAGGATGGAAAGGCTCTTCAGAGCGGTACGTCGCACTTCCTCGGACAGAACTTTGCCAAGTCGTTCGACGTTACTTTCCTCAATAAGGAGAACAAGCCCGAATACGTTTGGGCAACATCGTGGGGGGTAAGCACACGCCTCGTGGGTGCGCTCATTATGACACACTCCGACGACAACGGACTCGTGCTGCCTCCAAAGATTGCTCCGCTGCAGGTTGTCATCGTGCCAATCTTCAAGGGCGACGAGCAGTTGGCAGCCCTTACGGCGAAGCTGCAGCCCGTTATCGACGAGCTTAGACAGCTCGGCATCAGCGTAAAGTTCGACGATTCCGACAACAAACGCCCAGGATTCAAGTTCGCCGAGTACGAACTCAAGGGTGTGCCTGTACGTTTGGCAATGGGCGGACGCGACTTGGAGAACAACACCATAGAGATAATGCGTCGCGATACTTTGGAAAAAGAAAACGTTTCGTTCGACGGCGTTGTTGAACGCATAAAGAATTTGCTCGACGATATTCAAGCCAACATCTTCAAGAAGGCATTGGATTTCCGCAACGCAAACATTCACGAGTGCGACAACTACGAAGAATTTAAGGAGAAAGTGAAGGACGGCGGTTTCTTCCTCTGCCACTGGGACGGCACAACCGAGACCGAAGAGAAGATTAAAGAAGACACGCAAGCCACCATTCGCTGCGTTCCGTTTATGTTTGAACAGACCGAAGGCGTGGATATGGTGAGCGGAAAACCCGCAAAGCACCGTGTTCTCATAGCTCGTTCATACTAATTCCTACCCTTATAAACAGCAAAGCCACGCACCGAAAAGTGCGTGGCTTTTGTTTTCTATATGGGCGAAAGTCAGGCAATAAGAGTGTAAATATTTTTCAAAAGCTTATGTATGCTGTAACTATCTTGCTATCAATGCTTTGCAAAACCTATTGTTTTGCGTTGCAAAAGCGTAGGTTTTGCAAGGTAAAAGTGGCTCTTTTGCCGTCCAAAAGAGCCGCTTTTGCAATGCCAAATCGAAATTGTGGTTTTCTCTATGAATTATTTTTATAAAGTCAAGGCTGTTTTTTAGGTTCTATCCTAGTTATCCTAGAGAATCTAGGAGAACTAGAATTTCTAGACGATAACACTTTCTCTTTGCTGCCAAGCGTACAACAAATCACGCTTTGCCCTGCCTTTTCGTACGGTTTCGGGTTATCATCGTGCCGAAGATATAAAGCTCGGCGTAGTCTTCCCACGTGTTTATGAACCTTACGGCAATGGTGGTGGCGAAGGCTGTAAGCCCTGTCAGCACCCAGTAAGTGGTGGAAAGGGTAGAGGGGTCGCCCATTTTCATCGTCTCGCTGTCAAGCCAATGCATATTAAGGAGCAGCAACAGCGGTGCGCCCACTACAAGTATGGTGCACAATTTTACTATCAGCGACAGGCAAAAGAAGTAGACATAGTAGCCCAGATTTTTCTTAATCAGTTTCTTTCCCTTTTGTGCTGTTTCCATTTCGCCTGCCAAACTACGCACCTTTACGGCTACACTGTTCATAGAAAACGTTAATAATATGATGTAGAGCCAATTAGGCGCACCCATTAAAGCAGAAATGATAAACGCTGTAAACATAACCGCACTGAGAAGAATGCGCCAACGTGTGCGACCGAAAGTTTCGCCCAAATGTTGTTGCCAATGCTTGTAGCCCAAGGCAATGCAGCTTTTCACGCTGCGTTCTTTTATCAAGTCTTCCATATCTTTATCGTTTTTAGCCCCTTATGCTTCGGTTGTTACACCTTTCTCTGCTCTCTTCGCTTAAACTCCGAGCACACTACGGCTGTTGCAATGGCAACGTTCAGCGATTCGGCACGTGTTGTTCCGACCGAGAAGTTCGGTATCAGCAGTTTCCTGTTCACACGTTGGCGTATGGCTGCCGATATTCCGTTGCCCTCGTTTCCCATTACGATGAGGCCGTTTGCAGAGAGCTTTTCTTCGTAAATATCTTCGCCGTCGAGCAGCGTTCCGTAGATAGGGTAGTCCGTTGGCAACGAGTTGATTAACTCGTTTAGATTCAAGTAATACATCTTTACTCTTGCAATGCTGCCCATAGTGGCTTGCACCACCTTCGGATTCCAGCAGTCTGCCGTGTCCATCGAGCAGAAAATGCGCTCAATACCAAACCAGTCAGCCACGCGGATAATCGTTCCGAGGTTGCCAGGGTCTTGCACGCCGTCAAGCGCAAGTGCCAGTTCGTTTTCGTCAAGGAGCACCTTGTGTTCTGCACCGACTGCCGTTTCGCACTCGCCAGCCTTCGTTTTCGTCTGCTCAGGCAGTTTGAATATGCCGAGCTTTCCTTGTGGGTGTTGTAGGAACGACACCTTTTTAATGTCCTCTTCCTCCTCGAAAAGTTCCACCAACTCGAACCCCGCAGCAAGCAAATCGCCCACCACCTTAGGTCCTTCAGCCACAAAGAGCCCCTGTTTTTCTCTTCCTTTCTTCGTTTCGAGTGCCCGAACGAGTTTTATTTTATTCTTTGAAATCACCCTACAAAAATACAAAAAAACTATCTGTTTGCGCTCTTTTACTCCCAACTTTTTAGTATCTTTGCCCCAAAATTAGCGGTATTAATGTTTAGGATAAAAGGTTTCCATACATATTTTCTACTGTTTTTTGCCACTTTAGCGTTGCTCCTGTCGTCGTGTTCGACCGATAAGTTTGTGGCAGACGGTAGCTATTTGCTCGACAAAGTGGAGTTGTGCTCCGACGAAGCCGACTTTAATGCGACGCAGTTGGCGCAGTATGTGCGACAGAAAGAGAACTCACGGTGGTTCTCGTTCTTTAAAATACCGCTCGGAACCTACTCTTTGGCAGGGCGAGATACTACCAAATGGATAAACAGAACGTTGCAACGCATCGGCGAAAAGCCCGTTTACTACGATACGTTGCAGGCTCGTCTGTCGTGCGAAGACCTTCGTGTGGCAATGAACAATATGGGTTATATGAACGCACGTGTAGTTTTCAACACGAAAGTGAGGGGCAAAAAGCTGAAAGCCATATATACGCTGCTTCCGGGTAAGCCGTTTATGATAGACCGTTTCAGCTACGACATTCAGGATTCGATAATTGCCGACATTCTTAAATCTAACCTTTCGCAAGGCCTTGATGCCACTCAACCACGCCAATTCACCGTTTTGGCACTCGATAACGAGCGCAAACGCATCACGAAAATACTGAACGACCAAGGCTATTACCGCTTCAACAAAGACTATATATACTATACTGCCGACACCGTGCGCGGTTCTCATGCGGTAGATGTTACGCTCCACCTTACGAAATATCAACCATCGTCTGCGTCGGAGCCTGCCTTGCACCCTCGTTATATTGTCGGAAGGGTGAACGTGCTGCCTGGCGACTCGACAGGATTGCATATCCGCCGTGAGATTATAGCCGACAACACGCTCATAGAACCTGGAAAATATTTCTCGGCAACCGACCTTCAGACCACCTATAACAACTTGGCTCGCTTGGGAGCAATACGCTATACCGACATTGAATTTAAGGAAATGCAGCGTGTAGACTCCATTATCGTGGGCAAAATGTTGGGCTATCAGCAGTCGGAGAAGCGATATTTAGAGGCTAACATTAAACTTTCGAGTAACAAACCCAATACGATTTCGTTCCAACCTGAAGGCACCAACACCGCAGGCGACCTTGGTGCGGCTGCCGTTCTTACCTATCAGAACCGCAATCTCTTTCACGGAAGCGAGCTGTTTAGTATAGAATTGCGTGCCGCTTTCGAGGCTATCAAGGGATTGGAAGGCTACAACAACCACAATTACGAGGAGTATGGGGTGCAAGCCCGCCTACAATTCCCACGCTTTCTTTCACCTTTCTCTACACGGGAGTTCCGCCGTCGCAGCAACGCCGTGTCCGAATTGTCGGTCAGTTGGGACTTGCAAGACCGCCCAGAGTTTCACCGTCGTGTCTTCTCGGCAGCGTGGAAATATAATTGGAGTAACGCCCGCCGCCACCTGCGCTACGAGTTGGAGGTGCCCGACCTAAGCTACGTCTATATGCCGTGGATTAGCGAACGCTTCAAGAAAGACTATCTCGACAACGTAAACAACCGAAACGCCATACTGCGCTACAACTATGAAGACCTCTTCATTATGCGTGCAGGCTTCAGTCTAAGCTATAATCGCAACGACGATGTAGCCATCAGGGCAAAGGTAGAGTCGGCAGGAAACCTCCTTTCGATTGCCGACAACTTGTCGAACTTTAAGAAAAACGAGCAAGGACAGTCGAAAATATTCAACATTGCCTATGCGCAGTACCTTAAATTCGACTTCGCTTTCACACGTATATTGCGTTTCGACCCCCGCAACTCGCTTGCGCTGCATGCCGATTTCGGCATTGCCTATCCTTACGGAAACAGCAAGGTGCTGCCTTTCGAGAAGCGTTACATTGCAGGAGGCCCTAACTCGGTGCGCGGTTGGAGTGTCAGAGAGTTGGGACCGGGTGGCTTTCGTGGAACCGATGGGCGCATCGACTTCATCAATCAGACAGGTGATTTGAAGCTGAACCTGAACGCTGAGTACCGCACGCGTTTGTTTTGGAAGTTCGACGGAGCGGCTTTCATCGATGCAGGCAACATCTGGACACTGCGCGAGTATGCCGAACAGCCTGACGGTCAGTTCCGTTTCGATAAGTTCTGGCAGCAGATTGCAGCGGCTTATGGATTGGGTTTGCGCCTTAACTTCGACTATTTCATACTGCGTTTCGATGCTGGTATGAAAGCCATAAACCCTGCCTACACTTCGCTGAAAGAGCATTTCCCACTCTTCCGCCCACGTTTTGGACGTGATTTCACCTTCCACTTTGCCGTCGGATTGCCTTTCTAAGAATGCCGAAGCACACTTGTGAGTTCAGCGAAGCGAAAAAACAAGAATGTCAGAGAAACTCGAAGCCTCAATACTTTGTGTTGTTAAATAGTTTTATTACTTTTGCAGCAAATTAGAAAATAATGCTTAAATTCATATCTTTTGGCAGTGGCAGCAGTGGCAATGCCTACTTTCTTTACACCGAAACCGACGGAATCTTTATTGATTGTGGTATCGGCCTTCGGACGATAAAGAAGTATATGCACAGCTATGGGCTACACCTGTCGATGATTCACAATATACTTATTACGCACGACCACGCCGACCACGTGAAATCGGTGGGCTCTATGAGCGACAACCAATCCATTCCCGTGTATGCAACCAAGAAGGTTCACGAGGGTATTGTAAACAATTGGTGTGTCAGAAAGAAGGTTGTTGCCGAGCAAGTGCGATACGTGGAGAAGGGCAGAACCGAGCAAATAGGCGAGTTTACCGTAACTCCGTTCGAGGTTCCGCACGACAGTACCGACTGTGTAGGCTATTGCATAGAATGCCAAGGGCTGACTTTCACGCTTGTAACCGACTGCGGACACATAACAGACGAAATCCGTACGTTCGTGTCGCGGGCGAATTATTTGGTCATTGAGGCGAACCACGAACCCGAAAAGCTTGCTGCTGGTCCCTATCCGCAGTATCTGAAGACACGCATAACGAGCAAAACAGGGCACTTGAGCAATGCTGAGTGTGCCCAAACCATCGTTGAAAATGCCACATTGGGGTTGCGCCACGTTTGGCTTTGCCACCTAAGCGACGAAAACAACCACCCCGAATTGGCGCGAAAGGCTGTAACGAGCGAGATGGCAAGTCACGGATTGGTAGCCGATGTAGATTTTATGGTGGAGGTGTTGCGGCGGAAAACGCCCAGCGGAATATACGAATTGAAATAAGAAACTTATATGTAGGTATTGGTAAAGCCCCTTGCAACACACGTGGTTGAAGGGGCTTTTATAATGTGCAATGCCGATGGGGGCGTTGCTTGGCACGCTTTTGATAATGGAAAAGAAGTGGGGTTATTTAGAAAAATCTAGAAAAACTAGACCCTCTAGAATTTCTAGTGCAAAACATGAAAACCACTTTGGTTTTGTAAAGATAATTTATAAGGAAAACGATAATTTCGATTTGGCATTGCGAAAGCGGCTGTTTTGCGCTGCAAAACCTACGCTTTTACCTTGCAAAATAGCCGCTTTTGGAACGCAAAACAATAGGTTTTGCAAAGCGTTGATATACAGTTTGTTATGCAATAATTTCGCTTGTGAAAAATGTTTACACTTTTAATGCGCTCAACATCAATATTCTGTCTACGTCGGTGATGCCGTTTTGCTCGAACATATAGTAGTCGTTGTCGAACTCTTCCTCTAATTTGGTGTCGGGGTGGTTTATTTTCCACTGCACGAGGTAGTTTTTTGCCTCGCTCGGATTGCCGTTCACCCAATGCGCATAGGCAATGTTGAGTGTATCGTCGGGTAGTGGGTCGGTTTCAGTGAGTGTGTTGTAGATGTGCAAAGCCTTTTCGCCGTTGCCGTTGCAGATAAGTGCCCACGCCAAAAGACGCTTCACTCGGTTGTCCGTCTCGTCGCTTAGATCGAGTTCGTATGCTTTGTTCAGTGCCGTTTTCGTATCGCCTGTGGCTATCAGACAAAGACAATGGTTTATGGCGTATGGCTTAACGTCGGGCAGAAGTTCGCATAACTTGCCGTAACAGTGCAAACCGAGTCCGTAGTCCTTGCGTTTCAGGGCAAAAACTCCAGCTGTTTTCAGTACCCAAGTGTTGTCGGGCTCTACGCCTATTGCTGCCAAGAAGTGTCCCAAGGCTTCGCTTTCGTGTCCTTCCCGTTCGGATTTAAGCCCCCTAAACACTTGATAGGTAGCTGTTTCGCTGTAAAAAGTTTCGAGTATTTCGTCTAAGTCGGCTTCGTGCTTGTGTTTGTGCAGGAACATTGCCAAGGACATCTTAGGTTCTATGTAAGCTTCTTTCACGAACAAGTCGTGCATCATAAAGAACGCCTTGTAGCTGCCACTCTTCTTGAAAGGGTTGGCAATGTCTTTGTTGAACGCTAATTTCACCTCGAAAAAGCGGTACAAATCCTGTATGTAGAGGCGACGCAGGAAGTCGGGCGTATAGTCTACTGGTTCCGAAACAGGCAGTCCGATGCCGTCGCCAGACTTTATTACTTCCAATATATTGGCAGGCAACTGGTTGATTATCTGTGCCATTGTGAGGGCAAGCGAATACTTGTCCGACTCGCAGAAGAGTCCTTGCTCTGTCATTTTATCGAGAAACGAACTGTCGCCAAGCTTTTGTGCCACTTCTTTCAGCCCAGGATGGTGGGCACTGAAAGGCATAAACCAATTGGCAATGTGGTCGAAAAAGGGGAAACGCTTCATCTTACTGAAACCTCCAAAATAGATGTCGGAGCCTTGCTGCTGCATCTTCATCATCTTCTGGATACTTTCCTCCATCATCTCCATCTTGTGTTCATCGGCATCGGGGTGCAGAATGTTTTCCAAAGCGTCGCTCTCTTTCTCCGTAATGCCGAAACGGTTGAACTGCAAATCGGAATTCTTCATAATGTTGGGCATTATGTCGCGCTGTATCTTGTCGTTGTCGCGCTCGGCGTCCATACAGTTGAACATCTGCTTTTGCAGGTTCAGCAGCTCGCGTTTCATTTCCTCGCTGGCGATTAACTCGTCCATAAGCGATGCCTGTTCCTTTACAAACAGCGGGTTATTGGTGAGCGACAGCACGCAGCCCACTAATGCACGCTGGCGCACTTTCTCTTCTTGGGCGTGTCGGTAAACATTTACGAGGGTGGAAAACTTCTTCACATCGTAGATTGTCATCGCAGAAAGGGTGATGGCACTGACGATAAGCATCTGGTCGGAAGCATCGATGGTGGGCGATGTGAGTAGGTCGGTGTAAAATTTGGCATCGCTTTCAGACCATTGGCGCGATACCAAAAGGGCATTGAAAAGGCGTTCTATGAAAGTTTGGTGGCGTTCGTAGAGTTCCGTTTCCTTGTTTTTTCGTTCCGCTTCGGGGGCTAATGAGAGCATAGCAATGTCGGAAACGAAGTTTTCGAGCACAGAGCGCACGAAGCTGTGGCTGAGGTTCAATTGGTCGGCAGTGCGGAAAGCATCTACGAAAGTAGGCTTGTTCTTGCAGTTCCAGCTTAGCAACAAGTTGGCAGTAACCTTGTAGAGACGTTCCAAGAGCGATTTATAGAGCTCTTCGCGGGCAGGGTCTTTGAAGCCCCGCAGCATATAGTCGCACATTAAATCGTAGTCGTTTGCAATGGCGATAAACTTGTCGTAGTCCACCAAGGAGGGCTTGCCGTCGTATATTGGCTGCAATACTTTAATGGCTTCGTCTAACTGTTTGGCACTTAAATGCTCGAAAGCAGCGCCAATATTCATTCCTACGTTCAATGCTGTGTTCTCTTTAGTTCTGTTTCTGCGGTATTCCTATTCTGCCTCTATGGTGTTGTTGCAAGTTGGCAGCTACGTGTCGGACTTGTTTATGGAAGAATATTCCTTGCCTTGTTAATGGCTCTTTCGCGTGGTGCAATTACTCGTTTGTAGGTTATCTTAGGCAGTGCAGCCACCACTTTGTCGTCTACTTTCATGTATTTCTTGATGAGTGGCGCAAAGTATTGTATGGAATGACTGTTCAATATGTCCACCGCCTTGTTGTAAGCTACTTCGAAAGCACGCTGATGTTCTATCTTTGGATTGTTCACATAGACGATTGCGCCAGGTATGAAAGTCTCATTTACCGAGCTGTATATCTCTCGGTTGCCCAAGAGTTTGGCTTGCGTGGTCTGCGGTTCGCTCGCCCAAATAGCGTCAATTTGGTTGTTGTTGAGCATTTTCAATCGAATGAAGATGTCGTTAATCTGCGAACCATAGAACCTTGAAGATATGTCGTGTCCAGAGAAAACGCGTATCGTGAGGTACTGCATTATGGAGTTGAAGGTCAAACCGATAATCTTGTTGCCCAAGTCTTCGGGCTTTTTTACGCCCGATTGCGGTGATGCCAAGAGCTGCCAAGTGGCGTTTGTCTCGGTCATATAGTCGAGTACGATATGCTTTTCCTCTTTCAGGTATTCCGCCCGAATAAGGTCTGTAACCGAAGCCTGTACACGTCCGTTCTGCATAGCAGTGTCGCAATTCAGCTGTGATGAATATTCCTTCAGTCGAATGTCGATGTTGTCGGGATTGTACAGATTGCTATCCTTGAGCAAAAATATGGGCAGACAGTCCATAGTAGGCGTAACGCCCACCTTGAACGCACGTGCATAGGCAACTTCCTCTACCTTGTTCTTGCGCTTTCCGATTAGCGAATCTTCCTCGTCAGATACTTGACACCCAACCAATGTGATGGCTGCAAAGAGCAGCAAGTATTTTATTCTCTCCATAATATTGCAAAAGTAAATAATATTTTTGTAATAACGAAAAAAAAGAACTACTTTTGTCGTTAAATTATGACAAAAGACAAAACAACCTACGTCTGCGATAACTGCGGGCAGGAAAGTGCAAAGTGGATTGGCAAATGTCCGAACTGCGGACAGTGGAACACGTTCAAGCAAATTCGTATCGCCCCCGACACGGGGCTGAGTACGGGCGAAAAGCTGGTTGCACACACCTTTGGCGCACCGAAACGCAACGTTCCGCAAGCCCTCAATGCTGTTTCTTCGGCAGAAGAAATCCGTATTGATATGAAGGACAGCGAGTTGAATCGTGTGCTTGGAGGTGGACTTGTGGCAGGCAGTATGGTGCTGATAGGTGGTGAACCGGGTATCGGCAAGAGTACGCTGACGCTGCAAACGCTGCTCGCCACCGACCGAAAGGTGCTTTATGTGAGCGGTGAGGAAAGTCCGCAGCAGATAAAGATGCGTGCATTGCGCATAGCCGAAACCATTCCTGACAACATCGTGATACTTTCGGAAACATCTGTGGAAAAGATATTTAGCTGTATCAGGGACGTAAAACCTGAACTGTTGGTTGTAGACTCTATACAAACAGTTGCCACAGAAACAGTTGCAAGCAGTGCTGGAAGTATTACTCAAATACGGGAGAGTGCTGCTGCCTTGCTTCAATTGGCGAAATCGAGCGACATTCCTGTTATTCTTATCGGCCATATCAACAAGGAAGGCTCCATTGCAGGACCGAAAGTGTTGGAGCATATTGTAGATACGGTGTTGCAATTCGAAGGCGACCAACATTATATGTACCGCATCTTGCGCAGCATAAAGAACCGTTTCGGCTCTACTTCCGAACTTGGAATCTACGAAATGCGCCAAAACGGCTTGCGTCCGGTAAGCAATCCGTCGGAGTTGCTGCTCACCGACACTCCCGACGACCTATCGGGGGTTGCCATTTCGAGTGCTATCGAGGGTGTGCGCCCCTTCCTTGTGGAGACGCAAGCCCTTGTTTCGTCGGCTGCTTACGGTACTCCGCAGCGTTCGGCAACAGGTTTCGACCAGCGTCGCCTCAATATGCTGCTCGCTGTGCTTGAGAAACGTGTGGGCTTTAAACTGATGCAGAAGGACGTTTTCCTGAATATAGCTGGCGGACTGCGCATTACGGATATGGCGATGGACTTGAGCGTGATAGCGGCAGTGCTGTCGTCGAACGTCGATACTCCCATCGAGGCAGGCTGGTGTATGGCAGGCGAAGTGGGATTGAGTGGCGAAGTGCGCCCAGTAAGTCGTATAGAACAACGCATTGCCGAAGCCGAGAAGCTGGGTTTCAGCCACATCATCATTCCTAAAAACAATGCGCAGGGCTTGAAAGGCAGATACAAGATAGCCACGCACCCCGTTGCGAAGGTGGAAGAAGCCTTGCGCCTGCTGTTCGGATAATGGGTTGGATAAGGCGATGAAAGTGTAAATATTTTTCACGAGTGTAGCTATTGTATAACAATCTGTATATCAAAGCTTTGCGAAACCTATTGTTTGACGTTGCAAAAGCGTAGGTTTTGCAAGGTAAAAGCGGCTCTTTTGACGTCCAAAAGAGCCGCTTTCGCAATGCCAAATCGAAATTAGTGTTTTCTTGCCGAATTATTTTTACAAAATCAAGGCGGTTTTTAGGTTTTGTGATAGAGTTCTTAGGTATTCTAGTTTTTCTAGATTTTCTAGATTTTATAGATGAACTTGCTGTTTTCTTGGTGTTAGGAGCGTGATGAAGCACCTCCCTACCTGTGTTGAGGAAAGGTTTTTGTGCTTGAAGCCCTATATATAATAAGGTGTAAGGATAGCAAAAACCTCGTTGTAGAGTTTGCAAGGGCAACGTTATTCCAATTCGGAAAGTTCGAGCCAACGCAGTTCTTTCTCGTCCAACTCGTCTTTTTTCTTCGGCAGGAGTTTGCTGATTTCGGTGAGTTGGTTTATTTCGAGCGTGCCCGAACAGAGTTTTTCCTCCATTGTGGCAATCTCGTTGGTGAGTTTTTCTATATCCGCCGTGAGCATTTCGTATTCTCGTTTCTCCTTGTAGCTCATACGTTTGCGCGTTTCGTTGTGGTAGTCGCGCTGCGTTGCGGTTTTCTTTTCCTTTGTCTTGTTTTCCTCCACCGCCTCTTTGCTCTTCAAGGCTTGGTAGTCGCGGAACTGCGTATAGTTGCCTGGGAAGTCCTTTACCTGTCCGTCGCCGTTGAAAACGAGCAGATGGTCTACCACCTTATCCATAAAATAGCGGTCGTGCGACACCACGATGACACAGCCGGGGAAGTCTTGCAGATATTCTTCGAGTATCTGAAGCGTCTGGATATCAAGGTCGTTGGTAGGCTCGTCGAGTATCAGGAAGTTCGGATTGCGCATCAGTACGGTGCACAAATAGAGCTTGCGCTTTTCGCCTCCCGACAGTTTTGCCACGTAGTTGTGCTGCATTTCGGGCGTGAAAAGGAAGTAGTTGAGAAACTGCGACGCCGTCATGTGGCGACCGCCGTCGAGGTCTATGTAGTCGGCAATGTCGGTTATGATGTCGATAACCTTTTGGTCGTCCCTGAATTTCAGTCCGTCTTGCGAGAAGTAACCGAAGTTTACGGTTTCGCCGATGTCGAATTTACCGCTGTCGGGCTTTACCAGTCCGAGCAGCATCTTGATGAATGTGGACTTGCCCGTGCCGTTGTTGCCCACGATTCCCATTTTTTCGAAGCGGGCAAAGTTGTAGTAGAAGTCTTTCAGTATGACTTTCTCGTCGAACGCCTTCGATACATACTGGCACTCGAATATCTTGCTGCCGATGTAAACGTTGGACGCTTTCAGTCGGATTTGCCTTTCTTCGATGCGTTGCAGTGCCTTTGCCTGCAGTTCGTAGAAGGCTTCTTCACGGTAGCGCGCCTTGTGTCCGCGTGCCTGCGGCTGCCTGCGCATCCACTCTAACTCGGTGCGGTAGAGGTTGTTGGCACGTGCTATCTCTGCCCGTGTGTTGGCAATGCGTTCCTGTCGCTTCTCCAAATAGAACGAATAGTTGCCCCGATAGGTGTAGATGGTGCGGTCGTCGAGTTCGAGAATAATGTTGCACACGTTGTCAAGGAAGTATCGGTCGTGCGTAACCATTAAGAGTGTCTTGTTCCCTCTCGAAAGAAAGCCTTCGAGCCACTCTATCATTTCGAGGTCGAGGTGGTTGGTCGGCTCGTCGAGAATGAGCAAATCGGGTTCAAGTATCAGCACGTTTGCCAGTGCCACACGCTTCTGTTGTCCGCCGCTGAGTTGCCCCATAGGCTGGTTTAGGTCGGTTATCTTGAGCGTGGTGAGTATCTGTTTGGCTTTCAATACCTTGTCGGGGTCGCCCTTATGGTTGAAACAAGCGTCGAGAACCGACTCTTCGGGGTTGAATTTCGGACTTTGTACCAAGCAGCTGACGCGCAAGTCGTTGCGGTAGACAATGCTGCCCGACTCGTAACCCTCCTTTCCAGTGAGTATGGAAAGCAGGGTAGACTTGCCCGTTCCGTTCTTTGCAATCAGTCCGACGTGCTGTCCTTCTGCAATGGAGAAGGATATTTCGTCGAACAGGATTTGCGCTCCGAAGCGTTTCGATAGCTTTTGGACGTCTAAATAAGGTATCTGCGCCATAGCTTATTCGGCTGTGTCGTTCGCCAATGCCGTGTTGATGCTCTCGATGTAGCCGAGCACTTCCTCTCTGCCCACCTTGCTTTCCGACGACGTAATGAAGTAGGGTGGGGTGATTTCCCACGTGTCTTCCAACTTCTTCATCCACGCTTCGGCGTTGGCTTTCGCCTTTCCGCCCGACAGTTTGTCGGCTTTTGTGAAGATGATGGAGAAAGGAATGTTGCTTTGTCCTAACCAATCGATGAACTCACGGTCTATCTTTTGCTGCTCGTGGCGTATGTCGATAAGCACGAATACGTTCACGAGCTGCTTGCGTTGCAAGATGTATTGCGCAATCATCTGTTCGAGCTTGTTGCGCACAGTCTTTGAATTCTTGGCATAGCCGTAGCCAGGGAGGTCTACAATGTACCACTCCTTGTTGATGATGAAGTGGTTGATGAGCAATGTTTTGCCGGGCTTTGCCGATGTCTTGGCAAGTCCCTTGTGGTTGCAAAGCATATTTATCAGACTCGACTTGCCCACGTTCGACCGACCGATGAACGCATATTCGTTCTTCGTATCGTTAGGACACTTCGATATTGTAGGCGACGATATGCTGAATTCCGAAGTCTTTATTATCATATCGGTGGATTTATTGCATATCGTAAACTACCTGCATAAGTTTCTTGCCCAATGCGTCGGCTTCGTCCATACTGCCTGCCTCGCTGTAAACACGAATGATTGGTTCGGTGTTCGACTTGCGGAGGTGTACCCAAGCTGTTGGGAAATCGAGCTTAACGCCGTCAATGTCGGTTACCTGTACGTCCTTTTCGTTTCCGTAAAGCTCCTTGACTTTGGCGAGAATGGCATCTACATCGGTTTCGGGAGTGAGGTCGATGCGGTTCTTTGCAATGAAGTATTCGGGGTAAGTCTTGCGCAGTTCGCTTGCTTTCAAGCCCTTTTGAGCCAGAGAACTAAGGAAAAGCACGATTCCAACAAGCGCATCACGGCCGTAATGGCTGTCTGGATAGATAACGCCACCATTGCCTTCGCCACCGATAACGGCACCTACTTCTTTCATTTTAGTAGTTACATTCACCTCGCCAACGGCAGCAGCGTAGTACTTTCCGCCGTGTTTCTCGGTAACATCGCGCAATGCACGCGTTGAAGAAAGGTTGCTGACGGTGTTTCCCTTCACGTGGTCGAGAATGTAGTCGGCTACACTTACGAGTGTATATTCTTCGCCGTACATAACGCCGTCTTCACGTATGAACGCCAAACGGTCTACGTCTGGGTCTACGACAATGCCGAGGTCGTAGCCGCCTTTCTTCATTTCGTCCATAATGCCGCCGAGGTTCTTCTCTATTGGTTCGGGGTTGTGGGCGAAGTCGCCTGTCGGTTCGCCGTATAGCAATGTATATTCCACGCCGATTTGGTCGAGCAATTTGGGCAGAATAATGCCGCCTACGGAGTTCACAGCATCTACACACACACGGAACTTGCGGGCTTTAATGGCTTCCAAGTCAGCCAATTCGAGTGCTTTCACTGCGTCGATGTGGCGTTGGTCGAACGAATCGTCTTCCTTGTAGCTGCCAAGTTGGTCTACATCGGCATAGTTGAAATCTTCCTTTTCTGCTATGTCGAGCACGGCAGCACCGTCTTCTGCGGTGAGAAATTCGCCCTCGTGGTTCAGCAGTTTCAATGCGTTCCACTGACGGGGATTGTGCGAAGCGGTGATGATGATACCACCATCGGCACCCTCCATACGCACGGCAAGCTCGGTGGTAGGGGTGGTTGCCAAGCCGATATTTACGACATCGGCACCAATACCCATAAGTGTGCCGCAAACAACGTTCTTCACCATTTCGCCCGAAATGCGTGCGTCGCGTCCAACAACAATCTTCAGCTTCTTTCCCGGGTGCTGTCTTGCGATGTAAGTAGCGTAAGCCGATGTGAATTTAACAATGTCAAGTGGATTCAATGTGTTACCTGTTTGTCCGCCAATTGTACCGCGGATACCTGAAATAGACTTTATTAGCGTCATCTTCTATATAATTTTAAAGCCACGACTACACAGTGTGCGGTCGTGGCGTGTTATTGTTTTATCTTGTTAAACTCCTCGTTGATAGGTAATATCGTAGAAGCAAGCATACGTATTTTTGCTTGCCAAGGTCTGTCCTTGTGCCGATGGAACGATGAGACGCACGTGCGCCAACTTGTCGGTTGCGCTTGTAATGCGTCCGAGTTTAATGTAAGGGAGAGGCACCAACCATCCTTTAGGTACAGATGTGCTGCCGTATGCACGCACCATAACGCTGGAAGCCTTGTCGAACGAAGCCGTAAACGTTCCGCTGTTCTTCGTTACCAACATCTTGTCTACGATGCCGTTCCAAATCAGCGACTTGTTTGTAAGCTGCAAAGAATCGCCAGCCACGTTGGTTTCGTCGAAGCGGCAGAGTACGGTAGCGGTTTCGCCATTCTTCAGTTTCTCGCCTATGCCTTCTTCTACCAACTGCATACACACGCCCGTAGATTTGAACTGAACATACTGATTCTTTGTTGTGTCGGTCTTGAAACCTTGACTTTCAAACTGTTTTTCCGAAATAACGTTTATCTTATGTTTCACTATGAACGCATTAATGGCTTTTCGCTCGCGTTCCAACTTGTCAGCGTAAGTGTCTTGGTCGCGGCAAGAGACGATGCTCATTGCGCCCAATACTATTGCGAGTAGAAAGATAATCTTCTTCATTTGCGATATTTTTGTTCCTTTATATATTAGCTGCAAAGGTAGCAAAAGAAAACAAATTGGCACACAAAGTGTTTCTATAAAATATATAAATTATTGTAAATTAGTTGTCATCTTTATAACATATTGAATAACAGCATAATTACGAACATTTAATAATATCTCCTTTCAACCCAATAACAACAATTACGAACGATGGAGAGCAGTTTTTATCTTAGACCAGGAGCGAAGCGAGGAAGTAACAAACCAAGTCTTATTTATTTCTGTGTGAGTGATGGAAAGGACAAGCAGTATAAAATAAGTATGGGTGTCAAGTTGTTAGATAGCCAATGGAACAGTAAAAAGCAAGAACCGATAATAAGTAACTTGTTCAGTGTTGAGGCTAATAAATGTGCTTTGATGTGTTTTGAAAGAATAATGCAGGTAAAGTGTGTGTATCTCCAATATTTGAACTACCTTTGCACAACGAACGAGGTATTTTCTATTGACGAGTTGAAGGAAATTATAAGAGAGTACCGTGTCCCCAAAGACAAAGGTACGATAGATTATAGAGAATCTATTATATATAAAGATTGCACAAATGACACCACCCAGATTATACCTACTCACCGTTCAACAATAAAAGTAAAGACTATGAAGGGAAAGACAACGTTCCACCGTCCCTTCGCTCAAGGGACTTACTCAAGGAACTACAAGGCAACAACACTAATTGATAGAGCATTAAAGCAACATATAGACGATAACAAGGTAAAGGAAACAACAGCTTTTCAGTATCGTTCAGTTATTCAACGTTGGCAAAAGTGGGTAATTGATGTAAATAAATCAGACGGCATAAGTTGTTTAAAGCAGGCAGGAATTGACAAATACATAGACTACCTAAAGAAAATGGGAAAGTCGAATGTTGAGATAAATAAAGTCGCTATCCTTCGTCTACTTATCAATACCTACATAGCAAAGCAGGCAAAGTATGGTATAGGACAGATAATATTCACACGTCTAAAGGACAAAAGACGTTCAGAGGATAGGTTAAAGGTTGAGATATTAGATGATGAGATAGAAAGGATAGAGAATGCAGAACTACCCAAGAAATTAAACTTGTGGAGAGATATTTTCTGTCTTGCTATCTACACGGGACAAAGAGCAAGCGACATCTACCAATTATTGAAAGGAGATTATACAAGGACAGAGGAAGGAACGATAATAATTAGAACCAAGAAACGAGATAAAGACAGTTACATATTAAACAGTCCAATAGTTAATAAGTATTTAGCATTGACAGAAGGAAAGATAAAGACAAACGAAACTTCCTTTAAAATCAACCTAAACACGAAAATTAAGACAATATGTAAGATGATAGGTATAGACAGAGAAATTACCTACATAGACGCACATCATACCAAGCAGACGGATAAACTGTACAATATCATATCAAGCCACTTTGCAAGACATACATTTACTACAAAGAAAGTCCGAGAGGGTTATTCGTTTGAGGAAGTGGGTAAGATGATAGGAGATACAGGACAGATTGTAGAATTAACATACAGCCACCTAACAAGACAAGACCACATCGACACACTCCACAAGGCACAAGAAAGGATAGAACGGAAGGAGAGTAACGTAAGTTCTACTATATTATCTAAGAATGGCACAAATGACTACACTTCAACTTTAGACCGAGCAATAGGATATATAGAGAACAATTCCAAAGAGCCTCAACGAGTTATAGAGTATCTAAGACAGAATAATATCAGTATCAACCAACTTATAAGATACTATTCACATAAGTTCCTTGAGCAAAGGAACGGTATCGGACACAGAAAGGAAGGTATGGTATTTGATTTAGACAGCACAATGGAATTTTTGGTAAAGTTACTTCATAGTTCATTCAGGGATTGAACGACAAGGAACGGTGGACGATGGAACAACAACAAGCGAAGCGATAAATGAAGGTGGAAGTAACTGTCCCCAAGACAAAGTAGAGTCCGTTACACAAACGGACGATGACACTCTAAGTAGTTATAAAACTACTATATTATTGGGTAATGCGAAAATAGAAACACCTACTAATCAACCTCTAAGTTCTGTGAGCGACAGAACGTTCCAACCCAGAACGACATTATAGACGAGATGGAGGCTTATTTGATGCAGTTTTAATAACACATAGTTCCTTGAGCAAAGGAACGATGAACTTTCAAGCGAAGCGAATGAAGAAGGTGGAAGTAACTCACAAAAAGTAGAGTCCGTTACACAAACGGACGATGACACAGAATATCTAAGTAGTTATAGAACTACTATATTATTTAAGAAATGCACAAATGACACCACCCAGATTATACCTACCCATCGTTCCACCGTCCCTTCGCTCAAGGGACTTACTGAAGGAACTTTCGACATTATAGACGAATCGTTACTTGAAAGTTCATTCGGGGAAGGAACGGTAAGTAACTTTAGAAGGTAAAGTTCATTCAGAGAAAGAACGAACAATGTATAAAATCAACGTAGAGGCACTTTATTTGCGTTCTGTTGCGTTGTGGGTATGTTTGTGTATATTAGATAATCTGGGGTGTTACAATGTCTTATAATTAAAATATAAAGGTCGTAGTTCAAAGTTACAATCTTGATGTAACGATAGGTTAGTTACTTGAATGAACTTCTAACGAGGGCAACGATAAATAATGTAAGTGGAAGTTA
>ERZ772940.200-NODE-200-length-32217-cov-5.53716_pt1 | contig 32217 bp, 30 predicted proteins | sample MGYA00511682_ERZ772940 | MGnify/ENA primary metagenome ERZ772940 (study PRJEB29015, sample SAMEA2737922) | human oral metagenome | biome: human oral; feature: human-associated habitat; material: dental | place: China | collected 2031 ... | reverse complement strand
CCCTAAAAAACTTTATAGTAGCTTTATAGTAGATAAATTACTGCCTGTAATTTAGTACCCAAATAGCTCGTGGATCAGTTGGTGATTTACCTTTATGAGTTACTAAGCCCATTTCTTCTAGTCTTTTTAATCTTAAGGATATAGTTGGTCGTGACATTACCAGCTTGTCCATGATTTCACCGGTGCCCATCCCATTTGGACTCATTCTAATAGTGTTTAGCACTAGATCAGAGCCTTTAGGTAGCTTAGACAATAACTCGTCGCCTAGTCTCATAACCGCTTCTAGCCTTAGTTTTACGTTGCCACTGTTCTGGGTGTAAATTGGGTCAATGTAGCCAGCCTTCCTCATTTCTGTCACAATGCGCTTAATGCCCTCGCCGAGCTCTTGTCCAAAGCCCAGTTCTGTACAGACTCTAGCTATACGGGGGTTGCGAGCAAAGCGACTAATATTCATCAGGTCGCTTGTGTTAGCTAAGCCGGGAAATATACCGGGGCTAATTATTTCAATTCTTGTAGGATATATCTCTACGTGAACATAGTCACCGGAAAGACTATAGGATCGATGAACCAGGGCATTTACGAGACCCTCCAGCCAAGCGTCTCTGGGGATGATGTCATTAAAGACAAACTCATTATTGTTGCCGAGGGATTTGCGCTTAGTAATTATTCTATCAATGATATCCGTAGCTTGATAAATCAGATTAGGTATGTTGTCGTACAGTCGATAGTCATTATCTGAATCGATATTTAGTTTAGCTCCAACCCCCTGTTCGTCTGCTAGAAATTTAGTAACTCGCACACTTGCTTGCGGGAATACGTCCTGGGGATGTTTAGAGAATAATAAGTGACAGGCGTTAGTTTGACGATTATCGGAGCTAAGTAAAAATCTTGCTCGTAGAATACTGAATGGATCCTTGCCCTTATAACCAATTTTTACACAATACTTACTAATTAGATCGCTGTCCAAATCTTGAGTGGTGCTATCTTTAACTATTTCACCATCATATTGTTTAAGTCCTTTGTTATACTCTAACTCTCTTCGGTCGTTGTATTTTAGTTCTCTTGAGTCGTCGCCCACTCGCATAAAACATTTGCCGGATTGATCCTCGTAGACAGTATCGGAAGGGCTAACCGTCAGAAGTAGAACCTCATCTAGGTCTCCGGATGAGTTGATTAGCTTCATTTTCTCTATTGGTACATTGATATGCGGTCTTATGTAATCGTGAATGGCTTGGCGGACTTCGTTCTCAAACTTGGGGTTATAATTAAGCCCTGCAACTTTGCCATTGCTTGCTCCGATTACTAGCAACCCTCCTTCGGCATTGGCAAAAGCGATAATGGGTCTAGCGATGTCGACTGGTCTTATTTTTATCCCCTTACGTTCAAACCATTGTGATTCTGGACGATTAAGCAATATTTCTGCTCTTTTTTCACAGGGAACCGACTGCAGATTGTCTTCATAGAGGATGCTCATAGGGTTAGTATACTATACTATAAAACTTTATAGTAGCTTTATAGTAGACTGATTTTACAGATGTGAGCTAGTCTGTTTTAGCCCTAAAAAACTTTATAGTAGCTTTATAGTAGAGGATATGACCCGGTAATGTATAATTTAACTCTCATTCCAGCCGGAGCCATTGATGGATCTACGAGGTGGGTAACCTGACTTATGGGCTAACGACTAGCCGGCGAGTAGCCTTAACTATGAGATAAGACGGTGGCTTCGCCGAGTCATACTTGGTTATGCTATGATGATTATAGAAAATAAAGGAGGTAAGTTTAATGAGCGAGAGTGTAAACCCGTTTGACAGCCAAGCAAGCAAGAGCAAAGCTTCGTCAGACAAGGCTGGCAAGGATAAGCCGGCCTCACCGTTTGATGAGGGCAAGGCGAGTAATGAGCCTAAGAAATCAGGCAAGTCCAATAAGAAGCTGATCATTGGCATCGTTTCGGCGGTAGTGGTGCTGATCCTGGTGGTAGTTGGAGTGATCGTTTTCATTAACTTAAATAAAGTCACCACCAAAGACTATAGCGAAGCTTATGATGCTCTAAATAATGTTAAGGAGAAGATCGACGATAATAAGGGCATATCGTTATCCGGTAGCTCTGATCTGACGGCTGACAAGTATCACGAGATGGTTGACAAGGCTAAGAATCAGATAAAGAGCGCCGATAAAGCCATCACCGAGCTGGGCAAGATGAAAGCTATCGAGAAAGACAAGGATAGTAAAGAGAAATTTGACAAGTTTAAGGGCGAATTTGACAAGTACTCCGGCAAGACGAAAGAAGTGATGGACAAGATGAACGAGGTAGTCCCCATCTACATCGCTATGCGCAAACCCTACAATATCAAGGCGAGTACGGGTACTGATGCTTACTATAGGGAGCGCTCTAATAGCTACCAGCAGGTAGTTTCAATAGCTAAGGATGCCAAGATTAAAGGTGACCAAGAGCTGGCGGACGGCGTAAAAGAACTGGCTGAGGCAGCCCAGGCTTATGCGGATTACTACAAGAAGGTAGCTAATGGCGAGAAGGTCAACTATAGCGACTTCAGCAAATCGTTCAGTAAATTCACCAAGGCCAACTCGACAGTCAGATCGTCAGTGATTAAGATGCTGTCGTCGCTGAGAGATGCTAACTACTCGAGTTCATTCTCCAGTCTGAGCAGCTATCTATATAAGAAGACCCTGAAAGATTAGCTGTAGCCTAGCGAGGAAGCGACAAAACTACCCCCCTAAGGCGGGGTAGTTTTGTTATAATGAAGCCGTGGAATCTCGGAAACGGCAAATAGATCAGCTAGCCGAGCAGATTATTGCGGATGGGGTGTGCGCCGAGCTGGCCGGTCAAGCGACTCAGCTAGTGATCGGTGATGGTGACCCCGGCAGTCAAATAGTTTTTGTCGGCGAGGCGCCGGGTAAACAAGAAGATTTGCAGGGTAAACCCTTTGTCGGGGCGTCAGGCAAGTTTCTGGACGAGATGCTGGCCAGCATCGGGCTGGAGCGGAGCCAAGTCTATATCACCAATATCGTTAAATACCGTCCGCCGGGCAATCGTGATCCTCTACCCGAGGAGAAACGTGCCTTCTGGCCTTATCTGATGCGTCAATTAGCCATTATCGACCCTAGAGTCATCGTTACTCTGGGGCGACATGCCATGAATTGCTTCATACCGGAGGGAAAGATATCGCAGGACCATGGTCGTTTACGTCAGGTTCGTTTACACCGAGACGGTCAGACATACTTGTGGCAAGTCTTGCCGCTGTATCATCCGGCAGCAGCTCTCTATAACGGGGCAATGCGTCAAACTCTGCTCGACGACTTCCGGAAGATCAAGCCGCTACTAGATAGTAATAGCAAATAGGGGTTTTCTTTTGCGGTGCCATAAATCTATTGGCTGCCGGTATTGGGTGCTCGGAGATTATTGCGTTTGGCTGTGAAGTCGGGAGCACCGGGTACTGGCTGAGTCGGTGTCGGCGCAGGTGCAGGAATCTGGACTGTGACCGGTGGCATCTTGACGCAGGTAGTAGGGAGGGTGCCATTGACCGGTCGGGTAGTCTCAGTCTTGGGCGGGTTTCTTTCCTCGGATTCCTGATTAAAATCATTAGCAGCTACACCACTAAGCCCGGTACAAACTGTATCCGGCTGGCTTTCGGGCGTAAAAGAGTAGTCGTAGTAATTCTCTAGTATATGAACATCTTCTGGAAATCGCTGACTCATACCACCATTAAGTAACTTCACCCTTTCTTTACTAATTAAGGTGGTGATATCCATCGACTTGACCATCATGGTATTGAGAAAATGTTTGTTCTCGTCGAAGCGATATACATTAATATTGTAGATATGGTTATCGGCACCGAGTATGACAGTATCATAATTATAAGTCAGTAGATCACGGGCGATTGGCAGTGGCTTGATGGTTTTTTGTGACATATCTTGTATCACAGGGTCAATATTCTTGCCATAGCCATAGAACCACAGTCCACCCTGGTGATCGATGGCATAGTGGTTAAAGATTTGCTTGATGCCACCTCTACTCTTGATCTTGTCGTTAGTAACCTCAGTCGTGCTTCCATCGAATTTGAGGTGAAAGAGCTTGTTTTTGGAGGTCAGGATATAAGTACCATTTCGACTGGGAGTATATCCGGTATCGACATAGTCGACTTGCTTGATGGTGGCACCATCCAGCTTAGGTTTGACGACATGCTTAGCATCATCGCTAAAGGAGAGAAAAGTGCCAGTGCCACCAACTAAAAACAAGGTGTCATCATTATAGGCGTACCAGGCGTCATGGGGGAAATATTCGAAATCTCTGCTAAATCCGGCACCATGTCCTCCGAAGCCGGTAACACGGTAAGGCGATAGTGTGTCTAGTGTCGTCGGTTGATTGATCACTACGTTTTCGCTGGCGACCGGATCCCAATCCCGACCCCAGTAGTACAGCTTACCTGAAGTAGTCAAGGCGACAACTATGCCAATATGGTTGCTGACAAGCTTGGTGACTTTATCATTGCCGAAGTACTTCGTGATATTTTGTGGTTGGTCGTAGTAACAGGGCGGCTTCTTATCATATTGACCGGGGCTGGATAAAGTGCAGGTTGTGCCGTTACCCACATGGCCACGGATATTGTTGCCCCAAGCATACACTTTGCCGCTTTTAGTCAGGGCGACCGTTGCTCCGGCGTAGTCACTATCTCGCCACAGCTGCTCTGTCCGATCAGTCTTTGCCAGCTCGCTATACGGTCGATAAGTCTTGCGAAAGCTGGCACTAAGTGCCGGAACATGGACCAGTTGAACTACCGGGTCGGACTGAATGATGGTGGGAGCTGGCTGAGCGATGGCAGTCATCGGTGAGACCAAGCTGAGAACCGGTAGACTAATGGCGAATAGCATCTTAAATAGGGCTACACCGCTGACCTTTCGCTGACTATTTCGATACATGTTTTGCCTCCTGATGTTTGTCTTCTTATCTTGCCTAAATCATAGCATACATGGGCAGTTAAAGCTATCATTACTAGCCGGGCTAAGCTATAATAGCCGGTAAATGGTGGAGCAAAGAGAAAGAATAAGAGGAGAGCTCACCGGAGAGGTCTCGGTCGAGCGTCACCTTCGGATCGTTCGCAAGTGCCAACGACATCTGGAGCTATTCAGAAATCTGGGACTTCTGCTCATAGCGGTAGTGACTGTATCGATCTTAGTTAGCGATATTCTTGCCACTGGCCGGCCGGCTGGAGCTATACCTTTTCAGGCAGGGAAGCCGCCGGTAATTATGCTGGGGCTTCAGACGGGAAATGCTACGATTATTAAGAATACCGGTGGCATATCAACCGTCAGAGAGAAGATTAACATTCGAACTAATGCCGCTAATGGCTATAACGTGACCATGTCCGGCAAGACGACTAAGACTGATCTGGTCAATGCTCTTGGCGGTACTATCCCGGCTACTCATGCCACACTATCTCATCCGACCACCTTATCAGCGAATAGTTGGGGTGTAGCCCTGCCGGGTGAGACGGGCTTTAGCCCTCGGTCTGACTATGAGTCAACCGACCAATCCACCCTCGGATCTACCAAATACATGGGAGTACCGGTGGCTGGTCAAGGAGTCACTATCATGTCAGCGACAGCACCGACAGACATGAACGGAGACGACAGGATAGTCTACTATGGTGTCAATGTTCCTGATCTTGCTAAGGTTCAGGCCGGGGAGTACAAGGTAATCTTGACTTATACGGCAACGGCTAAGTTGCCACCAGCCCCGACCCTGCGGGAGGCTACCCCTAATCACTTCCATATTGACAGAGAGGCAGATAAGTCTCAGCCAAATATTCTAATGGGTACCAATCTAGCCACGGCCTATCAAGCTTTTGTCGATATCAATGGTAATGGTCGGAGTGATAGCGGCGAAGAATGTCAGATCACCGAGATTCTCTCCGATAGTGCTATCGTTTGCCGAATCTCTGCTTCGGTTAACTCGCCGATTGAACCTGGTCGGTACAATCTCTACGTCGTAACTCAGGGTGGCACTGCCAAGTTAGAGCGAGGCTACCGCTTTACCAGGCAGAGCCTCTGTACTAACGCCGATGCCAGAAGTGATTGTCAGGTAGATATCGACGATCATATGATCCCGATTCGCTATATCGGCAGTAACAACAGTCCCAAGTGGCAGACTATGACCAAAGGTGAGATCACCGGTAGTAAGGGGAGCTGGTACAGCTATCTAGCCAAGCGTTGGGCGAACGCTGTCACCGTTAAGCCGGACAAACTGGCTAAGTATAAGAACAAATCGGTGGAGCTGGATAATAACGATGTTCTAGGCTACTGGGTATATATCCCTCGCTATGCCTATGAGGTACAGCGTCGAGACGCTACCGACCACTATGTACCGGGGAACAATTTCAGCATCCACTTTGAGAAGACGACAGATACTAAGAAGCGTCCGGCTCCCAGTTGCAATACTAATATCCGGACAGCTGCTCAGATGTGGCATAATGGCGTACCGGACAACAATGATCAGAATATACTGGCGAAGACTTACTGGCGTGACTGCGGTATCGACCGGGCCTATACTAACGACTTGGCTAAAGCCGATAAAACTACCTGGGCTACCCACCCTGCCTTCAGCCTCGGCAATAAAGAGTTAAACGGTGTCTGGATAGGCAAGTTTGAGCTAACCGGTGAGCGGACTGCGCCGACAGTTAAACCAAATCAGATTGCTAATGTCGCCGAAGGCGTAGCTGGGTTCTTTACTATAAGCAAGAAGATTGGGGTTAATGACCCCAAGAATGTTGGTGGTGGTGATATAGCCGGCATATCCCAAAACTCACATAACTTGGCTAAGGCTAATTCTCGCATGGTTAGGCCGGATGAATGGGGTGCCGCCACCTATCTAACGGCTTCAATCTACGGTTCCGGCTGGAATGGAGTAAAGCCCAACCGAGCTAGAATCCGTAGTACCAGCTGGTCTGATGCCGACGGCGACAGACCGGACGACAATGAAGGGGTAACCGGCTGCGGACCGGGCAGTGCCACTGACCCTGATACGCCGTACGTCGATGACGGTGAGACGCTTACTGCCAGTCATATAGAGTCGACGTTAGCTTGCTCTAAGACTAACCCACAGCGAGCCTACCAAGGGTCTCTTGGCCAGCTAGCCTCGACTACTGGTAATGTCTATGGTATCTACGATATGGCAGGCGGTACACAGGAGGGTGTCGCCGGCAATGCTACCCGTTTTGATGTGGTTGATCCCTGCTATGAAAGTGGTATAGGAGTAAACATGGTTGAGCCATACGTCCGTACATATCAATGGGGCAAACTGGATCAGGGCTCGGGTTATAGACGACCTTGGTCGGTGGCAACGAAAGAGACTTGGTACAACTATGATGTCTGCACTTGGGAGACATGTGGCGGGCAAGCCCTGTACGAGACTAAAAATAAGATGTCGGTCTCTGCTAATGATCAATCTTGGGGCGACGCCGACTCAATCTTCCCGAATTATAATAATGTGGATGATGGAGTCTATTGCTGGACGGCTTATGGTGGGGAAGCGGGCGGTGGCGAGATGCGCCCCGGTTATAGTTCTCGCCCCGGCATCTTCTCCTCTCGGTCAACAACAGGCATATATGATGCAACACTGGTAACCTCACGAGCTGTCTTAGCTCTGCCACCTAGCTAGCGACCCGGCGTTAATCCGGCTCGCTTTACTTTTACTCGGTCTTTGATACTATATAGTTACCGTTGCGATAGCGCACACTCTTACTATTCTTAAAAACGAAGCATACAGAGTGCTTGTCACTAAGACTAGGCGAACATCTATCTAAAGAAAAGGAGAATATAATCATGGGACAGCAACGTTTGGCTAAAGTCGCAGAAGACGATCTGTCGAAGAGGCCGACCAAAGCCGGTTCACGCAAGACGGGTAATTCCGTACTTGACGCCACTACCACCAGACGAGGTGAAGTCGAGCGGGCGAAACGTCGTATCAGCGACAACGTCAACGCTCAGGCCAGTCAGCATATCATCGACGGACCGGTCAATCGCTCGCTCTACAACGGCTTTGCCGGCGAGCAGTACACCCCGACGCTGGCTCGCCAGCATGTTCAGAAGGCGAAGAACAAGTCGGCAGTGCGGGTTATCCCGATCGGCGGTAACGGTGAGATGGGTATCGGCAAAAACATGACTGCTTTTGAATATGGTGACGAGATTATCGTCATTGATATGGGCTTTCTCTTTCCGGGTGACGATTACCCCGGGGTTAATTACATCGTACCGGATATCACCTATCTGGAAGAGCGAAAAGACAAGATCAAGGCAGTGATCATTACTCACGGACACCTTGATCATATTGGTGCCTTTCACCATCTGATCCAGAAGATTCCGGCACCGGTCTACTCGGCCAGTTTTACCATCGGTATGCTGAAGAAGAATATGGAAGAGGAAGATACCGACTTTGAACCCGAATATCATGAGGTGGATATGGACAATCATGAGCGGATCCAGGTCAGCGAGCATTTCAATATGGAGATGGTTCGGGTTAACCACTCCATCCCCGACTCGGCGGCAGTCGTTTTAAGGACGCCGGTCGGCGTGATCGTCAGCTCGGGTGACTGGCGGTTTGAGAAAGACCCCGTCGATGGACGTAAGTTTGATCTGGCTCGACTAACCGAGATCGCCACCAAGGAGGGAGTACATCTACTCTTAAACGAGTCAACTAACGTCGAGCAGGACGGTACGGCGACGCCTTACGAAGAGAATGACATCAAGGAGAGCTTTAACCAGATCATGGAGAAGTACGATACCTCTCGGGTGATCTTGTCCTGTTTCTCATCCCAGGTACATCGGATGCAAAATATCGTTACCTCGGCGGCGGCGCATGGGCGCAAGGTGGCTTTCGCCGGCTTCTCGATGGTTCAGAACGTCGAGATCGGGCTGAAGACCGGTCGGCTGAATATCCCTAAGAACACTGTCGTCACCATGGAGGATATCGTTAAATTGCCGGATAGCAAGGTGTGTATCGTCTGTACCGGCTCTCAGGGTGAGTTTAGTGCTGTACTCAATCGGATGGCAACCGGGGCGCATCGCTATATCAAGATCAAGCCGAGCGACGTCATCGTCTTTGCCTCCAATCCCATCCCCGGCAACGAAGGTCATGTAGCGCATACGATTGATGGTTTGATGCGAGAAGGCTCGGATGTCCTGCGTAATAATCAGACGGCCCGCTACGGTATTGGTCCGCTACATATCTCCGGACATGCTAAGCATGATGATCACCTGGAGCTGGTTGATGCTCTTCATCCTACTTATTACATTCCGAACCACGGTGAGTTTCATATGCTAGTGCATAATGCCGAGATGGCGGAGGTAGAGTGTGGTATTCCCAGAGATCATATCTTCGTCTGCGATGATGGCGATGTGATCGAGTTTTACGATGACGGTACGGCTCAGCGAGTCGGTCGGGTTCATGTCGGCGGGGTCATGTACGACGATGCTGGCACCGAGGTGAGTGAAGTGGTACTTAAAGACCGCATCCATATGTCCACCGAGGGTATCTTTGTCGTAGTGCTGACCGTCCAGCGGGGGACGGGGCGAATCCTCAGCTCGCCTGATATCATTAGCCGCGGTTTTATCTATCTGCGTGATAGCGAAGACCTGATCAATGCCATTCGTCAGTATATTCGTCAGAAAACCGCCCGAGTTTACGCCAGCCGGCGGGTTGACATGGAAGGCTTCAAGCATGACCTGAGGGAAGAGATAACTCAGATTCTATACGACAAGACTCGGCGCACCCCGATCGTTATCCCGGTAGTCAATGAAATTGGCGGAAGCAAGCCGGGTAAAGACAAGAGCCCGTCAAAGCGGGAGCGGGACTTTGCAGCTCAGGAAATCGCTCGGATCAAAGGCGGTTCGGTTGCTTCGGCTCATTTTACGCCACATCGTCGTCCCGGTACGCCGGTTAAGTCGCCCAATATCGACACTACGGCCGGGCGTTCCTCGGCGACTCCGGCTAGACCGATTTCCTATAGACGACTGCAGCGACCAAGCTCGACCAAGCTAAACAGTAGTAACTCATCTCGGTGAAATTGCTCTAACTGGTGAAATATTGTATTATACTGCCATGAGCGCTAAAAAGCGTGGACCTGGTCGTCCGCCAAAAAGTAAAAACAAGAAGCCGTCAGCCGCTGCCGTGCATACCGTGCCACAGCACTTCTGGGCGCAGGTGGGGGCGATTCTGCTGGCGGTGGTAACTGCCATCATCACCGTTGGCTTGTTTGGCGTCGGCGGTGTCTTGCCGGTCAAGCTGGCGGCCTGGACTCGTTGGCTAGTCGGTTGGACGGCCTTTGCTGTGCCACTAATCTTTGCGGTGCAGATTATCCAGGTGTTTCGCCAGCCCGAGGATCGGGTGCCGGCGGTCATTTGGGTGACGACGATACTCTTCTTCGCTTTACTGTCCGGCACTTTCCAGCTGAGCCTGAGCGACCCTAAGTCGTTGGCTGTAGCTCAGACAGGACGGGGTGGCGGTACGGTTGGCTGGATAGTGGCTGACGGCATGCTGCGTTTTGTCAATGTACCTCTGGCTATCTTGATATCGGTAGTGCTGATGCTGATCTTATTCCTATTCATTTTCTCTATCTCGCCCAAGGCGGTGCTGGATGCCATGCGAGATTTCGTCGGGCGGGAGAGTGACGAAGAGGCAAGTAACCGCAAGGTGGCTAAGGCATTGTCTGACCAAGATAAGATCAAGGTCGGAGGCCTAGGCAAGGGCGAGATTGCCAAGGAGCCAGTCGAGAAGCCGGGCAAGAAAGGTCTGCTGGCTCGGCGCCGGGCTAAGTTAGCTGAGGCGACGGATGACGATAAAGATGCTGCTGCTAAGGCGGAGCGTAATCTGGAAGTGCGGACGGCTAGTGGGATTGAGAAGGCGGATACTCGAGACGTCGTAGCAGCGATCAATAATTCCAACTGGCAGTTCCCGGCGGTCGACTTACTGACTGAGTCGAAACGAGAGGCCGATCCCGGTGACATGAAGATGCGGGCGCAACAGATCGAGGAGACTCTGTCTGAATTCGGCGTGGGTGGCAATGTACGCAAGGCTAACGTCGGACCCAGGGTGACTCAGTACTGCCTTGAGCCTCAGCGGGGCGTACCTCTATCTAAGATAACCAGCCTACACGACGAGCTGGCTCGTAATATGCAGGTGGAGAGTCTGCGCATCGAAGCGCCGATTCCCGGTCAGCCTTATGTGGGTATCGAGATACCAAACAAGCGTCCTGCCTCGGTTAGCCTACGTTCTATCCTGGAGTCAAAGGAATGGGCGAAGAATCGCAGTCAGCTGGCTTTTGCAGTAGGGCTAAATGTGATCGGTGACCCGATCGTGCTGGATCTGGCTAGCTTACCTCATCTGCTGATCGCCGGTACGACCGGCTCGGGTAAGTCGGTGATGATGAATGCTCTGATCATGTCCATGCTCTTTCGTAACACTCCGGATGACCTCAAGTTTGTCCTAGTTGACCCTAAGGGTAACGAGATGTCGTCGTATGTTGACATGCCTCATCTGGTGGCGCCGGTCATTAGCGGGACGACCGGTGATGAGATGCACAAACTGGTCAAGACCCTGCTCTGGGTGACTGAGGAGATGGATCGACGTTACCAGGTTTTTCGAGATAAGGGCGGTATCAAGAAGCTGTCAGACTTTCATCGACGTTTTCCTAGCGAGAAGATGCCTCGCCTGGTGGTAATCATCGACGAGTACACTGATATCATTGACTCGCTAAAATCCTCCGAGCGAGAAGCGGTCACTGGTGCTGTCCAGCGTATTGCTCAGAAAGGTCGAGCGGCAGGTATCCACGAAGTGATCATGATGCAGGCGCCTCGGGCGAAATATATCCAAGGTCCGCTTAAGGCTAATATTCCGGCCGGTTTTGCTTTCATGGTGCGGAGCAAGATGGAGTCACAGCAGATTATCAATCAGTCGGGGGCGGAGATGCTGATGGGGCAGGGCGATATGCTGATGATTACAGCCAAGCTGAAGAAACCTCGTCGGGTTCAGTCAGCCTATGTCGACGACGACGAGGTGAGTCAGACGGTCACTGAGCTGAAGCTCCAGAGTCCGGCTCAGTACGATGAAACTCTACTGGCGAGGCTGTCTGACGACTCTCCGGTCGGCGGTGGAGTAGCGATTGGCGGCGGTGGAGCGGGTGACGATAAGTACCGTCAGGCTGTTCAGATAGCGGTCGAGACGGGCAAGATAAGCACCTCGTTCCTGCAGCGTCGTCTCGGGATCGGCTTTAGCCGAGCCGGGCGGATCATCGATGAGATGGAGCAGAATGGCATCATCGGACCACAAAACGGCTCTCGCCCCCGTGAAGTTCTCGTCTCATCGCTCGATGAGCTGGGTGAAGAGTAAATCCTTGAACTTTATGGTGATAAAAGGTAGACGTCTTCTATATTAATGTCAACTAAACATGCTATGATGTTGACATAGCAACTGGAGATGTCAACAAAATGAGCAAGATTGGTCGTTTAGTACAACAGCCCGAAGATTAGGTTTGATTATGCAACAAGGTAATGGACGAACGCAAGGTTGACTTTCTGACCTTGCCGGTTGCTACCTCGGCGGTTGCCTATGAGCTTTATCGGCGATTTAATTAGCTAGGCTGAGTATTTGCAACGACTTTAACTATGTCTTAATTTTAAAAGCGTGCTTCTTGCCTACACGCAAGATGTCCCCATTGGCTAATATGCCATCGTTTGTTATTTTTGTATCATTAACTTTGATGGCGTTTTGTCTGATAAGGCGTCTTGCTCTACTTCGGCTCTTGGTTATATCAAGGCGAACAAGAAGGTCAATGATTGATTCATTGACGCCAAGCTGAATAATGCGAACGTCATCTGTAAGATTTTTCTGGCTAACTTCAGAAGTCCATTGTTCCTCGGCGTGAATTGCTTTATTGACGCCGTGATACATCGTGACGATCTCGCAGGCAAGCTCTTTTTTGATATCCCTAGGATTTTCGCCATCGTCAAGCCGCTGTTTAATAGAGCTAACAACGTTCATCGGAAGTCGTGTACAGTCAACAAAGCATTGATGAATACCAGGGTCGGCAAGCTGCATAATTTTGAAGTACATATCCTTTGCGTTAAGGTTAAGAGCGACTCCAGTGCCAAGGCTCTTGCTCATGAGTTTCTCGCCAGTTTCTGGATTTACAAGTAGTGTTGTAGTGATGATATATTTCTCTTTATCTTTATAGCGTTTCAGAAGAGTGCGACCAGCCATCATGTTGAAGGTTTGGTCGGTACCACCGATTTCAACATCTATATCCATAGCTACCGAGTCGTAACCTTGCATTAGTGGATAGAAGAACTCGTGGATAAACAGAGGCTTCTTTTCAGCGATGCGCTTCTTGAAGGCATTGCGTTCGAGCATTTGTTGAACGGTGAAGTTTGAGGCGAGTTCAACGGAATCCTCGAACGTTAGTTTTGAAAGCCACTTAGAATTAAACCTGAACTCGACAGGGTTAGTTGTGTCATTGAAATCAAGTACTTTGCCGATTTGCTCCTTGAATGTTTTTAAGTTCTGGAGTACCTGACTATGAGTTAGCTGGATACGCATAGATGTTTTATCGCTAGGGTCGCCGATCATAGCTGTGAAGTCGCCGATCAGTACTATGATGCGGTGACCAAGAGCATGAAAGCGTTCAAGTATAAGATAGTTTGTTGAGTGACCAAGGTGTATGTAGTCTGCGGTCGGATCTATTCCTAGATAGAATGTCAAACGACGTCCGCTCAATAACTCTTTTCTGAGCGCTTCTTTGCTGGGTAGGACCTCTGCTACAGAGCGTGATAGTGCTTCATCAATTAGAACACTATCGGTGATAATTGTTGGCGTTGTACTACTCATACTTATACTATATACCAGACAATTGATAGAGGCGAACTGTGCGTCAGCTTGCGAGTGCTACTATTACTTTGGTTAACCGGTAGTATCTTTTGCGTTTATACCAACTAATCATCTCTTTATTATTATCGAGATTAAATTAGATCATGCGCTAATAACATCCTATAATGTGGATAAAAGATGGCTGAGATCGTAATCTCAGCCATCATATTACTCAACCGCCAGCAATGTTGCTACATATAGTAGTTGAACATATAACTATATTGAAGGAAATGCCCCTTTTGATTTACTGCAGGGTTGTTCCAACATTTCGATAGACCATCCGTCAGAATGTTGCCAACTCTAATACACTCATCCTGTGTGTACCCTTGAGATATTACATCTCCCTTAGAGTCTATCAAGAAACAAGAGTGATAGTTACCCAATGTTGAGTAATCTTGAATTGTAATGAAGGGGCTATCGCCCGATTCGTGCTTCATGATTTTAAGCTTTGCAAGTAAATCCGACCTTTCTTCGTCAGTAAGTAGCAGGTCAGTTTCGCTATATGCTCTACCTTGAGGTGCAATAAGGATATAAAACAGTCTGTTAATACCAAGGCTCTTTACCAACTCATAAACATAATTGATTTGGTCGGTGTTTTCCTTATGTATAAGACAGTTAATTCTTATTGGCACACCAAAACTATGATACTTCATTACATTTGTCACAGCTTTCTTATAAGCGCCCTTTCCGCGAAATCTGTCGTGCGTCTTCTCGTCTCCGTCAATAGATACAAGCAAAAGAGTATTTGTCTCAATGAATGTCTGAGCAATTTTTCTGCTCCAGATGGATCCGTTAGATGTAACTAATGTTTCGATACCTTTATCTGATGCATAAGTTAATATCTCGCAGAAGTCAGCTCGGAGCAATGGCTCTCCGCCAGTAAAATCTATTCTAACGAGACTTGCGTCATTCAGGATATCTATAATCTTCTGCATGGCATTAAACGGCAGCTCATCGCTTTCGTTGGCGCCACACAGACAGAAGGGGCATTTATAGTTACACCTTTTTGTTATCTGCCAGCAAAGAGAAAGTGGGTTAGAAAGAGACACGTCAAGCTTAGCAAGTCTATCTTCGTGTCCTGCTTTGTACTCAACAATTTTCATGACTTCTCCTTACGCTACCATGCTACATGCTCTGACAACTGTGTCGCTGTCATGTCAAGCACGAGGGCGTTGAACTGTAAAGATAAATTGGGCAACACAATTCCTGGCTTATTAGGAAATATTCTATTGAATACTCTAATACTAGGGAATGTAATAGAGGTATTTATAACTTTCCGGGGCGAGAACCCCATTTTTGTATATAACCTCTTCATTTTGTCGGTTAGTCGACTGATGTTGACCAAATCACAAAAATCATCTCCTCCCGCATTCTCAACTAGCACTATTGTACCATTGTCCTTCAGAACTCTTCTGAATAGGGTATATAGTTTGGCAAAATGACCTTTCATTGATGTCATACTCCATCCAGCGAACACCATGTCAACGCTTTTGCTGGGTAGTCTGATCTCAGCCACATTTGAAAGTATGTACTGGATATTCCTGTATGAGCTATTCTTAAGCTTATTAATTTGCATCAGACTGTCGCTCTTATCGACAGCAAAAACTGTGTGGCATTTTGACGCTAATAGCGATGTGAACTTGCCACTGCCGGAACCTATTTCTAGTATTCTTTTACCAAAGAGATTGTAGTTTGAGGTCAGATATTCACCGACCTTATTGTCAGGATCTTCGCATAAGCTAAACTCTTCGTATAACCCTCCATTACTGTAATCAAATAACCACAGCTCGTTGATGTTTCTGTTCACAGGTTCTCCCTTCAGGCGGATTGATGTATGGAATGTGCGTCTAGAGAATTGATTATTTATTATCCCCAGATAATCTATTTCTAACATATTAAGTGTTGAAATAATAGACCCCTACTGATAAGATAGCGGACAGCTAAGGTGGTAGATACTACCCTAGTCGTACATAACAGAGTTGTTTTTGTTGACTTATTCACTGATTGGAGGAGTAATCATGGAATACAACCTAGCCATGATACGGTCAAGGGATGGTGTTGTAGGTATGCACTGTGAGCAGGATGTAGATATTAATGCCATATTTCTAAAGTTTATACTGGATGAGTTGTGCGACGATTGTGCGCTCCTGGATGTAGGGACGGGCAATGGCTTCGTTCTACAGCAGATAAATAGACTCAGTGGTAGAAAAATTCGGCTATATGGTATTGATCAATCTGTAGAAATGGTCAAAATTGCGAAGGATTGCTTAAGAGGTAGCGCAAGAATATTGTGTGCAGATGTCAATGATATACCTTTTAATGATTGTACCTTCAATGTTGTAACTGCAAAGAATGTTACTCGAATCAATGCAGCAGAGATCTTTCGTGTCCTGAGATGTGGTGGATCGTTCATTTTTCGTGAGTATGGGTTAGGGAAAGGAGTAGTCGAGATGGCAGAAATATTTGAAGGAAGGCTAATTCGACAGAGGAAGCCAGAGTATTATGTGGAGCTATTGCGGAACGCTGGTTTCAACATTGATTTTTTGAAAAAATATCAGTTTACTAGGCGCTATAGATCTCCGTCTGATTTGGTCGAGATTGCAAAAAGCTTTCCTTTAATTGAAAATTTCTCGCTTGATGATGAAAGGAGAATCCTAAGCCATTTTGCTAATGATGCTACTATTACCTCAGATCCGTTTATTTTACTAGCTAGAAAGTTAGAGAGCGAGGTAGGTCAATATGCGAAGAGTTGAGTTGCTTTTTGACGCAGTCAGAGCCCCCTACGATATCGCACATATTATCCAAGTTGCTAGATCAATAGATGCGATTGTTTATACTTCGGGTAAAGGTGCTTTGCCATTCGGCATACCAAAAGTCAGATCAAAAGTGAGATCTTGGAATATGAAGAGTGACTTTTCCGAGATTCATTACGATACTTTTGAAGAAGCCGTTGATGATTTACATGCTAAAGGAAAATATCTGATAGGTACATCCGGGGAAGTAGAGAGAGTTCTGTTTGAAGTCGATCTGCCCAAAACCCAAGACATTGTAGTCGTATTCGGCACGGAGGCGACCGGTCTTACAAGGTACAAGCAGTCTTTACTAGACGATGTTGTCAAACTACCAATGGATAAAAATGAGGTAGATTTTCTGACCTTGCCGGTTGCCACCTCGGCTATCGCCTACGAGCTTTACAGACAGTTCAACTATCCACGTTAGATGGGAGATAATATGCTAAAGGACAAGGTTGCCTATGTCATTGTGACTGGGGCAAATAAGGCTAACGAGATCGCTGATTTTCTACGTATTCTAGAAAAGCATGAGATGAGGCTAATTATTATGCCAACCGAATCAGCAATATCACTTTCTAATAACTTACAATATGGAAACTATGTAACTAGGCTGAGTTCTAATGGCGACAAAGTTCCAGAGGAAGATATCACTGTAGTTGTGCCATGTACGTTTAATACAATGTCAAAGATTGCTAATGGGATAGCTGACAGTTATCCGATGTCAATCCTCCATGCGTCTATTGGTAAAGGCAAGCCTGTGGTCATTGCTCCTGCTATGGACAGGCAATATTGGGAACATCCTCTATCTCCGCATATGCGTGATGTAGTATCTGGAATGGGGATTGATATTGTGTGGCCAGAGTACCTTTATAGCAGCGATGGTTTGCTAGAAAAGATAACAATGGCTCCATGGGGTAAAGTATTCGACTTCGTTTGGAGGAAATTCCAGAAATATCTTTATACAGATCGCTGTCTATCCAATGGCAGTATTGTCGATGACACGACGTACGATGAGTTCAGGGTGGCTGGAAGTATTCTTCAGAAATGTGGCTATGTTAGTTCAACTAATGGATTCTTGGCCAAACGCTCCTTGGATATGGTTACAATAACTCGCAGCGGTGCAGAGTTGGGTAGATTATCAAAATCAGACCTTTCTTCTGTAAAGCTCAATAGTGAGGGCAGTGTCATACAATGGGTTGGTGAATATTACCCGTCGTCGGAAACGCCGCTTGCCATTGAGACATTCCGTAGTTTTTCTAAGACGCAAGTAATTGTGCATGGTCATTGTCGCCACATTACATATTCGCCCAGAATGGCAAGGTATCAAAGCGATGATTATCTGCAAAGTAGTGCGTGGGGAGAGTTAAGGAAGCTGCTTCCTCAGCTAAGAAAATGGGGGTGCGGGATTATGAAACTGCATGGTGAGCTGATTATGGCTACCGACTTTACTTCGGCTATAGATCGTTATAGACTGTTGAATCAGGAGGTGTCTAGCTAGTCAATAAATTGCACACTGTTCTATCAAGGCTCTGGTTTCGACCAGAGCCTTTTAAATTGTTATAATCTGTATTAATAACCAGATTATATATAATAATGCCATTATGTTTCAGACAAAGGATCTTCGGCAGATCAGGGCTCGGTCCTGGCAAGACAAACTAAGCCGGATCGAGACAGACGACGACGTGCGACGCTTTGTCAGCATTTACCTGCCGTTATTCGCTGAAGATCTCGCTGATTTATGCCTGGATGCTTTGTCTCACCTGAGCCAGGTGAATAGTGATTTGGCGCACCGAGTGGCTGACTGGGTGGCTAGCGATCAGGATCTCACTGAAAGTAATTTGGCTGACCTGGCCGGAAGGGTTGGGCTTGATGGTCCGGTACGGGAGGGTGACATCAAGCTTTTTCAGCCTAGCCGGGCGTTAGCTACGCTAGCCGGTGTCACCAATTATTTCCATCTCAAGAAGCAGGAGCTGGAGCAAGAGCTTTTCCCGGATTACGATATCGCTTACTCCATCGTCGCTTTAGCATCATATAACGATGACCTGGTCGAGAGTAATCAGGCGGTCAATCAGATCTGGGACTTAGCGACAGACCTGGAAGTACCGATTCGCCCCGAGTCGGAGCGCAGGCAGAAGAAAGCTGCTATGCTGGAGCTAATTGACGAACTTCACTAACTTGCCGTTCACTCCAAGCTAGACGACCTGATACAGACAGTACTGCCGATAGCCATACTTACTTATAGATAGCTCGGTGCAAAATATCCGACTCAGTGCTATCCGGGTCGACTATTCGCCCGCCGGCTAGGTATATTCCGACTGCTCTCTGACCACCGGTAACTTCCATAACCAAATCGTCGTGGTCGGTGTAATTGCCTAATCGGATTAGGACTGCTTCCTGACGATGGGGTGAATCGCTTCTCTCGATGGCAAGTTTAACGGCGAGTGTGCCATCTACGGCACACTCTGGACCGGCCTGCTCTACCAGGGATAAGGTTGGGATGTAGTGTCTAGCTACTACGGCTATAGTGTCTTGGTTCATGATTAAGAGCTTTAGTGCAGTTGTGTTATAATACTACTGTAACATTAACCTGCCACTGCCGGTGAGCCGTGGCTATAAACCAAAGGAGGATCTATGTCACAGACGGCGACCGGCCGTTATGAGATGGTGGTACTGTTTCGCCCCGAGCTGGAGGCGCAGATGGATAAGCCGCTCGGGATTATTGCCAACCTAATCAAAGATAACGGTGGCAAGATAATCAGCGAGGATGACTGGGGGCGTAAGTCGCTAGCCTATAAGATCGCCGGGCAGACACATGCTGTCTACCGGGTGTATCAGCTGGAGCTACCGAGCACGGCACCGGCTAAGATCGATAGCACGCTTAATATCACCGACGACGTCTTGCGTCATCTGATCACTAAAGTTGATGCTAAGATTGAGGCTTGGCTAGCTGAGAATAAAAAAGCTCGAGAAGAGGCGAAGGCTACCAGAGAGAGCGCCTCAGCAGAATAATTAGAGGGTAAAGGGGAGTATAATGGCATTTAACAAAGTAATCTTAATGGGAAATCTGACGGCTGACCCCGAGGTGCGGACCACGCCATCCGGTCAATCAGTCACCAGCTTCTCGCTAGCGGTTAATCGTACCTTCCGAGGTTCCGATGGTAATCGCCGAGAAGAGACCAGCTTCATCAACTGTACTGCCTGGGGTAATACCGGCGAGACCATCGCTAAGTATGTCGGCAAGGGGCGGCAGCTACTGGTCAGCGGTCGTCTGCAACAGCGGAGCTGGGAAGACAAAGAGACGGGCAAGCGTCGTAGCGCCATTGATGTCATAGTCGAAGAGTTCAGCTTCGTTAACGACGGGCGAGGTAGTGGTGCTAACGCCGGTGGCGGTAGTCAGAAGTCTAATACTCAGCCGCCAGCTGATACTGCCGAGGTAGATGCTGACGAGCCGATTGACCTAAGTGACATCCCATTCTAAGGAGAGAATTATGAAGAGAACCAAACGTCCATCGCCACGCTACTTTGACTATAAGGAGGTCGAAGTCTTGCGTAAGTACATTGACAACTACGGGCAGATCGAGCCTCGCTCTAAGACGGGGCTGAGTGCCAAGTCGCAACGCAATCTGGCGGTAGCGATCAAGCGAGCTCGTCATTTGGCACTTTTGCCATTTGTGGCTATCTAGTAGATTAGGTAAAGACTAGGGCGAATCAGCTGGGTGGGCTTCCGGCTGTCGCCCTTTTTGAAAGGAGAGAATGATGTATGGACCAACTGATCTAAAGAAAGGACGGGTGATCGTCGTCGATGGCAAGCCGTATCAGGTGATTGACTATGCTCAGAAGGTGATGGGGCGGGGTGGCTCGATCGTCAATGTCCGGATCAAGAGCTTGATCGATGGCTCAGTGCTGGCTAAGACTTATAAAGGGCAGGACAAGATTGAGGCGGCGGAAGTATCGCACCAGGTAGTGCAGTATCTGTATAGCGATGCCGAGAAAGTCTACTTCATGAATCCCGATACCTTTGAGCAGTTTGAGCTGCCGCTGGATGAAGCGAGCGATGTGCCCAGCTACCTCAGGGAAGGGGCGGAAGTCCAGCTCCAATTCTTTGATGGGCGGGTCATCGCTGTCGATCTGCCGACTTCGACGCCGCTTAAGGTCGAGTACACTGAGGATGTCGTTAAGGGTAATACCACCTCCAGTGTCCAGAAAGATGCCAAGCTGGAGACGGGTATCACTATCAAGGTGCCGGCCTTTATCAAGAACGGTGACGTGATCAAAGTTGACACTCGGGATGGCAGCTATATTGAACGAATGAAGGACTAGTCGAGTATGGCGGGACAGGGTGTCCGTCTGGATAGAGCCCTGGTTCAGCTAGGGCTGGTGACCACTCGTTCGCAGGCGGAATCTTATATTCGTCTGGGGCGGGTTAGAGTGGCCGGTCGCCTCGTTGCTAAGTCGGGCTACTTCGTCCATGATCTGAGCCTAGTTGAGTTGGATCAGCCTGAGCAGTTCGTCAGCCGGGCTGGGCTGAAGCTGGCCTCAGTAGCTGATAAGCTGGCGGTAGATTTTCGGGGTAAGACGGTCCTGGATGTCGGCTCATCGACAGGTGGCTTCACTGACTACGCTCTCAGTCGGGGTGCTCGGCGAGTCATCTGTGTTGATGTCGGTACTGACCAGCTTCACCCTAAGCTACGGCGTGACGCACGGGTCGAGCTACACGAGAAGACGGATATCAGAGATTTTGTGACCGATCAGCCGGTCGATATTATATTGATCGACGTCTCTTTCATCTCGCTACGTGAGGTACTGCCTCATCTGGCTGAGCTGGCGACTCGACAGACCCAAGTCGTAGCTATGGTTAAGCCACAGTTCGAGACAGGTAACCGACTGAAGAACCGCGGCGTGATCAAAAACGACACCGAGCGACGACGCATCCTACACGATTTCGAGCAGTGGGCGAAGCAGTACTTTTTACTGAGAGCCAAAGCCGATAGTGCCGTAGCGGGGGCGAGAGGTAATCGGGAGAGGTTTTACCTACTGACTAAGCTAGCCTAGATTATTTACTGACATTAAAGCGAAACTCTACTACATCATCCGGCTGCATGATGTAGGTCTTACCCTCGGTCCGAATCTTACCGGCCGAACGAGCGGCCGACTCAGAGCCGAGTTCAACGAGGTCATGGTAGCTGACTATCTGAGCGGCGATAAAACCTCGCTCAAAGTCGGTGTGAATGACGCCGGCGGCCTGGGGCGCTGTCCATCCCTGGTGGATCGTCCAGGCTCGCACTTCCTTTGCTCCGGCGGTCAGAAAAGACTGTAGCCCCAGTGTATGATAGGCGACCCTGGCTAGCTGGTCTAAGCTCGACTCGGTCACACCATAGTCGGCCATCAGCTCACTCGCCTCGACCGGCGAGAGCGAGCGAATCTCGCTCTCTAGCTCAGCGCAGACAAAGACGGCAGTGAGCTGGTCTAGCGGCTGTCCAGTTGCTTGACTGGCTAATTGACGGAGCTCGGCCTGGCGGGCTTGGTTGGTCAGGTCAGTCTCTTCGACATTGAAGAGGTAGATGACCGGCTTAGCAGTTAGTAAGTCTAGGCCGTCCAGCTGCTGATGGAGCTCGGCGGGGTTGAGGTCATGGAACTCAGCCGGCACTTTGCCGGCTAGCAACTGAGACTGGACTGACCGGAGTAGGGCTAGCCGGGGCATTAACTTCGGATTTGCCTTAGCTTCCTTTTGGAGCTTAGGTAAATGGTTTTCGATCGTCGCCACATCGGCTAAGGCCAGCTCGGTATTGATTACTTCGATATCCGACTTAGGGTCGATAGTTACCGTACCGTCGGCTCGCTGGACACGATCATCGCTAAAGGCCCGCACCACATGGCAAATGGCGTCGCACTGCCTGATGTGTGCCAGGAACTTATTACCTAGCCCTTCGCCCTTGCTGGCACCGGCGACCAGCCCGGCTACGTCGACGAACTCGATGGTCGCCGGAGTGATCTTATCTGTCTGATATAGTTTGGCAAGCACCTCTAACCGCTCGTCCGGTATGGCAACGATACCGGTATTGGGGTCGATGGTGGCGAAAGGGTAGTTGGCGGCTAAGGCATCGCCATTGGTCAGAGCGTTAAATAGGGTAGACTTACCGACATTGGGCAGCCCGACGATGGCAATCTTTAGCATAGCAACGCCTCCTCTCTCATCTTGCTAATATTCTAGCACTAATTATCCGCACGGCTTTTGCTATGTACAAGTTGACTAGATTTCTGGAGCATGCACGTCTAGAGCTCAAGCTGTGTTACAAACCGACCGATTCGGCGTGACATTGTATTTTTAAATTGGTTATGTATAATGAAAATAGTATGAAGTTAAATAAAACGGTGGGCAACTTCTTCGCCTTGGACATAGGTACAACAGCGATCCGGGTGGTTGAGTTGGGGCATTCCGGCAGTGGCTGGAATCTAAAGCACTATGCGACTAAGGCTATACCATCCCGCCTTAGCGAGTCTACCGCAGACAAAGACCGCCGGGCACTAGGGATGGCGATCACTGAGGTGATTAATCAGTCGGGCATTAAGACTAAAGATGTGGCAATCGGCGTCCCTTCGGGCAAGATGTTTGCTAGCGTCGTTGAGGTACCGACAGTAGCTAAAGCAGAGCTGAATGCCACCATCAAGTACCAAGCCGAGAATTACGTACCGATGCGCCCTGATGAAGCCAAGATTGACTGGGCAATCATCGGACCATCACCGGTCGAGCAGGGTAAGACAGAGGTGTTGGTGGCAAGCGTGCTTAATACCTTTACTGAGGCCAGGCTGGACATGCTGGAGAACGAGCTGGGGCTTAATGTCATCGCTATCGAGCCGGACAGCATCGCCCTGATTCGAGCCCTCTTACCTGACGGCATCACTGATGGGCGACTCCTGGTCAATATGGAGGACTCATCGACAGACGTGATCGTGACCATTGGCAATGCGCCTCGTCTGATTCGCTCTATCCCGATTGGGCTGACCTCGATGGTACGGATGGCTAAGCAGAACCTCAATATCGACGACCAGCAAGCTCGTCAGCTACTACTTAAGTTCGGTGTCGACCAGAATGCTCTGGACGGTCAAGTCTATCGGGCGGTACATACACTGGTCGACCAGCTTAATGCCGAGCTGGTCAAGTCGCTCAAGTTCTTCGTCACTAAGTACAACAATATGCAGATTGGTGCCATGCTGGTCAGCGGTTATACTGCCAGCCTGACCGGCTTTACCGATATCATGAGTGAGAAGACCAACCTGCCGGTTCAGTTAGCGACACCTTGGCAGCATGTCAATGTCCCGATGGGTGATCAGACCACCCTAGCACCAATAAGTTCGCAGTTCGCCGTAGCGGTCGGGCTAGCAGAAAGGGCAGAGTAAGATGATTTCCTTAAACCTCCTGCCGGACGTTAAGAAAGATCTCCTGCGGGTCAGGCGAGAGCGCAATCTGGTCGTCTCGATCAGCGTCGTCGTCGTTGGTGCTTCGATCGGCGTCTTGCTCCTGCTCAGTGGTACGCTTGGCGTACTGATAGGAGCAAAGGCTCTGATGGAGAATGGCATCAAGAATGACGAACAGACGATCAAGCAAGCTCAAAAGAAGAAGCAGCTTGATAAATACATCACTATTCAGAATCAGCTCAAGCAGATCGGCAAGCTCAAGTCTGACCAGCAGGTCTACTCTCGGCTGATGGATTATCTGACTCAGCTTAATCCGGCTGCGCCGAATAACGTTCAGATCAGCAGTGCGAAGATCGAGGCGCCGGTCGGTAGTAGCGGTGACACCTCGTCTAGCAGTTCTTCGGCTAGTGCTGACGGTATCACTATGACGATCGAGGGTAAGACGACCAACTTCTCGGCACTCGACGTCTATAAAAATACCTTGTCCAAGGCGCAGCTCAGCTACGAGGTAGAGGAGGAAGACACCTCGTCGGATAGCGAGAGCTCGGCTAATTCAGACGGTACCTATAGCAAGGAGACCTCATCAGACAGCGACAGCTCTGACAGTGATAGCCAGTCTAAGAAAAAGAAGAAATCTGCCACCAAGAAGAAGGCGATGAAAGAGAACTTGGTTACTGCCGTCAATGTCAAAGACAGCAGCCTCTCTGCCGGTGGTAGCCAGAACGAAGCTCTAGTTAGCTTCACCTTGACGGTTACCTTTAACGACAGCGCCTTCAGTCCGAAGTCGACTAATATCAAGCTGGAAGTACCGAAAGAAACCACCTCGGATGGCGACCGCAATGCTCCGAAAGAGACTTTCCATACTGATGCCAAAGATAAGTCTAATGACAAGAAGGACGAGCAATGAGTGAAGAAAATGCCCTGACCGGTATCAAGAAGCGACAGCAGATCACTAACACCCGCAAGCAGGTATTCACCTGGGTGGCATTAGCGGCAGCCTTGGTAGTGATTTGCTTGGTGGTGGGCTGGAATCTGATGCAGCGGATAAACTACCAGAACAAGGTTAACCGTGACGTCGGTAAGACTGCTCAGACCATGCACGATAATGTTGAGGCGGCTGACAAGCTAATCAAGAATGTCAACGCCCTTAAGGCTAACGCTGCTCTGTCGCTACCCAACCTCAAAGCCGACGACAGTACGGTCTTTCAGGTGGTGATCGACGCCCTGCCGACCGAGGACGACAGTGTAGCACTGAGTTCATCGCTCCAGAACAAGATCTTGTCTAAGTCGGGCGTGACTATAGAGCAGATCAATGTAGATACTACCGAGTCTGATAGCTCGTCCGACTCATCGAGTTCATCTAGCTCCAGCTCATCGAGTAGCTCGTCCGGTTCAAGCTCCGGCTCCAGTAAATCCGGCGTCAGTAAGGCGGACGATATCCAATTCCCGGTAGCTAAGCCGATCGCCTTCCGAGTTAGCCTGGTCGGCAGCTTCGACTCAGTCAAGTCTGCCCTGCAGGATATCGAGAGCACCATTCGACCAATCACTATCACCAAGCTGACGATTGATGGCTCGGACGACAAGCTCAATGCCACCATAGAGGCGCAGACCTATTATTCTAGCAAGGTTAACTTTAAGCTAGGTAAGAAGGAGATCCAGTATGAGAAAAAGTGATTGGGCGGCTATCATCTTAATCGTGGCCATCGTCGGCTTGACTTCGTACTTCGTAGTCGGGGCGATCATGCCTTCACCGGCCGATAGCCTGCAGACTGTCCAGATAGCTCCGACCATTGAGAGCAAGGTTGATGAGCCGGATAAGAAGATCTTCTCTGACACCGCTATCAATCCGACCGTTCGGACGACTATCGGTGACCAGTCCAACCAGCACCCCTTTAACCTGGAGAGCAAATAGGTGGCATGGCAATCCTGACCGACGAGTCTCGTGCTAAGATTGAGGCCTACTTTATAGAAGCAGGCCTTTTTACCGATGACCAGCTGGAGCATTTTCGTCGCAAGGCACAGGCAGAGAATGAGCCTCTCTTTGCTTATTTGATGCGAGAGGAAATCATTAACGACGAGCAGCTAGCTGAGGCGACGGCTCGCACCAGTGGTACGCCTTATGTTAACTTGTCGCACGCTATCATCGATAGTAGTGTCTTGGCGCTTCTACCGATGGAGGTGGCGCAACGTTTCATGGCGGTGCCGCTGGGTGAGACTAACGAAGGTGGGGCAGAGCGCTTGGCGGTCGCCATGCTTGATGCCAACAACGTCCAGGCAGTTGACTTCTTGTCGAATACTATTGGTCGTCCGATCAAAGTCTACATGGCGAGCGAATCGGGCATCAATAACGTCCTGTCGCAGTACCGGATGGATGTTGATGAAGGCGTCCGAGCCTCACTTGACAGTAACGCCCCTAAGATCACCAGCAATGCTCAGGTGATCGTCCAGGATTCGCCGATCTCTAAGGTACTGAATCAGCTCCTTGAGTATGCCCAGCGAGTTCGGGCCTCAGATATTCACATTGAGCCGAGTGAGAATCAGCTAACCATTCGTTGTCGGATTGACGGCGTACTCCGAGTGGTGATGGTTCTACCTAAGTCAACTGAGGCGGCGCTAGTCTCTCGGATCAAGATCTTATCTAATCTCAAGATTGACGAGCACCGCAAGCCACAGGATGGTCAGTTCACCGTCATGGTCGGCGAGAAAGAGGTTGACCTCCGTATCGCCATCTCGCCAGTCGTCTGGGGTGAGCAGGTAGTGATCCGCTTGCTGGATAAGTCGGGTAGCACCTTTAAGCTGGAGGATATGGGCTATGCCAGCCGAGCCCTCCGGATGATTCGGCGGGGGATTGCTCGTCCTAACGGCATGATTCTGACCTCCGGACCGACCGGCTCAGGTAAGTCGACCTCGCTCTACGCTCTGGTTCAAGAGATCTATAGCGAGAAGATCAATATCGTCACCCTGGAGGATCCGGTCGAGTACAAGATGGAGGGGGTGAATCAGATCCAGGTTAATCCCGCCGTTGGGCTGACCTTTGCTAATGGGCTACGCTCTATCCTGCGCCAAGATCCTGATGTCGTCCTGGTCGGCGAGATCCGAGATAGCGAGACGGCTAACTTGGCGGTTCAGGCAGCTCTGACCGGACACCTCGTTCTCTCGACTCTGCACACCAACTCGGCGGCTGGCATCTTGCCCCGTCTGCTGGATATGGGGGTAGAGCCGTTCCTGATTGCCTCGACGATCAATACCGTCATCGGTCAGCGTCTGGTTCGTCGAGTTTCGACAGATAAAGAGTCGTATCAGAGTGACCCGCTACAGACCGAGATGATTAGAAACGTGGTCGGGTCGCTCCTGCCGAGGACGCCGGCCGAGATTCAGACGATCGGTCAGGACTTAGGCTACGCTAATCTGCCTCTGCAGGATTCAGCTTCCTTTACCCTGGTCAAGGGCAAAGAGACGGCCACTACGCCGGGTGGCTTTAAAGGTCGGATGGGCCTCTACGAGGTGATGGAAGTGACTGATGAAGTGCAGAAGCTGATCATCGGGCATGCTACCTCCAGCCAGATCCAGCAGCTGGGTATCGCCCAGGGGATGATCCCGATGCACCAAGATGGCTTCCTCAAGGCGCTGACCGGGCAGACTACCATCGAGGAAGTTAACCGAGTGGCAGCTAATATTGCATAAAGCATGAGCATGATATAATTAAAAACGAATAGGGAGGCACAATGGATAACATCAGAATAGAAATGCTACTGCAGGAGGTCATTAACCAGCACGCCAGTGACCTACACCTGCAAGTAGGCTTACCGCCGATGCTTCGGATCGACGGAGCGCTAACGCCGGTGGCTAATACGCCATCGCTGGATGTCGAGACGACAGAGCGCTTGATCTTCAGCATCTTAGACAACGAGCAGAAGCAGATCCTGCTCAAGGACAAGGAGTTTGACTTCTCCTTCGCCTTTGGCGATCTCGGTCGTTTCCGAGTCAACGCTTTTCATGAGCGGGGTAATATCGCTGCTGCTATGCGTCTCATCCCGAATGATATTCCGACCTTGGCTGAGCTTGGCTTGCCGGCGGTCGTCGAATCCTTTGCCGATTATCCTCGGGGGCTGGTCTTAGTCACCGGGCCGACCGGTTCAGGCAAGTCGACTACCTTAGCGGCGCTACTGGACAAGATCAACTCCGAGCGGAGTGAGCATATCATCACTATCGAGGATCCGATCGAGTTCACCCACAAGTCGAAGCGCTCGGTGATCGTTCAGCGAGAGGTCCACTACGACACCTACTCCTTTAGTGCCGCCTTACGCTCCGCCCTACGAGAAGACCCGGACGTCGTCTTGATCGGTGAGATGCGTGACCTGGAGACGATCAGCGCCGCCATCACTATCGCCGAGACGGGGCACTTAGTCTTCGCTACCTTACACACCAATAGCGCTTCCCAGTCGATCGACCGGATGGTCAATGTCTTCCCACCGCACCAGCAGCCTCAGATCAAAGCCCAGCTGGGCAACATGCTGATGGCGATCTGCTCGCAGCGTTTGATCCCGGCTATCGGAGGTGGACGCTTGGTCTCAGCCGAGATCTTGGTCGCTAACCCGGCTGTCCGCAATATTATCCGTGAAGGCAAGTCACATCAGCTCGACCAGGTCATCCAGACCAGCGCCAAGGAGGGCATGCAGTCGATGGATCGCACCCTGGTACAGCTGGTTCAGTCCGGTCAGATTACTTACGACGAGGCGAAGAATTACGCTGTTGACTTAGATGATCTTAATCGAATGATGAGGGGGTAGAGACCGGTGATTACTTTTCGATATAAAGCTCGTAATACCGCCACCGGTAAGATCGAGAAGAGTACTGTCCAGGGCAATAGTGAGTCGGCGGCGGCTAAGCTGCTGATGGCGCAGGGGCTAGTTCCCCTGGAGATGACCCCGGCTAGCGAGGAGGGGCTTCTCTCCGGCTTGCGCAAGCGGGTTAGTCCGAAAGAGCTGGTCATCTTCACTCGTCAGCTGGCGACCATGCTGAATGCCGGTTTACCGCTGGCTCAGTCGTTGGCGACCGTCCAAGACCAGACTAGTAGCAAGATGCTCAAGGTGATTGTCGCCGACCTGGTCGGCAGTATTAATGGCGGCATGCCTCTATCTGATGCCATGGCGAAGTACCCCAAGGTCTTTAACCAGGTCTATGTTGCTCTGGTGCGAGCCGGTGAGACCTCCGGTACGCTGGATCAGGCTCTGGCTCGCCTAGCTAACCAGCAGGAGCACGACTACGACCAGATCAGCAAGATCAGGGGAGCGATGGTCTACCCGGCGATCGTCCTGGCGGTGATCGTAGCAGTGGTTATCTTCATGCTGGTTACTTTGATTCCACAGGTCTCCAGTATGTACAAGGACTTGGGCAAGATGCTACCGCTCACTACCGAGATCCTGCTGGCTGTCGTCAATTTCTTCGCTGCCTTCTGGTATATCATCATCGTGGCGCTAGGCGGGCTGATCTTCTTCGCTCGGCGTTGGCTGGCTACCAGCAGTGGGCGACGGGCTTGGGATTCCTTCAAGCTCAATGCGCCGATCTTTAATAGCTTGCTACGCAAGATGTACATGGCTCGCTTCGCTCGGACGGCTCAGGTACTACTTAGCTCTGGCGTATCGATGATCGAGACGTTGAAGATCTCATCAGAGGCGGTCAATAACGTCCTTATCCGAGATGAGCTTCTTCAGGCGGTTAACAAGGTCAAGAACGGTAAGGCGCTCTCTGAGGCGCTGACGAACCAAGAGTACATCTTGCCCTTCGTGCCGCAGATGATCAAGATCGGCGAGTCGTCCGGTGGTATCGACGCCATGCTGGAAAAGATCGCCGACTATTACGACAAGGAGGTCGATAACGCCATCGCCGCCATCTCCACCTTGATCGAGCCTGTCCTGATGATCTTGATGGCGATCATGATCGGCTTCATCGTCCTGGCGGTCTTGCTGCCGATCTACGGCTTGACCGATACTTCCACTCTCTAGCTGATATTCCGCTGATAGTGCTTGTGTTTTCGCCAGCTTAGTATATAATCAGACATGTAATAATTAATAAAGAAAGGACATACAATCCAGTATGAAAAAAACTGAAAAAGGTTTCACCATTATCGAGGTAGCCTTGGTCTTAGCCATCGGTGCTTTGATCTTCCTGGTAATCTTCTTGGCAGTACCGGCCTTGCAGCGTAACCAGCGTAACGACGCTCGTAAGCGAGATGTCAGCAACGTAGTTGAGGCTGTGACGAACTATAATGCCAATCACCCAACGAAAGCGCTTGGCGCTGGACAAGTTTATAATACTAATGGACCCGATAAGACAAAGGATCTGGGTGTGTATCTTGACACCCTATCGACTAATATTGAAAACGTTACAGTCTATGACGCAACTAAGTCACTTCCGAGCGCACCTTCGGCCGCAGATCTAACTCAAATTCGTGTGATGAAAGGTAAGCAGTGCGATGGTCTGAGTGCTACAAAGACTGGTTCCACTCGTCAGGCAGCAATTGTAGGTGCGGTAGAAACTGCCAGCGGTCAAACTTGGTATTGCCAGAGTGCCAACTAATATTGCTTAATCGGTTCAGCTAATATTGATCTCCCCTTAGACAAGGGGAGATCTTCTTTTACTGCTATAATATGCTTATGCAAGTAATGATCTTTTACTATTTCTCATTAGCCCTTCTCGGGGCAATTATGGGTTCGTTCGTCGGCGCTCTGACTTGGCGGATGAAGCGGGGGCTCAACTGGCTGAGTGGGCGGAGTGAGTGTGAGCACTGTCACCATCGCCTCGCTCCGACCGATATGATCCCGATCATCTCTTATCTGGGGCTGGGTGGGCGCTGCCGCTACTGCCACAAGCGGATCGGACGGCTGGCGCTCCGGCTGGAGGTACTGGCCTGTCTCAGCTTCGTCCTCTCCGGTGTGTTCTTTCCCTCGGCGCTGGAGCATACTTGGCGTGACCCGAGCATTACCCTGGGGATTGCTTGTACTCCCGCTAGTCTCTGGTGTCGTTCGCCGGGGCTAGCCTGGCTGGCTTTCGGGCTGTGGCTGGCTTGCTTGGTGTTGATGGTCGCTCTCTTCGTCTACGACCTGCGCTGGCGCAAGCTACCGAACCGCCTGGTCTTTCCCCTGATCGGGCTTAGCCTGGTCTACTCGCTAGTGACCTTGCCGGTGCTATATGGCGGTGGGGTAGGAGGCTGGCTGATGGCGGTAGCCGGTGGCATGGCGCCGATTGCCGGCATCTATGGTGCTATCTACCTAGCCTCTCAGGGTAAGTTAGTCGGGCTGGGTGATGTCAAGCTGGGGCTGGCGATCGGCCTCTTGGTGCCACAGTGGTGGCTGGGGCTGGTCATTCTTTTCCTGGCTAACTTGCTGGCGACGCTGGTCTCTCTGCCGGCGCTTCTACGCCATCAGCTCAAGCGTACCAGCGCCATCCCCTTCGGCCCTTATCTGATAGTAGCCACCTATCTGGTCTTCCTGCTCAGCTGGCTGATCCAACCTACCCTTCAGTCCTTCTTCACGCTATAGCATCAGAGCATAAGCAGATTCTGTAATTTCCCTCCACACATAGCTTGAGTTAGTACGAGTAGCACAGGTGGTTTCCTCAGGCAATTACGCCTCTACGTAGCAAGTAGTTTCTAATACATTTATATAGGGGGGCTGATAGATTCATCACATCAACCTCAGACCTGGCGCCCATAACGTACCACTGGCGATTGATTGCCCGTAGGACATTGATTAGTCTTCGGTTGTCTGTGATGAATCCGCCCCCCATGCTCTCAGCTACTAGTGTGGAGTGTATGGTTTTCAAGCTGCCTACTGCATCTCCAATACAGTCCTGTAGCTCAGAGCAGGGCGTATGGTCTCCTCTTATATATAGAGTTCTTTGTGCGAGTAGTACAGGTGGTCTCCTCAGGCTTGGCACCGTATAGACTACCACGTGCACTGGTAAGCTTACTGCTGTATCAACAGCCTTCGTCAACCACACTGTACTACTTGCACCAGGAGCGTTGAACCGGCTACACTAATTTAGACAACTTTTTTAGAAGCTTCTTGTTGTCATATA
>ERZ772940.198-NODE-198-length-32553-cov-4.95892_pt1 | contig 32553 bp, 32 predicted proteins | sample MGYA00511682_ERZ772940 | MGnify/ENA primary metagenome ERZ772940 (study PRJEB29015, sample SAMEA2737922) | human oral metagenome | biome: human oral; feature: human-associated habitat; material: dental | place: China | collected 2031 ... | reverse complement strand
GCTATGGCAAAAATCTTATCAATAAAAGAACTATTGCAAATTCGTGGTCTTGATACTACTAAAAAGATAAAGTTAGTAAGGCATAAAGATAAACGAGAAACTGTAAATGTATATGGGGTGAAAAAAGAAGGTAACCCTTACACATGGTATAGGAATGATATGGATACATTCCTAAAGTATCAAAGTGAACAAACAAAAGATGTCTATAAAGGAGTGGATTATATAGTATCTTTTATTGGAGAAGAAGGTACAACTGCAAGATTTGTTGGTGTGTATCGTATAGAGGGCTATGCAGAAGAAAAACCTGTTGTGGGAAGCGTGTATTATAAAATATCTCATGACGAACGCTTTGTTGATTTGGAAGAACGTGTTATCATAGATTGGGGAAATTCTGCTTTGAGTTGGCATCAATGGCTTTGTGATAAAGAAGTAATAGAAATTGTACCAGGTTTTGATGCTATATTCCCAGGCTACAGCCAGGTTGTTTTAAGGCTGACACAAATGCAAACGGTACTCAACTACCCACTTTGGAAGAAGATGTTGCAGGCTGTCAATTGTATCTATGCAATAACAGACTTGAATACAGGTAAGCTATACATTGGTTCAACATATAATAAAGAGGGTATCTATGGGCGATGGAATGAATATGTTAGAACGCAAGGTCATGGAGGAAATACAGAACTTATAAAGTTATTGAATAATGACCCTGATTATGGACGAAAGTATTTTCAGTGGTCTATATTAGAGTTATTATCATTAAATATTGCCCGAACTGAAGCAATAAAGACAGAATGTCTTTTTAAAAAGAAACTTGGTTCTCTTGCTTTTGGGCTAAATAATAATTGATTTCTAAATGCTATCTATCTGAAAAAAGATGTCGTTAAACCAATTATGTGGGTGATATGCTGTAAAAGCGGCTCTTTTGCGTTGCAAAAGAGCCACTTTCGCAGTGCCAAATCGAAATTGCTGTTTTCTAAAGAAATTATCTTTACAAAACTAAGGCTGTTATTAAGCTCTATCCTATACACGCCTTTAAAACGCATAAATCCCGAACTTCCATTGGAAATTCGGGACTATGTTGTTTGTTTGGAATAGTTTTGTTTGTTTTGCTTTACGCTTCTGGTGTTTGTGTTTTTGCAGCGTATGCTTCTTCAGAGAGTACAGAAACCTTGCTCTTGTTGTACTTGCCTCTGTGGAAGTAAACGATACCGTTTGCGAGAGCGTAGAGAGTATCGTCTTTACCTTGTGCTACGTTTTCACCTGGGTAGTGCTTGTTACCGCGCTGGCGTACGATAATGTTGCCTGCGATAATCTTCTGACCACCTCCGATTTTAACACCTAAACGCTTTGAATGTGATTCGCGTCCGTTCTTAGAACTACCGACACCTTTTTTATGAGCCATTTCTTGTCCTCCTAAATTTAAGCGTTAATTGTTTTAATCTCTACCTGTGTGAAGTGTGAGCGATGACCGTTCTTCTTGCGGCTGTCCTTACGACGCTTCATCTTGAAGACGATTACCTTGTCACCCTTTACAAGTGGGTTTACCACCTCGGCTACTACTTTTGCACCACTGACAGTAGGTGCGCCAACTGTGACTGTTCCCTCGTTGTCTAAGAGCAGAACTTTGTCAAACTCAACAGTCTTGCCTTCTTCCGCATCTTTGATGTGGTTTACGAAGAGCTTCTTGCCTTCTTCGACTTTAAACTGCTGACCGTTAATTTCTACAATTGCGTACATTTTATTTATTGTAAACGGTTTGACCGATAGGCGGCGGAGCATCTTTCCCGCACTTATTCGAGCCTAAGCGGCATAAAAACTGTGCAAAGTTACGAATTTCCTTTTTATTAATGGTGGGTTTGTGCGTTGCGAGAGGTGCGAATTAGGAAGAATTAACAAAGATTATCGAATATCAGCCTTGCCACACGTATGCCTGGGTTCTGCTGTCGCTGCATCAGGTATTGGTAAAGGGTTTCTTTCGGCTCTACCACTTGCCTGCCGTTTTTCTTCAGACTCGATGCGTTCAGCAGGTGAAGTCCGTCGCTGTGCCACACGGCGAAGCCCAAATGCGTTGTGTCGAGGTTGCGTTTGTTGGTGGTAATGGCGATAATGTCGCCGTTGCGCACTACTTTGCGGAGCAGTGCAGTGTTTGTAAGCTGGCTTTTGGGTATGTATCGCACCACTGTGCCGTTGGTTTGGTCTTCTATATTCTTCAGTGCTGCCACACGTTTGGGGTGGTTGCGCAGCATATCGTAGCTTTTGTAGTTCTCGCTCATGTAGTTTATCTTCAGCCGTTGTGTGGCGGTGAAGGGCGGATTCGGCGTTTCGATTTCCTTGACGAAGCCCATTTGCTGGTTGTCGGTTACCCACCACTGGTAGTAGTGCAGTCGGTTTTCGTAGGAAAGGTGCCCCTGTCGGTAGCGAATGCTTTGCAACATACGTGTGAAATCGCTGAAACGGCTTTGGTTTCGGTCTACGCAGAGCAGCACGGCGATTACGTTTTCGAGGTAAGTGGTGCAGTCCATCTCCCTCGTGTTCACCACGAGCGTTTCCTCGTTGTTGCGGTCGAGCGAGTGCGCAACGTAGGGAATGCCGATGAAATGGCGTGCCACTTTCAGTATCATATCCTCCTTTGACAGTTTTGAACGTAAGGGCAACAGGTCGGAAAGCAGCCGTTCTATGCGGTCGGCGTCTGATGATGGAGCCTTTTTCGTGCCTTGTTGGCTGTGTTTTTCGGCTGCAAGGGCAGAGGCGTGGCGGACTGTCCGTGTGGTTGTTGCGTTGCCAACCGAGAGCAGGGCAAGCATTGCGAGTGGCAGAAAGAATCTTATTGTCCTCATTTCGTTGCTGTTTTATCTTTGTTTTCCTTTGCTTTTCCTCGCTTTCCGAAGTTCATTCCGACGTAGAAATTCAGGTTCCCGAAGAGGTTGCGCGTAGAGAAATGGTCGCGGTGGTAGCTGAATGTGTGCATTATCAGACTTGTTCCAGCATACCATTTTGTGTTGTTCCACACCACACCGAAGCGTGTCGTGCCGATGAAATTGATGTTGTTGGATATGATTCGGCGCAGCGAGAAGTTGTCTTCCAATATCTTTCCGCCGCTGTGCTTGTAGGCAAGACCGAGCGTTGCCGATGCCGCAAGCAGCCAGTTGTGTGCAAACACGTAGTTGTAGGCGTAGCCGCCGCTGACGGAAATGTTGGTATAGCGTATCTCTTCCGTTTCGAGCAAGTCTTCAATGTCTTCTATCTTGCCATTCATCTTTAGGTGTTTGAAAGCCAAACGGTAAAATTCTGCCCAGTCAAACTTCAGCGTGTGCTTTGTGTAACCGATGCCGATGAGCGGACTTCCTGCCGATTTGCGCTGTGTGGTGCTTTGACTGAAGGCGGCAGGATAGGAGAAACGGCGATGATTGAATATATAGTAGATGTTGAAACCCTTTACGGTAGACTCCACTCCGTCGAAGCTCATACCCTCCAAAGGGGTTGTGTCGATTTTGTCGTCCATCGACAAACGGCGTATCTTGAAGTCCTGTCCCGTCTTCCGATAATAGAGGTCGAAGCCTATTTTCGAACTGTAAAGGCTCAAGTCGAACTCCTTTCGCTTCTGTTCCGTACTGTTGAAGAATGGGTGTTTAATGTCGATGGTGTAGCCAAGGAATATCCATCGCCACCCCAGATAGGGACCTATGCGTATCGCTGGTTCGGGTGCGAGGGTCAGATGGTGGCGTTGTTGGTTGTTCAATACATACACTTCAAAGTTGTTGGTGTTCTGTATCATCGCCGTAAAGTTGTACCGTTGCGGTTCAATGTAGGTGGTATCGATGTCGTTCATCTTGCCCATCGTCTTTCCGATATTGCGCAAATGTCGGTGAAACCAGCGTTTTGTGGTGTCGGGTCGTTGCCACTTCACACTGTCGAGGCATTGCCACTCTGTGCTTTCGGATATGGTTTTCCTACTGCTTTCTGCCCTTGTTGCGGGGGCGAAAAGCAGCATCAGCAAGCAGAATATGATGGCTTTGATGGGCATAGCGTTAGTATTTGCCTAAGATTCTGTCCATTACCCAGTTGGTAGGCGTAGCCTCTATGCTGTTGATTTCACATTTACCGTAGCCCTGAAGGTCTTGCACCACCGCACGGATAAGGGGCTCCTGCACATAGTGAGGGTTCTTTATGTCGAGGTATTGCATACCCTCGCTGGTGTAAAGGGTAATCGGTTCATAGTTGTAAATCGAGAAGATGACGCGCCCTTTCGTGCCGTAAATCTCGATACAGTCCTCTTTTGCACTCTCGTGAGCGGTGAAACTCCACGACCCACTGCCACAAAGTCCGCTTTCAAAGCGGAACACTGCGTTCACCGTATCTTCCACTTCGTACAGCCCAGTGCGGTTTGCGGTGTATCCGTGAGCCTTTACGATAACGCCGAACAGACTCTGAAGCAAGTCAATCTGATGGGGCGCAAGGTCGTAGAAATAGCCCCTGCCTGCCTCTTGGGGCTGCAATCGCCACGGCAGCTCGTCCGATTTGTCGTCTTCGAGTTCCGTTGCGGGCACGGCAAAGCGTATCTGCATCGTAAGCACCTTGCCGATTGCGCCACACTGCAAAATCTCTTTCACCTTCTTGAAATAAGGCAAATAGCGACGATAGTAAGCCACAAAGCAGGGCACGCCCGTCTGTTCGGACACGCGGTTGATGCGCACGCAGTCTTCGTACGATGCTGCCAATGGCTTCTCTATCAAGCAAGGCTTGCCTGCCCGCATCGCCATAATGGCGTAGGTGGCGTGCGCCGAGGGCGGCGTAGCGATGTAAATGGCGTTCACGTTAGGGTCGTTCACCAACAGTTGTGCGTCGGTGTACCAGCGTGGTATGCCGTGTTGGTTGGCGTAAGTGCGTGCGTTTCTGGCATTTCGGCTGCATACAGCTTCCACGTGCGACTCGGTTACAGCGTTGAAAGCTGCTCCCGACTTGCGTTCCGTAGCCTCTCCACAGCCTATAAATCCCCAAGAAATATGCTTCATTATTGTTTCTTTTCTGCAAATTTACGAATTTTTTGCTGAATAATATCCCTGCCGTCTATAAATATATATAATGTGTAGACGAAATCGGAAAAATATTATTAAATTTGCAAACAAACGAAAAAACCTATTTGAAAATGAGGAAAATAAACTTATTGCTATTGCTCCTGCTTGCTGGTACCTTTGCTTTTGCGCAGGATTTTCAACGCTATTTTGAAGATGCAACGTTGCGTATAGACTACAATTTCGCAGGAAACGCCCACCAACAAACCATTGCTGTGGATGAGCTTTGCTGTATGCCACGATGGTATGGCAAGAAACACAGGCTCAGCGAGTTGCCTTTGGAGGGCAATGGTCAGATTACGGTGCGCGACCACCGCACGAAGGAGGTAATCTACCGCAACTCTTTCTCTACGCTTTTCCAAGAATGGCTCACTTACGATGAGGCGAAGACCATCAAGAAATCGTTCGAGAATGTTTTCCTCGTACCTTTCCCAAAAGATACTGCTGACGTTACCATCGAACTGCGCGACAACCGCCGTCGTGTAACGACAACGCTCACACACACCGTTGTGCCCACCGACATACTGATACGGCGCATCGGCGAGAAGTACGTAACGCCTTACGAAACTCTCCAAAAGGCTGCTGACCCTACACGCTGCATACACATTGCCTACATTGCAGAGGGCTACACCGACGCCGAAATGCCCGCTTTCCTCAACGATTGCCGCACGGCGATGGAGGCACTGTTTGCCCACGAGCCGTTCAAATCGTTGCGCAACCGCTTCAATGTGGTAGCTGTGAAGTCGCCATCGGCAGAGAGTGGCACGTCAATCCCTGGCAAAGGAATATGGAAGAACACGGCCCTGCACTCTAACTTCGACACCTTTTACAGCGACCGATACCTTACAACGCTGCATCTGAAGACCCTGCACAACTGGTTGGCGGGCACGCCTTACGAGCACATCATCGTATTGGTGAACACCGAAAACTATGGTGGAGGCGGCATATTGAACTCGTACAACCTCTCTATGGTGCGCCACCCAGCTTTCAAACCAGTTGTGGTTCACGAATTCGGACACTCTTTTGCAGGCTTGGGCGACGAGTACGGCTACGGCGATATGCCTATGTATCCGCACGACATAGAACCTTGGGAACCCAACCTTACCACGCTTGTAGACCTAAAATCGAAGTGGGCGGATATGGTAACGAAGAATACACCGCTGCCAACGCCGCAGCCAGCCGACCTCGACAAGCCCAATGCGAAGCAAGACAAGTGGAAAATAGGTGCTTACGAGCCTGCGGGCTACTCTAAACACGGCGTTTACCGTGCTTTCCCCGACTGTCGTATGCGCACAAACCAGAACCCCAACTTCTGCCCAGTGTGCCAACGTGCCATCACAAAGCTGGTTAAGTTCTACACAGAATAAAGAAACACAAAGTTTAAAGGCAGGCTCTGAAGGTTTAATCTTTAGAGTCTGCCTTTATTTTTGTGGGTCTGTCCCAGTGCAGGGATATTGAGAATGTGCCTTTACAGATAGTCTGTTGCTATGTGAAATCGTTAAAACAAACTTACTTTACAGTGCTGTGAAAGCAGCCACGAAACCGAAAATGACCCCTGGAACGTTGGCAATGACGATTGGCCAGTCGCGCTTTTCTTTGAAAAGACCGTAGCAAACCCACAACGTACAGTTGATGCCAGCCATAAAAGGCTGTATGAAAGTGCCCTTGTGTCCTGCCAGATTGTTTTCGATTTGTGGGAAGTAGAACACATACATCAATATCGATGTTACCATACCAGCCCAACCCATATTTCCGAAGAACTTTTCTTTTGTCATATTATTTCCTTTTTTAAGTTAGCGATAGATAAAAACGAGCAAAGCCCTATTTGCGTGTTTTTATCCGTATATTCATTCTTTCTTATTCAATCTGTTGTTGCAAAAGTAGCTAAAGCATCATATTATTGCAATTATAGCCTATTAGTAAATTTCTTTATACCCTGTATTCTTTGATTTATATCAATTGGGTTGATAATGCCCTTTTCACGTTTTTCATATCCACCGATTATGTTTCTTATAGGCAACAATTGCATTTCTAACGCCAACGAAAAGTGGGGTTATCTATAATTTCTAGAAAAACTAGAATTTTCTAGAAACTCTAAGATAGAGCTTAGCAAAAGCCTTGCTTTTGTAAAGATAGTTCCGAAGAAAAACGCTAATTTCGATTTGGCACTGCGAAAGCGGCTCTTTTGCAACGTAAAACATACGCTTTTACCGTGCAAAAGAGCCGCTTTTGGAATGCAAAACAATAGGTTTTGCAAAGTGTTGATAGCGAGATAGTTAAACGAAAATTATGCTTGTGAAAAATATTTACACTTTTATTACTCGCTTTCTGTTTATAAATATTGCTTTTATCCTAATGCAAAGTTGAGAACGAAAAGGATAGAAAGAATGCAGAGCGTCCAGTTCAAGTCTTTCCAACGGTGTGTGCAAAGCTTCATAATCACAAACGACAGAATGCCCAAGCAAATGCCATCAGCGATAGAATAGCACAATACCATCGTTATCATTGTTATGAAAGCAGGGAACGCTTCGGTCATATCTTGCAGGTTTATCTTCTTTACAGAGTCGAGCATCAGCACACCTACCATAATGAGGGCGCCACTTGTAGCAGCACTCGGAATAAGCAGGAAGATAGGAGAAAGGAACAAAGCAAAAATGAACATAGCACCTACAACCAGCGATGTTACACCTGAGCGACCTCCTTCGGCTATTCCGCTTGCGCTTTCTATATAGGTAGAGATGGTAGAACTACCGAGCATGGCTCCGCAAGTAGTGCCAATGGCATCGCTCATCATTGCTTCGCTGACGCGTGGAATGCTTCCGTCTTTGCGTACAATACCCGTTTTTTCTGCCAAACCCATCAGTGTTCCGATGGTATCGAAGATATTGACGATTAGCAATGAGAAAACAACCAGAACTGTTTTAAGGTTCAATAAACCTGAAAAATCGAACTGGCAGAAGATTGGCGAAATATCTTGAGGCGTAGAAACTGGCAACCAATGGTCTGGGAAAACGGTAACGCCCAATGGTATTCCTATCAAGGTTGTTGCAATAATGCCCCAAAACAGTGCACCCTTAACGTTGCGTGCCATTAGCACACCGCTAAGTAAGGTGGCGAAAATACCCAACAGACAGGGTGCGGTGAAAGCACCTAAGCCTACGAAAGTGCCCTCTTTCGATACGATAATCTCTGCATTTTTAAGACCAATGAAGGCAATGAACATACCGATACCTGCAGAAATGGCATAGCGTAGATTGTTCGGAATGGCATTGAATATCATTTCACGCACGTTGAAGAACGTTATCAAGATGAACACGATACCCTCAATGAGCAGAATGGCGAGCGAGTTTTGCCACGAATAACCCATTGCCTGGCAAAGCGTATAGGCAAAGAATGCGTTGAGACCCATTGACGGTGCTTGCGCAAAAGGCAACTTTGCCATGAACGCCAATAAGAGTGTGGCTATCGCCGACGCCAATGCCGTGGCGGTAAAGAGTGCACCTTGGTCCATACCCGTAGACATAAGGATTGCTGGGTTCACTGCGAGAATGTAGCTCATAGTAAGGAATGTTGTTACGCCTGCTATCAGTTCGGTGCGCAACTTCATAGTTTTAGGGTCGAAACCCAATGTTTTTTCTAAAAAGTTCATACGTTTTTTAGTTTGTATTTGGATTATTATTTGTTGTTTTTCGTGTTTTCAAGCCAATCGTCTATCAACATTCGGGCGATTGATAACTTCTCTGGCAGGTTGGGTAGGTTGTCTTTTCCGAACCAACTGCCCTTGCAAAGCTCGCTCCATTGCAAATGTATCTCGCCTCCAACGTAGTCGGCATTGTAGCCCACCATTATGCCGCAAGGGTACGGCCACGGCTGCGAACCGAAGTAACGGAGGTTGTTTATCTGTATTCCAGTTTCTTCCATTACCTCTCTGTGTACGGCTTCTTCGAAGGTTTCGCCCGTTTCCACGAAGCCTGCAACTAAGCCATAGTGGTTGTCTTTAAAGTTTTTGGCACGCACCAAAAGCACTTCTTCGCCGCGATGCACCAATACAATAACGGCTGTTGAGACCTGTGGCCAAACCTCTTTGCCGCAGTTTGTGCAGCGTTTGGATATTTCGCTGTTCAGTTTCATCGGTGCTCCGCAAACGCCACAGAACCGCGTGTTCTGGTTCCAGTATAGCAGTTCGTAGCATTTTCCTGCTTTCTGGTAAAACGCTTGTGCAAGTTTGTAATAGCTGTTGCGCAGTCCGCACATTTCAAACGCTGGGTTGTCGGTCAGCGGCATATCTATGCTTACAGCCTTTACGCTTGTTCCGTCGGGCATGGGGTCTATATTCAATACCTGCGACCATACTTTCAGTGGGGTAGGACAGTGCTCTGATAAGGGGATTGTATAACCGTCGGCGGTCTTTTCCAATACAATGTCGGTCTTGCAAAATACAAACCAATAACACTTCATTTCCGTATCCTTTCCTCTTTTTCCGATGCTTTAGGCTTATTCGCCAAACAGTATTTTACGGTCGCGGGCAGCAGCCTTGTCGGTCCATTCCGTAGGTACGAATTTCCAGTTATTATTGGGTTGTGGGTTCAATGTCCCTGCTTTCTTAATCTCTTCCATAAGATAATGGCGTTGGTCGCGCTCGCTTCGCCATACAATGCGGCTTTTCAACTGCTCTTGCGGAATGCCTGCGCCCTTGGTAAGGAGTTCTCCTCCGCCATTGCCACGATAGCTGTTTACGGCTACCTTATAGTATTTTGTTTCGTCGAAAGGCTGTCCGTTGCTCATTCTTAGTATGTTTACCTTCTGCCCGTAAGGCTTTGTTACGTCCACTTCATAGTCAATCCCTGCAGCAGAGTCGAAGTTGAACGAGAAGTTTTTAAAGCCTAAGCGTTGCGAATCGTCCCTTGTATCTTCCGAAAGCAATAGCAAATGGTCGTCAGCCGACTTCATTGTGTTCACCCAAAGGTTATAGCTCATCTCCAAATAGTCCTTGATTTCCTTGCCTGTCAGCTTCATAATGTAGAGTTGGTTCTCGTATTTGTAAAGGCTGAACATATCGCCTACGGTTATTGCACCAGCTTTAATGGACGAGTTGAAGCCCAAAGGAGCATTGAAAGCAATATCTGCTTTCGTGATTTGAAGCTCTAAATTAAGGATTAAATCGTTGAAGGCAGAGTTGCCAAAGAAGCAGTCTTTCGTGCTGATGGTGTTTTCAAAGCGTCCGATTTCGGTGTTTGCCCAACTCTTTACTTCGTTTATTTCGTTCTCAAAATGTGCCATAAATGGCTCGTCTATTGCCAAATCAGTTACATTGACAACCTCTCCCGACTTCTTGATAACGTTGAAACGTTTACCATTCTTCGCTTTTTTCTTTGCAGGCGATAAGGTTATGGTTGCCACAGCCACCTTTTGTGCGTTGTTGGCAGGGTCGAGGCACAACACTTCCTTGCCGCTCTTGTTGGTTACGATTATATTGCGTGGTTTGTGGTCGTGGCCGAAAAACACCACATCGAAGCCGTCTACCTCTTCCGCAACCTTCTTTGAAGCGTCCTCAACATAGTTGGGTGTCGTTATTCCACCGTCCCAACCAGAGTGGAAAAGTCCTACGATAACATCGGGTTGCTCGTTTGCCTGCAAGGCTGCAACAGTCTTTTTTGCCGACGAAACCATCTCGGCAAAGTGCAAGCCCTTCCACAAACCCTCTTCCAACCAATTGGGAATGGCAGGTGTAAGCATACCTACGACAGCTACTTTCACGCCGTTTTTCTTCTTGATAATGGTGTAAGGCAACACGTATGGCTTTTGTGTTTTCGTGTCAATGATGTTTGCTCCCACCACCGGACAGTTCAGTTCGCGTATCCATTTGTCGTAAACGGTGTGCCCAGTCTCTATATCGTGGTTGCCAACGCTCGATGCATCGTACTTCATAAAGTTCAATACGCTGGCAGCAATGTTTTCCTTTTGCGTCTGAATGTAGTTGTAGTAATAACTTATGGGTTGCCCTTGCAGAATATCGCCGTTATCCAAAAGATACACATTTTCTGCGCCTTGCTTCTGTCGTAAATCCTTTATAAAGGTAGCAACCCTTGCCATTGACCCTGCTTTTGGCTTGCGCGTGATGAAGTCGTATGGGAAGAACGAACCGTGAACGTCCGATGTTTCTACCAATGTTATTGTTATATCCTTGTTCTGAGCCATTGCTCCAAAACTGCTTAATGCTAATGCCATAAATGCAAATAAAACTCTTTTCATATATATTTGTTGTTAAAACGTGCTGCGGAAAAGTGCCAATAACGATGTTAAAGCCTATCTTGCTTTAAACTTAAACGACGTGTAGCCCACTAACTTATCGGTTCTTCCGCCTTGCTCACGATAGTAAACCAATGCCTGATAAGTGTTTTCGGTTTGATAGTAGCTGCCTTCCGTAGGCATAATTTCGGTTCTGCCGTTTTCGTTCAGTACAATGTATTGATAGCTGTAATAGCCCAATTTCAGTGGGATTACAGTCTGATAGCTTTTCGATTCTTCATCGTAAGCCAATTTATATTGCGGTAGAAATCTGTCGTAAGTCCAATCGCCATTCACGTAAACATCGCCTTTGACAGGTTGCGGACAGCTTAACTGGAAGTGAACCTGCATATAGTCGCTTTCCGTATTTATGTGGTAGTTGTTCGAATTGCGTATCAAGAACGCTCCGTTCGCATCTTCGTCGTACAGATAGTTTAGCCTTGGCAATGCGATAAAGGGGTAAGCGTGGAAGTCTGCGCCGTCCCAACGTATGCGTTCGATACCTGTTGAGGCTACATCGGTAGACAAAATCTCGAACTTCCTGTATTCGTTGCCTGCCCAGAATATGTAGTTGGCATTGTGGCTCCAGCGCAAACCGTCGCTCATAACATATTGCGGCTTTGCATTCCATCGTGCATTGTCCCACCGTTTGTTCTGCAACAGCACCGTCTTTATTTGTGTCTGCGGGTTCGTTACGTTGTAACTGTTGTACTTCAGTTCCATTTCCACCTGCTGGTGTGCCGTGTTTATGGTGGCATCGGTATTGGTTACCACGTTCAAACCTATGCCCATCGACTGCGTGAAAGGCTCTTTCACCATAAAGCAAACCTTTATGGCATCGTTGCCGTCGTCATCGTAAATCGTAAGCAGATAGTTTCCTGAAATCTTCGGACGGCATACTTCGTTCGGAATGCTGAGATGATAGTGCGTGTAAATGGTATTTGTAAGCAGCGATTGCTCTACGTTGTCTATCGTGTTGCCGTTCGCAAAGCCTTCCACATAGTCGCTGTCAAAGAGCGAAGTTGTTGGACTCCAATCGGCTTCGCAATGTTCCAACTTGTAGGAATAGCGATGATATTCGTGTGTAAGGTCGTCGAAATGAATGTCCAACACGCCGTTTCCCAATTCCATAATGGGTATGGCGAGCCAGTCTTTGTTCGCTACAACCTGCAACGACCGTATGTTTTCGTTCAGTATTTCGTGGCGTTGCGCTACGGCAGCCATCGAAAACAGGAACGACAATAGAAGCAAGACAGTGTTTCTGCCCTTTCTCATACGCATATATCCTTTCCTTTAAGATAACAGTTTCTTCAAAAACTCGTCGAGGTCTTCTTCTAAACCTGGCAACAACTCGTCGCCTGCGATAATCGTATCGTCGTCTGCCACATAGAGTTCGGCAATGTCTTCTCCCTCCTCGTCTTCCAAAACCAAGCTGTAAGGCTTCATAATGCCAAAGCCGTCTACAATGTCTTTCAGGTTCAGCGTTTCTGCACGGAGCAGCGCAGTAACGTTTTCGTTGAAGTTGTCGTCGTTGTTTTCAATCCATTCTTCAACAACACAGCGTGTTATTTCTTCCCCTTCATCGTTGAAAGCCATAAGGTCGCCACTGAATTGCGACACTCTTAAATGAATGTCGGTCATCGTTGTCGGTGCTTCCGTTGTAGGAAATTTCTGCGCAATCTTTTTCAGAAAGCGTTCAATTTGTTGCTTGGTCTGTTCCATAATAAAAAACATTTAAAGAACTTTTGAATGCTGTTTAAACTATGGCAAAGTTAGTAAAACTTTTTATTTATAGCAGTACAATCGCACCTTTTTTAATAAATTATGCCACTTTTATAGCCTTAACTGCCAATTTCTCAGTATCTTTGCAGGCATAAAAACAGAAAACTCTCTCGTTCTTACCGTAAGAAACGAGAACAAGTTACTTGCAAAATATTTATTAAAAGGTATGAAACAAACAATTTTAGTTACAGGTGGTACAGGATTTATAGGTTCGCATACAACCGTAGAACTGCAAGAAGCAGGCTACGATGTAGTAATAGTAGACAATCTTTCAAACTCTAAAATAGAAGTACTCGACGGTATCGAGAAGATTACGGGCATACGTCCTGCCTTTGAAGAAGTGAACCTCGAAGACAAGGAAGCAACCGAACGTGTATTCCAAAAATACCCCAACATAGAGGGCATTATCCATTTTGCCGCATCGAAAGCTGTGGGAGAAAGCGTTGAAAAGCCATTGATGTACTATCGTAACAATGTTGTTTCGCTCATCAACCTGTTGGAAATGATGCCTAAATACAACGTCAAGGGCATTATCTTCTCAAGTTCCTGCACGGTCTACGGACAGCCAAACCAAGAAAATCTGCCCGTTACGGAAGACGCTCCACACCAGAAAGCCACATCGCCCTACGGCAATACGAAGGAGATAAACGAACAAATCATTTACGATTACATACACAGCGGTGCTGCCATTAAGAGCATCGTGCTGCGCTATTTCAACCCGATTGGCGCACACCCAACGGCACATATCGGCGAATTGCCCAATGGTGTGCCCAACAACCTTATTCCTTTCGTTACGCAGACAGCAATGGGAATACGTGAACAACTCACCATTTTCGGCAACGATTACAGCACCGAAGACGGCACTTGCATACGCGACTACATCTATGTGGTAGACCTTGCGAAAGCCCACGTAGCGGCTATGGCACGAGTATTGGACAAGGAAACCGACAAGATAGAATACTTCAACATTGGCACAGGTAGCGGAAACTCTACCCTCGAGATAGTAACCACCTTTGAAAAGGCTACGGGTGTAAAGGTGAATTGGAAGTTCGGACCTCGTCGTGAAGGCGATATTGAAAAGATTTGGGGCGATTGCACCAAAGCCAACACGGTGTTGGGCTGGAAAGCCGATACGCCATTGGAGGACGTGCTCGCCTCAGCGTGGAAGTGGCAACAGAAGCTTCGCGAAGACGGCGTAATGTAAATGTCGCCGTAAACCCTTACTGAAAACTTGCTGCCGATGCAGCACAATAATAAAAGAGCGTATGTTTTGAACAACAAAACATACGCTCTTTCATTGTAATACCTGTGCTTTTGGCGTGCAAAAATTCTTGTCGCTTAAATTATTTACGTGTAAATAATAATTTCTCTACGTGTAAGTAAATATTTCTCTACACGTAAATAAATATTTCTTTACGTGTAAATAATTCATCTGATTGCAAAAATGAATGCCCAAACCGATTCGGTAGACACGTTTTTCGCAGTCGTGCTGGATAAACAGACGCTACTTTATTTCTATCCGCACAATGCGCTGATTGAAACGTTTGTAGAAGAAAGGCAGCTTGTAAAGTAAGCGCAAGACGAGCGGTATACGCCCTTGGTCGTAGTCGCTCATATAGTATTCGTGGGCAACGTGCAGTTTGTCGTGCCATGTTTCCATTGTTTTCGTGTTCAGTTCCGACCACAGGAACTGTACGTTGCCGTTTATTTTCTTCACGGTTTCGTGCTGCTTGCTGTGTTTGAGTGCGAAGAAGGCAAGCATATCGAACAAGACGGTAGCCTCACCCAACTGTTCGCAAACCATTTGGAAGAAACTTTTAACCTGTTCGGGCTTAAAATACATCAGCACACCTTCTATTATTATCAGCACAGGCTTGTGGTAAGCCTTCACCTTTTCTATCCATTGGCTGTCGAACATCGACATTTTCAGGTAGCTGTTCTTTTCGGTTTCGGGCATAAAATGCGCTCTTATGTTGATTACTTCCTCAAGGTCGAGGTCGAACCACTGCGTAACTTGCGGGCAGCCCATACGCTGGTAGCGTGCGTCAAGACCTGCACCAAGCTGTATAACTATGGCATCGGGGTGTTTGTTGAGGAAGTTTCTCGCCTCTTCGTCTATCAGATTGGCACGAATGCAGCAACCTATTTGCGAAAGTTTGCCGTGTTTGAACTTCGTGAAATCGTAGTCGATGTTGCTGATAATCTGTCTTGCTATTTCGTCGTGGAGCAGTCCGTTGCCTTCTTCCGTTTCGGTTGCCTTTGCCCAAAGCGTTATCAGCATCGTTTCAGGTATGCTCGAAAGTTGTTTTGTTTCCATAGTTCTGTTTGTTTTTAGTTTGTTACGATAAGGCAAAAGTAGAAAGAACACAGCGTTTTGGCAATACCTAAAAGTGTGTATTTTTCTTGTTCGGGCTTCACAATAAAGCATTTATGCTTTCGTTATAAGCTATATAAAAATGATAAAAAGAAATTTAACTATGAAGAAAGTAGTATTTTTATTTATGGTTTGCTGCGCTATAGCAATGTCGCTGATGTCGTGCCACAAGGAGGCAGAGCTGACTCCAGAGCAAGAAAAGACCATTGCTGTGCGCAAACTCTATTATGAACGAGTGTTGGGACAATGGTTTTACGAAGAGCAAGGTGAGACAACTTACTACTATGTAGCCTATAATTTCAAACCAAAGGGACAGTTGGAAACCCATGAGAAGGTGGCTGTGCGAAAGCGAATAAACGGTGGAGCAACGGCAACATATAGCGATTGGGAAGTAAAAACCGACACCATAATAAAAGGAAAATGGGGCTTAGGCTGGAAAGAAGAGTATGGCGAGATGTATCTTTCTACATCAGAGGAAGACGGTAAAGGACACAGTGTAGTGCAACTTCACTGTTTAGAATATGTAAATCAGAATGAATTGGTATTGAAATATTTCGGTACAGACAACGAATCTATGCTTTTCAAGCGCGGCACTTCGAAGCCTTCGATTTAGAAAACATTGCTTTCGCTAAGGAATAACCACGTTTTCTTGTCGGTAATTCGTCTATTATTCGACAGAAAAACGTGGTTATTCCTTATTTTTTCGTTATCTTTGCACCATTATATATAGAGAACAAGATATGGAAGTCGCAAAGAAACCACTTATGGGAATGAACCTTTTGGAACTGAAAACGGTTGCAAAGGAACTCGGTATGCCTGCCTTTACGGGCGGACAAATGGCAAAGTGGCTCTATACGCAGCATATAACGTCGATTGACGAGATGACAAACCTGTCGAAAGCCAATCGCGAAAAGCTGAAAGCGGCTTACACCATAGGTTGCAAAAAGCACATCGACGCACAGTATTCCAAGGACGGAACCATCAAGTATCTGTTTCCAACGGACGACGGAAAGTTTGTTGAGTCGGTGTATATACCTGATGAAGACCGTGCCACGCTCTGCGTTTCGTCGCAAGTGGGCTGCAAAATGAACTGCCTTTTCTGTCAGACAGGCAAGCAAGGTTTCGAGGGTAACCTCTCTGCTACCGACATATTGAACCAGATATACTCGCTACCCGAGCGCGAAAAGCTAACCAACATCGTGTTTATGGGGCAGGGCGAACCGATGGACAACTACGAGAACGTGTTGCGAACAACGCAGATAATGACTGCCGACTATGGCTATGCGTGGTCGCCAAAGCGCATTACGGTGAGTTCAATCGGTGTGAAGACCAAGCTGAAACGATTTCTTGAAGAGAGCGACTGCCACGTTGCGATAAGCATGCACTCGCCCATTCCTGCCGAGCGGGCAGAGATTATGCCAGGCGAGCGTGGTATGTCGATTGCCGACATCGTAGAGTTGCTGCGCAATTACGACTTCTCGCACCAACGCCGTCTGTCGTTCGAGTATATCGTTTTCAAGGGTGTGAACGATTCGGAACGCCACGCAAAGGAAATCATAAAGTTGCTGAAGGGGTTGGATTGCAGGATTAACCTGATTCGCTTCCACACCATTCCCAACGTTCCGCTGCACGGCGTAGACGACAAGAAGATGGAGGAATTTCGCAATTACCTCACTCAGCACGGCGTGTTTACAACCATACGTGCCAGTCGTGGGCAAGATATTTTTGCGGCTTGCGGCTTGCTTTCCACGGCAAAGAAGATAGCTGATGAACGTGCGTAGGCAACTTTCGCTCGTTGCACTCGTGGCAATACTGTTGCTGACGAGTTGCAAGGACAGCATGTTTACCCCTGCAAGCTACGGCGGAGCCTATGAAGTTGTAGTGGTGGGCGATAGCGACAGCCTTCTGTACAACGTGCTTTCGGCACCGATAGTGGGACTACCGCAGGCAGAACCGTCGTTCGACGTGGTGGAAATTGCGTCCGAGAAGTTGCAGGGCGATAGCAAAATGGTGCGCAACATAGTTGTGCTGTCCATCAATCAACGCCAGAAAGGCGTGAGCATAAGCAGTAGGCAGAACGTGTATGCGCAACCACAGGTTATCGTAACCGTTGCGGCTCCGTCGTTGCCGAAGCTGAAAGCGTTCTTGGAAAAAGAGGGACAAACCTTGCGAAACTATCTTACGAAAATAGAACTGCACCGCACGCAGGCAGATATAGCGAAGCAACCGAATGCAAAGGCGGACGAAACGATACGCAAGGTGTTTGGCATTGCTATGCAGATACCTGCCGATTTAACAGCCAGCAGAGTAGGGAAGGACTTCCTTTGGCTGTCGAACAATGCACCGTCAAGTATGGTTAATATCTGTCTGTACAGCATTGGTAAGGGCGATTTCCGCCAACAGCGCGACAGTGTGATGCGAAGAAACATTCTCGGAGAGCAGAAAGGAATGTATATGCGAACCGCTTCCATCGCTTCGGTAACACACGGACGGGGCAACTCCGTAACGGTACGGGGACTTTGGGAAATGAAGAACGACGCCATGGGTGGTGTTTTCGTAGCCTATTGGCAGCCCGAAGGTAGTCGCATAGTAGTGGCAGAAGCCTTTGTCTATGCGCCCGAAACCAAGAAACGGAACCTTGTGCGCCGATTGGAGGCTGCCCTCTACACAAGAAACAAGCAAGAATAAAAACAAGAAACACATATATACAGAATAAGTTATGAACAACAATAGAAAAGTCCGAGTAGCCATTACGCACGGCGATACGAACGGAATAGGATACGAACTGATATTCAAAGCCTTTGAAGAACCAACGATGTTGGAGCTTTGTACACCTATTATATATGGTTCTCCAAAGGTTGCTACGTATCATCGCAATGCCTTGGAGATAGAAGCAACCTTCACCATCATCAACGATATAAGCGAAGTTCAAGACAATAGAATAAACTTTATACCTGTTTTCGACGAGGAAATAAAGGTGGAACTTGGTGTTCCTACTGAGGAATCGGGCAACGCAGGCTTGCTCGCAATCGACCGTGCATTGGCTGATTACCGCGCAGGGGGCTTCGATGTGTTGGTTACTGCACCGATAGAGAACAGCGAGCAGTTCCATTTCAGTGGGCAAAGCCGATACATTGAAGACCATTTGCCAGCTGAAGAGCCAACGCTCTCGATGCTTGTAAGCGAGAAACTGCGCATTGCCTTGGCTACTCGCAACCTGCCGTTGAAGCAAGTTGCAGAGTCTATTTCTATTGAAGGACTTACTGAAAACGGACGTTTGCTGCACCATAGCATACGCCGCGACTTCCGCATTTCTAATCCACGCATCGCTCTTTTGGCACTCAATCCGAAGGCAGGCGACAATGGTTTGCTTGGTTCAGAGGAACAAGAGGTGATTGAACCTGCTATTGCAGCACTCGAAAAAGAGGGCATACAGGCTTTCGGACCATACGCTGCGGATAAGTTTTTCGGTGGTAGCGATTGGGAACAGTTCGATGGTGTGCTTGCTATGTATTACGAACAGGGACTCACTCCTTTCCGTTCGCTAACGGTAGAAGGGGGCGTAAACTATCTTGCAGGGCTGCCATTGGTACGCACTGCACCCGAAACGCCAGCCAATTTCAGTATTGCAGGCAAGGGCGTCGCCGATGCTATGCCAATGCGCCACGCCATTTTCCTTGCCATAGACATCTTCCGTCATCGCAAGGAATATGATGAACCATTGGGCAATCCGTTGGCAAAACTCTACAAAGAACGTCGCGACGACAGCGAGAAGGTGCGCTTTGCCGTGCCAAAACGAAAGGAAGAATAATTGAAATGATAGATAGTTGCGTGGGTAACTCGGAGTTTCGGTGCTGCTTTGTACGGACGGAGTTACCTCGTTTTCTATTTTCTATAAAAGAAAAAAGCCTATGAAAAAGAAATATCAAAACGGTTTTTTCCTCTTCGGTATTGTGGTCTTGGTGATAATGGTAACACAATTGGACTTTGCTGAAGTATGGCGCGGACTGCAACACGCAGGTTATTGGTTCTTTGCAGTGGTGTTGTTGTGGGCTTTTCTTTATGTTTTCAATACTTCTTCTTGGTATATCATCATCAAAAGTCAGACCAAAGGCGACGATAAACGTATGGTTCCGTTTTGGTATCTCTATAAACTCAGTGTGTCAGGGTTTGCGTTGAACTATGCCACACCGGGTGGACTGATGGGTGGAGAGCCTTATCGCATTATGGAATTGTCGCCCCATATTGGTGTAGAACGTGCAACCTCGTCGGTGCTTTTGTTTGTTATGACGCACATTTTCAGCCATTTTTGGTTTTGGTTGCTTTCCATTCCGCTCTTCATACTTACGCAGCAAGTCAGTGTTTTTATGGCTATTATGCTTTCTGTAGGCTGTGTTTTCTGCCTTACAGCTATCTGGTTCTTCATCTCGGGCTATAAGAAAGGACTTGCTGTCCGCGTTATGAACTTCTTGCGGTATATTCCTTTCGTCAAAAAATGGGCGCGTAAGTATGTGGAAGAGAATCGGGAACGATTGGAAAACATCGACCATCAGATAGCTGCATTGCACAATCAAGACAAAAAAACGTTCTTTTCGGTGGTGTTTATCGAACTTTTGTGCCGTATTTGCAGTGCCCTTGAAGTGTTTTTCATATTGCTTGTGTTGTTTCCAAGCGTGAATTATCTGAACTGTATTCTCATTATCTCCTTTACAACGCTGTTTGCCAACATGCTGTTTTTCATGCCGTTGCAACTTGGTGGGCGCGAAGGCGGCTTCTTGATGTCGGTCTCTGGCTTAGGACTTACAGCCAATGCAGGCATCTTTGTAGCCCTTATCGTTCGTCTTCGAGAACTTATTTGGACAGCCATAGGCCTGTTGCTCATCAAGGTTTCTAAAGGGAAATAAGAGCATTTAAAGACCTTACGCATTATCAAAATATAAGCTGCGCATCAATAAAGGTATTGGTGCGCAGCTTTTTTGTTGCCAAAATATGGGGTGTAAATTATCATTTTGCGAATTTTTGGTGGTAGAAATGTAATGGATAAGAGGTTTATGTGATTTGTTAATTTAGATAAAATAAGAATAGTAAGTTGTTAAAAAATAAGCGTGAAACAACGGCGAGAAGGCGGCTTTTTTGCGTGAAAGAAGAATTATTTGCAAATAATCGCAGCATTTGTGTGCAAGTTTAATGGCTTAATTATTAGCTGTTTATGTTTGTATGTGTGATGTTTGTGCAATGAAATCGAAAGAATGTGTTCGCAAAACAATCAATAAATATGACGTACAGAGTAGAATTGGCTTGTGAAAGCGTATGTCTTGCGTTGCAAAAGAGTAGCTTTTACCGTGTAAAAGAGCCGCTTTCGCATAGCGAAAGCGGCTCTTTTAGAATCTGAAAACTTTTTTCTTGGACGATTAACAGCTTATTTGGGTGTTTCACAACTCTATTTTGCTTGTTCAAATTGAGTTTTTACACTAAACACTTTTATACAGTTTTTAAGAAGAAAAGGTTTAGGGCGATGGGCAGAGTCTGAGTGTAACTACAAGCAGACTTGTAACAAAGCCACGTTCAATAGAAGTTCTGATGGTTGTCGTTCAGTAATTAAGCATACCTTAACGGCTTGTTATACCTTATTTTAATCTCTGTTCTGCCTTAAATTGTGAATAAAAAATAAATGTTGAACTTATTACAAACAATATTGAAATAGAAAGTGTATCTTTGTAATCGGTTAAAATATTGGTGCAAAAAGTACTGATAGATAACAGAAAAGAATTTAGATTGTATCAATAAATTAAAGTAATAAAGATTCAACAAAAAATGAAAAGATTAATTTTAGGTTTATTTGCAATGGGAATGTTGGCCATTGCACCTGCAACTTCGGTAGCATCTAACAACAACATAGTAGTGGCAAACTGTCCTGAAGGAGTAAAGAAGGTAGACCCACAGGCATTTACCGATAAACTTGTAAAGGAATTGAAGCTCGACAAGAAACAGGCTAAGGCTCTCTTGAAGCTTAATACGGACTATGCAGATGTTGCTGATTGCCCACATGCTAAGAGAAGTTGTAAGAAGGCTGAAGGTAACTGTAAGCAAGGTGCAGGCGATTGCAAGAAGGCTGGAAGCGATTGTAAGCAAGGTGCAGGTGATTGCAATAAAGGTAACAGAGAATGCAAGAAGACCGACGGTGATTGCAAGATGGGTGCAGGTGATTGCAAAAAAGGCGAAGCTAAGAAATGCGATAAACAAGGCAATACTGAATGCAAAGGCGAAGGAAAACGTTGTGATAAGCAAGGTAATGCTGAATGCAAGGGTGGCAATGCTAACTGCAGCAAGCAGGCTAACGCTGACTGCAAGGGCGAAAATGCAAAATGTAGCAAGCAAGGTAACGCTGAATGCAAAGGTAAAGGTGCTCAGTGCGACAAGCAAAAGATGGCTGAGGGTTCACAGCACGTAAAGGATATGAAAGCAAGACGCACAGCTTATCTTGCTGAGTTGAAGAAGATTTTAAACGATAAGCAGTATCAGCAGTATCTTAATATGTAAGTTCTTAATCCTTGATAAAATAAAAAACTCCTAACTGTTGCGGTTAGGAGTTTTTGTTTTCTTTATCCAAATAGTTTTTTAAAGAATCCTTTCTTTTCTTTTTTCTCTGCTTCTTCGGCAGGTGCAGAGGGTGTAGCAGAAAGCTTTTCGGTAGTATCTTGTGTTGGAAGAACGGGTATGTCGTCGCCTTCAAGAATGCCTGCTGCTCCCCATTGAGCCGTCAGTTTCGTAACGTCTTCGGTGGCAGTGGCTTCGTCTACCTCGTATTCGGCAGTAAGAATGCGCACCAAGTCGGCTATGGTAAAGCTTTCCAATTGCTGCGCTTCTTTCCAAAGAAAAGCCGAACTCTCGTTCATTGAGATGATGTTACTGAAGTCTATGTTCTCTTCGCCTTCGGCTACTATAATGTTTTCGCCACATACTTGGCGCAGGTTGAAACCTATTTTTGTTTTCATTTATTGTCGTTTTTATTGAATTATTCTATTTAAATGACTCCGAAAAGTGGAATCCATATCCTTCGGTAAATACCCAACAGATAGCGTCGTATGGGGCGCAAGCCTGTCCAAACATAGCTGTAGGAACGCCATTTCCAGCCATTGGTGCGGTCTAAGGTGGTCCGTCCTTTTCTGTAAAAGCCGATTACAGCCCCCACAATATCTTTCTTTTGGCAGTGTTCCGTCAATAGATTGCCGTCGCCTAACAGTGTAACGGCTTCGCCATTGATGGCTACAATGCGGTGCAACACAAAGTGTTTAGGGGCTATTTCTGCCAGAACAGGGTCGCCAACGGCGATGGTAGAGGGCTTTACGAATAGGGCTTTGTCGCGGCAATCTTCTAAAAACGGTCGCATAGAGTTGCCTCGCAACGTGAGCGTAACGGTGTGCCCTTCGTTCAGCATCTTCACTATTTCGGGCAGGAAGACTGCATTTTCAAACTGAACCTTGTTTGTTTCTGTGCTGTTTATCGGCATTATTGTACTTTGCTTATTGCCCTGTAACACACTTCAGCCGCCTCTTTGTTGGGCAGGCAGTGCAGCGTGTAGATGCCTGTTGTTTCTACTATCTTTGTTATAGTATCGCAAATGGCATTGTAAATATCAGAATCCCACTTCATACTTGAGCACGATGGAAGCAACGAAGCAAATGCCTGAATAGGCGGAAGTTTGTCTACGGAGTTGGTGGTGGCGCGGTCTATGCGCGTGATGGCACCGAGTCGGGCTTTTATATTCCTATAACACGGCGTCTTTCCGCTCCACGGACTGCCGAAAATCCAAAACTCGTTGTCGATGCATCGAATAATGGGATTGTCGTCGTTCATAAGGTCTGACCCTGCTATATGCCTTAGCCACATACTTACTTGAGTGGATTTGCCTGTGCCACTCTTTGCAATGAACGCATAGCCGAAGTTGTTGTTGCGCACCAGCGATGCGTGTATCAGCAACGTTTGCTTGTGCGCACCAGCGAAAGCAAATATCAACATAAGGGCGTTATTCAGTCCGAAGCTGCGCATATTGTAGTTTCCGTTGAGTGCGCAACGGCAGTCGGAGAAGTCCTTGTTGGTTATCAGCAAGCAGCAGTCAGCCCCTTTTATATCTTTTATAATGTATTGGTAGCCGCCGTCTTCCAATTTATCGACTATCGTATCGCCGTTTCCCGTGTCGAAATTGCGTATGTGTTTCCGTTCTTCCTTGGGCATTGGGCGTAGTTGGTCGTCCACGGTGAGCTGGAAAAACAAGTCTTCCTTGAATGCTTCCGTGCTGAACGGAGCAAACGACGGTAGAAGTTTTATGCTGTTTTTCTCGCTGTCGGCAAAGACAATGCGAACATTTAGCTCTGCTATTTTAAAGTTGTGTGCTTGCATTGTTTATGGTTTTCTTTACTCTTCCTTGCGGTTTGCAGCTCTTTCTTGTATCAGTTGTTGTTGCAATTCGTCTGGCAACACCGTTTTAAAGCTGAACTTCGATGACGGAATGGCATTGACAATATACTTTATTTTTGCTTTCTTGGTGTACTGCTCTTGTAGTTTCAAGTACTTTTTTATAGCGTTCTTTTGGGTCAAGGCATAGACAACAAGACAGGTTGGGTTGCTGTCTGGCTGTATGCTTTCCATATAATAACGCAGCTGATACGAATATTCGTCGCGGTTTACCAAGAAGTGTGTGTGGTTGTTTTCAACGTAAGCGTCTACGGCTTGTATATCAGTGAAGTTCACGGTAGAGTCGTTGAACGATGCCGAAAAGCCGAACATATAAACCTTTATGGCTTTGTAAGCGTCTTTTGCAGTTATGGTAGTCGTCAGACCGAATAGCATTACTGCTATTAAAACAAATTTGTAGTATTTCATATCCTTATTTTTATTTTCCTAAATATTCTTTTTAAGAGTCGCCTTTGTCTTTATTCCTATTCTCCTAAGTATCCTTTTAATGAATCGCTTTTTACGTTGTGGCGCAGGCGTTTTATGGCTTTTTCCTTGAGTTGCCTAACGCGTTCGCGTGTCAGACCAGTCTGTTCGCCTATTTCTTCGAGCGACATTTCTCGCTGATTGATGCCGAAATATCCTCTCAAGATGGTTTGTTCGCGCTCTGAAAGTGTTACCAATGCCCGCTCAATCTCTTTCTTCAATCCTTCTTCCAGCAGTTGTTCGTCGGCAGAAGGGGAGTTCTTATTGGGCAATACATCGAGTAAGCTGCCGTCATCGCCGCTTGAAATAGGGGCGTCCATCGATACTTTCTTTGTAATCATAGACATTACTTCCGCTATTTTGTCTTTCGGTAAGTCTACTTCGTCCATTATTTCGTCGATGCTGGGCAAGCGTTGGTGTTCTTGTTCAAACTGATGGATAACCTTGCGCACTTTGTTTATCGAGCCCATTTGGTTCATTGGCACGCGTACGAGCCTGCTTTGCTCCGAAATGGCTTGCATTATGCTTTGCCGAATCCACCATACAGCATACGAAATGAACTTAAATCCCCGTGTTTCGTCGTATTTCTTAGCTGCTTTTATCAGTCCCAAATTGCCTTCGTTGATAAGGTCTGGAAGCGATAAACCTTGATTTTGATATTGCTTTGCTACCGAGACGACAAATCGTAGATTGGCTTTTGTAAGCCTTTCGAGGGCTTTTACATCGCCTTTCCTTATTTTTTGTGCTAACTCAACTTCTTCATCTAAGCTCACGAGGTCTTCGCGGCTTATGTCTTGAAGGTATTTTTCGAGTGCTGTGCTTTCTCGATTTGTAATCGACTGGGTGATTTTCAGTTGTCTCATCTGTATCGTGGATTGATATTAAGATTGGACAAATGTACACAAAAACAGTGAGTTGAGCAAGGAAATACAGAATAATATATGTTTTTTTACGCCTTTTTAGAAGAGTTTTGTCAGTCGTTCTGCTATTTGAAAAGGGAGAGTTGGCTTCTTTAAAAGGGAGATACGGTCTTATTGAAAGGAAAGTATCAACTGTTCAGATGCCCTGTTTCGTTTTGTTTATCTACCTTTTATTATTTGTTTATCTGCGTTTTATGATTCGTATTCCTACATCGCTTATACCCTGAAGCAGCTCCTTGCTCATGATGTGGCGCACTGAAATGCGGAGCGAATCGTTGCGTTGTAGCGGAAATATGGCAATGCGTTGTTGTATCTCGCTTGTTGTAATTCCGCGTTTTCCAGCCAATCTTCCATCGTCGTTTATGATGTTGCAAGTTACGGTATCTTGGTAGCTGCGACTTGTTAGTTTCTTTCTTTTCTTGTGTATTACGGTGCGTTCGACGATGAACGTAATGTTCTTGTACGGATAGCTTTGCGATGCCCTTACACCCAAGTCCATACTGTACATTCCTTCCCATTGGCGTGGAATGTAGAAAACAGCCGTGTCGTTGCGCTCCCACCCATTGATTGGCAGAGCTTTATAGCTGTCGTAGGTGCGGGCATCTTTGCACGCAATCGCTGTTATGGCAACGATTGCAAGTGCTATGATGTGCGAAAAGGAACGCCCTTTCCTATTCATTGTCGTTGTTGTTTGGTGTTCTCGGTTGCTGGTTGCCTTGCTGCGTCGGTCGTTTGTTGGGCTTTCCGTTTCGGCGTTGGCGCGGTTGTCCGTTCTGTTCTTGTGGATTTGCCCTCTGCTGACTGCGCTCTTGGTTCCGTGGCTGACCGTTCTTTCTGTTGTTTCGGCGATTGTTCTTTCTGCCTGTCTTGTCCTTGTCGAAGCGGCTGAGGTCGGCTTCTGCCAACAGGTCGATAGGTTTCTTCACAGGCTTGGCTTGTCCGTTGTTCAGCAGCGAAAGTGGTTTTTCGCCCTGACGGTTCATTTCTATGATTTCCTTTGCGCGTGCCGTAGAAATCGTTTCAAGGTTTACCGCCAAGTTCTTATCGGTAGAATACGTGCAAAGACCGTTCAAAATGTCTGTCTTAAACAAGAAATACTCGGTATCCATTGTGTACAGATGAATGTCTTTTGCAGGTAGTTTCCTACTTGATTCCATATAGTCGTCCACCTCGTAGTTGAGGCAGCACTTCAGCTTGGCGCACATACCAGCCAGCTTCGTTGGGTTTAACGAAATGTCCTGACAGCGTGCTGCATTGGTGGAAACGCTCGAAAAGCTTTTCATCCACGTAGCACAGCAAAGCTCTCTGCCGCACGGACCAGTTCCGCCAATGCGTCCCGCCTCTTGTCGGGCACCTATCTGCTTCATCTCGATGCGCACGTGGAAGGCTGCAGCAAGGTCTTTAATGAGCTGTCGGAAGTCTACACGCTCGTCGGCAATGTAGTAGAAAATGGCTTTGTTGCCATCGCCCTGGTATTCCACATCGCCTATTTTCATTTGCAGGTTCAACGCTTTTGCTATTTGCCTGCTTTCTATCATCGTGCTGTGTTCTCTTGCTTTGGCTTCCTTGTATTTCTCCATATCCACCTCTCTTGCAATTCTATACACACGTTTAATATCATCAGGCGATTTCGTACAGTTGGCTTTCTTGAGTTGTAACTTCACCAATCTGCCCGTAAGTGTAACTACGCCAATGTCGTGGCCAGGGTTTGCCTCCACCGCAACAATGTCTCCCTTGTGCAAATCAAGGTTGTTCACGTTGTGGTAGTATCCCTTGCGCGTGTTTTTGAATTGCACTTCCACAAGGTCGGTTGTATCTGTGTTGCCCGGAACATCTTCCAACCAGTCGAAGGTATTCAGCTGTTTGTCCGAGCGTCCACACGCTTGATGGCACAAACCGCGGTCGCAGCCTGTCCACATCTTAAATTTCATATCTTTATAATCCATTGTTTAACTTTGAGACCTTGCTTTTCGGAACGCCTTTTTCTGTTGTTTCCGCAAGGGTATATATATTGTTTGAAATGTGCAAATATTATTTTCTTAAAAGCAGAACTATCATTTTCAATGCCATATCGTAGAATACAATTTTGCCATTGGCATTTTGTCCGATGTCTCTGTGGCATTTTCCAAACAGCTCGTTTATCTCTATAATGTTTTTTTCGTTTATGAAGCGTGCGAAGTTCTTGGCAAACTCCTCCTCTTCCAGCGACATATAAACAAGTTCGGGATTGCGGAAGTTGAACATAAAGTTTTCTCTGACCTGCTGTTGGAAGTACACCAGCATACGCCTTTCCTTCTCTCTGCCAAATGCCGCCGCTGCTTCGCTCCATTGTTTCAATGCTTTTATGTCCCGCATATAGCACGAACGCATAAGTTGCTGAAACAGTTTCAGAAACTCTTTCGACTCGTTGTCGCTGCTCAGTTCCTCTATCGCATTCAGCCAACTGCCCCTTGCCCTTCTTGCTATGCGGTGGGCTATGTCGGCGTCCAGCCCGCGTTGTGCAATCAATGCTTTCTCTATATCGGCATCGTCTATGCGCTTTACATCAATGCGCTGTGTTCGGCTGACAATCGTTTCCAACAGTTTTTCGGGCTCTTCGCTCACCATTAGGAACACCGTTCCTTCGGTTGGCTCTTCCAAGAGTTTCAAAATCTTGTTTGCCGATGTTTGGTTCATTCGTTCGGGCAGCCATATTATGGAAATCTTATAGCCTCCTTGGCTCGATTTCAGTGCAAGTTGTCTTGAAATGTTGTCGCTTTCCGCCCCCGTTATAATGGCTTGCTGTGTGGTTGCTCCCATTTCGTTCATCCATTTGCGAATGTTGAAATAGGTTCCTTCCATTATCATTTTGCGCCATTCCTTGGCAAAGTCGCTGCTTATGGGTTGGTATTCCGAACTCGTGTTTGGCAACTTTATGGTAGGGTAGGTGAAGTGTAGGTCGGGGTGTTCCCATTTCTTCAGCATAGCCTTTGTGCTTTCGGGTGATGCTGAAGACGTTTCGAGCAGGTAGCTTGCAAATGCCATTGCCAAAGCCATCTTGCCCGAACCATAAGGACCGCAAAAGAGTAAGGCGTGCGGAACGTGCTTGTCCGCTGCCATTTTCAGCAGTCGTTGCTTTGCCTCTTCTTGTCCTATAACTTCCGAAAAGTCCATTTCTTTCTCTTGTTGCTTAAATCTTTGAAAGTCTTCTGAAATTTCTTGTTCTTCCTACAAAAGCCTTTAGACCGCAAAGTTAATAAATAAAAACGAATAATATGTCGAAAAACGGAACTATTCGGCGAATGTTTCTGTTCCTGCATAATTACTGTACGAAAAAGAGAGTGTGCCGAAACAGACTTTCGGCACACTCTCTTTTTGTTTTCAATATGTTGGTTCAATGCACGTTTTACAGTTATTTTCTCCTTGTCAATACCAAGATTCTGTGCTGTTTTTGCTGCACATTGGCAAATTATTTACGTGTAAATAATTCTTTTTCTACGTGTAAGTAAATATTTATCTACACGTAAAGAAATATTTATTTACGTGTAAAGAAATTAGCAGAGAAACGTTTTTGCAGCGTAAATCGTTGTGAATGAAAATAATAGGGCTGCTTTTCGATTTCGTGAAAAGCAGCCCTGTTCAGTCTTACTCTGGCATCATTGTTATTTCGATGCGGCGATTGGACTTCAGCATATCTTTTGCAATCTGCTGTATGTCTTGCGCAGTAATTCCGTTCAGGAGGTCTTCATAACCCGTGTGGAAGTCTACGCCGTGTCGCAGATTGTTGTAAATAACATAGTCCCAATAGTTGTTTGTGATAGCATTCTGTTGGTATGCTTTCAGCAGGTATGTCTTTACTTTCGCCATACTCTCTGCCAACGGCCCATTGTTGGCAATGTTCTCTATCTGTCTGTAAACGATAGGCATCAGCATTTCGTACTTTGCAGGGTCGGTGCGGAAACCTATCTTTATCAAGGTAGTAGGCTTTGAGTTTCTGTCGAGTTCGCTCTGCACGCTTACGCCATACGTTCCGCCTTTCTCCTCGCGTATCGAATCGGTGTAAGCAATGGTCAGTACACGTTTGAAAACATCGAGTGCAAGGTCAGCTTTTGCCGTGTAAGGTTCGTCGAAAGTATAGAAAACGCTCACCAAGGTAGAAGGTGTGTTCATCTTCTTCTTGAAGGTATGCGTTTCGTTTGCGTTGCGCACTGCAGGGTAAGTGTCTTTTACTGTATCACGTTTCCCCTTTGACGGCAGTGTTGCAACATACTGACAGAGCAGTGGGCGTAGCTTTTCCATATCAATATTGCCTACCAAGACCATTTTAAAGCCTGACGCATCGCTGAAGCGTTCGTTGTAGATTTGCCAGATGCGGTCGTACGACACACGGTCGATGTTGCTTGTCTTAATGGACTGCAAACGTGGGTGGTTGCCGTAAAGAATAGCCGAGACCGAGTCGTTGTAAGCCACTTGTGGGTTGGCTTCGCGGTTTTTGAGGAACGAGCGCATAGTGGCAATGCTGCCTTTGAACTTTTCTGTATCTTTGCGAGGGGCAGTAAAGTAAAGGTAAGTCAGCTCCAAGAGTGTTTGCAAGTCCTTTACTGACGAGTTGCCGTTGATGGCTTGCGTTTCGTATCCGATACTTGGACTTATGCGAACCGATTTTCCGCTGAGCATTCGGCTGAGCTGGACGTTGTCGAACTTGCCCACTCCTGCATCGGTAATGGCACTTGTAAGCATGTGGAAGTTCAGTGCATCGGTGTCGGGGTAGAGCGATGTGCCGCCTTCGCCGAAGAAACGCATACTGATTTGGTCTTTTGCATAGTCCGTAGGCTTTACATAAACCTCCACGCCGTTGCTCAATACAAGCTTCTTTGCACCGAACTTGCCCCAGTTCTGCTCGCTCTTTATCTTGCCTTTCTTCGGTAGTTTGTCTATGAGTTGTTTTCCTGCAGACTCCTCCTTGTAAGGTTCGTACCTCTTTGCTTGCGCATCGAGCACATATTTCTCAAAGGTTTGTGCGTCGGCAATGGGGAAGTTGGGCTTGTCGGGCGCATATATCGTAAGCACTTGGTTCTTGTTTGAAACAAGTTCGGCAACCTCCTTGTTCACGTCGGTCAGCGTAACTTCCTTGTCGAATTGCTGCATCAGCCTGTAATCGTATTCGGCTGTCGTTATCGGTTCGCTTGCCAAGAAGTTTTGCAGGGCTGCCTTTACAAAGTAACGGTTGCGCCGGTCGTTGCGTTCGGTGTATCTGCGTTCGGCAGCTTTCAGGAATCCTGCTTTTGCACGCTGCAATTCGCTTTCCGTGAAACCGTGCTGTCGGGCGCGCTGTGTTTCGGCAATGGCAGCTTGGAACGAACCTTTCACGTTCTCTTGCAGGCAGCCGAACGAAAGCGAAAAGGCATCTTTCGTTTTTGAAATAAGGAATTGTCCTGCGCCCACCGATGCACTGTGGAAAGGTGGTGTGGCTTGTCTCTTGATGTCGGCAAGGCGACTGTTTATCATAGAGGTAACAAGTTCTGTTACATAACTCTTACGAGCAGTTGCCACAAGGCTCTTTTCGCTGTCGGGAGTGGCTTCCTGTTTCATGTAGAGATTTACGAGCATAATGGGTTGCTCGGTGTCTTTGTCGATGGCAACTATCATTTTGTCGTTGTCGGCAACGGGATAGTAAACTCTTTCGGCAGGGTTTGTGGGCTTCGGAACGTCGGCAAATGTGCGGCGGATTTTCTGTTCCATCTTGTCCACATCAATGTCGCCCACCACGATAATGGCTTGCAAGTCGGGGCGATACCATTTCTGATAGTAGTCGCGCAGGTCTTTATAAGGGAAGTTGTCTACAATATCCATCGAGCCAATAGGCAGGCAATCCTCGTATTTCGTGCCTTTGTAGACTACAGGAAGCACACGTTCCATCATACGTTGCACAGCCATTCCAGCCCGACGCGTGCGCCATTCCTCGTGGATAACGCCACGTTCTTTGTCTATTTCATCGTCGTTGAGCAAGAGGAAGTGGCTCCAATCGTGCAGAATAAGCAAAGTAGAATCTACAATTCCCTCACGTTTTACAGGCACGGCAGATACATTGTAGACGGTTTGTTCTACGCTGGTGTAGGCGTTTAGGTTTGTTCCGAACTTCACACCGATGCTTTCGCACCAAGGCACAACACCCAATGAGCTGCCTTTTCCTTGAAAGTTCTTTGTGCCGTTGAACGCCATATGTTCCAAGAAATGTGCCAAACCACGCTGGCGAGGCTCTTCCAGAATAGACCCAACACGCTGTGCGATGTAGAAATCAGCAAGGTTTGGTTCTTTAGAATTGTGGCGAATATAATAGGTAAGTCCGTTTTCCAGCTTACCCATTCTGTACGACTTGTCCGTCTCCATCGTCTGTGCTGATAGCGAAAGCGGCAGGAGGAGCGCAACAAGTAGCTGTGAAAAAAGTTTGTTCATAATGTTTTTATAATGAAAAAAAGCTGTTGGAGAACGCTTTTCGCGCCTCCAACAGCTTAGAGAAATTTACTTGACGGTTGGTGTAGCCTTCGGTGTGAAGTCTTCGGTCGAGTTGTTGGTATCGGCATATTTGCCGTTTGCCACTTTGCGTACTACGGCTGTTCCAATACCGCTCTTGTCGTTTTTGTTGTCTGAACAATAAGTATAGCCCTTGTCGAGCAATATAGACATTACGCGCCATTGGTGGTCGTTGTCCTTGTAAGAGAGGTTTACAGCATCAATAATCCACGCATTTGGAACGAAGTAGGCTTTGGTTGTCATCAGCTTACCGTTGGTAGCGTGGTATTGTGCATCGTACGTGTTGTTCTTCAGGAAGTCGTCTTTTGTGCCACGAATCTTAGCTATTGCATAGGCATTGTTGCCGTGCATGTTGAGAACGAAGAAAGATTGGGTATAGCAATACCACTTGTCGAGGTTCTTGACAGATGGGTTGTCCTCGTCTTTTACGCTTACCTTAGACTCATCGTAGAACTCAAAGTCAGCCTTGCTGAGGTCGAAAGAGGCACCGTTTACTGATTTATGGTTTTTTGCATTCAGTGCTATTAAAAGGCTTTCGCCTGGCTTTACAGGAACATCTTTTCCACTTCCAGGTATCATATAAATGGCTTGTGCGGCAAAACCTTCGTTACGCAAGTCCTTCAGATACTTCTGTGGATTGTCGTTTCTGAAAGCTAAAGTTGAG
>ERZ772940.197-NODE-197-length-32628-cov-4.17014_pt1 | contig 32628 bp, 30 predicted proteins | sample MGYA00511682_ERZ772940 | MGnify/ENA primary metagenome ERZ772940 (study PRJEB29015, sample SAMEA2737922) | human oral metagenome | biome: human oral; feature: human-associated habitat; material: dental | place: China | collected 2031 ... | reverse complement strand
ATCGCGTCGCCCTCGATCGCCGCACCCCCCGCGACGGTCCTCGCAAGCGCGAGGACATACCGTAGAGCCTTCGCCATGCGTCCGCCTCCCGTTGCCCCGGATGCCTTTGGCGAAGCGGGATCCTACGGGAGAGGGGCGCCGAGCGGCCCCTTACGGGGCCGCTCCTGTCAATCCTACCTGTTTCCTGCACGTGAGCTGGTCAAAGCGGTCGGTGGTCACCCACACAAACTACCGAAGAGCCAGATTTCCCATCCACTCGACTTTAAACTCCTGTTCTCAAACAATCAAAACGGAAGTGCTGTTCGCTTTAAAAAAGTATCATCATCTGGTACCGATACCGTTTGCAAAACAAAGAACGGATTTGCATGATAAAATTTCCCCCTTCCATCATGCATAGACTTATTCAATGCTATCTGAGGATCTGTAGTATCAGTATCCTTTACATATTTCCTGTACTTCACTATGTTGTCTTTTCCTACTGCATCATCAGCGGCTGCAACATATCTGCCTATTGCAGTTTTATAATCATCTGCTGAAGCGATCAATATCGTTGTAAAAGGACTATCCGCTGCCTTAATTTCATCCTCATTATTTCTTAGGAGAAGTATATAGATATCGTCAGGCATTTCCGAGAAAGGCTGCTGCGAAACTATATATGGCAAAGAAAACGATGATAGTTCACTATCCTTCATGTATTGCTGATAGACCTTAATTCCTTCATGGTAACGTCCCGAAATATGAAGGTCATTCTTAAATTCTGCAGAAAAGGCCGCAAGAAATTCAGCATAGCTATCCTCAGTATATTTAATCGCCTGTTGCATTTTATCTTTAAGATTAGCTTTTTCATGCTGCTCACCTTTTCTAAGGAAAGCACCCATGTTCATCTTATTCTCGCAACCAAATAATCCAATCGAAACCTGATTATTTATAAAGGCTGTATGCTTTACACGATTACAAACAGCATCGATATACTTGAATTCTTCATCTCCATCAGTCTTTGAAAACCACGCCGATGTGCGCGGATATTCTCCAGAATACGTTTGCTGTAGAAATTTTCCTCTCATTGCCGGGAAATCTGTTCCATCGACTTTCTTACCTTTGTTTGCCAATAATCCCGCATTTGCAATCTGCCCAATACTATCAAAACTATTTCTAAGATACTGATAAAAATCTCGAATGAGTTTCTGTATCAAGAAAAAGCCATCAACATCTTTGCCTGCAATATCTATCGAAAAATCTGGTATGTCCGCCTCTGTTATCGCAATACTCTTATGGTTTATTATTTTCTCCGATATTTCTTCATTGTTCTTGTGCGCAATTTCAGTCATTTTATCAGAAACCGCAGCTATGGTATTCAAACAATACCACGCCACCCTAATATTAGCATTTGTATTTTCAATAAACTGCCAAGCCGTATAGACCTTATGCTCAGCAAGTTCTTTTTTTAACACTTCAAAATCCACTGCCGATTATCCTCTCATTCAATTCTTTTCAGTAGTTCCTTTGGAGACAGCTTCCAAAGCCCTCTCTCTTGCCTGAGCATATCTACTGTGCCATGATCAATAATATAATCCTGAGCCTCTTGCTGCGAAAAGCCCTCAGTACTCATAAGATACGTCTCTAATTCACGGCATGGATAATTTATCGTTCTTTCAATCCTTATCTGTTCCTGAGCCTCATTTTCCCGAAGACCATAGTACTTTTGGAGAAGGCGAACTATCTCCGCATCTTTTATTTTAGACTCATATAGTGCTGCAGTTAAAATCGATACTCCAGCTTCTCGCTCCTGTTGTGCCGTTTCATCATCATGACGCAATACTGCTTCTCGCGTAGTATCAAGTAAAAAATATCCAGCTTCTGCAAGATAATCCTTAAAATTTCGTCTCATAAAATTTTCCTGCTTTCTTTATTCATCATCTTGTTTACTGTAAGACTGCTCAATCAACTCCATCACATCGTCAATTTCAGAAGTGTGTTCAAAGAACACCTCGACATCTCCATTGCCCCATCTGCCAAGGCCGGTGATGTCCTTGCACAGTCCCTTTGGATCATGAATCTCCGAAAACTTCATATTCAAAGAAATACGAAGGCGCTGTTTTTGAACTACGATATCAACGAAAATGGTATCCAGCTTGTAGGCGATATACAGTTTCTTAAACTCGCGCTTCACATCCGGCGACAGGTTACAAATCCGTCTGTCGAGCATATCAAAAAGATGCCCGGGCCAACCATTGAAAATACGGAGAACGAACTCCGATCTACATCGACATCAGAGATGCGCACGTCTACGAACACATTAAGGAGCTGCTGTACACTCAAATGAGGCCACCGCAGAGGACGACCTCGCAGCGGTTTCCACACTCGGTGGGTCTACTATTAGTATTGCCAGATTTTCTTCAACTTAAACATACTTTTTTATATTTTCTCGCAAAAAAGTGCGACCCCCTCCGATAGGTGCAGCGGGCTGTGCGGCACTCGTTTAATCCCTGAGCAATATCTTTCCCAGGGCCGTCGCAATGGCATGGACGTTCCCTTCCCCATTGTGCTTCCCCAGCGAGATGCGGACTGTTCCTTTTGCCTCAGCCTCAGGAAGGCCGATAGCTTTGAGAACATGAGAGACCCTCGTGCTGGCGCCATCGCAGGCCGAGCCTGTCGAGACCGCGATCTTCATGAGATCAAGCCTGTGCAGAAGCATCTCGCCGCTGGCACCGGCAAAGGACAGGCTCATGAGCCCGGGCAATTGGTTCTCCCCGTTACGTCGATACGGCACTCCCAAGGCAGCGAGGTCGTCGAGCAGGAGGCGCTCAAGCCGCCCCAGGCGAACGGCGTTGGCTTCGATGGCGTCACAGTTCTCCTTAAGTGCCACGGCCATCGCAACGATGGAGGCTACGTTCTCGGTACCAGCGCGACGTCCCCTTTCCTGAGCACCACCGTTGGCATAGGGGGCAAGGGGCGTCCCGTCCTTGATGTAGAGAAACCCTATCCCCTTCGGTCCGTTAAACTTGTGCGCAGAGGCAGAGAGCATATCGATCCCCATGGCCCTCACGTCCATCTCTACATGCCCCACTGCCTGGACCGCATCCGTGTGGAAGATCGCCCCCTTTGAGTGAGCGATGTCACAAAGCTCGCCTATCGGCTGAATCGTTCCGATCTCGTTGTTGGCATACATGCAGGACACGAGAGAGCCATCACCCAATGACATTTCGCGCAAAGCGTCAAGAGCAATAACTCCTGTTCTGGATACTGGTAATAATGCAACCCTATGGCCAATGGCGCCCATGGCCTTGCAGCTGTCCAAAACTGCATGATGTTCGATTTCTGAGGTCACGATTTCCCTCATCATACCGTCACGCAGTGCAAAGCCCTTGATTGCCCAGTTATCGCTCTCTGTTCCGCCAGAGGTAAAGACAATCTCCCCCGGGTCAGCGTTGATGCAAGATGCGATGGACTCACGCGCCTCACGCAATGCCCGTTTCACAGGGCGAGAGAAAGCATAGGGCTGAGAGGGGTTGCCGTACTCGTCCACAAGGAATGACGTCATGCTTGCATACGCCGCGACACTCAGTTGCGTAGTCGCGGCGTTATCGGCGTAGATGTATGAGTTCTTGGACACGCCGCTCATTGGAACAGTACACATCCCTCATCCTTAAACTCCTCGATCTTGTCAAGAAGATCATCGACGCTGCAGTCAAGATAGGCTGCGAGGCAATCGAGGCACAGGACGTCATCGTCGCCCTCCCCAAGCAGTTTCTTCGAAATGCCCACCTCGTCCTTCGTGAGAGACTCCTTATAACATGACTTACAGGCTACGTTTTTCATAGTAACTACTGTCGGCTTTCAGGTCTGGGATGTCCTTGCCCCGATACTCGACGTCCATCAGGCCAAGTTGCATTCTAATTGTTGCGCGCATCTTGCTTGCACGGCGCAGGCAATACCGACTAAAGTCACGAGGACTGATGTCCTCAGGCCGCTTGACGTTGGGAAACAGAAGTTTGAGGTATGCGGTTGTGATTCGCTTGATCGCTTCCGTATCGCGGGTATCAGCTGCGTCAGGCACCAGAACGAGCTTGTCCACGATGGCCCGATATGATGCATCGCTTCTAAGCTCATGGAGAATGGAGCAAAAATACTCAGAGTTAAGCGCCCAACCCGATATTTTGAGGTCATCGTTCATACGCGGTATATCCCAGCCTTTGATGAAGCCATGAAATCGCTCGATCAGAGCTGACTCGTGAAACACGCTCGGTAATTCCTGGAACATATCCGTCGTACCGTCTTGGTCCATCACCCCTTTTGAGATGTTACCGCAGAGGATCATTCCAGCAGATGCGGTACCCTCATAGCTCCCGACCGTAAACACGCCAGACTCAAGATATCCCTTCAGTGCAGCCCTCATCTCATCGACGTCCGTAAAGGATATCGTCTGAACCTCATCAAGGGTGATGAAATCGTGACCAGCGACAAGGCCTTCCGTATGTCGAGAGATGTCATAAAACATCTTGGCCCTGCTCATCACTCCGCCAGACGAAAGCCAACCGTAACGGCTAACCCTGCCAAACAGGTATGATTTGCCCGTGCCCTTTGGCGCCAACTCGATCAGGTTCAACCGCTTCTCACAAAACGGAAGAAGCCTGGTCAGCATGGTAAGCTTCTCTTCCTCGCTCCTATAGCCACGTGGGTTGTAGTCGATTGCGCCCAAAAGCACGTCAATCCACTCGTCAGTGGTGAATTGATTCCTCACGCCTTTGTAGAAGTCAAGGTTAATGCTATACGGTCTGAAGTTCTTGAAACTGACCAGGCGGATCTTTCCGGGCTGCCTTGGAGTCATCTCGTCATCAGGCGGACGATAGCCAAGCTCAAGCATACCCCACACCTCACGACCGCTCACAAGGTCGTCCTTCGCTTGCTCCCAAACAAAATCCTCTATGATTGTCTCTTTCGCAGTAAGACCAAAGTCTGGGAGCGAGAAGGATACTTCTCCACTTCTGACGTCCACCTCGATGGATATCTTAGCGAGTATTTTGACACGCTCGTTGTCCTTCACGATACGGCTTTTTATGGCAATCCAATCACTTTTTCGTGGAATGGACCGCCTGACGAACTCGGTAAGCTCATCGTTGTCAAAATGACCGCTCTCATCTTCGAACCGCCTCAGCAGCCAGTCCCTCATGAAGGAAGGTAAGCTAAGGGCAGAGAAGAAATTGCTAGTACGAAGATCCTTGTAGACGACCATGTCGTCGAAGTATGTTTTGAGCTTGTCAGTCATCATACCGCCTTACATAAACCAATCATCATCATTAGTGGTCGCGGAGCGCTTCTGAACCTCAAATTCGGCGACGCCGATACGGTTGTCTTTCTCGTAGACCTCGCACGTATAGGTACCGGCCTTCGTCACGCCATCGAAGCGCACGATATGACGGTTCTCATCGACCTTTCGTGCCTCGTAGACCCTGCCATTGAGCCGCACAGTGACATTAGCCAAGTGCGAGGTGCTGAAGAGCTCTATTTCAGGCGTTTCCTCGTAACTTGCGTAAGCAACTTTGGTCAAGCAGGTTATCTCGACGCTAGCGTCACGCAACGACAGCTCTATAACAGGAACGAGGACCTCTTCCAAGCTCGCGCCCCCATGTACCTCCACACTTGCCTTGCGACCACCCTTGAACCGATCGTAATTTGCAAGCACCCAGTAACCGTTCTCTGCTGTAGCGCAGTCTGGCTTCTCATCGATTTCGCTTTCCGGGCAGCATCTGCCGGAATGCTCGCCCTTGGTCGTCATCTCCCATTTCGCCTCGCTATTTGCGATCACTGCGAGCCGACTGGCACCATGGTCCGATGCGATGACGATCTTTCGGTACTTGCGAGCGCTAAGTTGTGTTTGAGCGAATTCGAGCACCTCGTCAATGATGCTGAGCTCGCGTACGAGATGTATGGGAAGCTTCTCAGTTTCGTAGTTGAAGCGGTCCTCGCCGTTATGTTTGAGCTTGTCGAAGTCTTTCCTGGAGGTCTTGTCGCCCTTCCATTCCTCATAAAAGCTCTTATTCATACAGGTCAGCGTTGGGAGCGAGGCCCTGGCCACATGCGTGCGCATGCTGAGGCCAAGTTCATGCGAGCGTTGTTGGATGTAGCCAAGATACTCAACCCCGAGGGCGTCAACCCAATACAATTGAGCGCCTTCTCCCTCAGCCTGCTCAACGATGGCGTTCCTCGTGTCAAGAGCGTTGTATGCGCGATTTCCATCCTTAGCAAGCATCACCACCTCGTCGAGAAAGGACGGCTCGATGGTATTCATGAGCTTCTGTCGCTTGTAGCGCGAGAAGTAGCGGTCGAATAGATCGTTATTCCTGCAGGCGAAGGCGTAGTCGCAGAGGTACTTTCCCAGCGCCGGATATATTGTCTTCAAGTCTGGTGGAATCGCTTGGCTCTCACAGATACTCTCAATGATCGCATCTCTCTCGATGACAGTGTTGTCCGTTAGGTAGTGGATCCTCTGCTCGCCCTTCTGCTTCGTCTCGGCAACATATAGTGCCATGTAGGACTCACTGGCATCGTGCAGGAGTTGCTTTCTCTCTGAGTAGAGCTCGGGGAACTGCGGAGATTCACAGGGAACGTGTAGTATTGCCCTGGTTATCATTTTCTGGTAGGTCTCGTAGTCAGGTGACTTTTCGATCACGAGCTGAAGGTAGGGATTCTTTGTCCCATTGATGAGGACGTTCAGATAGAAACGCCATTCCCGGTATCCAGACTCCTCAAGGCTGTCGTCCTCCAGAAATGCTCGCCAGCATTCTTCAGGGAGAGCAGACTCATCAACCCCCGCTATTCTGCCATCCTTCTCGAGGAGCGTGTGGCAAGAACAAATTTTTTGGACGTTCTTTAGCGACAGTGCCGTCTTTACCCTGACTTCGCCATGCAGACCCTCCTCGAGGTGTGACAGAAATCGCTTGAACCCCTTGTCAGCGTCACAGGGAATGCCCTCATCTATGCTCACCACAGAGTAGTCGAGACTCGATTGAATGCTTGTGTAACGCCGCTCGTTGAACTTCCTGTCTACCTCATTGATACGCCTGATGTCCTCTCTGATGCCACGACACACAACGATAAGCTTGTGTGGTAGCAGCAGGTCTCTGAGCTTGCCGAGGAGGGTACTACTGCCTCCGAGGGCTATGCTCTCACCAACACCGAGCAATATGGTGCTGCTCTCGATTTTCTTAATATCCGTGATGAGTCGGTCCACATCGGGAAAGGAGTCGGTCCTGCAGTAGTCGCTCACGCGAACGATAGAGAGGCCATTCAATGCCTTGACAACGGATGAGTATTCTGTGCTTCCATCCGCTAGCACAAAGAATGGATAAGGTATATCGCTCTTGCGATATGCAGCTATCCTTTTGAGCGCATCAGACAACGAGGAGGGCTTCATTGCCGAGCCTCTTTCTTTGCGATGATCTCAATACCCACCTCGACGTTTTCCCTAACGAGTCTCTTGAGATACGTCTTGGCATGAGTCGTGTCCATACCGTCGATGAGGTCGATGGCGGCTTGGTTGGCACCGAGCCGATATTTCGACTCCGCCAACAAGCGTACGGCGTCACTAACCTGCTTGCTGTCGCACCATTGGTAGACGTTCTCAAAGGCCTTGCTTTCGAGGTATCTTCTGACCTCCTCGTTGTCCGTGAGGATCGATCGGTATTTTCCTATCATCTCATGGGAGAAGGCAATCTCCACCTGCTCGTCAGATGACATGAGGCTCAGGAAAACTGGCTTGTTCTCGAGGTATTTTAGTGCCCAATCGACCTGTTTAATGATGGGATTCTCCTTGTGAAGGATTGCAAAGAACGTACGTGCTGCCTCCCGCTCCTCAACGGGGACAAGGGCAAGCAGAGGCGTCTTGTGCTGCTTGGACCAATCGTGGGCATCCTTTGAGTGCGTGCTTTCTTTCCATAGCTTGTGAAGCTGGAATTTTTTCTGATTCGTCCTGACTTCTTCAGCGTGTTCCTGCACGCTCTTTTCAAATGAGGACTTGTCACCCATGAATGAGGACTTAGGTAGCTTGTCATAGAGCTTTTTGATATCCGCCGCCCCAAATCCATCTGTATACGTAGAATAGATCTCAGCAAAGATATCTTTCTTTCTGTCCAACACATCCTTCAGGGCACCTGCCTTGGTGACAAGCTGTTCGAGGAAGGCCTCCCTCTTGTCGTGAGAGATCTCGCCATTTTTTGCTATTTCGTAGATACTGGATACCAGCTGCTTGAGATCCGGACACTTCTCCATCAGAACCAAATACGGTATCTTTATATATTTTGTGGTCTCGCTCCATTCCTTCATGCAGTTGGAGAAGCTGTTACTCTTCGTGATGAGCTGATTGCTGCGTTCAACTATGCGGTAGTCAACGAGCAGCCTACGGAGCTCGTTCTCACCGTCCTCCTGATCCCACAGCCAGAGGGCATCACCAGACCCGATTTGCCTCTTGACATCAACAAGGACGTCCTCAACACCTATTGCTTCTGCGACCTTGAGAATCTGCCCGTCTTCAAACGAATGCAGAAACTCTCGCATCGCCAACGCGCCATTTTCTCTGGTAAAGAGCTTTGTCAGATTGGAAGCTGCGGTCGGAACCTCTTCGAGCATTCTGCCAAAGTCGTTGGTCAGCGCAGGGACGTTCCCGCTCGCGTTCTTGCTCACGATTTCAGACAGTTTTTCAATGAAGGGATCGAGCGCATTCGTGTCAATGCTCCTAAGGCACCAAATCGGGTAACCAAAGTTTGTGAGCTCATTGCGAACGCGGGCGGCAGTCGGCTCAACGGATAGGCTATCCGATACCCCGAAGGCCTCATGGGCGAAGTCTACAAAGCGCTTCTGCTCTTGCGTCATCACCTCGATGTACTCGTCACGATAGTTCCTTACTGGCTTTACCTTATGCTTCATATAGGCGCCAATGAGTTCCGCAAGCCTTTCGACGGTCATTCTGCCACCGGCGTCTCCTGAGGCGCCACTGCCGTACATGAAGGTACCGCTTGCATACTCTTTGAGCAGAAATCCAGTCAGGTACGCGTAGAGGTTACAGGGCATGAAGCCACGCTCTTCCAGGAAATCATAAATCTCACTTATAGAGATACGCGCGTCCCTGTCGAGGCGTTCCTTGATGAGTGCATCAATCTGTGCCTTCAGTTTACTGATGGGAAGACTCTTCAGTTGAGGGTCATTCCAGTATTCAGGCGTATTTTGCACGCCCAACAAAAGGCGTGAGATGGCGTCTTGCTGATAGATGCCGCCACACGCCTGCTGTATGCCGATCTTTGCGCCAAACGGCAGATTTCTGGACGTAAAGAAGGCTTCTGAGACCTCAATACGGTCAAATGAGAGGGGATACCTCTTGATTACCAGGTCCTCAAGAACGCCACTCACCCTCATCGTAGATGCGCAGTGCTCCTTGAGCTGCCCGACGTATACATCAAACGCCCCGTTAGAGACGTCATTCCTCCAATCGGCAAGAACGTCCTCAGCGCTCTTCTTGTGGTTATCAGCAAGTTTGCCATCTTTGCTCCGCCAGTATTCCTCATTGGCAGCAAACGAGGCCCAACGGCCAAAGCGATCCGCGCCGAGCACACTCTCCGACGCGTCTATGAATACAATGTCTTTGGAGTTGGGGTCTACTGCCGCCTCTTTTATCTTCTCGCGAATACGTACCTGTTCGTTTTCGTTTCGCGCAAAGCATATGACCGCTCTAGACCTATACGTTTGTCTCTCATTGATGATCTTGTTGACGGTCGGCCTAAAGTCATCGACGCACGCCAACTTTACCTCGTAGCGTGCCCGTATGGACGGTTTGTACGTGATAGCGGATTCTAGCTGCGCATCGCTAATCAGACGCGCTGTCCTCGTTTCAGCGAGTCGCTTCCTCCTGATAGCGTCGATTTGGACCTGATCACCCGAGACGGCAGCCGCTGCGTACTCATCACCTTCTTCGGTTGGCTTAATGTACAAGATCCCCATCTTGACAAGCTGACTATTGGCAACGCTAATTGCGCGGTTGTTCTCCAACCTATCGTCACCCTCAAAGGCTAAGTTGAGATTCTTGTCATTTGGTCGAAGAACACTGACGCTATTGTTGAGTTTTTGGCTGATGGCCTGCATCATCAAGACGACTTTAAGCACGCGCCTCTGCTCACCATTTAGCCTATGCTCGTTGTTCGGGTATGTATCAAGAATCGTAGCAACAATAAAATCGAGATTGCTCCTACCGCTCATGAAGGTGTTCTCGTCGGTACCCTTCTCGTAGAAGAAGTTCCATAGGAAGTCAATGGTGAGGACATCGCCATTGTCTGGTCCATGCGTGTTGATAAACCACTGAAACGCCTGAAGATCATCGGTATCCGGGTTCTTGATGAAGTTGAACATACTCCTCTGATTTGAGGCGAAGGTCGTAGATATGTACTTGAGGAGCAGGGCCGCCATCGGATGGATCGGGAACAGCTTTGTGAGGGTCTTGTCGGTGGTTCCAACCACAGCGGCGACCTGCCTGCGTGAAGACGTCATGCGGCTGTTGAGGTCGTCAGATAGCCCCACCCATTCGTCTTGTGCGACGGGCCTCACCTTGAGCGCATGTCCAATCAGGTCAAAAGCCACGGAGTCGGGCATCTCTATCTCGCGCCTGACGAAGCGATCGCGCACGATTTTGAACGCCTGATTTCCCTCGTCGACAAGAGATCCAGACATATGGGTGACAATCATAAGGTAGAACGGCTTCTCGTTGGATAGCTCTGCCAGTTTTTGAAACTCGTCGAGCGTCGTCTTGTTATTCTTGAAGTACGAGGAGAATTCGTCCCAAATGAAGACGATTGCCTTCAGCTGGTTTTGATCGATAACGTCCTTGAGCCAAGCAGTGAGGTCATCCATACTGATGTCGAACGTACGGATACCTTCCTTATCCGCCATGTCGAGGATCTGGCTAATGAGCTCGTCTGCACCCTGCTCTAGGTTCTCGAGACGGGCGATAATGTCATCTGTGGTATTGCCTGCGAAGCTGCCGAGTCCCACATATTGAGGCATGCTCATATACATGCCAAAGATCTTCTTATGGGCAGAGATCCAAGATGCGATCTTTCCGCGAAGCGTCCTCTCTCCCCTGTAGTCGTACCCTGAGTCATGCAGCGCCTTCGTAACCTTTTCGAACACGGTCATAACGAGTTTACGAATGGAGTCCACCTCACCAGACCCATAGCAGAATACCGTGACGATATGATCGCCCTTGTGAGCGAGAAGCTTATCCCTGAGGTCCGGCTGTTTCTTGAGGTTATCGTATTCGTCGAAATAGGAGTTAAGCTCCTCAGGAGAACACTCCAGGAGGCTCTTGAGCGTCCACGCGACCCTTGACTTACCGGTACCGTAGGCGCCCTCTATCCAGATGCCCTTCTTGTCAGTATTGGTCTCCCTGGCAAGCATGCGCTCGGTTGCGCGCAGCAGGTCGACGAAGGTCTCGTGAGGAAAGGTCCCATCCCACCGGCTGTTCGGATCACTGATGGAGTTAGGATTGATCTCCGGATAATAGTTCTCGTCGATATCAAAATAGTCGCTGTAGGTATCCACTGCTATTGCTCCTGCCCCACAAACAGCCCAAGAACGTCTTGCGAGGTCTTGTTCTCTCTTAGCTGTATCTTCTCTGAGTCATGGGTAAATGTCGCGTAGAGGTAATCTGGATAACCGGCAGAAAGCCCGTAAACGATCTGTTTCACCGCATCAGAATCAAGGCCAAATAGCCTTGACGGGCATATTCCGTTTGAGACTATGCTCTCATCGAGCAGCCTGCTGAGCGTGAATTGGTAATATCCGTCGCACGCCTCCGCAAACCGGTAAAGAGCGTAGAGGATAACCCTGTCATCTCTCAATGAGGCCTTGTACCTCGTCAAGCTTGTGATTTGGCGACCCTTCTTTTCGACAGCTCCAAAATTCAGGGCCGTGCCAAGAGGTAGGTCACAGAGCCTTCCAAATGCCTTGGTAATGGACTTGGCGTCTTTCTCACTCATTCCAGTCTCGGTGAGAAGATCCTCGAGGTACGTGCGCGGCATCCGTTCGTTAACGGGCATGTTGTCAATGTACCACCGAATCTGAGGGTTTTCGTAGACAAGTTGAATCAATATCAGTCCCCACGCACTATCGCTTTCCCATCCAATGCGCTTGGTGAGCAGCATAAACTCTGTGACCTTGTTCTTTTCTGCGAGCTGGGCGTCTGATAGGAACCTCTTGAACATGGATATCTGCATCGGCCCAAGTGAGTTGTTCTGAAAGAACTCATCACCCCTCTCGTAAAAGTCGCGCACCCACTCATATTTGGGTGCATGATCGGCAAAGGTATTGAGGCTCTTCATGACTCTTCCCCCGTTCTTGGGCAGCTGTAATGAGTGATATAAGAGGCATCCATCTTCGATCTGGCGGCATTTCCCACACTTCACACAGCGGTCATCTATATGTAGTCCACCCTCGAAGCTGATATAGCCATAGGGACAGTTTGCCTCGCACACGCGACAGGCGCCACAGTAAGCCACCTTGTGGAAGATCTGCTTGACCTGCTTGGCGATAGAAGTCTTATTCAACTCCGCCGATATCCGTGCGACGAGCCCCTCCTTCCGCTGCTCGACATACAGCGAGGTCGGAGGATCGGCCAAGGTCTTCATCCATTCGGTCCAGGAGGTCTTGGGCTTGGGGATGATCATGTAGAGGTACCCGTCCTTGACCTCCTCGATGTAGTTGGAGACGTTGTCCTTGATGTCACGTCCGTTCCTGCGGCTAATCCAGCCACCGTTTGTGACGTATGTGTCGATGGACTTGTCATCGATAAGCTCTCGAATCGTATCCGTGTATCGGTCGATCTCCTTACCGTACGCAGCGTGTCTGAAGTAGTCAGCCTTCCCGCCACCCATAGGGCAGAGGAGGCATCCGGCGCGTGAGTTGCCCTTTTTATACGCGTCGTTAATCGGAAGTGCATTTGCAAAAATGTAGAGCCATATCTCAGCAGAGGACCATTCAAGAAGGGGGTTGAGCGAATACTGTCCACGTTGCTTCTTGCCATAGTTCTCATATTCGTAATCGGCACGCCTGACGCTCTCCTGCGCCCGAACGCCGACGAAATCAGCACCTACGTAGTCGCCCTTTGCCAACACTTCGCGAATTTTCAGCGTTTGGGGAGCAGACTTGTGCACGGAGCAGCACCACCGCAGTACGTTTGATGGAGGCCCGAACAACCTCCATGAATCCATCGGGTCGAAGTGGCTACGAGCCCTATGGAATTCGATTCCGTCTTTCCTGCAAATTGCCTCCTCTTGGTCAATGATCCGATATGTATCGGAAAACTCCATTCCGGTATCACCGAAGACAACCATAAAGCTGCTGCGCGGAAGAGCTCGCTTCACCAGTTCAAGTAGGACAACGCTATCCTTGCCACCCGAGAACGCAACGTGAAAGCAGTCCAATTTATCCTTATAACGCTTGTAGTAGTCATAGATCTTCTTGACCGTGATCTGCTCCACGATGGAGAGTGCATCCTTGTTGCGCTCGACCATTGCAGGAATATCAACTGCGAGAAGCGTTGTGCCCTGCGGCAACGCGAGGGTTGCGTCTCCATCATCAGCCTTAGTGTGTACAAGCTCGAGAACTGGTGCCTGGCAAAGTGCCCCGCCCTTGATCTTTGCCACCTTGGTTCCCCGGTAGATGTAGTTGCACGCTTCCGACCACATGTACGGAGTCTCGTTTTGCTGGTCAAATCGCCAGTATTTGTCCATGCCCAAAAGGTTGAGTTCAGCAGCATAGACTGGCCTCGGTTCATTGGACAACTGTGAGATTCGCTCACCCAGAAGGAGCCCGCCGGTCTCTATGTCATAGGTATAGTCGTACACCTTGCTTATCCTGCGGCATCGCGAAGCACTCGAGCCTGCTCCGTCACTTTCTTGACAAATATCGTCTTCTTGACCACGAAACCGAGTCTCACAAGATAATCGCCAACTGCGTGTTCTTCCAACTTCAAGGAGCTGTTTGCGAGTACCTGAGCAACTACGTCATTGTAGTCTCTGTCATCATTTGCGAGACAGATGACTCCCACGTTTGCCGTTCGAGCAGGCGACCCCCCTTTAATGCAGTAGCGCCTACTGAATCGTTTCACATAGCTCTCGAGGAGGTAGAGATTCCACGGCCGCCCAACGTAAGGAAACGAAGTGAAGCTCGTTATCACCTTTATGGGGGCGACGCCCCCACTGACGAAAAGTGCCAGGGCATCGTCGATAGCCTCCACATCGAAGTCAATGGTACTATCCTTCACGAACGTATCCCTGTCAACCCGAACCATCGTCTCGAAAGCTACGGGCAGCATTGCATTGCGTGCTTTCCCAAGCAGCTCTGCCTCAAACTCGTCCATCTCGTCGACGGTCATCGCATCGAGAGTCAGGCAGCGTGCCCGCATCACTTCATTTCTCGAGAGATTCCCGCCCTTGGGCAAGATGATCTGGCCTTTTCTGTCAAAGGTCCTTGCGAGCACTTGTTGATACAAGGCGTTACGTATCGCCATTTCGGAGAGCTGGGGGTTTCCACCAAACGACCGAGTGATGTCGATGGTACCGAGAGAGGCGAAACCCTGCGAGGTGATTTCGCCCGCCACGAAGTTTGGCGCCTCCTTCAGCTCCAAAGGATCCAAGTTGATGCGACTTACCATCGCATACTCGTTACGCTTGATCAGGACGAACAGCTTGCTCGCTGAGAGGGTAGACTTTATCTTCTTGTACGGCAAATACGGCAGCCTACCCTTGAGCTCATCAGCGCTAAGCTGCTCATCGTCTGCAAAAGCACGCAGGATCTCATCCTCTATGCTCACGCCCCCTGTCGTGACGCAGTAATGCTCGTTGTAAAGCAATTTGATTCCCGTAGACCTGATGATCTTCTCTAGAATCTCTGCAGAGTTGACCTTCATATCTGAGTAATAATCCGGGTTGGCCTCATAGAGCTCCTGATAGTAAAAGATCCTCTGACCAGCCTTGATTGAGTCCTCAAGCAACTGCCGGATCGCTTGTTTAGGCTCCTCTGCAATGAGATACGTCTTACCACTCCACTCAATCCCGCCGTTTTTTAAGATCACATCAGAGATCGCCTTTTTGCTTGGCGCTTCCTCATCAAAGTTCTCATGGTACATGTGAGCAAATCTCTTTATATCAATGGTCGAGTCAAGACGTATCCCATTCGGATAGCCCTTTGACAGCGTATCGAGTATTCTTCGTTCAAGACCCGGGTCGATCGTTCGAGTGGCTTGCCTGGCGCGATCATGACCGTATCCGCCAAGGCGCGACGGGTTGCCCATAGCCTCTATGAACAATATGAAGCGCTCAAGAGCACCGCTTAGTCGGCTGTATTGCTCATTACTATATGTAGAATTAGTGTCTTTTAGTAGCATTTGAGCGTTCGTTTTGATCTCATGAATATTCGCGTTGCCGTAGAATATACGCCCCTGATAGCCGTGCGACCTGGCAAACCTCTCAACGGCATCGATTGCAGATGAGTTGCTCACTGCCGCATGCTCCGTGAGGCCCTTCGACATCATCCACCGCTTGAAGCCATTTGCATCTATTGAATAAACTCGATCTTCAGCTGAGTCAACCTCATTGGAACGAGTGGGGAAGACTTCATGCTTGGCATCAGTCACAGGCGACGCTGTCGGCCTGCGAGTACTGCTACGCCCACGCAGAGCCGCAGCAATGGCGGAGCAGAATCTTGCAGGGTCGCTTCGGTACAGCCTGACAACCTTTTGGAATAGTATCGGGGGATGTGGTATGCCACTCTCGCCATCAGTCATGACATACTCCATGACGCTGTACTGATAGCTGATGCCAGTGGTGTTGCGAAACGAGTTATCAGTTTGGATCCCATGCAGCTCAGCACGCCGACGAAGAGCTTTCGAGACGTACTCAACAGCTTGGGATCGTGTCAACCTCCCGTTTTCGACTTGAAGGTAGGCATAAAGCAGTAAGGCTGCCTCCTGTTTGTCAAAGCGCGTTCTAACAGCCATTCCCCACTTCCAATTTAAGAACAGGCCCCACAAGGAAACGAGCTTAATGAATATCGATTGATATTCGATTCACTACTGACAGATTCCACGGCATAGCCCGTGTCGCACGTAGGATCCGTTCGAATACTGACGCCCCTCGCCTCGATGGCCTCTCCCTCCTCGACGCCCAGCTTACCGGCTGCTTGCCGCATCATGCCATGCGCCTCGTGCTTCTCTCCGATGTCATCTCTACCTACCAATCACATCATAGCAGGTACACAAAACTCTAACGTCTAATCCTTAAGCTCTCACATAACTTTTGATATGGGAGCTTGAATGAGTGAACCGCGGCGTACATCCAAACTTGGGCCCAGCAAACGGGTTGTACCCCCAAGATCGAGGCAAACAAGCATAGGTGCTATCCTGGAGCGCTGTGCCTCAACCCCACCTGTCACCTCCCGTCTTACGACAAGAGAAACACCACTCGCGAGGAGCTGGCACATCTCGACAAGGGTGCGCATGGCCAACGCCAAGTGCAGCACGCTGCAAAACCCACACCCATTGCAACACGCTGCGCTATCTGCGATACTTGCAGCACATTGCACAAGCCTAGGCACAGGACGGACCATGATCATATCCTCAAGCGTCGAGGCGGGCACACTCATAGGCTCGCTGCGCGAGATGCGGGGCCTGAGCCGCAGAGAGCTCTCTGCGGCATCGGGCGTTCCCTTGCGAACCGTGTACGCGGCCGAAAACGGCGAGCTGCGCAACATGAGCATCGACAGGGTCATCTCGCTCCTGAGCGCCCTTGGGGCAAACCTTAACGTCGAGGTCGAGGTGGCAGATGCAGGCGAGGTGCGCGACGACGAGACCAACGTCCTGGTGAATAAGGCGGCACGCGGGGCATACGACCCGGCAGACAGCTGGGGGATCGGACTGTGAGTAGCGGCATCCGCAAGATGGCGCTCTACATTGCGGGTCGTCTCGCCGGGCACGTTCGGCAGGACGAGAACGGCGCCCTCAGCTTCTCCTATGCCCCAGACTATTTTGGCACTCCGGTCTCGCTCTTTATGCCACTCTCACCCATGACGTACCGCCAGCACGTGGTACGCCCCTACCTCATGGGCCTCCTCCCGGACGATCCGACCGTTCGCGCCGATATCGCGGACAGGTATGGCTGCTCGGGCGAGAACCCCTTTGCCCTGCTTTCGCACATCGGCCTCGACTGTCCCGGAGCCGTACAGATCGTCCCAGAATCGGAAAGGGCACTCATTGACAACCGGGTGGGACACCTCATTGAGCTGTCCGCCAAAGAAATGGAGGACACGATCCGCGCCATGCGTCTGAGATCGTCCAGCCCCTGGCAAATCTACGGACAATCCGAGAGATGGTCCCTGGGAGGAGCGCAGTCCAAGATCGCGTTGCGGCTGACGCGAGGCACATGGTACCGCTGCGAAGGGGACGCGGCGACCACGCACATACTCAAGCCAGGTGTGTCCGGCTACAAGAACCAGGCGCTCGACGAGCACCTATGCCTACGGCTCGCCGCCTCGATCGGCCTCCCGGCAGCTCACACGTCCTTTGTGTCCTTTGGCGCCGAGAGCGCCGTCGTGATAGAGAGGTACGACCGCGTGACGGGCGATGACGGTTCCGTCACGAGAATTCACCAAGAGGACCTCTGCCAGGCCCTCTGCGTGGACCCAAGCCGCAAGTACGCCGAGCAGGGAGGCCCCTCCACGCCGGATGTGCTGGCCCTGCTGGCAAAAACGGGCAGACACGCACCGGCCAACCTGAGGACGTTCACGCTCTTCCTGATCTTTAACTACCTCGTAGGCGCAACCGATGCGCACGCGAAGAACTACTCCCTGCTATTGGGCACGCGCGGGCTCGCAAGACTCGCGCCGCTCTACGACGTGGCGTCCATTGCACCCTACCAGACGCTTGCGCCCAGGCGCCGAAAGCCCCTGCGAGCCGCCATGTCCATAGGAGGCGAGAACCGCTTTGGCAGGCTCGGGCAAGAGCATCTCCGCAAGCTTGCCGCTGACCCCGCCCTTGCAAACAGCGGCGTAGGATACGATTGGCTCATGGCGTCCGCAAGGCGAATGGCAGAGATGGTACCGGGCGCACTGCGCGAAGTCGTGCACGAGTCCGCCAAGGATGGACTTGCCGGAATCGAGGTCGTGGGCCCGCTTCTTGAGCGGGAAGTATCCGCAAACTGCAGGCGGCTTCTCGAGAGGCTATAGGCACAGGCCGCACCGAGGGCCATCACAGCCATCTGTTGAAGGGCCTGTCGAGACCCACCCTCCCTGGCGAGTTCTCTTATCTCTGCGGGTCAAATACGTCGGCGGGGTGTCACCTGTCGTCTTGATTGTCAGAATTTTTCCTCGAGACAAGTCTATTGGGCAGATGGTTAAATTTGGGAGTATCACTACCAAATTTAACCATCTCATTGTTGCGTGACGTACTTACCTCCAAGGAAGGGGTCACATCATTGCCAAGGCATCGCAAAACGACGCTTTGGTATGCCGCAAAACGTAGAAAATAATTTCGCAATACGTCTTCTATACTGTTCGCAAAACAGAGAGATACAAAATGCTTCGGATCAAGATACGTATCTCGCCAGTAATCGCAGACACCTTCCTCGTCCATGATGCTCAACTTGAGTGTCCATGCATAACGGCCTGCAGGGTATGGCGGATAAACGTCCAGTTTCTTTGCAATCCTGTCTAACAGTTCAGGGCGTATCCTTTCGGCCTTGATGGCCCGACGGATCGTCTTGTCGGTCTTGCCAATATCCCTGTCTGCGCCAAGCCTGCGGATGCTCCAGCCCTGTTTGTGTATTACCCATTTGAACCATTCAGGGTCAAGTTTCTCGCCGGAAACATCGCTGTACTCATTGTCCATGACCTCTTCCTGTCTGTCGCGAAGGTCGCGCTCGTGAGGTGCTGGCGGCGCGTCAGCCCGGTGACGCCGTCCCAGGGCGTGAAGCCCAGGCCCACGTACTTGCCGATGGCAACAGATCCGCCCGGACGCCACGAGCTCGCGCGTAGGGTCTGGCGCAGAGCTCGCGGTGAGTACGCCCTCGCCGTTCGCGTAGTAGTGCGCCCAGAACCATGTGCGGTTGTCATTGTTCGGGTCGGTTAGAACTCCGCCGGCGCCCAGCTTGCAGACGCTTGCACTGCTGGTCGTAGAGGGTACGAAGCCGTCCGTTCCGCCGACGAGACGGTTGCAGCTGTTGAGCATGAGGCTGCCCGAGAGCCCCGTGTTGCTGAAGCTCGTAGCGTAGATCGTCTCCAGGCTACTGCAGCTTGTGAACATCTGATTGGCGCTCGTCACGCCGGAGAGGTTCTCGGTCTCCACGGTCACGCCGGTGTGGCCCGCGATCTGCGCGAAGGTGAAGGCATCGGCCTCGGGCGCTACCTGCGTGCGTATGAGCTCAGCTCCCGCTTCGATTGAACACGCCGGAGACGCCCGCGCGCTGGTATACCTTGTCGATGATGGAAACGTAGTTCTTTGCGAATGCGATGCTGTTGGGCATGGGCCGGCCCCCTATTTCTCGTCGCTGTCGTCCAGGCCGGCGAGAGTGCGGCAGCGCCTCATGGTCTTGCCCTCATCTGAGCTCGTGCCCGCATTGGGGAGCCCGGTCCTGCCGTCCTGCGCCCTGGCGGGAGCGTCGGCAAACAGCCAGGACTCGGCCTCCTTGAGCTTGTCGATGTCGTTTTCATGCTTATCCAGGATTGCACGTGTGGCCTTCACGTTTGCAGGTTTTTCTCTGCCGATGCCCGCTCAACCGTTCGTCGAAAAAGTTGGGTATATTATTAACGTTTTCTGGAGGTTTTTATGGGTGGTAAGACGGCATATATAGAAGGGCTAGCTGATGCTGGGCAGCGTCTTTATGACGCTTATTCCACCGTCATGACCGAGGCCAACCTATCGGGCGTTCTCGACGCTATTCTTGGTGCGAACCGCTTCGACTATCCTCAGACAACTGCTCGCGACCTCATAAATAGCATCGTTCTTGGCAGCTACCCAAACGAAACAACCATCAAGGCGAATTTCATCAACGGCATCCTCCTGCTGCAGAGCCCAAAGACGGTCTCGGTATTTGAGCTTCCCATAGGCAAAAGCCGCGTGGACATGTGCAAGATCAACGGTCACAGCGCGGCATATGAGATCAAGACGGACCTTGATACTTTCTACCGTCTGGAAGGCCAGCTCAAAGACTACTTCGACGTTTTCGAGACCGTGTACGTTGTGACATCGGAAGCACGGTGGCGCGAATTGCCTGATTACGTTCCCGAGGCGTGTGGCATCTACTCCTATAGGCAATGCGAAGATGGCACCTACAAGTTCTGTGCCCGCAGACGGGCCATTAAGAGCAGCGAGCTTGATTCTGAAAAACAGCTCTCCGTAATGCCCAAACAGTTCCTCTGCTCCCTTTTCGGAAAGGAAGGGAGGAGGGTCTCCAAGACCTCGCTAATCCGAAGTTGCCTGGAAGAGCACGATGGACGGGAAATTAACCATCTCTTCAAGCGGTATCTTCAACAGCGTTATGGCTGTTACTGGGATAGGTTCCGCGAACTCCAGCCGGAGATATACGAGATTGACTACCAGTGGTTCTACCGTTATGGACTTAGCCCGCAGGCAATCTACTAGACGAACCCCGGCCTGCTCATTGCGAGCTGTTGGATATATCTGACAAGCGTGTACTTTATCCACTCGGCGAAGGTGTAGCCCTTTTCATGTCTCCGATACTTATCGGTAATTGCCGCAAGGGCAAGACAGGTATCGTCTTGAGCGAGCTCAGTATCAGCCAGCATGTGCTCGACAACATCCCAAAACCCATTGGGACCGAGGCCGTAGTCATCCTTGACATAAATCTTGAATCCATTGACCTTGCCATCGTACATAATCGCAAGAGCACGACCCTTATTCGCGCCTCTGTCAGGCAGGTTGTCTCGAAGTCCGCCATAATCGCCCACGCCATCGAAGCCATAGTTCCTGTAGACATCGAGATGGGCGTTATCAATAAGATTCGTCACCTCTCCGTCCTTGCAGTCCTTGAAGTCTTTGCCCGTGAGCTCCCTACGTCGCGGCGAGCAGAGTGCGACTGTTTGGGCGGGAAGGTTCAGGTTCTTGAGTCTCCTGCATTCCACGGGTTTAGATCTGATTGGCTGCTCGTTGAAGTCGTAGATGAGGCAGTCTCCGTCACGCAGAACCTGCTTCGCAACATCTTCGTAGCCATCTATATCGTCGAATCTAAGTGCGATTCTCTGAGACGGATTGTCTCGTCTCAGGTCATTGGCTAGCGATACGACCTGTTCAGGCGAGAGCACGTCATCCATACTTTGCTTTACAACGATGACGGGTATGAGGTGCGGATAGGCAGCGATGCCCAAGACCTTCCCGCAATACAGATTGAGGTCCCTATTCAGGCGTAAGACAAGCTCAATCTTACCCGCATCATAATGGTATTTACCGAGGTCACACCTAAAGTAGTCAACGAGCACATCCCTTTCCGGGAACAGATCCGCAATGCCTTGCAACGTGACATCGTGTTCGGTGCTTTGATCAGTGATTCTATAGCTACGAACGACCCCATCATTGCAACGCTGCTTGCGTTTAATCGGAGCTCCGGTTTCGGGGTCAACCAAATCGTCGTACTTGTACGTCTCTTTGATAATCTCAACAAGTGGCACCATGCCGGGCCGTAAATACCCATGTTTCTGAAGCTGCTTCATGGCCGAAATCTCGTAAGGTCGATTCTTCATCGCAATGACGTACATAAAGCGAGCCTCCACTACTAGAATCGGTCCTTGATGTAGTTGAACTCATTAAAGCCGATGTGACGGTCATGCTGAAGGAAGGCAACGATGATACCTGGCGCAACACCCTGTCCAGCGGCAAACTCCTTGATGTTGGCGCTTGAGAAGCTGCCATCGCTTACGAACTGCCCATAAGCAGCAGAGTCAACGAAGAATTCGCGAGCATAAGCGTTTGCCCTGATATCTGCCTCGTCTTCGCTTTTCAGCTCATCGGTATCCTCCATGGATACCCCAGTCTTCTTGAGGTCGAAGCCGTCTAGAAGATGCCCGAGCTCATGGCAGATGGCAAACCATGCGTCACCATGGGTCTTGTATCGCCCACTGATATAAATGGTCGGATGTCCCTCGTAGGGCGTCAGCGCACCACGTACCTTCGCGTTGCCGATGGCCTCATGGTACACGAGATAAACGCCGACCGAGTTAAGCAGCATGCGACAGCTCTTGAGCGATGCGAAGAAGTCAGTGTTTGAAGCAACGTCCTTGAGCATTGGCAGCACGCTACGAAGCGCGTCTTCAGAGTATTCTGGCGAGCCTTCAGCATCGTTCTGTTCGGCAACCTCTTCCTCGCAGAGCTTAAGCCATACCACGACCGCCTCGTCCTCGCCACCGTCCTGCATGAATTCGATACCGCCCGGAATGGCATACCGATAGCGATCGAATTTCGACACGCCAAGCAGCTTAAGCATGCTAATAGCCTGTTCAACGAGGGGACGCCCTCCCATCCCCAGAGCCTCCCTAAAGTGAAAACGCTGCGAGATCGTCTTGAGGTCCAGCCCTTCAAGCTCGTGCTCTTCCTTTTCCCTTGCCAGATACTCTTGGTACTTCACCTCGTAGTTGAGCCAAAAACTGGCCGGCACATCTGGCATGAGCTTTTCGAGCTTCAAGGCCATTTCCTCAGTGAGCCTCGTCTTGCCATTGAGCATCTTGGAGAGGTGCCTCTCGCTGACGCCGATGCGCTTTGAGACTTCCTTCTGGGTTAGACCGCGCGAATCCAAGTATTCCTTGATGACTTCGCCGGGTGCAACGATAAATCCACTCACATTACTCACCTCTCTTATCGCTCGTGGTAGTCCGTTATGTCCTCGATACGAATTGCCGTAATTGTCGACAGGTCCTCCTGGTCATAGTCACCGATTGGCCTGATCACCAACCGCTTGTTTCTGCTCACATCGATACCCCAGCATCCCTCCAGGTTGCCCATGAGCTTGTGCCGTCGGGGTGGCGGTAGATGCGTTATCTCGCTGAGGTTCGAAGCAACGCGCAGGTCAGACATGCGACGAGTGAGCGTCTTGGCTATGTCCCCGTGCTTCCTGGCTATGAGGCGAGGGTCCTCCAGAACCTTCTTCATCGCATTGTTGGCGTATTCGATATCCATTGGCACCTCCTAGCGGAAGGATAGTATGATTGACCTTATAAGTCAATTCTTGAGATATGTCAGCACGTCGCCGATTGCAAAGAGTAGCGTCTGCTATGGACGAGTTCTCTTATGGAACGCTCAAATACGATGCCTACATCCCGCGCATCCTCGACCGCCACGTCGCCTTCGCGCTTGAGGACAAGGCATCGCAAAACGACGTTTTGGTACACCGCAAAACGTAGAAAATAATTCCGCAATACGTCTTCTATAATGTTCGCAAAACAGAGATATAAAATGCAAAGGGCAGTGTCTGCTATGGACGAGTTCTCTTATGGAATGCTCAAATACGATGCCTACATCCCGCGCATCCTCGACCGCCACGTCGCCTTCGCGCTTGAGGACTTTGGCGGGGTAAATATCAGAGGACCGAAGTATTGCGGCAAGACGTGGACCGGGTACGCGTTCGCGAACTCGGCAACCGTCGCCATGAGCGCCGAGGGCGCAACGCCAAGCCGGGACATGATAGAGGCGGCACCCGAGCTCGCCTTGCAAGGCGCCTCTCCGCACCTCATCGATGAATGGCAGGAGGTGCCGCAGCTATGGGACATGGTGCGTGCGGCTATCGACGCCAGTGGCAAGGAGCGTACCTTCGTCCTCACTGGCTCCTCGACTCCTCGCGAGCGGAGGCCCGCACACAGCGGCATCGGCCGCATCGAGCGACTGCACATGAGGCCGATGACACTACTTGAGTCGGGTACGTCGTCGGGCGAGGTGTCCATACGGGCGCTGTTCGCCGGCAAGAGCCCGCAGGCAATGGCGCCCAAGATGGACGCCGAGAAGCTCGCCGGTCTCGTCGTGCGCGGTGGATGGCCGGGCAACCTCTCGACACCGGGCACTCGCGCAGACAGACTCGCGCGTAATTACGTCGAGTTGTTCCTCGGGGAGGACATGCACAAGATCGACAGCGTGCGGCGCGACCCCGCGAAGATGCGCCGGCTTATGCTGTCCTACGCACGCAACGCCGAGCAGGCGGCGACACCGAAGACCCTCATCCGCGACATGACGGCGGAGCCTGGCGCCAAGCCACTGGCCAAGGAGACGGTGGATGACTACACGTCCGTACTCGAGGACACGTTCATTCTCGAAGAAATCGGCCCCTGGGCGCCTCACCTGCGCTCCCCTTTGCGCATAAGCAAGAAGCCCAAGTACCATTTCGTTGACCCCTCCATCCCGGCCGCCCTGCTGAGGCTGACGCCCGGGAAGCTACTCGGCGACTTCGAAACGTTCGGATTTTTGTTCGAGTCACTGTGTATGCGCGACCTCCTTGTCTACGCGCAGTCGCAGGACGGCGACGTATACTTCTATAGAGACCGCGACGACCTGGAGGTGGACGCCATCATAGAGGCGGCGGACGGAGCCTGGGCAGGCATTGAGGTGAAGATCGGCCACAACCAAGCGGAGAAGGCAGCGGCGAACCTGCTGCGCCTCTCGGACAAGATCAGACGCGCGGGAGGGAGGCCCCCCGCATTCCTGCTGGTGCTGGAAGGCCTAGGCGACTACGCCTACCGTCGCACCGACGGAGTGTACGTGGCGCCCATTGCAGTCCTTGCCCCATAGATCTGCAAAAGCTCGCCCATCGGCACTTTGCGGGAGGATGCTGGCAAGCTCGTGGGTTGAGCTTGTGAGAAGCCTGCGCGCGCCCATTGTCGCCAGCAGGCGCGTCAGGGGTCGCCGGCAGGCACGTCAGGAGGGCGTCGCCTCCTGCGCCTTGAGGGTCGCGAGCAGCTCCGCCAGGCCACCGCAGCTCTCGCCTATGCTCGACGAGCAGACGGTGCCCTCCTTGGGCCCGTCCAGCTCGGCCTCGACCCGCGCGCGGTGGCTCGCACACTCGCCGGAGGCCATCATGAGGAAGATCTCGGTCGTGACCTGCGCGTCATAGAGGGCGCGGTGCGCGGAGAGCCTGTCGTTGGCGATGCCGCACCAGTCTGCGGCCCTGCCGAGAGACACGCACCCCTTGCCCATGCCCATGAGGCGGGGGTAGATCCTCTGGATGTCCAGCCACCTCGTGGGGAGGGAGGGCTCGATGCCCTTGACGGCGCACTCCCTGGCGATCTGCCTGCGGTCGGTGTCGCTCCACGTGACGATGCGGACCCTGCCGGCCCCCATCCACTCGCCCAGGGCCCCCAGCACCTCGCCGAGCGGCCGCGCGTACGCCACGTCCTCGCTGCCGATGCCGGTCATCCTGCGGACGTTTCCGGAGACGCCCGGGGCGAGGGTGGGCCTGACCATGTGGCTGAACTCCCCCGCGACGGTGCCGCCGGCATCCACCTTCACGGCGCCGACCTCTATGATCTCGGTGGTGAGGCCGCCCTTTCTCCGCTTTTTGGGCACATAGGTGAACTCCAGGTCGATAATGACGTTGCAGTCGTACAAAGCGCTCACGGTCTCCCCCTCCCTCGTGTCCGGCATGCGACGCTGGTGATGCGCCAGGCACCGGTATCTCTCATCACCTGGACACAGTGTGTCCATCGCCGGTGCCCGCCATTCAGACAAGGGGAGACTCGTTCACGCGAAGTAACATTGTCCCTCGCGGTCTTTGGCGAGGCGCGCGACATGACGAGGCCGGCCCCGTGGGCTGCCCTGCCGCCAGGCCACGGGACCGTCACGCGATCACTGCGATGTCTCGGGGCCTTCGGCCGGTTGAGGTCTGCTCAGGCGCAGAGCCATGACACACCCCACCTCGCCGCCGTCGCGAGTGCACTCGATGATCTGCCCATCGGCGCTTTTATCCCAGCGGCTGGGCCGGTGCGAGCATAGAGTGCGGTCTCCTGCTCAGGGCGCAAAATGGTCCTCTCTTCCGCACACGGCAAACACAGCTCGCAGCTGATCCAGAAAGCACTTTGCGATAGGAGTGAGGGTTTGGCGCCTGCCCCAGGCCAGGCAGAGCGGAACCTCCAGCGCCGGTGAAAGCGGTCGGAACACGAGTCCGCTTTCCGATGAGGTGTCGACCAGCCCGTCGAGCGCCAGGAGGTACCCCAGGCCCTCCTTGACGAACACTGAGCCGCTATAGGCGAGTCGAAAGGAGCCCTCGAGGCGGAGCTCCCCGAATCTCTCCTTTGCCCACGGGCGGATATCGCCCTCCCAGCTCTGCTCGGAGCAAAACAGCGGCAGCCCGACCAGATCGCCCACACGAATGCCCTCGCGCCCAGCAAGGCAATCATCTTTCCTCATCACCAGCCCAAAGTAATCCGCCTCAGGAAAGAGGAGGTGCTCGTACTTCCTCTCATTCGGAAGCCCACACAGAACGGCGAAGTCCAAAAGCCCCTTGTCCAGCCCCGGTACGTGGCCTCCCCTGACATCAACACAAAAGACTTCCAAACGGCCGTCGATTTCCTGTCTGTACAGGACCGTGTCGACCCAGAGCGCATCGGCATCTGCGGTATCTGCGGATGGGGCGGCATGGCGCTCAACGCGGCTGCCCTTGACACGAGGGTCAAGGCGACAGTCGCATCCACGATGTACGACATGACCCGCGTCAACGCGAACGGCTATTTTGACTCGGAAGACAGCGAGGAGGCCCGCCACCAGAAGAAGGTGGCGCTGAACGCGCAGAGGACCACAGACTACAGAGCCAAAAGCTACGCGCTGGGAGGAGGCGTGGTTGATCCGCTCCCAGACGACGTACCCTTCTTCGTGAGGGACTACTACGACTACTACAAGACGCGGCGCGGGTATCATGCGAGGTCACTCAACTCCAACAGCGGCTGGAACGTCACTGGCTGCATGTCCTTCATCAACCAGCCGATCCTGAAATACAGCAACGAGATCCGCAGCGCGGTATTGGTTGTGGCCGGCGAGAAGGCGCACTCACGGTACTTCAGCGAGGACGCGTTTGCCAACATGAAGAGGGGAAGCGACCACACCCAGAACAAGGAGCTGGTGATCGTTCCGGGCGCGGTGCACACCGACCTCTACGACGGGGGCGGGAAGGACGCCATCCCGTTCGACAAGATCGCAGCGTTCTTCGAGAGGCAGCTGAGGTGAGACGATGTACCGAACTCGCGATGGCTCTTCTGCTGTATCTTAGGTGCATTTGTATACACTATTGAGCCGTGGGCGGCCCCGGAGGGCCGCGATAGTGTACACAAATGGGAGGATCGGGGCTCTCTGCGCCGGTTTGGGGCGTTTGTGTACACTATCGTGTCGCGGGCGACCCCGTGGCCGCAATAGTGTACACAGATGGGAGAAGTGGGCCTCTCTGCGGTCGATTTGGGGCATTTGTGTACACTGTTGTGTCGCGGGCGGCCCCGCGTGGCGGCAATAGTGTACACAGATGAGAGGATCGGGGCTCTCTGCGCCGAATTGGGGCGTTTGTGTACACTGTTGGGCTGTGAGCTGTGGGCAGCCTCCCGCAGGGCTACTTTCCGTAGGCGTCGCAGAGCCGCTCGAGCGCGGCAAAGTCGTCGCAGCGCTTCGCGAGCCTGGTTGAGTCACCATATTTGAGTTTTTAGCTGTAAAGTGTCCTAGCGTTCTTGTGGGTCCTGTCCTGCAGGGGCTTCATGGCGCGGTACTCCGCCTGCAGGAGCGCTCGGTACTTCCGGTCGCGCTCGGCCGCGAAATCCACCCTCTGGCAGCAGCTGACCGGCACAGGGAACATGTTGTTAAGGTTCACCACAGCCATGTCCTTGACCTTCACGAAATCGAGGCCGTTCTTCATGCGACGGTGTTTGTCCTTGAAGGAGGAGAGCGGCGCAAAATAGTCGTGACCGCCGACGGCAAGTACGACGCCCACGTACTTGCGGGAGTGCGCCTGACTGACCCTTGCGCTGCTAAAGAGCTGCGGCGTGTGCGGGGCCAGATAGTCGACGTACGCCTCGTCAGCCGTCAACCGTGTAGAACGCCAGGGCCTCGGCCATGTAATCTTCTTTAGATACGCATCGGGGGACGGACTTGCCCGCCCCCCCGCTCGTTAGGCTCGCGCTCAGAGCTGCGAAACGCTCGCGTATAGATGCTTGCATATGGGCCAAGCGAAGCCCCTCTCACGCCCCCCATTCAAAGCCGGGAGCGTTCAAGGAGCTTATACCACATGTGTCCCGGCGCCGCCATCTCCGCACGCTATCTCCCTGCGCCGCAGATAGAGAGCTGCCCTCGTCATGCCATGATGCTCGACGGCCTCGAAGGCGGGACACGTCCTCAGATTCGGGCTCCCATGCCTGCGTCAGAGCAGCACGTGACAAGATCAAGGCTGCGATCAAGTAGAGCCACAGGTCCAGCGACATCGACAACCCCATAGCCCTCGTGATGCCCGAACTCCAGACCTCGCCACCAGAAAGCGTAGTGACGTAACCCCCGCCCATGCGAACCCACGAGGCCTCAAAAACTGCGTGGGGCCTAAAAACTACTCGCCTTCCTTCTCAAGCTTAATCGTGGTGGTAGTACCAAGCGCGGAGGCGCTATAGCTGATAGTCCCGTTGTCGTATTTCATATCCTTAGTCGAATCGGTCGAAGCGAGCAGAGACTTGGACATCTTTTCGGTATCGCCAGTTGACGTCCATTCAAACTTGGTCGTCGCACCCTTGGGGACCTCGTAAGTACCAACCCAATACAATGACTTGGTATCGCCTCCATCGGAAACCCAGTTGATAGTGATGATGCCATCCTTGAGCACAGCTTCCTGATAGCTGTCTTCGGATTTGGAATTGGTTTGCTTCCACGTGCCCGCTAGGTCGGGCGGCTGCGGTGCCACCGTCTCACCAGGCTGACTGTTAGATTGCCCACCGCCGCATCCTACAAGGCAGAACACCAAGGCAAATGCAGTAGCCAATGCGAAAATGATTCCAAACTTTTTCATATGTTGCTCCTCTCAACAATCCGCACGAGAATACCCCAGCTACTCACTAAAAAACTAATATCTCGCTATTTCAGCGATCCATCCAACTGCTCCCCTTAAATTAGGGTTTAATAGCCAGAACTATGAAGCCCCATAAGATTGTGTTGAGACCTATGCCAGAAATCATAAATCCTCCGGCAGCGTCGAATTTTCCAATGATCCAGCCAAGAACGATAAGGAATCCTCCAACCAACGCAATTTTTGGATACCATTTCATGAATATCGCACGTTGACGTTCCTTCTCTCGTTCCTCCATGTGAAGTTTCTCAATCGCCATCTTCTCGTTGAAGGAGAAATCAAGTCTTTTCTTATGCTCGTCCTCGACGTAAATCTTGGTCCCGCAGTGACTGCAGTACCAGACGTCGGACGAGGGATCGACATTTAGATTTGCCCCACAGTCCGGACACCTCATAGATTTAAGCTTCATTCTGGTACACCTCCAATCAAGAGAAACAGCGATGCTCATCCAAGATAAACAGGCCCCGATGCAAGACCAAGGTCAACCCCGATAGCTGAAACACTCCTCAGGAGCATATCGCTCACTACCTCATGAGGACATTAGAGCCCCAAGACCTCCCTCTTTTTCGCGTCAAACTCCTCTTGAGTAAGGGCGCCAGAGTCTAGGAGCTCCTTGAGTTTCCTCACCATCGCAACCTGTTTTTCAAGCGAACCGCTGGCAAGAGAGCCCGAAGAACCAGAAAGATCTCCTGCGAGGCTCATGCCAAGGACCATGCCCCCGCCGTTTCCTAAACCGTGCTCGCGAATGCCCTCAGCAATCTTCTGCTGTGCAGCGACGTCCGCAACCTCACGAGAGATGCCCTGATACACGTGCATATCGGTCCTACTCCGCGCGTAGCGCTCAACGATCTCCAAGGACTTGGGAGTGAGCTGAATAGACTCTATGCCAACACCCACGACACGGAGCCCGAAGCGGTCCTCCATGTCAGACGAGCGCCGCAGACTCCCTGCCATTGCCAACACAACATCATTCGAATGAGCGGGCAGATCATTGATGCGATACGTCGAGGACAGTTCGCTTAGCGCCACGAGAAACGCCTGTAGGAACTCTGACATGAGCTGTCCTCTGGCATCCTGGTCATCAAAGGAGTAGCTGATCGCATTGGGGGGGCAGGTAGCTGCGCACGAAGCGCGTCGGGTCTATCACCTGCACGGAGAAGGTGCCGTGCGAGATCAGCGCGAGATCCACTCCGTAGAACTTATCGTGGTAGATGGTTGGGCCCTGCGTGCCAAAGGCAATCCCTCGGAGCTCCCGCAGGTTGACGTAGGCCACCTGCTTCAGATCGTCAGGTTCGCCGCCAAAGCTGAACCGATGCCCAATTTGCGCGAAGATACTCCTGCTGACGCCATCTCCGGATAGGATGCTGGCGGCGCCGTTACGGTACTCGTAGCCACCCGGCTGGGTAACAACCTCCTCTATACCACCCTGAGCAAGAACAAAAGCGGCCGTATTCTCAGGAACGAAGATCTTTGACCCATTGCTGATCACACCATCTGACGCACGAAAGTTCGACCCTCTACCACGGTTATCGGTCTTGAGGGTACCCGGAGCGACTACCGTGCGCTCGCCAAATTTGCCCGGTACAATGATGTCTCTCCACTGATCGGCAAACGTCCCACCAAGAGCGCCTGTAAAGGCAAGCATAAGTCCCATGATCCCTCTTCTCCTTGATCATGCTCGAAGCGTGTCAGAGTTATGTATGTGTGCTATCGCTCACCGGTCGATAGGTGATCGTGACATTTGAATCTGGCGGATAGAGCGTGCCTGAGCTCACTCTGCTTCCATCAATCCTTATCTCAGTCACATCATTCGACCCAGGGTTTATTGAATCGCGCACTGTCGAGACATGCGTAAATCCCGCCCTCTCATACTGGGCAACCACATCTTCATAATTCATGCCTTCGGCATCGCGAGAGCCCAGTGGAGCCCTAATATATCCAGCCTGAACCTTCTCAGCTTCTCTCTGTCTATATTCATCCATGCTATGGTAGGAGGAGATTACGAGATAAACCATGATCAGTACAAGAAGTAGAAAGCTTCCTAGAAGCAGTGGCCAGCTCTTCTTCATGGCTTCCCGCGCGGCCTTTGATTGCTCGCGAGATTGTTCATCCATTCGAGCAAACATATTCGTAATAGATCGAAGCCTTCGATCGAATTTTGATACTCCGTCATTGATGTACGACCCATGTCCGCAGTACGGACACCGCACAAGCGAAACATCTTTCTGATCGACAATAAGATCTCCACCACAATTAGGACACTTAAAGTGCGAGATTGCTGGCATATAGGGCTCCTATCACTACGTCTTGTGTGTAATGATCACTCGGACATCTGGCTTATACAGATGCCCGGCATACGCGGTCGAGCCATCAATGGTCACGCTCTGGACTTCTCCGGCCTTAAGCCCCAGAAAGGAAGATTTGCCCCTGACAACGCTTACGTTGGTAAACCCAGCGCTCTCGAATTGGGATTTGACATCTTCGTAGTTCTTGCCCTCGGCATCCGAGCTCCCCATCGGAGCGGCTATGTAGCCCGCAGCAGCTTTGGCAGCATTGTCTTGCTTTGATTGTATAGATTCAATATTTGACCAGACTACAAGCGCCACACACATGCCGATCAATACAAGTATCCCAAACAGCGCAACAAACCATTGACCAGAATGCTCGATTATGTTTGCCTTGAGTTTTTCCGCAGTTGCGGATCTAAGCTCTTTAAGCCTTAGTGCGCTCTCAGCATTCAGTTCACGAAGCTTAGACTCTGTGTCGGCCCTACGTCTTCGCTCGTACTCTAGATCCTCGTCGTCCACGTGTATGAGCGCGCCACAGTAGGGGCAGCGACACGTAGAGGCTGCGCTAGAGTCTAGCGAAAGCCCCCCCCCGCATTCAGGACACTTCAGAGTGGTCAATTGCATGGTTCGTTCACCAACTTACGCTAAGCTGTAGTCTTGATTCATTTCATACTCTATCAGATACGGGCAAAGTGCAGTGTGAGAGTTTCGGTAAATATTCAGTCATTGGCACCCCGCAAGTAGCGCGATCAGGTCTGTCGTCGTGCAAGCACGTCGTCATCATCTTCCAGCGGTAACATCAATGTAAGGTCCCTGCTCTACAACAAGATGGGCTGGAGCCCATGGCCTTCTACGCAGACGACGCAGCCCGGCGACATCATGCTGTACTCCGGCGATCAGCTCATCGTCTTCTACGGCAGCAACAGCTGGGCGTACACGCGCCTCGGGAGGGTCACGGACCAAGACCCCGAGCAACTGAGGGAGCTGCTCGGGGGCGATGATGTGACGGTGACGATCACCGCAGGGCAAGGGGCCGGGTGAGGCGGCTCGCGCCACGCCCGTCACCGAGTCGTTCCGTCGGCTTGGCCATGGGCAGTCTCGAGGGGCCTTGGGATCGCAGGAGTGTACACAGATGGGAGGATTGGGTCTCTCCGCGTCGATTTGGGGCGTTTGTGTACACTGTTGAACAGTGGGCACCCTTGAGGACCACAAGAGTGTACACAAATGGGAGG
>ERZ772940.192-NODE-192-length-33153-cov-200.778_pt1 | contig 33153 bp, 25 predicted proteins | sample MGYA00511682_ERZ772940 | MGnify/ENA primary metagenome ERZ772940 (study PRJEB29015, sample SAMEA2737922) | human oral metagenome | biome: human oral; feature: human-associated habitat; material: dental | place: China | collected 2031 ... | reverse complement strand
CCGCTCGGGCGGGGCGAGCCGGAGACGCGGGCGCCCGGGATCGTCCGGTGCGCGCGGCCCGAGCCCGCGCCGGACGATCGGGCGCCGCCGGTGCGGCGCCTCCTCTTGCGCGGCGGAATGCCGCGCCCCCTGCGTCCCTGTGCCATGCGAGCGACTGTACCGGCGCCGTCGGCGCCTCCCGATCCCCCTCGCCGAGGCGCGGCGAAGTCCTCATGACACCGGCCGACCGTCGACATCCCGTCCATGCCGGACCCGGTCCGCTCCGGGCTCGCGGCGCGACCGACTCCGGCACCGGCCTCAGGGCAGGCGGAGGGCCGCTCCGTCGTCGGAGGCAATCAGCCCGTCGGCCAGCAGGGAGGCCAGCGCGCGGGCCGGCCGTCCGGCCGCCCGCACCGCCCTCACTGGGTGGGCGGCGCCCAGGCCAGCTGAAGAGCCTGAACCCCGTGGTCGCGGCTGATCAGGCGCGCCCGCCCCGCGGGCCCGGGGATCGGCTTCTGTCGCCCGATCAGCGGCCCCTCATCAGGACTCCCGGGCAGCATGATGCCGGGAGTCGACAGGTCATTGAGCGTCTGGGTGACCGGCTCGTACATGGCGCGGCTGGCGCCTCCGATGCGACGGGTCAGGACCAGGTGGAGACCCAGATCCTGCGACTGGGCGAGCAACGGCTGCAGGGGCAGCAGCGGATTAACGGCCTGCCCCGAGGACAGCAGGTCGTAATCGTCGACGAGGATGTAGACGTCCGGCCCTTCCCACCAGGACCTGTGGCGCAGCTGGTCGGGGGTCACATCCGGCCCCGGCATGCGGCCCTGGAGGAAGCCGGCGAGCTCAGCGATCTCCCGGGCGGCATCCTCGCGAACCGTGACGTAGGTCAGGAGGTGCTCGGCGGAGAGCTCGCCCAGCAGGGAGCGACGCAGGTCGATGGCCAGCAGGCGAACCTGACTCGTCGTGCGCCCGCGGCACAACTCATTCGCCAGGGCGCGCAGGAACGAGGACTTGCCGGTCTTGGCGTCGCCCAGGACGAGCAGGTGCGGTTCATGACGCATATCGAGGCACACGGGCTCCAGACGCGCCTCGTCGATCCCGATGACGGGGTCGCCGCCGGCCGGCACCCGCTCCTGGAGCGTCGCCAGGTCGATGCGCGTCGGCAGCAGGCGCAGCTTGGGGCCCTGCGGGCCGGTCCAGGCATCGGCGATCGTACGGCAGGCGTTGTTGGCGCCGCGGGCCAGCGTCGCGGGGTCATGATCGCCGTCCGTGCGCGGCAGCGCCAGCAGCATGTGCCGCGCCTCAGGGTCGAGGCCGCGCCCGGGCCTACCGGTCGGGACCTCGCGCGCGACCTTCCGGCTGATCTCGGAATCAGCCGGATCGCCCAGCCGCAGCTCGATGCGGGTGGAGAACATGTCCTTGATGGTCATGCGCATGTCGGTCCACCGTCCCGTGGCGACGACGACGTGCACGCCCAGAGCCAGGGCGCGCGGCGCGATCGCCATGATCTGGTCGGAGATCTTCTCGAAATCCGTCTTGAGCGTCGACCAGCCGTCGATGATGAGGAAGACATCGCCGTACCCGTCGTCGAGGCGGCCCGCGGCCCGCTCGTGGCGGTAGGTCTGAATCGAATCGATGCGGTTGGCCTTGAAGAAGCGCTCGCGATCGTCCAGCAGGGCGGCCACCTCGGCCACGATCCGGGCGACGACGTCGGGCTCATCACGGGTGGCGACACCGGCCAGGTGCGGCAGATCGAGCATGGTCGAGAACGTGCCGCCGCCCAGGTCGACGACGTAGACCTGCACCTCCGCCGGCGTGCGCGTCAGCGCCAGCCCCATGACCAGGGAGCGCAGCGCCGTCGACTTCCCGCTGAGCGGACCGCCGATGACGGCGACGTGCCCGCCGGCGCCGCCCAGGTCGACGCTGTAGTACTCGCGGCGCTGCTCCAGGGGGATGTCGGTGATACCCAGGGGCACCACGAGGTCGCCGCGCTCGCGCCATGACGGGGACACCAGGCCCAGCGTCGGATCCGCCACGAGATCACTCAACAGCGAGTCGAAAGTCTCGCTGACGTCCAGGGGCGGCAGCCAGATCTGGTGGGCGGGCGTGCCGTGCCCGGCCATGCGCGCCACGGCGATGTCCATCGTCGTCATATCCGCGTAGGCGGCGTCCCGATCGGGCGACGGGCCGCTCCCCGCGAGGCCGCTCGGGTCGTCCGCCTCGGACTGGGCGGCCGGGACGTCGGCGCTGGGCTCGTCCTGCCCGATCGACGGCGGGTCCGCCCGACCGTCCCTGCCGTGAACCGGCCGCGCCGAGAACGGAACCACCTGGGGCGCGCGGACCCGCTCGCGCTCACGGGACTCGTCCGGGTCGCGCGCGGGCGCGGGCACGGCGGCGCCCGCGCGCTCGGGCGGCGGGCCGGCCACATAGCAGGCCCGAAAACGGGTCATCTCGCGTGTGCCGCTCTTGAGGTAGCCGCTGCCCGGGTAGGGCGGCAGGTCGTAGGCGTCGGCGACCCCCAGAACGATGCGCGACTCGGCCGCGGAGAAGGTGCGCAGGCCGACCCGGTAGGACAGATGGGATTCCAAACCGTGGAGGCGGCCCTCCTCCAGGCGCTGGGAGGACAGCAGGAGGTGGATCTGCATCGAGCGCCCCAGGCGTCCGATGGCGACGAACAGCTCGATGAAATCCGGCTTGGCCGACAGCAGCTCGGAGAACTCATCGAGGATGACGAACAGGGCCGGCAGCGGCTCCCCGTTATGCCTGCCCGCGCGGCGCGCCTCCTCGTAGTCGGAGACGTTGGCGTAGTTGCCCGCGTCGCGGAGCATCTCCTGGCGGCGCGTCATCTCCCCGCGCAGGGCCTCCTCCATGCGATCGACCAGCCCCAGCTCGCTCTCCAGGTTGGAGATCATGGCGGACACGTGCGGGAGCTCCGACATACCCGCGAAGGTGGCGCCGCCCTTGAAGTCCACCAGCACGAAGTTGAGCTGATCGGGCGAGTGGGTCAGCGCCAGCGCCAGCACGAGGGTGCGCAGGACCTCGGACTTGCCCGAGCCGGTCGCGCCCACGAGCAGCCCGTGGGGGCCCATGCCGCTCTCGGCGGACTCCTTGATGTCCAGAACCACCGGGGCGCCCTCCGGCGTGACGGCGAAGGGGACCCGCAGGCGGTCCCGCCCCGACCGCCTGCGGCTCCAGACGACGTCCGGGTCGACGTCGCGCACGTCCCCGAGTTCGAGAAGATCGAGGAGATCGGCCGAGCGCTTGAGGTCGGTGGTGCCCACCGGAGCGCTGACGGCGGCCTCCCCGGAGGTGCTGAAGCGCGAGGACAGGCGTCTGACGACGGCCTCGGCGGTTGCGATGTCCATCAGGTCGGCTACGGCGGGGGCGGGGTCCTCCCCGGCGCGCACGACCTCCATGGGAGTGGCGTGGGTCAGCGTGGAGGCCGGGTGCAGCAGGAGGCGGAGAGTCGACAGCGAGGTCAGCGCGCCCCACCTCTCGGGCAGGTCGATGACGGTCGCCCCGTTCACCCCGCTGCTCGAGGCGATGGGAGCCCCGGGGGGCACCAGGCCGCCGTCAACCACGACGATGATGTACGGCATGGGAGTGTCGGCGACGTCGTAGGAGAAGGCCCCGCGATCCTCGAGATCCTCGGGCAGCAGCTCGAGCGCCTCCTGCCACGACGTCGTGATCACACGGGCGGGGCCGGCATCATCCTGAACCGTGTCCGACCAGACGTGGGGCGCCCATTTGAGCCATTCCCACTGCCCTAGATTCTCCTCGGAGGCCACCACCGCCACGCGCAACTGGCTGGGCGGCGTCATGGACAGCAGATGCGCGAGCAGAGCGCGTGTCAGCGCGCGAGCGGCATCGGCCTGACCAACGACTTCCACGCGGGAGAAGTAATTCAGCGAGGTCCCCAGCGGCAGACCGTCGACGTCGCGGTGGGTGACCACGAATCGCGACATGGCGGACAGGCACACGGGGTCGGGCTTGGCCAGCGCGTCGAGCTTCTCCGGGACCAGCTCCACGCACAGGGGCTGGGTCGAACGCCCCAGCCGCACGAGCACCTGGTCGTCGCCGGGAGTGCGCTCCCACACCCGTCTGCCGTCCTGGACGAAATAGGGCAGCGCCTCCGGCTCGGGCAGGACGTGCACCGCGTGACGCCGCTGCTGACCGGCCACCGTGCGCACCGAGTCCCGCAGCTCGGACAGGTAGGCGAGGTACTCGCGCCGCTGATCCTTGACACTCTCACGATGCTGATGCACCTGACGATAGATGTTGACTCCGACCATGGACAGCATGGCGATCACCATGCCGCCGCCCATCAGGAGGGTACGGGTGCCGTTGGAGTTCGAGATGGCCATGAACACCATGACGCCCATGGAGCCGGTCAGCGGCAGCACCGTGGCCAGGACGTTCGACGCGTCCTGAGCGACGACGGCGTCCGGCGGCGCCTTGACATCGATAGTCCCCGACGGGCGCTCGGGGGCGTCTGAGGTGCTCACCTGGTTGTCGCTCATAGGGCGGCCCGAAACCTTCCGATTCGTCAGCGGCGGACTCGCCGGCTGAAGGGCGGCCCGATTCTCATGGACGACACTCGCGCGGGGTCGCAGAATAGTCGGTGCCTCTAGAGTACTCGTGCAGTCCGGTACGCCTCCACGTCGAGCACCCGTGCAAGGACCCCCGCGAACGACCCATAACACATGAGAAGCGAGAATCCGCATGAATGTGGCGAACGTACGCGTCACCCTCGTCGACGACGGCGGGCGGACCGATGTCGCCGTCGCAGCGGGAACCCCGGTGCGCGCGCTCCTGGAGGCGCGGACGGGCGCAGCGGTCCCGGACGACGTTCGGGTATCGACCACCACGGGGGCGCCCGCCCCGTTGAATTCCCTCATCGGCCAGGACCTCGGGAGCGGCACCGTGCTGCTCGTGGGCGGCAGGGTCACCGGCAGGCACGCGGCCGATCGCCTGGCCATCCGCTCCGCCTCCCGCCCCGTGCGGCCCGCTCTCGATGCGGCCGCCGTCGTGCTGGTGGCCTGCCTGCTCCTGGCGCTGGGGTGGTACTCGGCGCTGACCGTCGGGGAGGCGCGCCTGCCGTTGCCGGCGCGCGCGGGGGCCGCTGGTCTGGCCGCTGCGCTCCTGGCGGCCCGGGCGATCCTGGCGAACAACCGACTCACTCCCGTGCAGGAGGCGTCCACGATCCTGCCGCTGCCGCTGCTGGGCGCCGCGACGGGGGCCCTGCTGGTGCCGGCGGACGCCCTCGAGCCGGTCGCGACGACGACGCTGCTGAGCGCATGGGGGGCGGGCGCCGCCTCTCTGGCCCTGTGGCTGCGACTGCGATCCGCGTGCGCCGCGACGGGCGCCCTCGCGTGGACGACCGTGGCCGCCCTGGCCACGGCGATCCTCGTCCTCGATGTCCCCCGGACTTCGGTGGTCGTCATCAGCCTGGCGCTCGGCGCCCTCTTCATCACGCTCGTGCCCGCCGTGTCGCTCTCCTCGGTTCCCGACCAGCAGCTGCTCGACTTATCGGAGCAGCGCGCGGGCAGCAGGGGCGTGCGGGTGCCGACCGTTGAACCGCCGGCGAGGGTGACCGGCGCCCGGATCTCGCGCACGCTGGATCAGGCGGAGTCGATGTCGGTGGCCACCGGAGCGGTGATCGCCGTCGTCGTGGTGGCGTGCTCACCGGCTGCGGTGGCGGTGGCCCTGGGCAGCGGACCGTCCGCATGGGGCGCCCGCGTCGAGCTGATTCTCGTGACGGCGCTCCTGCTGCTCCACCCGCGCACGGCGCGTTCGCACACCGAACGCGTTCTGCCGCGGCTGGCGGTGGGCGCCGCCGCCATCGTCTCGATTCTGAGCTCGGGCTCCCAGCCCGGGACGGCGACGTTCACCCTGCTCATCGGAATCGCGGCGGGGGCCGGGCTCGTATCCGTCGTCATCATGTTCACACGACTGGGCGGTCGCCCATCGGCGTGGTGGGGCCGTTTCGGAGACATTCTGGGGTCTCTCGCAGGTTTCCTGGCGCTCCCCTCGGCAGTGGTCGCCGCCGGAATCATCGACTTCATGAGGCAGCTGTGAGCACTCGACTCCACGACACAATCAGCACAACCGAGGCCCCCAGCGTCACCGGAAGCGCCGGAGGTGGCGCCGGCGTGCGCCAACGGCGTCCGACGAGGTCCGAGCTGATCGGCGCCGCCGCCATCGACCTGGCGATCCTTCTCGTCCCGCCCGCCGCGCTCGGCCTGCTCAGAGGATGGACCCCGCTCGCCGTCATCTCCGCCGTCGAGCTCCTCGCGCTGGTCATCATCGTCCTGGCGTGCACCGGCAGGACCCCGGGACTGGCCGCGATCGGAGCGCGCGTCGTCACCGCCGAGGGCTCGACCACCCCCGGACTCGGCCGCGCGGCGGCCCGCGTCGCCCTGACACCGCTGATCCCGGCGGGCAGCGGGGAGGCCGGGTTCGTCGACACGCTGACACGCTGCCGGACCCGAACGGGCCGTCGGTCGTCCCGGGCGGATCGACCCCGTCGGGACCCCGGTCCCAGCGATGCCGGGAATGCCGCATGGTCCGCGCACCCGCGCACCCCCGCGAGCGGAAGGGCGGAGCGCCCCGTGTCCGTGTCCCCGCAGGCCTCGTCAGCCGTCCCGTCCTCGATGCCGACGGGCGCTCCCTCCTCGCCCCCGACGCCGGGCATCGGGGGCGAGGACTCCCCTCCCGGGCCGGCTCCGGGCGCACTTGCATCCGCGCCGCCGGCCTCTTCAGCTCCGGAGCCCGCCGTCCGATCCGCCCCCATTGCACGCGAGGGGATCCTCGGACCTGCGGCGCCCGACCCGCGCACGCGCTCCGAGACGGGCGCGAGCGACTCGCCTCGACATGACGTCACCGGCGGCGCACCCGCCATGCGCTCCGAGACGGGCGCGAGCGACTCTCTCGACTCGGGGCAGCCGATCCCACCCGCCTCCGGGCGCGCCGCCGCCTCGCCCGCCTCCGGGCCGATAGCGCCCGCCGACCCCGTGCCGACCGGGCGCGCGGCCCCCGCCGCGCAGGAGATCCCTCCGCCGCCCGCCGGCCCTGTGCCGCCCGTCTCACCCGCATCGCCGAGCGCCCCCTCCTCCGGACGGCGGGTGCGCGTCGGAACGCCGGACGAGACGACGCCGAAGGCACCGACGCGCAGAAGGCGCAGGGCCACGTCCCACCGCGCGCCGGCCTCCCCGGCAGCCTCATCACCCTCATCACCGTGGAACCCCTCCGAGACTCCACCGCCGGCTCTCGCCGGCGAACCCGCGGCAGGGGCTTCGGCGGGGCCGGGGAGCGGGGCCGCCGAGCCCGGCGGTCCCCATGCGACCGCGCCGACGGAGCAGGCGGGTCCGGGGGCGCCCCCGCGGGAGGACACGCGCATCGCCCGACGATCCGACCGTTCCGACATCGTCCTCATCACAGGTTCGGGCCGGCGCGTCCCCCTGGAGGGCCAGTGCGTCATCGGCCGGGCGCCGCGGCCGGCCGATCCCGGGGACATCCAGCTCGTCGCGCTGGACTCCTCGTCGAGTGCGCTCTCGCGCTCCCACCTGCGCATCGGCTTCGACGACCGGCAGGTGTGGGCCGAGGATCTGAACTCGGCCAACGGCACCGTCATGGTGCACCCCACGGGGCAGCGGATCCGACTCGGGCCTCAGTGGCGCACCGCCATCGTTCCGGGCGCGGTCCTTCTGCTCGCGGATGAGAGCATCACCGTGGAGAGGAGCGCCTGACGGCGGGGCCGGAGGAATCCGCAGCGCCGACGAGCCGCGCTCCCCCGTCCGCAGGCGGGGACGACGCGGAATCCAGCGACCCGCCAGCAGCGAAGCCCCGCTCCCCCGTCCGCAGGCGGGGACGACCTTTCGGCAGTCCCCAGCCGGGCCACCGCATCCGCGCTCCCCCACTCGCGGGCGGGGACGACGGCTCCGACGCCACCGCAGACGCGGGCGGGTCTTCCACACCGATGTGTGGAAGACCCGCCCGCGTCTGCGGTGGCGGCCGCGACTCAGGCGCCGAAGCTCGCGGCGCCCTGCCTGTCGGCGGTGTTGTAGTTGCCGGACGAGGTGTCCACGTGGGTGCCCATCTGCGCGAGCAGCTGGTTCATATCCGTGAGCGACTGCGACCACTCGGCCTTGGCGGTCAGGTACTGGGTCTGAGCCTCACCGGTCCACTCGGACTGGGTGGGCTTGAGCTCCCCGTCCATGGATTCCAGGTCCGAGGAAATGGCCTGCGAGGCACGAGCGAGCTCACTCGAGGCGTTCGACATTGATCCGTAGTCCACCAGCATGTCTTCGGACATGATCGATTCTCCTTATTCTCGGTTCTCGGCTTCGGCGTATTTTAATCGGGAGTGGACGGTCCGGTCAGGACATCATGCCGTGATAGCCCTGCGAGGCGCCGCCGATCTTCTGCGCCCCGGCGGCCACGTCCGCCTCGGTGCTCTGGTAGGTGCTCTCGGTCCCGCGCAAAGAGGACTCGAACCTGTCCAGAACGGCGACGATGTTCTTGGCGTCCTGGATCCACTGGTTGGCGGCGGTGGCGAACGCCGTGCCGCCCGAGCCCTTCCACCCCGGCGCGAGCGTCTGGACGGTGCTCTCGACGCCGGTGATGATCGACTGCTGCTGCTGACGGTGGTTGGCGACGACGTTAGCCGCATTGGTGAGTACGCCGCTGCCTGCGGCGAGATTCTGTGCCATGGTCTCTCTTCCTGAGGGTGGGGGGACAACTGGATGCTCGTGGGGAAGCGCCGCCCACCTCCCGGCTCTCCCGGCTGCTCCTGAGCGGGCTCAAACCTACCCAATGTCTCCGCCCCGGTGCGAGTCTTCCGGTGAAGCACCTTATGGGTAGTACCTCCCATCGCTCGCCGCGATCCCCGCATCCGCCGAGCGCTGCCGGGCGCCATCGGGTGTCGAGACTCACGGGAGAGGAGCAGAGCGGGACGCGGGCGGGTCCGACGTGCCAGGATGGTCCGCGGAGCCACCCGGCTCCACGCGGCGCGCCCGCCCGACGCGTCGGCGATCACTGCCACGTTCACGTTCCCGTCCCTGGAACGTCCCTGGAACCAGGAGAGAACCAGGAGAGCGCTGTGCCCCTTACGACGAGCACCCGCCGAGGAGTGGCCGATCTCATCCCGGTCACCATCAGGCACCGCAACATCCCGACGGACGTCGCACTGCCGTCCTCGCTCCCGCTCGCGGAGATCCTCCCCGCCGTGGCGGCGCGCCTGGGCGCTCTGGACGAGGAGTCCGCCGTGTACGGCCTCATGCTCGTCACCGAGGACGGCAAGCCCCTGAGCGACTCGCGGCCGGTCGACGAGCAGGGCGTGAGGGCGGGCGCCCTGCTCACACTCGAGGTGCGCAGCACCCAGGCCGAGGCACGCTACGACGACCTCGTCGAGGCCGTCGCCACGGCGGTCGAGACGAAGCAGGTCGCCTGGAGCCGGGAGGACTCGCTGTCGATGTCCGTGGCCTCCACCTGCCTGCTGTTCCTCGTGGCCGGGCTGCTCCTGCTGCGACAGGGCCCCGGCCAGATCGTCACCCCCGTGTGCGCGCTGGTGTGCGGCTGCCTGCTCGTCCTGGCCGCCTTCGTGATCTCGCGCCTGCGCGGCGAAGGCGCCTGGCCGCTGGTCATGACCGCCGGGGCGCTCTGCGCGGTCGCCGCCCACACCGCCTTCGACGGGCCGCCGACCGGCATGCGGATGATCGCGGCCGGCGGCGCCCTCGCCGCCGTCGTCCTGGCGTGCCTGCCCCTGCTGGGCGAGGACCGGTGGCTGATCTCGGGCCCCCTGCTCATCGCCTCGGCCCTGGCTCTGACGGGGGCGGGCGTCGAGTTTCTCGGCCGTCCGCTGACCAGCGTGCTCGCCGTCGCCGCCGCGGGCGCCGCCATCATCTCCCTGCTCGCGCCGTGGCTGGCCCTGGCCTCGGTCCCGATAGACATCTCACTGCCCGATCGGACCGACAAGCCGGTCCTGGAACCGGGCACCGAGGTGACGCCCACGCTGACGGCCCGGGTGCTCGATGCGCACGGCCTGGTCCTGTCGGCGCGCATCGCCTGCGCGTTGATCGTCCTCGCCTGCGTCCCGACGCTGACCTCCGTCGGCTACAGCGGAGCGGGCCTGATCGCCGCCATCGCGGCGGCCTGCCTGCTCGGCACACGGGCGGCGCGCTCCCAAGCAGACGTGGCCGCCGGTATCGCCGGGGGCATGGCGATGCTGGCGGCCCTGGTCATCACGGTCATCGTCTCCCGCACCGACCTGCTGATGCCGGCCACCGGGGTCGTCGGCGTCACCGGCGTGGTCGTCCTCCTGCTCAACGTGCTCGGCCCGAGCTACCGGCCCCGCCTGGCGCGCGCGGCCGACGCCCTGGAGATCATCGTCCTGCTGACGATCCTGCCCCTGGCCGCCGTCGTCTGCGGAACGCTGTAGGAGCACGGCAATGGCCTCCAACAAGGACATTCTCGACGCGCAGCGCTTCAATCGGCGCCGACTGGTCACGGCCTTCGTGGCGGGCGCCCCGGGGGGTCGTGAGCTCGAGCCGCGGCGCATCACCCCTCCCCTCATCGGGGGCATCGTCCTGACCCTGGTGATCGCCCTGGCCTCCTGGATCTCCGGCATGTTCGTCGGCTCCCTGCCCTCGGACTGGCAGAACAACACCCTCATCGTCGTCAAGGGCGAGGGAACCCGCTACATCACCGTCGACGGCCGTCTGCGCCCCGTGACGAACCTGGCCAGCGCGCGGCTGCTCGCCGAGTCGGGCAAGTTCCGGCAGACGACCCTGAAGTCCTCGGTCCTGGACGGGATCGAGCGCGGCTCCCGGGTGGGGATCGAGGACGCGCCCGAGCAGCTGCCCGCGACCGGTTCCCTGACGGCGCACGGGTGGACAGCCTGCTCGACCTCCGCGGGGCAGACGGCCGTCGGCGTCGGCGCATCCCCGAAGGGCCTGAGCACCATTCAGCACGCCCTGGTGTCGGTCGACGGCCGGACCTACCTGGTGGCCGACGGCGTCAGCCACGAACTGCCCGCGGACAACCTCGGCTCGGTCCTCCTCGCCCTCGGGCTCGACTCCGAGCCCATCACCGAGGCCGACGCCACGTGGCTCTCGCTGTTCACACCGGGCAGCACGCTCCAGAGCCTCACCGTCCCCGACGCCGGAACACCGGTGACCGGCCTGTCCTCGACGATCAAGAACCCGGTCGCGGGAATGCTGCTGTCGGTGACCGACTCGGCGGGCGGTCAGCGGCACTACATCGTCCAGGCCGACTCGAGCCTGGGCGCCCTCAGCGACGTCTCACTGGCGCTGTACAGGCTGGGCGGGGGCGCGGCGGCGCCCGTCCAGGACGTCAGCGTTTCCGACCTCACCCAGGTCACGACGACGACCGCCGCGCCGGAGGACTGGCCCTCCACCCTGGACCAGGGCGCCGCGTCGGGCACGAGCGTGTGCGCCGTCCTCGGCGAGTCCACCTCCTCGGGCACGGCCAAGACCACCCTGGCCTCGGCCGATCAGATCGAGTCGGGAGGTGTGAAGGTGACCGGCGGCGCCGGCGCGCTCGTGCGCTCGTCCGCCGGCGGCAGCCTCGGACCGGTGTTCCTCATCACGGATGCGGGCCGAGCGTGGGGTCTGGGCGGCGAGCTGAGCGATACTCTCGCACGGCTGGGCTACGAGGAGAGTCATGTCGCCGCCGTACCGGCCGCCTGGCTCGCCCTGTTCCCCACGGGGCCCGAACTGTCCACGCAGGCCGTCTGGGAGGGGGTCAGCGAGCAGTGAGAGCGCACCGAGTACGACGGCGCCTGCGCCGGACCCTCCGGGCACCGCGGGCGCTGGCCGCATCGTCAGCGCTGACGGTGCTGACAGCGCTGACGGTGCTGATGGTGCTGGCGGTCTGCTCCACCCTGACGGGCCCCCTCGCCGCTCGGGCCGATGAGACCCCGCCCCCCGCGCAGGGCGGCGCCGACGTGATCCCGACCGCGGCCCCGGAGCCGACCGGGCAGCCCGAGCCGACGGACGCGGCCCCGGCTGAGCCGGAGCCGACCGCGGAGCCGACACCGACCGCGGAGCCGACACCGACCCCCGAGCCCGAGCCGACACCGACCCCGGGGTCGACGCCGACCGCGGAGCCGACACCGACCCCCGAGCCCGAGCCGTCGCACGACGCCGCGATCTCCAGCTGCGAGGAGGGCCGCACGGCGCTTATCGCCTCGGCCCCGCCGGTCATCTCCCAAATCGGGATGGAGCGGGCGTGGTCGATCACCCGGGGAGAGGACGTGACCGTCGCCGTCGTCGATTCCGGGATCGCGGGGGACAACCCCCACTTCGAGGGGGCCCTGACCACGGGCGTCGACCTGACCGGCAAGGCTCGCGCCGACGGCGCCGCTGACGCCAGCGGCCAGGGCACGGCGGTCGCCGGGGCCATCGGTGCGCGCACCGTGCCGGGGTCGGGCCTGGTCGGCCTGGCTGACGGCGTCGAGCTCATGCCCGTGCGGGTGTTCGCCAGCACGGCGAATGAGACGACCGGCGCGGGAGCGGGGCCGACGGCGGGAGCGGGATCCAGAGCGGGGACCGCGCCCACGGCGGAGCGGACCGCGGCGGGCATCGGCTGGGCGGCCGACCACGGGGCGCAGGTCATCGTCGTCCCCCAGGCGCTGACCGAGGACTCCCCCGCCCTGCGGACGGCGACGGAGCAGGCGATCGACTCCGGCGCGCTCATCGTCGCCAGCGCGGGCGACCGCCAGCAGTCCCAGACCCGGACCCAGGAGGCGGACGACGAGAGCACGGAGCGCTTCCCGGCCGCCTATGACGGCGTTCTGGGCGTGACGGCCCTGGACTCCCAGGGGTCGGCGTCGGGCGCAGCCGTCCGCAATGACGACATTGATCTCGCGGTCCCGGCGCAGTCGGCCCCGACCGCCTTCCTCGACGACGGCGACTGCGTCGTCGCCCAGGAGTCGCCGTCCTCGGCCCTGGCAACCGGGTACGCGGGAGCCGTAGCCGCTCTGGTCGCGGCCGACCATCCGGATGAGGCACCGGCGGACTGGGCCTACCGGCTGATGGTGACGGCGCTGCGCACGACGCCGGCCGAGTGGAGCCCGACAATGGGCTGGGGCACGATCGCTCCGTATTCGGCACTCACGTTCATCAACGACGGAACCGCCCTGGGACCGCAGAATCCGCGCGGGACCCGCGCCGCCGAGACCGTCGCCCCCGCGTTCGCCTCGCAGCCGCGGCCGGATCCCGGCCCGCAGCGGCGCCAGCGCCTGGCGGGTACAGTCGGCCTCGGCGGCGCGACGCTCCTGACTCTGGCGCTGGTCGCATCGCAAGCCCCTCGCCGCGCGAACGCGCATACGACGAAGAAGGGAGAACCCCATGCCCGATGAGTTCGAACTCGCCGCTCAACGCGCGCGGGAGCAGGTGGACGGCTGGTTACGCCAGTCGCAGGAGCAGGCGGAGAAGGCGCAACGCGTGTCCAGGGAGGTCGAGGCGATCCGCGAGACGGAGACGGCGAGCGACCGCACCGTCACCGTCGCCGTCGACGCCGGGGGCCGACTGGTGGACCTCAAGCTCACGCGGGAGGCGATGGACCTCTACCCCGCCGACCTGGCGACGACGATTCTGGAGTGCGTCGACAAGGCCCGCTCGCGGGCCGGCGCGAAGGCGTCGCGCCTGGCCTCGGAGGCCTGGGGGGAGGAGTCGGATCTGGCTCAACGGATGCGACAGGCCTACAGCCCGCGGACGAATGGCACGGCGAACGCGACGAACACGGCGAACACAGCGAACACCCGCGACCGGAGTCCGCATGGTTCCGGCATCGGGCAGAACGGCATGATCGGTTTCAATCGAGGAGGTCGCTGATGGCGGATCTTGAGGTTTCCCCTGAGGTGTGGCGCACGCACGCCTCGCATGTGGATCAGATCAAGGACGGGTTGGGGGAGGTGACGTCGGCATCGCAGGCGGCGATGGCGGGGCTTCCCTTCGGCGTTCTGTGCTCCCCCCTGTTCCTGCCGCCCTACGAGATCGCCAAAACCGGGTTCGACTCGGGCGTGTCCACGGTGTCCGAGCGAATCGGAACGGGCGCCTCGAGCGTGCGCCAGGTGGCCTCGTCCTTCGAGACGACCGACACCGAAGCGGCGAGCCAGGCGAGGCAGTACGGTTCGGACCACTGATCGGGCCTCTGAGGCCCCACGACGCGGTGGTGGTGCTCCCGGGAGCACCACCACCGGTCATCGCAGGCCGAAACGCCGCTCCTGGCTCTCGCGCACCGCCTGATGGACGCCCAGCGTCTCCGCGAGCGCCACGTACTCGTGCGTCTCACGGGTGTAGCCACGCGCGACGGCCCACTGCCAGATGCGGTTGCACTCGGCCACGCCCTTGGCCTCGAGCGCGGGAACCCAGGGCCCCGTCCATGACAGGCCCGTCAGTTCCAGGTCGCGGCCGTCGGGGAGGACGACGCAGGCGAAGGCGCGGTTGGTGACCGCTTTCGCACCACCGGTTCCCAGGGCGATCCGGACGTACAACCCGGTGCGCGAGGCGGGCCAGGGGAAGCTCTGCTCTCTGCCGATGGCGCGCTCATGAATGCCCGTGGCGTCCAGCACGGTGCGTATTGAGAGCATGAAGGCGGCGGCCGGTATGCAGAAAATCGCGACGATCGCCAGGATGATGGCGTTGACGATGCTCGCCCCGTCGTCGTTGCTCACGAGGTTCCACACGACGCCGTAGAGGCTCACGAGCCCGAAGCCTCCGCCGACCAGCGGCAGGACCGCCGAGGAGAGGGTCGAGTAGATGGTCAGCGTGATGCGCTCCTGAGTCAGGGGGATCGGTCTTCCGGGCGCGTAGGTCGCCTCCGGAGGGACCGGAGGGAGCGGGCCCGGCGCAGCCGGTGGCATCATCCCGTACCCGCCGTACCCGACGTCGTAAGGCCGACCCGTGCGGACCGCACGAGGATCGTAGGATCCGTACTGCTGGGGCTCCTGCGCCATTGAACCTCCTCTGAACCTCCTCGCGGTTGTGCGGACCAGGTTAGACGATCGCTTCGGGTTCCGCCGGGACTCAGCAGGATCCGATCCGGCGCGGGTCCGACCGGGCCGGGGACGGTCCGGGCTCTTCTCCCCATCCGGCATGTCGCGTCCCATAGTTCCCACCGCCGCCGCCCTTCGTTAGAGTAAGCGCAGTTCTCCCGCGATCCCTTCGAGAAGGAAGCATGATGGCAGGCAACCAGACATCCGTCGACTATGATCAGGCGTCCTCCAACTCCTCGGAGATGGCCACGGCTTCAGCTCATGCGGACCCTGCGGCCACGACCATCGACGACGTCACCGTCAACCAGACGACCACGACGTGGAGCGACCACATCGAGGCAGTCACGTGCAAGGACGCCTACACCCGGGCACTGGAGCAGCTCAAGGCCTGCATTACGGCGACCAAGGCGGACATCGACGCGCTCAAGACGAACTACGACAAGGCGGTCACCGCCTTCGAGCAGGGTGATCGGGACACCGCGGCTGAGGCCGAAGGGCTCCTACGGGATTGGAAGTCGCATCGCACCCCCATCGCCTTCTCCGCGCCCGCACCCATCCCGGGAGAGGACCCTGCCGGAGTCTGCACCGCGCCGTCGTCCTCATCACCCGCGCCCTCGGCCTCGCCCTCCGGAGCCGAACCCGGCACCCCGACGCCCTCGGCCTCGCCCTCCGGAGCCGAACCCGGCACCCCGACCGCGAGCCCGTCGGGTCCCCGGCCGACCCCTTCGCACTGACCGCCGACCGGCCGCCGGCATTCCGCCGTCCCATCCGTGACCACCCCCGCAAGCACTGACCCCAAGGACGCACCATGGGCCTCACCGTCGACGAACTCAAGAAGATCAACGCCCTGTCGCTCGACGACCACACCGACGACACGAATCTGGACAAGATCCGCTCCGAGTTGGTCTCCTGCGATGACTCCATCCGACTCATCGCCAAGTCGCCGGCTCTGACGGGCGAGACCCAGGACGCCGTCACCCAGGCTCTGGCCCAGTTGCAGGCGGAGGTGCGCAAGTGGCACGGCCTCGTGGCGTCGGTCCATTCGCAGCGCACTGAGGCTCGCGACGCCATGCGCACCGCCAAGCCGAAGTTCGACGCCCTGCCGGCGACCACGGGCGACCAGGTGCATCAGGGCGCTCCGCTGCGCGTGGAGTACCAGACCGACGTCGACCCGGATCCCGTGGTGGAGGCGCAGCGCGAGAGCGCTGCGAGCGAGGCCATCACGCCGATGGACGCAACGCTGACGACGACCACCATCGGTCTGAACGTCCTGGACTTCACACGGCCGGCCTTCGACCCCAACCGTGCGGTGGACCAAACCCCTCTGCCCACCACCACGTTGAACGGCGACGCCGGTGGGGACGGCGCGTCCGCAGGGGCGTCCGCAGGAGGCGGTGCGGGCGCGTCCGCAGAGGCGTCAGCAGGAGGCTACGCGGGCGCGTCCGGTTCGGGGGGCGCGACGGGCTACGCGGGCGCGTCCGGTTCGGGGGGCGCGACGGGCTACGCGGGCGGCACCGCCGCAGCGGGCGGTTACGGGGCGTCGTCGGCGGACGGGAGCGGGGCAACGGCGTCGTACGACGGGTCCTCAGGCGGTTCGGGCTCACCCGCCGGTCTCATCACCCCCGGCGCGCAGGCCGCCGGCAGCGTTTCGGGCATCACCGACGCCGCGGGCCACTACGGCTCCGCGATGAACGGCCACAGTGCGGGCACGCTGGACGGGCTGATCCGCAACGGCTTCGTCAGCAACACCTCGAGCGCCTCGGCCACCCCCATCATCGCCGGAACCACAGGCGGCGCGTTCCTGGCCAGAAAATCCCGCGGCAAGGGAGCGGGCTCCGGCCTCAAAGGCGCCGGCGGTCTCCTGGCGGGGTTGGCCGGTCTTGCCGGTATCACTCGTGCTACGGGCGCCGCGATGGGGTCCGCGTCCGCCTACACGACAGCGCAGGCCGCCTCCGGAGCAGCGGGCCTCGCCAACGCCGGATCAGCTTCGTCCGCCCTCGGCGTCAACGGCACCACCGGCGTCGGCGCATCGGCGGCGGGCGCTGCGGGGTCGTCCCAGGGCTCGGGGGCCGGATCCTCCGCTGCGGGAGCCGCTGGTCGGGGGGCCGGAGGCATGGGCGGGCGCCCGATGGGCGGCGCCCCCGGCAGTGGTGGCGCCAATGGGTCCCGACGCCGCCGGAAGCGGGCCCGGGGTACGTACGACGTGCCGGTCTTCGACGAGCCCGAACGGCTTCTGCCCGGTGACCCGGGACCGAGCGGCGAAGCGGGCTCACGCGCCACCATTGGCGCGATCAGGGAGTGGGTTGAGGAGTCCGATACATGGTGATCTGACTTGTCGCTTGTCCGGCGACCTGAACTAAAACGTGGCGCGGTGCCGGGGGCGGTTGTGGCCGCTCCCGGCATCGTTATCATTTCCCATGTTCAGGATGATTTGAGCCTCAAGAGTCAGCAGGTGGCGGCTGGCCCGACTAGTGATCAGCGGCTCGGAAGGGGCTTGAGTAGTCGGTTCTAGTCGTGGTCGCGATTGCGGCGGTTGCGGGCGTCGCGTTCCTGCTCGGTGATGGCATTCCGCGCACCCGCATTGATGTCGGGAGGCGGAGGCGGGGGCGGTGTCGTCCGAGCACGCTCAACGGCCTGAGCGAGCCACTCAGGGGTGTGCTCAGCCTCACGCGGATAACGCTCAAGCTCGTCAAGACACGTGTAATCAGTCGGAGAACCAGCAGTCGAAAACTCCGGCCGGCGATCCCAATCGAACTCGGTGCGCAGAACGAGCTCATCAACCTCCATCCACAAATGAGCCCACGTCCACGCACCCCGACCCGGCTCAACCATCGCCCGACGCAAATCATCCACACCGAACCGAGAACTCCTGGGCGGACGGATCCGCTTCACAACCCCATCCAGCATGGTAAGAGTCGTATCCCTCTCCCCATAAAGCCCCATTCCAACGGCCGTCATATCCACACGCACACCATCGGATTCAGGAAGCCACTCAACCAACGCCGCCTGCACCCCATCAAGAATCTCCTCAGCAGACATCCTCGACGTATTCACATCAACTCATCTCCCATCTGTTCACACATACGCGTCCTACGACAGGGACTCAGTGCCGGTCTAAGTCAAGCGGCGACCCTAGTCCCGCTTGCGGTTGCGGGCGTCGCGCTCCTGCTCGGTGATGGCATCCCGCGCACCCGCATTGATGTCGGGCGGCGGAGGAGGCGGAGGCGGAGTCGTCCGAGCCCGCTCAACAGCCTGAGCGAACCACTCAGGGATATGCTCAGCCTCACGCGGATAACGCTCAATCTCGTCAAGACACGTGTAATCAGTCGGAGAACCAGCAGTCGAAAACTCCGGCCGGCGATCCCAATCGAACTCGGTGCGCAGAACGAGCTCATCAACCTCCATCCACAAATGAGCCCACGTCCACGCACCCCGACCCGGCTCAACCATCGCCCGACGCAAATCATCCACACCGAACCGAGAACTCCTGGGCGGACGGATCCGCTTCACAACCCCATCCAGCATGGTAAGAGTCGTATCCCTCTCCCCATAAAGCCCCATTCCAACGGCCGTCATATCCACACGCACACCATCGGATTCAGGAAGCCACTCAACCAACGCCGCCTGCACCCCATCAAGAATCTCCTCAGCAGACATCCTCGACGTATTCACATCAACTCACCCCTCTACCTGTTCGGAAAGTGTCGTGGATTCATCGAGCCGGTCGGCTCGTCCGTATCAACAGTCGACCCCATTAAGGCCGCCGATGGTCAGGCCAGTGGGACTGTGAAGCGCTGGCAATAGTCGGGGTCGATCGGGCAGGGGCGCCCTTGGGCATTGATGACGGCTTTGGCGACGGCGTCAGTGAGTTGGGCGATTGCCTGTGCGGTGAGGTGGCTGGCCCACTGGTCCTGGCCGCCATCGTCAGGGGTGAGTTGCTCGATAAGCTCGACGTCACGTCCGGCGGCGTGGATGAAGCGTCCCGTGTACAGCACGGTGCCCGGCAGCAGAGCGATTTCCTGGGCCTCAGGGACGGCGGAGATAGGCGCGAGGTCACGGCCGGTGTGAGCGACGACGACGGCGATGCCCGGGCTGGTCAACCCGACGGAGGCGACGGACAGGTCGCGACTGGTCGCCGTGATGTTCTGAGTGACGATAACTCCGGGCTTCTGGTTGCCTGAGCTGGTGACTCCGCGGAAGGTGACGGCACCGGTGGCGGGCAGACGGCGCAAGCCTTCGACGGCATTGTTGAAACGTTCCTGAGGGCTTGGTGTGTGGTTGTCGCTCATGTGTAGGCCTCCGGCGGATGGGGACTGTAGGGGGCGAGTTTTCCGCCCTCTCGGATAATGTTCTCACTCGCGATCTGCGCCGGGAAGGGGGCGGCGGTCGGCGGCTCGAGAGGCCGAGCCGGATCGGTCGGCACGGCTTCCAGAGATTGGGCACGGACCGGCAGCCAGGGAGTGGGCGAACTGTCGAACAAGGTGTTCAGTTTGGTGGGCCAGGGACGCTCATCAGCACGGGCGGTGGCCCAGGCACGACCGGCGTACTCGACGACGAAGGTGGTGGGCCCATCAGGGTGCGTGAGGTGGAACAGGCCGACAATCCACGCCTCTTCCCGTTCTTGCCGCCCGCTCCCGCGAATCACGAACGTCCGGAAACCGCGCCGCAACCGGAAACTGTAACTTGTTGGCGTAACAGGTCTGAGAGAAACCGGGTCATCGGCCCAACGGGGCACGATCGCCGGCCCGTGACGAGGACGCGTCGACCCTTCAGGCACACTGTAACGCATATGCTCCCAGCGTAACCGGCTGCGCCGCTTCTCCTCCTGCCATCGCTCTTCTCTCTCCTCACTGGTGAGAATCTCGCTGTCAAGGCCGCCGTCCTCAGAACGGACGGGATACCGGTGACGCCACCAGCGCCGATCCTCCAAATCCTCGGGAATCTCCCCCAGACCCAGGCGAGTGGCCTCAGCCTGGTTAATGCGCAGACGACCATGGGTGGGCCGATCCAGATCCCTAATATCACCAGTAAATGGCCGACGCACACCATCAGCACCCACAATATCAAACACACTCACTTCTCCACCAGCTTCACTCGCAAAATACCATCACTACCCGAAAAAACATTTTCGATATTGAACTCAGTGCCGGGCTTGAATAGAATCTCTGCCTCACCACCATAGGCCGACAGCTTGGATATGTCGACTCCACTGCGCCCTTCAATCTCAAATACCACCGCATTATGCGAACTGCCCTTGAAACTATCGGCAACAGTTGGTTCCAACGAAGAACTCATGAAGGCTTTGTCCACATAGTCGTTACCCTTCACGAGTTGAGCGTAGACATCGTCTGGAACATTTGTTCCTCGGTAAGTCGTAGCGGATACATCGGGCAGCTGATCCATTCCTGACAATGTATTGTCGATCCGAGCCTGCACGTCATCAGGAATCGGCGTGCCGGGTGCATCGCGCAACGCTGGGTTCATGGTGGTGTAACCGTCGTTTGTGGTGTAGTCGTAAACACCAATGGCGCCCTCGGGCGTCATTCCTGTGGCGCTCGCGGTATCCTGCGCCCATGCTTGTACTGCTGGATCACTGTAGGCGGAGTGCCCAGAATCCGGCGGCGGCTTCGGAATCTTGTCAGGATCAATGGGAGTATCAGGTGGTGTATGCCCGGAGTCCCCGCCACCACCGTGACCTGTCCCGTCACCGGAGTGCGTCCCGTCGCTATGCCCCGTCCCATCACCAGAGTGCGAGTCATGATCGGAGCTGCCGGAGTGGTCACCGCCGTCACCGCCGTGACCGTCACCGCCACCACCGTGACCGTCACCGCCGTCGTGACCCGACCCGTCACCGGAGTGCGAGCCGTTGCCATCGGCCGGCTTATCCGGCACATGAGTGTCCGGCTCCGTCCTGCCTCCGGCTGAATCGGCACCCTCATGCGGCTTTGAAGCAGATGCGTCGCCGCCCTGCCCGTGGTGTGAGGTGGCGTCCGGGGCGTCGGCATGGTGCCCACCGCTGCTAGTGGGAGTGTTGCCTCCGGCAGCGTGGGCTCCGCCTCCGGCGGGCGTAGCACTGCTGGCGCCGGCGTGCCCGTGCGCACCGGTGGTGGGGGTGTCGCTCGCCGCCCCCGTGTGGTGACTACCCGTCGACGGCGCACCAGCACCGTCCGCATGAGTGCCACCAGGCGCAGCATCCCCAGCAGCATGGGCCCCACCACTGGCCGGCGCATCAGCATGATGGCCACTAGCCGAAGATGGCGACGCACCAGCACCATCGGCATGAGACGTGCCGGAACCGGAGGCGTCCGCACCCCGGCTGTGAGACGTAGTGCCCCCAACGCCATCGGCATGAGACGCACCAGCATCGTTCGCATGAGTGCCACCAGGCGCAGCATCCCCAGCAGCATGAGCCCCACCACCAGCCGGCGTAGCGCCTGCGGCTTCGCCGTGACCGTGCGTACCGCCAGCGGAGACATCGCCTCCAGCAGCATGAGCCTCACCGCCGGCGGGCGTGGTGCTGGCATGGCCGCCAGTCGACGGTGTGCCGGCATCGCCTGCAGCATGCGTCCCAGCGCCGTCGGCGTGAGACCCACTGCTCATAGACGTCGCGTCGACACCGTGACCGCCACCAGTCGACGTGACGCTGGTGTGCGCATCAGCGGCGTGAGCGCCGTCGGTAGCCGCCATGGCATGAGCAGGCTGCGGGGCCTCCGCCACCGCCGCACCAGCATGAGCAGGCTGCGGGGCCTCCGCCACCGCCGCACCAGCATGAACCGGCTGGTGGGTCTCGCCGGTGACGGGATCCAGGCCGTGGTAGGTGTTGAAGTCTCTGGCCCCGCCCGTTCCAGTGGCGGAGTGCCCTGAAGGAGCAGACGAGGAGGGAACGTCGTCAACAGGACCCTTGGTGGGGTCCAAACCGCGGTAGGTACCCGCGGAACCGGAGGAGCCCGTACCGGCGCCACTCTCGGAGGAGCCCGTACCGGCGCCACGCTCACCAGACCCCGCATCACCGGCCTCACTACCGGTGCGGTGCCCGCCACCGCCGCCGGCGGACCCCTCGGAACCCGCACCGCTCGTATCGGCCCTGGTGTGAGAACCGGCGGACCCCGTACGACCGGCCCCATCGCCGGCACTGCCGGTCGTGGCGCCGGCCGACTCGCCACCGGCATGGCCGGCCGATCCGCCACCCTCAGCGGCGCCGTGCCCACCACTGCCGCCACTGCCGTGGCTCGACGCGCCACTGGCGCCATGTCCGCCGCTACCACTACCAGCGGATCCCCCGGAGCTCGTACCGGCACTATGCCCGCCAGACCCCGCACCGCCGGCGGCGCCGCCGGCCCCATGCCCGGTGGAGCCAGCACCGCTGGCGGCACTGCCGGCGGCGCGGCCACCCGGCACGTGAGCCGCGGTCGTGGTGGTCCGCGACGCCCGCCCGGTGTGCTCATTGATCCACCGGCCGACGCGATGACCGGCGTCGGCGGGGATCTCATCAAGCTTGTTAAGTGCGGACTTGATCCTACTCGCCAATGGAGCGATCTTATTCAGAAGCCTGGACAGGCGCTCGAAAGAGGAAATGAGGTCCTTCACGCGATGAGTAATCTTCGTCACCTTGCTGGCGGCCCAGGTGCTGATCTGGGTAGCAACCACAGGAGTCGCCAGCCCCAGTGTGAAGACCTCCTCCAGCACCGACTGGGCGAATATGCCGATGGCTTCGGCAATGGCGTCGCGCACCATATCGTGAACGAACTGGACTATGAAACCAGCCACGCCCAGACCGTTGGAAATGCCCTTCGCCAGACCGCCCATGGAATCCAGGGCACAAGCAAGATCCTCCCCATGGGAGCGCCACGCATCGGCGGCCTCACCAACCTGGTCGGCCATATCGCGATTGATCGTGGTGCGCAGACCGGTGGACTGCTCCGTGAGATGGGTGGAAATATTGCCCCAGGTCTGAGAGCCGGCACGCACGGCATCGGCGTCCCCGGTCAACTTCTCGAGCATCTCGCGCAGAACCGGAAGATGGTCAATAATCCAGCCGGCCACCCAACCGACAGCACTGGCCACCGGATTGAAAACCAAAGAGACGGCATCGGAAACCATCCCGACACCGGCCAGCGTGCCCTGAACCCAGGAGCCCTGACCAATGGACTCCGAGAGATCGGAAATATCCTCGCCCAGACCGGTACCCGCCCAGAATGACGTCGAGTCCTTCCGCTGAGCCACCAACGAGTTCTCACTCATAGCCCAACACCCCCGGACCGCCGCTACGGGCGAGACGGCCGGCGCGATTGACACGCGGTGGACGCCCACCAGGGGTTACAGAACGATCACAGGATGCCGGGAACACGTTGCGGACTCTACACAAACCCCTCCCCCGCACAACACCCGCCGCGGAGGCATGAATCGCTCCCGCTCTTATACCCAGATCTTATAGGAGACGTGTCGTACCGCGGCATTGCAGTAAAAAGCGCCCCTCGCGAAGGCGCCGGCCGGCCTGCGGACCGGCCGACGTGGGCGACGGATGGGGAGGACAACCCATGCGGAGGGCGAGGCCGCCGCACGAGCCACTGCACGAGCGGCATGGACCAGCACAGCACGGAGCGTGGGAACTGCACCGAGCAGCCACGGAGCCATGCACTGGGCACGCGCTGAGCAGCACGGCACAGCCCGTTACGGCCCTCACAACTCGATGAGCATGCGCGTATTCCCCAGAGTGTTGGGCTTGACCCTCGCCAGGTCGAGGAACTCGGCAACGCCGTCGTCGTGGCTGCGCACCATTTCGGCGAAGGTGTCCATGCCCACCGGAGTGCCCCAGATCGGGTGGAAGCCGTGCGCGGCGAAGAAGTCGACCTCGAAGGTCAGGCAGAAGACGCGCCGCAGGCCCAGCGTGCGAGCGCGCTCGAGCAACTCGGTCAGAATCGCGCTGCCCACACCCCGATGCAGGTAGTCCTTGCGAACCGCCAGCGTGCGCACCTCGGCGATGTCGTCCCACATGACATGCAGGGCGCCGCAGCCGATGAGGGTGCCGACGTCCTCGCTTCCCGGCCCCTCCGGAGCGCCCGCGCTCTCGGCGACGGTGAACTCCTGGATGTCCTCGAAGTAGGCGATGAGATCCTTGGCGATGAGGATGCGGCGCTCGGAGTAAGGGCGAACCAGCTCGGCGACGGCCCGGGCGTCGGCCGGTCGTGCGGGACGCAGGACGGTGCGCCATCCGGAAGCGCCCGCACTGGTGGGGCGCTCGTCGCGGGCATGGGTCGTCGCACTCATAGAACTCATAGATTCTCCTTCCGCTGCGACAGGGCCAGTACCGCACGAGCGGTGGCGTCGTCGACGACGAGGTCCGTGGCCGCCCGTGCGCGCAGGGCCGCAAGACAGGCGCGGGCCTTGCCCGTCCCGGCCACGACGCACAGTCTGCGCGGGATGCGCGCCAGACGGCCGGGGGTCGGACCAGTGGCACGGGCATTGAGGTCGATGTCACTCCAGGTGCCGTCGTCGCGCAGCAGGACGGTGCACACATCCCCGACGACGCCCTCGCGCCGGGCGACGGCGAGGTCGGCCCGACTCAGGTGCCCGCCCGCGTAGACCTGACTGGGCAGGGCACCCGAGCCGGTCTCCAGGGTCCCCACGCCGAAAACCGCCAGGCGCGCCGTCCCCGCTACCGACAGGACGCGCTTGACCGAGTGCTCCAACCACATCGCCCGTCGGGTGTCGGCCCGGTCGAAGAAGGCCGGTACGGGGAATCCGATCGTGCGCGCCCCCAGGGCGGCGCCCATCCGGGAGAGCATCCGCCCGGCCGACGGCCCTTCGTGCACGGGGTCGGATGCGCCGTTGAGCTGAACGATCGTCAGTCCCGGGATCCGACGGTTCGGCAGCGCCGCCGCCACCTCGCTCATCGTCGTACCCCAGGCCACGCCGATGACGGGCCCGCCGGCCCCGGATGCGCCGGCCCGCGCCAGGTCGGCCGCCGACTCCACGACACGCGCGGCGGCCACCGCCGCCACCTGCTGAAGACGGTGGATCTCGGTCGTGCCCTCGCGCACGGGCACGACGTGCACTCGCACGCCGAGCTCGGTCTCGAAGCGCGTTTCGAGACCGCCCGCCCCACCGGGTTCGGCCAGTTCGATGCGCACGACGCCCTCGGAACGGGCGCGGGCGAGCAGGCGGGAGACCGTCGAACGCGAGCAGCGCAGGTGGCGGGCGATGACGTCCATCGTCTCGCCCTGGACGTAGTACATGGAGGCGGCCTCGTAGACGCGCCGCCCCTCCCGCGCCTCCTGGTCCCGCCGAGCCCCCGCGGACCATGTGAGCATCATCTCCCGACCTCTCTGCCATGTGTGCACTTTCGTGCATCTGCTTTGCCCATCGTCTCATGAGCCCGCGATCCTGGGGACACGAATTCATTCGGCCGGGGCCGCCGCATCCGCCGTGCGACGGCCGCGCAGCCGGACCGGTCCCGCTCGAACGGAGAGCCGGTCCACACGCAGACCAGCGAAGGAGCTCTTATGCGCAGGCAGACCACCCCGGAGAACACCGCCCTCACCCGCGAGCAGCGCACCGCCGCCCTGGAGGCGATGAGCGGCGGGGAGGGACTCGACGTTCTCGTCGTCGGCGGTGGCATCACCGGGGCGGGCATCGCCCTGGACGCCGCCGCCCGCGGCCTGCGCACCGGTCTGGTCGAGATGGGCGACTGGGCCTCGGGCACATCCTCATGGTCCTCCAAGCTCGTTCACGGCGGCCTGCGCTACCTCTACCAGCTCGACTTCGCCCTGGTCCACGAGGCCCTCGCCGAGCGCGGGCGCCTACTGACGACGACGGCCCCGCACCTGGTCAAGGCTCAGCCCTTCCTATGGCCGCTCAAACACGCCTACGAGCGCTCCTACTCGGCCATCGGGGTGGGCATGTACGACGCTCTCGCCCTGGCCAGCTCCCGCGGACACCGCACCGTCCCGATTCAGAAGCACCTGGGGCGCAAGGGCACGCGCGCGCTCGCCCCGGCTCTTCAGACGACCGGGCTCGCCGGATCCATCCGCTTCTACGACGCCCGCGTCGACGACGCCCGCCTCGTCATCGACCTCGTGCGCACTGCCGTCGGCCTGGGCGCCCTGGCTGCCAACCGCACGCGGGTCACCGGCTTCCTCACCGACGCCCGCGGCCACGTGGGCGGCGCCGCCATCACCGATCTCGAGACCGGCGCCGTCCACGAGGTCCGTGCCGAGCGCACCATCAACGCCACCGGTGTGTGGACGGAGGCCACCCAGGACCTGGCCACCGACGCCGGAGGTCTGAAGGTGCTGGCCTCCAAGGGCATCCACATCGTCGTCCCCAAGGAGACGATCGACGCCGAGACGGGAATCTTCCTGCGCACCGAGAAGTCGGTCCTGTTCATCATCCCCTGGCCCCGCTACTGGGTCATCGGAACCACTGACACCCCCTGGTCCGAGGACGTCGACAAGCCGGTGGCCACCGCCGCCGACATCGACTACGTCCTCAACCACGCCAATGAGGTGCTCTCCCGCCCCATCACGCGCGATGACATCATCGGAGTCTACGCGGGCCTGCGGCCCCTGCTCCAGCCTCGGCTCAAGCCCGGCCGCAGCCCGGAGCAGGCCTCCAGCACGAGGGTCTCCCGCGAGCACACGGTCACTCGCGTCGCCCCGGGACTGACCGCCATCGCCGGAGGGAAACTGACCACCTACCGGGTCATGGCCCGAGACGCCGTCGACCACGCCCTGGGCGAGGGCCTCGCCCACGCTCACCCGTGCACGACGGCCGATCTCCCCCTCGTGGGCGCGGCCCGGTACCGCGCCCTGGCCGCGCACGCCGGCGACATCGCCCGCGAGCGCGGCTGGACCCTGGCCCGGGTCACCCACCTGCTCGACCGGTACGGGGACGAGGTCCCGGCGCTGCTGGCGACCATCGACGACGACCCCGACCTGGCCCGCCCCCTGGCGGCCGCCCCCGCCTTCCTGCGCGCCGAAGTCGCCTGGGCCGTCACTCACGAGGGCGCCGCCCACATCGACGACGTCCTGCTGCGCCGTGTGCGCCTCGACATCGAGCGCCGAGACCGGGGTCTGGCCGCCACCGGCGAGATCGCCGAGGTGATGGCCCCCCTGCTGGGCTGGTCCCGGGCCGACGTCGAGGCCGAGCGGGCGGCCTACGCCCGGCGGGTCGCCGAGATCGGGGCGGCTGAGGCCGAGACCACGGACGCCGACGCCGTCGCCCGCCTCAGCCGCCGCGTGTGAGGCGACCGCGGCCGTCCGACCCGCCCCGTCCCCGAAGCGCGAGGACGCGGGCCGCCGCGCCCTCATCCCCCCGTCCGCCGCACGGCTCTGCGTGGATGGCCGAGCCGCCGACCGCGCGGACAGCCGCGCCGAGAACCTGTGCAGACCTGTAGAGAAAGAGATCCACGATGCCCCTCACCACAGGACAGATCTTCCTGTCCGAATTCTTCGGAACCGCCATTCTCATCCTCTTCGGCGCCGGCGTGTGCGCCGCCGTGACCCTGCCGCGGTCCAAGGCGAAGGCCTCGGGCTGGATCGTCATCGCCTTCGGATGGGGCCTGGCGGTGTTCATGGGCGTGTACGCCGCCTACGCCACCGGCGGGCACCTCAATCCGGCGGTGACGGTCGGCCTGGCCGTGGCCGGCAAGGACCTCGCGCCCGGTGTGAGCGCAACAGCGGTCAACGTCGTCGTCTACATCGTGGCGCAGATGCTCGGTGGGATCGTCGGGGCCGTCGGCGCATGGCTGGCGTACAAGCGGCACTTCGACGCCGAGGCCCCCGCCGCGGACAAGCTCGGCTGCTTCTCCACCACCCCGGGGATCCGCTCCTACGGCTGGAACGTCGTCACCGAGGCGATCGGCACGTTCGCCCTCATCACCTGGGTGCTCATCAATGGCAAGTCCCCCTCTCAGCTCGGCCCGCTCGCCGTCGCCCTCGTCATCGTCGCCATCGGCCTGAGCCTGGGCGGGCCCACCGGCTACGCCATCAACCCCGCCCGCGACCTGGGGCCCCGCATCGCCCACGCCCTCCTGCCGATCAAGGGCAAGGGCTCCTCCGACTGGACCTACGCCTGGGTCCCCGTCGTCGGGCCCCTGCTCGGCGCGGTCGCGGCGGGCCTGCTCGTCCCCCGCATGGCCGGGCTCTACTGAGCGGACGGGCCGGCACGGCCGAATCGACCGATACGGTCGGCATGACCGGCCCGTCATCAACCGCTCATCCGCATTCACCCGCGCCGTCCCCCGGCGGCGCACCGCAATCCGCAACGACGCGAAAGGACTCCTCGTGACCGAGAAGAACACCAGCAAGAGCAAGAAGGACGCCGAGCACGACGACCAGAGGTACGTCCTGGCCATCGACCAGGGCACGACCTCCTCCCGCGCCATCCTGTTCAATCACGACGGCGAGATCGTCGCGGTCGAGCAGAAGGAGCACGAGCAGATCTTCCCGCGCGCCGGGTGGGTCGAGCACGACGCCGTGGAGATCTGGCGCAACGTGCGCGACGTCGTCGCCGGCGTTCTGGCCTCCGCCGAGGTCAACCGCCACGAGATCGCCTCGGTGGGCATCACCAACCAGCGCGAGAGCGCCGTCGTATGGGACCGCACCACCGGCGAGCCCGTCCACAACGTCATCGTCTGGCAGGACACCCGCACCCAGAGGATCTGCGACCGCCTGGCGGCCGCCGCCACGGACACTACGGGCGACGCCGACTACGACCGCTACAAGGACCGGGTGGGTCTGGGCCTGGCCACCTACTTCGCCGGCCCCAAGATCGCCTGGGTGCTGGAGAACGTCGAGGGCGCCCGCGAGCGGGCCGAGGCCGGCGACCTGCTGGCGGGCACGATGGACACCTGGGTCCTGTGGAACCTCACCGGCGGGGTCGACGGCGGCGTCCACGCCACCGATGTCACCAATGCCAGTCGCACGATGCTGATGAACATCGACACCCTGGACTGGAACGAGGAGATCTGCGCCGACATGGGGATCCCCGTCTCCATGCTGCCCCGGATCAGGCCGAGCGTGGGCGTCTTCGGGTACGGGCGGAAGAACGGCCTGCTCATCGACACCCCCATCGCCGGCATTCTGGGCGACCAGCAGGCGGCGACCTTCGGCCAGGCCTGCTTCGAGGTGGGCCAGACGAAGAACACCTACGGCACCGGCTGCTTCATGCTCATGAATACCGGCACGACGCCGGTGCGCAGCACCAACGGTCTGCTGACGACCGTGTGCTACCAGATCGAGGGCGAGGATCCGGTCTACGCCCTGGAGGGCTCGATCGCCGTGGCCGGCTCGCTCGTGCAGTGGTTGCGGGACAACCTGGGCATCATCGCCGAGTCCCGGGACGTCCAGGCGCTGGCGCGCACGGTGGACGACAACGGCGGAGCCTACTTCGTGCCCGCCTTCTCCGGGCTCTTCGCCCCGTACTGGCGCCCCGACGCGCGCGGTGCCCTGGTGGGACTGACGCGCTATGTCAACAAGGGGCACATCGCCCGCGCCGTGGAGGAGTCCACCGCCTTCCAGACCCGCGAGGTGCTTCAGGCCATGAACCTGGACGCGGCGGCCTCGGGCACCGTCCTGCGGGAGCTTAAGGTGGACGGCGGCATGACCCGTGACGAGCTGCTCATGCAGTTCCAGGCCGATCAGATCGGCGTGCCGGTGGTGCGTCCGCACGTGAGCGAGACGACGGCGCTGGGCGCCGCCTATGCCGCGGGCATTGCGGTGGGCTTCTGGTCGGGCACGCGCGACGTCGTCGACAACTGGGCCGAGGGCCGCCGCTGGGAGCCCGCCATGGCCGATGACGAGCGCGAGCGCCTCTTCCGCAACTGGCGGAAGGCTGTGACACGCACCCTGGAGTGGGTGGACGAGGACGTCGTCGAGTAGCCTCTCATTCGTCCCGGGTATTCGTCCCGGGCGACTGATCACCATCGAGACGATGCGGCAGGCGCTCACGCGAGACCGGGACGGGCCAGCTGCCGAGGGCGAGGAGACACAGCATGGAGCCGGACCAGATTGTGGGAGCCCTGCGTCGGCACGCGCTGCTCGCACTGGCGCACATCGTCGTGGGCGCCATCATCGGGTTCGTCGTCGCACTGGTGAGCACGCCGGTCTACACCTCCCACACGAGCGCCCTGGTGGCGGCCGACGGCGGGGGCGGAACGCGCTCGATCTCCTCCTCTTCGACGACCATCATGCCCACAGTGGTGGAGATCGGCACATCCCGGTCGGTCGTGGATCAGGTCGCCGCGTCCACGGGGATCGACCGGGACAAGATCACCGGCGCCGTGGAGCTGTCGAACAAGACGAACAGCCTCATCGTCGAGGTGACGGCGCGAGGATCGTCCCCGCAGGAGGCGCAGGCCATTGCGCAGGCCGAGGTCTCCGCCCTGCGCAATGTCGTCGGTGACATGTCGGTCCAGCAGCAGGAGGACGTCACTCTGACGCTGACCGACGTCGACGCCGCCTCGTTGCCGACCTCGCCCTCGGGGCCGTCCCACACCCGCTACGCCCTCATCGGGGCGATCGTCGGCGCGGTCCTGGGCGTCGTGACCGCCCTGCTCATCGGCCGCGGGGGCTCCGCACCGGACGGCGTCGGAGAGGACGCCGAGGTCCCGGAGCCGGCCCGGGCCGGGGGAACCGCCACCTACGCGGGGGTCGGGAACAAGGAGGTCGGGCGCGCGCCGAGCTACGCGAGCACCGGGGACCCCCGCCGATCCTCCAGATCCGTCATGGGCCCGCCGCCGTCCTACAGGCCATCCGCCCCGCGCGGCGAGACCCGGGCCACGCCGCTGGACTTCAACCCGACCGGTTCGGGGGATTCGCCGACCGCGTCACGACGGACGTGACCGGCCGCCCCCACTCCCCCGCCGGAGCCATCACCGCCATCACCACGGCCGTCACCGTCCGGGCCTCGGCGCCGGCTTCGGCGTCCAGCGGCCCGGGCGATCCGGAGCTGGTGGAGGCCGAGGAAGTCGCAGCGGAGAGCGCCGACCCGCGCTGGGCGTGGGAGCCGCCCCTGGCCGCGGCCCTGCTCGTGCTCGTGGGCTGGCGCACCGAGCTCGCCGGGGGGATCGTCCTGGGCGACTGCATGGCGCTCGTGGCCCTGCCGATGACCTGGACAGCCGTGCGCAGGTCACGTCGCTTCTCGCTCCTCCTCGTCCTGAGCGGCCTGGCCGTCGCGACCGGTCTGGCGCTCTCCCTCGGGGTGGGCGACTACTTCAAGGTGACCCCGTCCGCCCAGCGCACCCAGCTGCTCATGGCCGCGGGCATGCCGGCCGCCGTCGCCGCCATCGTCTGGAGTCGCGAGCGCCTCGGACTGGAGCGGGCCGCCGCCGCCCTGGGCGCGGGCATGATTCTGAGCAACCTCCACCTCCTGCGCTCCTCGGACAACCCGTGGAAATTCGGCCTGGGCGCCGCCGTGTGCATCGTGGTGCTGGCGGGGGTGCAGCGCTACGGGCGCGGCACCCAGCTGGTCGCGGCGACGGTGCTGGGCGTCCTGTACCTAATCCACGACTCCCGCGCCACCACCGGCATGCTCATGCTCATCGTGGCGCTCCTGATCTGGCAGATCGTCTCCGCCGGGCTCACCGTCGTCGAGCCGTCGCCGGGGCGTCTGCGCACTCACCAGATTCTGCTGCTGGCGGGGCTGGCGAGCGCGGCGGTGGTCGTGATCGTGGCCGCGTCCCTGGCCGGCTACCTGGGGCAGGACGCCCAGCAGCGCACAAGCGCCCAGGCGCACGGCACCACCAACCTGGTCCTGGCGGCGCGCCCCGAACTGGGCGCCTCCTGGGCCCTGATAACCCACCGGCCGTGGGGCTACGGCGCCGGGGTGCAGCCCCGCTACGAGGACGTGAGCACCGCCATGCAGGGGATGGCCTCGCTGAACTACAACCCGGACAACGGCTACGTCCGCAACTACATGTTCGGACACGGTTTCGAATTGCACTCCGGGCTCGTGGACGCCTGGATCGCCCTGTCGCTGCCCGGCGCCGCCCTGGTGGCCTACATGATCTGGCTGGCGCTGCGCGCCCTATGGGAGAACCTGGGCACACCGCGCCTGCGCTCATGGCTGCTGTTCACGGTGCTGTTCGTGCTCATGAACGCGGCAGTGGGCCCGCTGTCCGTACTGCCGTCCTACCTGGTGCTCGTCGCGGCCGCGGGGCTACCCTCCGCCGCGACCGGTCGGGCCGTACCCGGCCGGTCGCGTTGAGACCGGGCACGATCCGGCGGCGCTCACTGCGACCTGCCGTACTCCGAGTGCACCCCGCGCCCGACAGAGGCCGCCGCCATCCCCCGCCCTCGGGCCACCAGCCGCGCCCCCCGCGCCCGGTGCACCGGCGACCCGCCGAGCGCGCCGACGCCGATGCGCACCGAACCCACCAGCACGCGAGCGAGACCGCCGCTCAGCGCTCTGACGCGCTTGACGGCGTGGGCCCCCGGGCCCGCCAGGGCCAGCCCGACGCGCACAGCGGTCGCCGCGTGCGAGCGCTGACGCTGCAGGATCCAGGACCGGTGCAGGCGGTCGACGGGCACGTGGTCGCGCACCCGCGCGCCGTCGCACCACCGGATGACGCCCCCCGCCGCCACGATCCGCCGGGTGAACAGCGTGTCCTCCCCGCCCGTGGCGCCGAAAGCCTCGTCGAAGCGCAGACCGTGGGCCCGCACGAAGTCGAGATCGAGCAGAAGGTTGTTGGTGGCCGCCACGGGCCGCGCCGTTCCAGTGGGCCACGTGCGCCGCTCGAAGAAGGCTCCCGCACGCACCCAGGCGTCGGGCTCGACCTCGTAGACCGGGACGACGGGCCCCGCGACGGCGGCGGGAGTCGTCGCGGCGAAGGTCTCCAGCAGCGCCGCGAGCCATCCGGGAGCGGGATCCTCGTCGTCGTCGATGAAGACCAGCAGAGCGCGTCCGGCGGCCTCGTCCAGAGCCCGGTTGCGCACCGCCGCCACACCGGGGCGCTCCTCGACGACGTAGCGCAGCCCCACCCCGTCGGGCGTCTGGGTGCGCAGCGCGCGCACGGCCGGAGCGGCGCAGGCCGCCGGGTCGTTGTCGATGACGAGCACGTCGATGTCACTGCGGTCGTCGTGGCCGGCACGGCCGGCCGCGGGGTGGGTCCGACCGCCGCCATCGCCGTCCGGGCCCGGCGCACCGGCCCGCCG
>ERZ772940.191-NODE-191-length-33268-cov-25.0513_pt1 | contig 33268 bp, 24 predicted proteins | sample MGYA00511682_ERZ772940 | MGnify/ENA primary metagenome ERZ772940 (study PRJEB29015, sample SAMEA2737922) | human oral metagenome | biome: human oral; feature: human-associated habitat; material: dental | place: China | collected 2031 ... | reverse complement strand
ACCAGCCACCACCACAACCAGATAAACCAGCCTCCACAAAACCCGGGGCTTGACACATCGCCCTTGTTCACAGCGATCGATTGAGTCACCTCCGGGCGATGACGCTCATTAAACGAGGGCCCGTCCGCAGAGCCGTCAGCACCCCTGGCCCCATCAGCCGCGTCACCAGCAGCATCGGCTCCCTTGGCCCCATCAGCGGCGGCGTCGGCTGCGTCGTCGGCGCTCTTAGCGTCATCAGCGGGATTCTCAGTAGCCTTTTTCTTAGCAGCCTTCTTCTCAGCGCGGGACGCCTTGAGCGACTCCCACTTCTTGCCAACGCGCCTGAAGAGCGTCTCAGCCTTATCCAGCAGCTTCTTGAGGTTCCTGGACGACAGGACCGTGTCGGCTACCTCCTTGGACAGGCGGGTCACCCAGGAGGAGACTTCAGTGACGGCTGAGGTCACCGCCCAGGGGGCAGCCAGGCCCGCGGTGAGAGCGCCGATGGCGACCTTGGAGGCGAGCTTGCCGATGACGTCTGAGATGGCGTCGCGGACCATGTCGTGCACCATGCGCACGATCATTGAGGCCACCGTCAGCCCACCCGAGATCGCGCCGGCCAGCTGGCCGGTCATGCGCAGGTGCCGGGTGTGGCCTTCCTGGTGAGGCGGTTGCTTGACCGACGGCGTTGCTTCGTCATCTGGTGTGGTGGTAGGTGGATTGTCTCGGCGGGTGGTGGGTGTGCTTCGGTCCTTGTTGAGGTGAACGAGCAGTAGTTGTGATCTTGTTTAAGGCGTTCACTAAACAGGTTGGTTTTTGGGCTGAGTGTAAGCAGTTGATCCGCTGGCTTGGGGTAGGAGCGGAAAGGCCTTGTGGTGCTGGGGTCAAGTCGGTTGTCTCGACTTGGCCCCAGCACCACAAGGCTGACGGGGGCTACTCCCCGGCTTCAGCGGCTATCCGTGCCCCTGCGGGGGTGGTGTGCGGCCGGGCAGGAGAAGGCGGTACTTCAAGGCTGAATCCGAGTGGAGAGAGCTGCCTATGGTCGGTTCTAGAGGTCGTCGCGGCGGGCCTCTTCGAGGACGGGTGGGCTGCCGGGACGGCCGATGACAGCGTGAGGCACACCGTCGGGCTTGGGACCATAGTCTTTTCGGAGGCGGGTAATCTCGATCTTGTTGAGCTCCATCATGGACAGGTAGTAGTCCAGGAAGTCGTCATAGCGCTCAATCACTTCGCCGCGCACCCAGGAGACGGTCCCCTCCGCCGGGGTGCCGGGCTTTCCCATGAGAGCGACGTCAGTCTGGGTCAAAGAGGCGGCCACGGGGAAGTGGTCAGCGGCGATGACACCGTCAGCGGCCATGGCCTCGACACACTCCTCCAGCTCCAGCGGGATCTGGCCGGCCTCGTGCAGCTCGCCGCCCAGTAGGTCGGAGGTGGAGAAGGCCGTCATGTCCTGGTAGAAGCAGGGCCAGCCGTTGGAGGCCAGGAGGAATCCGCGGTAGGACTCCGGCAGGCGGAAGCCCAGCTGGGCCTCGGTGTTGGCTACGGTCTCCTCTGTGGCGTGCAGGTGCGGTATGGCGTAGTCCCACAAGCCCTTCCAGTCGGCCTCCATCCGCGCCTGGTTAATCATCGCGCCCCAGCCGATGTAGTCCGGCCACGTAAACTCCCGGACCCCCTGACTAGCCTCACCGGCAGCGCCAGTAGTCTCACCAGTCATGTCTCATTCCCTTTCCCCGAGAAGGAACTCCGTCGGTTTGTACCCTACAGGATAGCGCTTATTCTGTCCTCCCAGGCTAGAGTTCACCTTGGGTGACATTGGCTGCCACTCGTAGGGCTCCGCCTTGCCCATCCAAGTGCTGTCCGGAACGTGACCGGCAACTTTGCCACCCGAATACAATTCGGGGTGTGCCGTCCTCTCTTGCCGAGCGGCTCGAGCAGCCTCGTCGGCAAGAGCAGTGCCTGTCGTGGGGACTCTCCCGGTTTTTGACAGTGCGCCGGCTTCAAGTGCTCGGTTACAGCCCGCGACGTACTCTTGGTACTCCTTCATTTCGGCTTCTGTTGCGTTTTTGCGAGGATAGAAGACGACTGGGCCGCTCATTGGGTCGCTTCCGCCGCCGCCCTTTCCGTCGCCTCCGCCCTTGGGTGGGGTGCCTTCGCCGCCGCCGGTGGTTGGTTTGGGGTCGGACTTGGCTGGGGCTTCGTCGAGTTTTACTCCCCAGCGGCCTTCGTTGGGGTTGGGGCGTGGGGTCTTGGGGGGTGTGGGAGCTTTGCTGGGTCTGTATACGGTGGGTTTGGCTTTCCCCATGTCGCCGGCCCGGCGCATGCTGATGCCCGGGGCGCCGGCCAGCGCGTACTGGGGGTTGGTCAGGAAGTCGCCGAGCCGTTCGATCCGGTGCTGAGCGCTCCGGGCGAGATCATCCACTCTCTTGGCCGCGCTCTCACCAACCTGGGAGGCCATGCGAGAAAAAGCAGTCCCGACGTCGTCGAACAGGCGGTTCGCCTTGCTCAGCAGGTCCTTGAGGTTCCTGGCCGACAGGACCGTGTCGGCGACTTCCTTGGACAGGCGGGTCACCCAGGAGGAGACTTCAGTGACGGCTGAGCTCACTGCCCAGGGGGCGGCCAGGCCCGCGGTGAGAACCCCGATGGCGACCTTGGAGGCGAGCTTGCCGATGACGTCGGAGATCGCGTCGCGGACCATGTCGTGCACCATGCGCACGATCATCGAGGCCACCGTCAGCCCGCCCGAGATCGCGCCGGCCAGCTGGCCGGTCATGCGCAGGTGGGAGGCTGAGCCGGCCTGCAGGGTCTTGAAGGTCGCCACCGCCAGGGACTCCTGGCCGGCCAGGCGACTGGAGCACACCGTGTCCAGGTCGCTGGCGCAGGAGTTCAACTTGGTGGCGATGTTCGTCCACGTCGAGGCAGCCGCAGTCACCGCGTCACTGTCACCGGTGAGCTCATTGAGCCACTCATTGAGGCTCCCCAGGTGCTCAATGATCCACCCCACCCCGGCGGACAGCGCCTCCCCCAGAGGATCCGTCACCGCCGCAGCCGTGTCCAAGGCCGTGGCCGCCGTCCCCAGGCCGCCGGCGACCCAGCTCTTGGACTCAAACGCCTCCTTAAGATCAGAACCGTCCTCAATCAGACGAGAACCAGACCAGACGGTCTCCGACTCTTTAACCTCAGCGACAAGCTCGTTACCCATCGTCGATCACGGCCTCAGCTGACGCGCACCGGCGGCGGAGTTGGAGTCGGTGCCCTCCAGGGCGGTGGCGGTACCCCGCAGGCCCGTAGCGCTGTTGCGCAGCCCCTTCTCAGCCGAGACCATCATGAGGTCGGCCGCCGTCTTCACCAACGTGTAGGTCGGCAGGAACAACGGTGAGCACATGATGCCGAACGCGTTATCCGCCAGTGCCGCACCGGAAGCGTCCCGGGCCTGAGCCACGCCAGCAGCCACCGCATCCGTATCCTTCGCCCCCGAACACAAGGTTTCTCCGTTAACCCGAATATCCGTCATCACAGGCCCTTTCTTCCTTCTCTTGTCCTTGATGTGATTCTGTCGAGAACAGTCAGTGCTGCCCTGCTCACCCAGATCGTGCTGAGCAGGCGAAGGCCACCCGGGGTTACATGCCCGGGAAGATGAGACCGGGAGGCGCGCTGCGCTTCTTGTTGCGGCTCTCCTCGGCCTGCTGGGCACGCCGGGTCGCTCCCACCTTGGGGCCAGCCATCTGCTTGTAGGCCTCCAGCATCGCCTGGCCCAGCCCCGTATCCACACCGATATGACGATCCACGATCGCACGGATCCTGGTTGCCGCGTCGCGGCGGCCGGTGTCGATGGCCTCCATGACCGCTGTGGAGAGCTGGGACGGATTGAGCACCTGGCTCGCCGCCGTGAAACGCACATCCCGCACGCGCCCGGCGGCGTCAACGACCACCGTGACCTCGCCGCTCTTGGACGTGCCCTCGACCTCCAGCGAGTCGGCCTGCTCACGCACCCGCTCAGTCGCCTCGCTATTGCGCTGCGCCTGGGCGACCTGTTCAGCAATCCGAGACAAGCGCTCCTCAACCAACCGATCAGACATGAGCCCCACCCTAACTGCTAACCGGATGCGGGAGCCTCCCATCAAACTGTTGGGTAAATAACAGGGGGATAACTCCCCACCTTCCTCGACACCTCGGGCATTGATCTGCTACGAACCGTTGGTAACAAAGCCCTGCGAACACGATAGGGGTGCTCATGGCGAGGTGTCACGGCTCCGCCCAGTGGCGGCAAGACCGCCCGCCCTCAGGGCTGTTTCCGGCCTCGAATCCTGCTGGCCACCAGCCCCAAGGACAGCGCCACCAGTCCCGCAGCCCCGATGCCCCCCGCGAGCCGCGCCCGGCGCCACGGCGCAGGGTCAGGAACGATCGGCTTCAACGGGCTCGGAGATGGCGTCGGCACCGGGTGGGCGCCACGCGGGTTCTCCGGCCCCACCGCCGTACCGTCGTTGACGAAGTTCAGTGCCGCATACGGAGCAATGAGCCCCCAGCCGGTCTCCGGGCTGGACTTGGTCGGCTCCGGCCGGATCGCCGTCGCCGTCAACCGGTACTTCCAGTCCGCTGGCGTCTCCGTCGGGTGTGCGGCCACCACGAGCGCCGCAACCCCCGCGGCGTACCCGGCCGCTAAGGCGGGGGAGGGGCCGTTCCGGGAGACCAGGCAGTCCCCCTCGTCGAGGAACGTGGTGGGAACGGCCTGGGCGGGGACCGCCACGTCGACGTGAGAGCCGTGCAGCATGTTCTTTGAGACGCCGCCGCTGGCGTCCAGGCCCGTCACCCCCAGGACGTTTGGGTAGGCAGCCGGGTAGCGCACCTCAGCCCCGTTCGCGTCCGTTGCGGGCGGTGGGGTGGAGGCCGTCGCACCCCCGCTCGGGTGCTTCGTGCTCTCCACGGCACCGGCTCCGGCCACCACGAGGGCCCCGACCTCAGTCGCGTGATTCACCGCCGCCTGAACCTCGGGCTCATCCTGAGTCAGCATGTGGCCGACGACGATCACCTTGGCCCCGTTGTCAGCGGCCCACTGAATCCCCTCGGCGGTGCGCGTCGGCATGGGGCCGACGCCCTTCTTCACCTGGTCGTCGGAGGTCCCCTGGTACACCCGTACCGGCATGATGGTGGCGCTCTTGGCGATCCCGACGACGCCGGAGCCCTCCACCTGGCGGGCGGCGATCATCCCCGCCACCGCGGTCCCGTGGCCGCTGTCGTCGCGCTGGCCGTCCCCCCGGCCCAGGAGATCGACCCCCGGGGTCATCGCTCCTTGAAGGTGAGGGTTGTTCGCATCCACGCCGGAGTCGACAACGGCCACAACGACGCCCTGTCCCTCTGTCACGCCCCAGGCCCGCTCCACGCCGATCTGCTTGAACACCGGCGGGCTGGTCGTCAGCAGTGACCCCTCCCCCCGCTGGCAGTCGGCGACCTCGGTGTCGATCGGCGGAGGGCCGGTCTGCACCTGCGGGGCGGCGGTCGCGGTCTGCTCCGATGAGGCGGACGGTGCGGACGAGGGTGCCGGGGTCGCCGCATCCTGCGGGGCGGGGGCGGCTTCCTGCGTTGAGGCCGGCTGGGGGTCGGGCATGGGAAGCCGGGGCATGAGGGCACCGCCGGCGACGCCGCTCGCGCCCGAGACCGCAGCGGAACCGGCGAGTGGTGCCGTCCCCACGACGGGCGACGCGGCCAACAGGATCACCGCGGGAACGCACGCCGCCAGGCGGCGCGGGGAACGCTTCACTTGTCCTGCACGCCCTTCCACACGGCGGCCTTCGACAGCTCCGGCCCGGCCGGGAACAAGGAGATCCACGGGGAGGGAATGCTGGACACGTTGCTCATGGTGTAGCCGAGCTGCGTGACCGTGTCAGCGGTGGCGCCTCCCAGCGCCCAGACGCGACCGGCGTCCGTGAGCAGGAAGACCTGGCCGGCGGAGCCACCGGAGGTCGCTCGCACCAGAGCGCCCGTTCCCCCCTTGACTGTCACGCCGCCCTTGTCGATCTGATTGCTTGCGTTGATCGTCGAGGTCATCTGACCCGAGGCGTCCACCTGGAGGACGGCGCAGGCGCTCTGGTTCTCAGTGGTGCCCTTGCCCAGCGTGTCGGGCCAGTCGGACGGGGCCGACGACGTCGTCGTGCCGGCCTGGCTCAGGTCCGAGGCGTTGACCTGCTGCTCAGCGACGTTGGGGGATCCGAGCTTGTACATCGCGAGCTCGACCTCGTTGAGGCGGGCGACTCGGCCGTCGGCTCGTACCAGGTAGTGGCGCTGAGCCCCTGAGCCGTCGGACACCACGAGCAGGGAGCCGGCGATGGGGTTGGAGATCGAGGAGGACAGGGTGGTCACCGGGGTGCCGGCGTCCGACAGGGAGAAGGGCTTGATCGTGCTCCCCTGGGGAAAGAGGTTGATCCAGGTGGCGTCGACCGGGACCACGGGATCGGTGTCCAGATTCAGGGCGTGGAGGGCGGCGTCCAGGTTCTCGGAGGGAATCGGGTAGCGGTGGCCGTTGGCGATGAGATAGTGGGTCTTCCCCACAGACACCAGCGCATGCCCCACCGAGCTCATGCCCGAGGGTGCTGAGCCGACGAAGGTCGAGGTCGCGCCCGCGGTGGAGGAGCAGGCGGCCCATCCCCGGGGCACCAGGGACTTCGCTGTGGGCAGTGACTCCGGGGCGTCGGCGATCCCCACCTGCGAGCCCCTCTCGATGCCGTTCAGCGTGTCGGCGCCGGCGGTGGTCTGCTTGAAGGAGCCCGGGTCCGACAGGAGGCGGGCGCTGGCGATGTTGGTGACCGGGCGCAGACGTCCGCGGATGGTCACGTAGCGCGTCCCCTCGTTCTTCACGATGACGAGGGTGTTGTTCTGCCAGTCATTGGGCAGCGGGGAGGTGAATCGACCGATGACCAGTGAGACCAGAAGGATGACCAGCGCGATCGCGATCCCGCCGATCACTGGTCGGAGCATGTTGCGCGGCTCCACCTCCCGGCCCCCCGGCGTCCCCGCGCTGAAGGCCATGACGAGGCGCTGACGGTTGAACCGCTGCGCACTGAGGATGTCCTTATTGGAAGCCATCACAGCACTCCGATGACAAGGGCGGCCAGGGGTGCGATGGACAGCAGGATCAGGATCTCGATGACATCGGTGAGGCGCGCCAGCCTCGGACGGTACGTGGGCCCGAGGACATTGAGAAGAAGGACCACGAGGCCCACGACCCCGACCAGCACGACCATGGGCATGACGACGTCGGCCTGTTTGAGGACGATCACGAGCACCAGCGTCGCCAAAATGAGCATGCCGCCCACGACGCCGGCCGTCACGTCCGCCCGTGAACGGACCGCACGCGTGCTCAGCATCGCGGCGACCGCGATGGCGGCGACCAGGGCGACGCCGTCGTATCCGACCGAGGCGAGAGCCGGGACCGAGACCAGCACGATCATCGAGCAGGCGATACGCACGGACAGCACCAGCCCGTGCATGTTCAGGATGCGAGATGTCAGCGCCGCCTTGATCGGCCCCTCGTCCTCGGCTCGGTGATACCCCTCTGGTTGGTTGGGCAGGCTGATGGTCACTGGGACTGAGGCGAGTGCGAGCCACGGGGTCAGGAGCGAGATGCCGGCAGCGGTCGCGCTGACCAGAGCGAGAACCGGCGCCAACCGGTAGCCGAGCGCCTGGGTCCCCAGCCCCGTGGCCATCATGGCCACGCACACGAGCAGGGGGCCTGCGAGCAGCGGACGATCGCGGTCCAGCAACGGTATGCAGGCGCCCAGGAGTGAGGCGCCGACGGCGCCCGCGGCCGCCATCCTCAGTCCGGTCGGCGGTCCCTGGAACCCGGTGTGGAGAGTCACGCCGGCGAGTACTGCCGCCGTGATGACCAGTGCCCAGGCCCCCTTCTCCTTCATCTGCCTGATGGCCAGCGCGGCCAGGATCAGCAGTACCGCCGCCACCGCCGCGCAGGCCGGGGTCACCCATCCTCCGGGCCCCTGGCGCAGGAGCAGGACGCCTCCGGCGCTGAAGAGCAGGCACGTGGCTCCCACCGACAGGGTCAGCGTGTCCCTGGGGTCCCAGGCGACCTGCTGACGTTCCACTGCGGCGGCGACCGCTTCGGTCAGATCGTCGTAGCGGTGCTCCGCCTCTGTGCTGCGCAGGTCGAGCGTCAGCACGTCGCCTGCGCCGACGCGCTGATCCGCCAGTGACAGGGAGTCGTCGAGAACACGACCCGCCTGCGTGGTCAAGCACATGCCGTAAGCCGAGGCCTCCTCCCCCAGCCCTTCAAGCTTCTGCGCCAGGGCTGGAACCACCTCGACCAGGGGGAGATCGACCGGCAGCGAGATGTCCACCGGGATGCGCTCGTAGACGACGGTGACGGGCATGAGGGAGGAGCTGCGCCGAACACGCGAGGCGGGAGGAGGCAAGGCGATTCTCCTGGAGAACGGGACGAGGGCGAGTCATCACCGGCTGCGGATGCAGCCGCGACACCCCATCGTAGATCACGAATCGGGTGTCAGGACTAGGGGGCAGGGGCGGGCTCATGCGGCGAGACTGCCCACACTGATCTCGATCACATTACGTGAATTAATGCCACGATCGGTTGTTGTGCACTAGGCTGGGCGAGTCAGAGAGCAGCATGGGCCAGTTCGAAGCCGTCGACGCACGGTCTTGGTCGATGCTGTTCGCCCACAGCGGCTGCCGCGAGCAGCCCGGAGAAAGGAGTCTTATGGCCGAGCAGATGAAGGCTGAGGCCGGCGTCATTGATACGGCGGCCAAGACGGTGGATGATCATCGCGCCAATCAGAGTACGATCGCTATGCATGTCAAGAGTGCCGCTGATGAGTGCCAGGCCAGCTGGGTCGGGCAGGGCGCGGCCGCCGTCGCCCAGGTTATTGCGCAGTTCATGGAGGAGTCCCGCCGGATCGACCAGGCGCTGCTGAAGCTCTCGGATGGCCTGCGGAGTACCGGTACTGCGATGGCGAGCGCCGACTCGGAGGTTGCGGCTGGAGCCCAGCGCCTCGGCTCTGAGGCCGCCAGCAACTACCACAACCTCACCTGACGACCTTACTGTCCTTGACCCAACACACTTGATTTCACCGCAGGAGATAGTTATGACGAGTAATGAAGACCTTCTCGTTAGGCACAGTGGGCTGCAGACGCTTGCCGCTGAGATGCACCGGCGTTCTTCTGAATCCTCATCCGATCTGGATAGCATGGATGCTGAGCTTCGCCCCACCCAGAGTGGCTGGTCCGGTGAGGCGCAGCAGCAGTACACCATCGCTATGGCGCAGTGCCGTGACGCGATCAGCCGCCAGCAGATGCTGACCCAGCAGCTCGGCACCCACGTGAGTACCTCCCAGGGCGACTACCAATCTTGTGACCAGAAGTCTGCTACCTGCTTCACCTGATCTTTCGGTCGTTGTCCCGACATCCCCTTCGGTGCTCTGAGCCTTCAAGGCTCAGAGCACCGTCGGTTGTATGGAGGAACGCGCGGCCCGGTTGTCAGATCGTCTTCGGTCGGCGATCTCCGTGCTGCGCTGAGGACGGTCCGGTGGGGGCAGAGAAATCCGGTGCTCCAGAGACCGAAGGCGTCGGCGGGTACTGCCGCGAAGAGGGAGAGGCGGCGGAAGCGGCTGACGAGGGCGGTATCACCGGGAGCTGAGCGTTCTGTGGGCCAACCGGTCCACCGGGAGCATCCGGGGCGCCGCTGCGGATCCCGGGGGCAGCGGCGTGCGCTCCATTGGCCGCAGACGGAGCAGAACCCCCCGTTGGGGGCAGCGGGGATGCCGCCTGCTGCCGAGCCGGTCGAATCCGTGGCGGTAGCGACGGCGGTAGAGAATGGCTCGCCTGAGCTGGAGCCTGAGGGGCCGGGGCGCTGGGTGGTGCCGACGCAGCGTGCGAACCGGGCCCGGTGGGCATCGACGACGTCGGAGGGCCGGAAGGGGCGGCGAACACTGACGGAGTGATCGGGGAGGAGTCGGGCGCCGCCGGGACGGAGGACGGAGACAGGGAGGCCGGAGGCGGGGTCGGCGCCACGGGAGAGTGAGCCGTGGAAGGCGGTGGTGCGGGAGACGCCTCCGGTGGCGCGAAGCGCGACCGAGCAGCACCTGAGCTGGATGCGGCAACCGGTGTGGGGCCCGCCGGCATGCCAGCTCCGGCGAACCCTCCCGTGTGGGCCGGGCCGGACAGATCGGGGCGCTCGTGCACAGGTGGCGCCGGCTGCGCCGGAGGCTGAAACGTGGGCGCGCCGGTGGCCACGGGGCCGGCGGAGGGGTGCCGTCGCCCGTCTTGCGCAGGTCTTCGGGTCATCACCTCGGGAGCCACAGGCGGCGTTGCGGCAGGCTTCGGGCTGCGCCTGCTACGACGCGGCTTGGTGTGAGTCCGTCCCGCAGCACCTGGCTGCGCCTGCTCCGGCATCGGTCGCCGCGTCACGGTCAAGGTCCCGGTGAGACGATCCAGAAGGCGTTCCCGATCCTTGTCGAACTGACCCGCCGACCTGTGGGGGTTGATCTGGAAGGGGAGGAGGAAGGGCAGAAGCACTCTCACCAGGGCTCGCCCGATCCCCGGGGCGGCTCCCTGCTTCGGGACCACCACAGTGGCCGACACCGTTGCCAACCCGGCTGTTCTCCCGAAACGTGCAAGAACCAGGCTCTGAGCCACGATCACCTGAGCGAGCAGAATCCAGGGCAGTGCCTTGACGTTGAGTGCCAGCATCGGGACGAGAACGACGACGACCAGCAGGAGGACGTCGACGACGGCAGCGGCCACCGCCTCTCCGGTGGTAAGAGGACGCCAGTCGCTGCGAGTGCGCGCACGCTTCGCCGCACGTGCGACGGAGGTCGACATGATTCTCATAGCTGCCTCATAACGTCGATCAGTCCTGCTGCGATCACGGCCGAGGGGAGAATCCCCACAGCGGCGAGGGTCTGGAAGATGTCACCAAGTCGACCCCACCATGCCGACCGAACGGTACTGAGGAACATCCCTACCGCGAAAGTGCCCGCTGTTGTGAGGAAAATGATGAAAGCGACTACTTGGCTCCAGGTTCGTGTGATGACTCCCGCGCCGCCATCGATCCACAGCAGAACCAGCGCCAGGACGATCGCGACGGCGACGACCAGCCTTGGTGTGAGGCGCAACACTCGCGAGTGAGCGGTACGCGGGCGTAGCAGCAGAAGCAGCATGACGCACACGATCTCGACCCGAGCCCCCCAGGCCGTCACGCCGTCGGCCAACGCGGTCTGGATCGCCGTCGGCAGGCTGAGTAGCACCAGGCTCCCGAAGGCGATCTCCAGCGCGACCGAGGACACCGTTGTCTGAGCCACGGAGCGCGAGACGGAGCGAGGAGACACCTCTCTTGACGGGGGCATCGTGGGTTGGCGCACAGAACGCCCCATGACTCGCAGCTGAGTCATATCCAGCAGTTGCTGATTGGGGACTTGCACGGCGAAGCCCGGGATCAGCAGTCCGCCAACGGCTCCCACCGCCATGAGCACCATCAGGACGGGAACGTGCGAGATTCCCGTAGCCGGCACGATCGTCCCGACGGCGGCCAGGAAGAGCCAGGCGCCCGCTGAAACTGCTTCACTAGCCCCCCTGCGGGCGATCCACAGCAGCAGGGCCGCAGCACCCGTGCCCCACATGGCGAGCAGCGCGACCAGTAACCGGGAGTCCGGGCTGGAGACGGGCGCCAGAAGAGCGCCTGCCGCTCCCCCCGCCAGGGGGACGGTTAGTGCGCCCAGGGCCTCTCGCACCGCCGATCGCTGTCTGGCGGGCCTGAAGGCCGCGGAGACCAGAAGAATGACCAGAAGGCAGGCTCCCGCGATCTGCAATGCCGTCGAGAGAAGCTGACCGTGCCCGATCAAGGGCGGCAGCCCCCCTAAGAAGAAGCAGAGAACGGACACCAGAACGAAGGCCGTCTCTCCGGCTGATGCGCGCAGAGCGCTCTCGAGGCCGGCGTCCGCGGTCCTATAGGTCCGTAGGTCGGCCCGAACCGGTGTGGTGACGAGGACGGTGCCCTCCAGGACGTCGGTTCCCACGGCTGCCTCGGCGTCCACCACTGTCCCGTCGGCTGTTGCGATGAGGAACCCGCTGGGCTGGTGCGCCTTCGGCGGAGGCACGAGCGCACCAATGGGTACTCCAGTGCGTGCCGCCATGTCGAGCCGCTCGCCCTCGTGGACGAGGGTGACGCGGGTGCTGGTCGCATTCATCCGAGGATCAGTACTCCGAGAGGGTTGGGGGAGAGAAGGTCAGCCGAGGTGCAGACAACCGTGACTCTATCGATACTATGACGTCAGCACCCGGCTGGGTGGGCTTCACCTCGGTCGGTTACTTCTCACGAAGTCGAACCTGTCGCCCCACGTGCAGTACACCCTTCCCACCCTCATGAACACCGAGGAGCAGAACGTGACCATCGACACTTCCGAAGCGTCGACCGAGACGATCGAGCTCAAGGCCCCGCCCAACGCCATCACACCGCAGGACGCCACCAGTTCGCTGACGATGGTGCTGCCGATGGCCGGCTCGATGGGCGTCATGGTGTTCATGGCCATCTCAAATAACAACAACACGCGAATGTTGCTCACGAGCGGCGGGATGGTTGTGGCCATGCTGTCGATGGCCGTGTTCAACGTGTACCGCCAGATCCGTCAGCACCGTAACAACGTCACGAACCAGCGCCGCGAGTACCTCGGCTACATCTCAGAGGTGCGCTCCGAGGTCCGGGAGGCGGCCAAGAACCAGCGCCGCACTGCTGTGAACCACCTGCCCGAGCCGGAGGCCCTTCCGTACCTGGTGCAGCACGGGGCCAGGGTGTGGGAACGGCGCCAAGGGCAGGATCACCTGCTCGTGAGGTTGGGACGCTCCTCCCAGCCGCTGGCGGCGACCATCGAGGCTGAGGAGGTCGGCCCTCTGAGCACTCCGGACCCGGTGTGCCTGTCAGCGATGCACCGTTTCGTCACCACGCACACCGAGGTGGACGCCCTCCCCTTCGGCATCGAGCTGAGCGCCTTCTCCCACATCGAGGTAGTCGGCCCGCTGAACGAGGCTCGCGCCCAGGTGCGGGCCATGCTCTCGCACATCCTGGCTCTGACCTCACCCGCCCTGGTGAGGTTGGCCGTCCTCACCTCCCAGGAGGCGGAACCCGAGTGGGACTGGGTGAAGTGGGCGCCCCATGCCTGGTCCGATTCCGTGGCGGACGCCGTCGGGCCATCACGGCTCATAGCGCACTCCCTGGACGAGCTCACGGACAAGCTGCCCGAGGACTTCAGTGCGCGGGGCACCTTCTCCTCCGCCGCGGGGGAGCCTCCGCTGCCTCACATCATCGTCCTGGTCGACGGTGGCACGCTCCCTCCCAGCTCCCCGCTGACAGCGGATCGCGGGCTCCAGGGCGTGACCGTCATCAGCTTCGCTCAGCGTGTGGAGCAGCCCCTGGTCCTGCCCAACCGCCTGCGCCTGGTCCTCAGCCCCTCCGACAGCCAGTCCGAGACCGTCTTGAGCGAGGCTCCCGACAAGGCAGCGGTCCCCATGAACGTCGAGCTCGCCGGGCAGGATCCCAGCCCGGCGCTGGCCGACTCCATCAGCATCAATGGCGCTGAGGCCGTCGCTCGCCGGCTGGTGGCGCGCTACCAGACGGTCGGGGAGGACGTCACCCCCTCAGCCCCAGTGGGAACCTCCGATCCCGAGCGTTCCGAGGACCTGCTGCGGCTCCTGCACCTGGGAGACGTGAGGGACTTCAACCCCGACACCCAGTGGGTCAAGCGCACTGGCGCTGAGCGCCTCAACGTGCCCTTCGCGGTGACGCCCGAGGGCGAGCCGGTGGCGCTCGACATCAAGGAGTCGGCGGAGAACGGTATGGGCCCCCATGGTCTGCTCGTGGGCGCCACTGGTTCAGGTAAGTCGGAGGTGCTGCGCACGCTCGTGCTGGCCCTGGCCCTCACTCACGGGCCGGACCAGCTCAACTTCGTCCTGGTCGACTTCAAGGGTGGAGCGACCTTCGCCGGAATGTCCGAGCTCCCGCACGTCTCGGCGATGATCTCGAACCTGGAGAGCGAGCTGGGGCTCGTCGACCGTATGGCTGAGGCGCTGCGCGGCGAGATGAATCGTCGTCAGCAGATGCTGCACGACGCCGGAAACTACGCCAACGTCATGGACTACGAGCAGGATCGGGTCAAGGGCAAGCACAACGGCGACCCGCTTCCGGCGCTGTTCATCATCCTGGACGAGTTCTCCGAGCTCCTGTCCGCCAAGCCGGACTTCATCGACACCTTCGTGGCCATTGGTCGACTGGGACGATCGCTGCAGATGCATCTGCTCCTGTCCTCTCAGCGACTGGAGGAGGGGCGCCTGCGCGGCCTGGACTCGCACTTGTCCTACCGCATTGGTCTGCGTACCTTCTCCGCCAGCGAGTCCCGTACGGTTCTGGGGTCCCCGGATGCCTATCACCTGCCTCCCCTGCCGGGAAGCGGCTATCTCAAGAGCGACACCGAGACGATGACTCGTTTCCGCGCCTCCTACGTCGCCGGCAAGCCTCCGGCCCGACGCACCTCGCGGGCGCCGCAGCTGCCGGGAGTCGCCAAGGCGGCCGACACGGCACGAAGTGCCGTCGAGATACTGCCGTTCACCGCCCAGGACGTCGAGGTGGAGATCCCCGACGAGGAAGTGACCGTCGAGGCCGAGGAAACCGCTGCGCCCGAGCCCGAGGCATTCCCGCAGGACGCGGTCTACGCCGACAGCACCACCATGGACATCGCCGTGGACCGGATGGCCGGCCACGGCATCCCAGCTCACCAGATCTGGCTGCCGCCGCTTGAGGTCAGCGAGACCTTTGACGCTCTCATGTCCGATCTGGTGGTTGACCAGAACCTGGGCCTGACCTCGCCGTCATGGCGGGCGAGGGGCGACCTCGTGGCGCCCCTGGGCGTCACGGATGTCCCCCTGGAACAGCGTCGCGAGACGCTCACCGTGGATCTGTCGGGTGCCGGTGGTCACGTCGCCGTCGTCGGCGGGCCCCTGTCCGGAAAGTCGACGACGATGCGTTCGCTCGTCATGTCGTTGGCTCTCACCCGCACGCCGGCCGAGGTGCAGTTCTATGTCATCGACCTCGGCGGCGGAACCTTCTCGACGATGCTGGACCTGCCCCACCTGTCCGGAATGGCCACGCGCGATGAGCCGGACATCGTGGCCCGGATCATGGCGGAGATCGCGTCCCTGCTCGACGATCGCGAACGCTACTTCCGGGCCAACCGAATCGACTCGATTCAGACGTATCGGCGTGAGCGGGCTGCGGGGCGTGTCGACGACGGGTACGGAGACATCTTCCTCGTCATTGACGGCTGGGCCACCCTCAGGACCGATTTCGAGGACATCTCCATGGAGGTGCAGGATCTGGCACCGCGCGCACTGGCGCTCGGTGTGCACTTCGTCCTGTCCTCCAACCGGTGGATGGACCTGCGAGCGGCGATTCGTGACGCCATCGGAACTCGGATCGAGCTGCGCCTGGGCGACCCCGCGGATTCAGAGATCAATCGGAAGATCGCCCGCCAGGTGCCTGAGGGCAGACCGGGGCGCGGCCTGGATCGACAGGCCCGCCACATGCTCGTGGCGCTGCCGCGTATTGACGGCAACCACGACGACTCCACCCTGGCACAGGGGATTCACCACGCCTGCCAGCAGCTCGCCAGTGCATGGAAGGGAGCGCCCGGTCCCAAGCTGCGCCTGCTGCCGACCCAGATCGACCTGGCTGAGCTCCAGGCCATGGTGCCCGCCGACGCCGGCCCCGTCATCGGTATCGACGAGGCCCGCCTGGAGCCGGTCACGCTGGCCATGGAGCAGGATCCCAACCTCATCGTGCTCGGTGACGCCAAGAAGGGGAAGACCACCTTCCTGCGCGCTCTGACCCGCGAGCTGATTCGCGGCAAGACGCCCGATGAGGTGCGGATTCTCGCCATCGACCTGCGCCGCAACCTGCTGGGGGAGATTCCCGAGGAGTTTCTGCTCGCCTACCTCTCAGTGCGCGACATGGCCGTCTCCGAGATCAACGACCTCTCGGGTTACCTTCAAGGGCGTCTGCCGGGCCCCGACGTCACGGCCGAACAGCTGCGCAACCGCTCATGGTGGAGAGGGCCGGAGATCTACCTCCTCGTGGACGACTACGACCTGGTGGCGACGAATACCTCCAACCCGCTTGCACCTCTGCAGCCCCTGCTGGCGCAGGCTCAGGACATCGGTCTTCACCTCGTGCTCACGCGCCGCATCGGTGGAACGACGCGTGCCATGTACGAGCCGATCATGCAGACACTCAGCGATCTGTCCACGCCGGGCATCATGCTGCCCGGCAACCCTGATGAGGGGCCGCTGCTGGGACGGCAGAAGCCGCAGCCCGGCCCGGCTGGGCGGGCTCGAATCATCAGCCGTGATGGGGTGCGCACTCTTCAGCTCGCGTGGACGCCGCCAACCATGTGAGTGGTACCCCCGTGCCTGCCGGCTCCTCTGGCCGGATGCAGGCGCGGGGCAGCGAGGATCTCTCCATACGGATGGGGTGAAGCCCGTACCTGCGTAAGGTCAAGTGGGGTGCGTGGGGGTGCCTATTGGGCGTGGGGCCGGTAGCTCACATGCTGGGGTTGTTGTGTGCTTGTGGCCGCTGGTACGAACTGACGTGCCTTGTGCTTCATGGCGGACGCGCGTCGGCGTAGCAGCACGGTGATCCCGACGGCGATGGCTCCCAGCAGGATCGATGCAGCCCACGCTCGGAAGATGACATACGGCAACCGCTGGCCAGTACTGCTCAGCCCGAGACCTGAGGAGACGACAGCGCGGGATATGCCGAACGCGGAGAGAATATACATGTTGACCAGGGCTATGAGTGTTGGGGCGAGTCCAACGGTGTAGCGGAATACGCGACTGGTGGGAGATGAGACTCCCAGATAGAGGTTGATCGAGGCAATGACGGCTAAGATGATCGTGATGACTATCCCAACAGTGAGTGGTATTCCCCGATCATTCGGTCCGACTGCGGGGGTCATCCATAAATTGACCGTCTGGCTACTCATGGCTGATTGATAAAATTTTGCGTTGAGGAGCAGTTTTGTGATCCGGTGGAGCATTGATATGAGGAGGAACAGGTTCATCGCCATTCCAAGACTGACCAGCCAATGTCGAGGAGGGTTGGCGGTCCTTCCCATCCGGGTTGTGAAGATCGCTGCGGAGCCAGTGGCCAGCAGACACAAAATGGGGAAGGGGTTGCCGATGGGGTCGTTGTTCAGTATTAATGCGTCAATGAAGAGTAGTTGAATTGCGGCCGCTGTTGTGATGGCGCTGGCCTGGTTTCTGATGATGTTGACGATGGAGATGGGGATAAGAATGAGCCACCAGGCGCCTAATGTTAGTGGGATGTACGTCAGTGCCTGGATGTAGTCGCGCGCCGTGGGGTTCTGTAAGGAAGGGAAAGCCTGGTTTGTGGACGTGTCATTGATTGCCCATATCACGTGAAATCCGACTGCTAACAGTGTCAGCGCGAGGGCGGCCAGTCGGTCGCGTCCCCAGGGGGTGGGTGAGGGGAAGGCGGTCTTGCGGGTGATGCCGAGTGGCGCGCTGGCCAGTGATGGCGGCACGAGCGGCTGCGGGGTCGCAGGAGCGGGGCCCGGGAGCGGGGCGGGGGCGAACCTGGGAAAGCTGGCGGTGGGCGCTGCCGAATAGGGGTCGATATCAGTCCCGTTGGTGACGATACTGCTGGCGGGCTGGCCGATGCTGGACAGGTGCGGGGCCACCGGTTGCGTCGGGGTGCTCCTCTGTCCCTGGAAAAGATAGGGGTAGTCGGCTTGCTGCCCGCCCTGGGGCCCGCGGTCCGGTGTGAGGGCCGCATGCGGTGGTGACGCAGTGGTGTGCGGCCCGTGTGGCATCACGCCGTATGGCGTGGCCGGGCCGTATCCATAAGCGTCCGACGGCGTCGGAGCAGGGCTGCTCTGAGGTGGAGGTGGCTGCCGCATAGTGGGCATTGTGCTCGACCTGTTGGTCGGTGTCGATAACCGAGGTGGTGGCGCGTGCCGACCTCGCGGTGGTGGGACCGGCTCAGTATCCGCCCGTCCATGGTGACTGGGACCGGTGATACCGGCTGAAGCGGTTTTGCATGCCCCGTGCTCCTCCAGTATGAAGTCCCTGCTGAGCTCCTCCGGTGGACTCCTCGTTGGTGAGGTGACGGGCGGCGGCCACCGTCGAACCGACGGTGACGATCCCCACGACGATGACTGCCAGCAGCATGAAACCGGTCTCGGACGGCGTATGACTGTGCCCGTCAGCCGAGGGCCCTCCGAAGACGGTGGAGACGAGGAGGCTGTCGAGGCTCAACAGGGATGCGCAAGTAATGGACGTGATCTTAAATGTCTTGCCATAAGATCCGCGGGCCGCCTGGATGACGCCGATACCCGACACAATGGCGATGAGGGCGGAGAATATCAGGCTGGGCACCAAGGGAATCCCGACTACGTCGGAGTCCGACCATACGAGCCAAAGATGTGAGGTGTAGTGAGTGATGCTCTGGCCGTTTGATATCGAGGCGTAGGCGACCCAACCAAAATTCGCGAAACGGAGAATCGTGTTGAACAGGATGAACTGACAGGAGCCTACGGCGAGGGTCAGGATCCAGGATCGCGGCTCCTTCAGCCTCTGGTTAAGTCGTGTGGTCGCGACGGCTCCGACAGTTGCGACGAAGAAAGAGATAACAATGATGACGGCGTTGATATGAATCTGATGGGACTGGGCTGTTCCGGTTGGGAGCATGACTGTCACGAATCCGAACCACAGCGCCAATCCGGTCATCTCGGAGACGGGCTGGTTTCGGAAGAGGCGACGGAAGGCGAAGAAGAGCCACCACAGGTTCGGCGTGATGCTGATGTATATCATTGAGGCCGCCAGTCTGGAGAGGGAGAGCCAACTGTGCTTGCTCGTAATGTACGCATTCATCGACATAATGAAGTTCGCGGCCTCCAGGACGGCGAGTACGAGCAGTGCCGTGAGCGCCACGGCCTTCGCACCGCGCCACGGCACATGGTGTGGTGCGCCCACGGGTTGGGATGAGGTCGTTCCTGGGCGCGGGCTGCTCAGCTGTGGCGGTCTGGCGGAGGCGGAGTAGCCCGGTGCGGTCACCGCTCCGCTCAGGTACTCGAAACCAGTGTGTGAGCCCGCGCCTTGCTGGTACTGCTGCTGGTACGGCTGGTACGGCTGATACTGCGGTGCGGAGGCTTGTCCGGGCGCAGGCGGATAGGGCTGGCTCGGGAAGGCGGGGGCCCCGGGTGGGCGCACCACCGACTGTGTCGGAATTGCGCTTTGCGCGGGAGGCATGTACGCGCCGTGACCGGCCGGCGTCGGCGCCTGCCCGTATGTCGCCCCGCCCTGCGGAGCGCTCACCGGGGGTTGGCCATAGGCCGCCTGCGGCGGGTACTGCGGGCTCGATGGGCCGTTGTATCCCTGTGGCGGCCCCGGATAGGCGGGCGGGTAAGTCATGACAACGTCCTGATGATCGTGGCTCTCAGCTCCAGAACTGCGTCTGTACCCCCGAGTCGTTCGGGGCCTGCGGCCCCAAGGGCGGCAGCTCAGCTGCGGGTGAAGTGTGAGATGAAGTTGCGGATGATCCGTCCGGCGTCGTGCGCCTCGGAGGACCGGGCCTGGGTGAGGATGTCCTCGCTCATGTCCGGGTCACCATAACCGGCCTCGTCGTAGATGCTGACGCGCCGCTCGAACCGGACGGCGTCGAGCTCGGGGTTGAACTGGCAGGCGTAGACGTTCCTGCCCACGCGCAGCATCTGGACCGGGCAGTCCGGCGAGCTCGCCAGCAGGGTCGCGTGCGCGGGCACCTCCCCGACGCCCTCGTAGTGGCCGGCGAAGACCGTGACCGCCTGGGGGAGCCCCGCCAGGACCGGGTCCTTACGGCCCTCCGCCGTCAGGAACAGGTCGACGGCCCCCAGCTCCTCACCGAATTCCTCCTGCGTCCCGGTGCCCAGGTAGGCGGCCAGCACCTGGAGCGCGACGCCGGTGGCCAGAAGGGGGATGCCCTCCTTGAGAATCACCCCGAGCAACTCGCGGATCTGCTCCTCGACGTTGAGCTGACTGCGGGTCTTCTCGGCTGCCGGCGTGTCCGCGTTGTAGGGGCTGGCCCCGATGAGGACCCCGGAGACATCGGCCGCGGTGAAGGAGTCGAGGAAGTCGACCTCCTCCAGGGCGATGTGCTGCAGGTCGTCGCGCGACAGACCGCTCTGAGCCAGGAAGGACTCATACTCGTCCTGCGCCGCCTCGTGCTCGGGGCGCGTGGTCACCATGATGAAAGGCTTCACGGGACCACTGTAGGGGACCGGTTGGCCCGGTGTGGCCGTCCGGTCCCTAGACCATGAACAGTATGAGGATGAGGAGGCAGGACCACAGGATGACGGAGACGCCTCCCAGAATGAGCCCCAACCAGGCCAGCCCCTCACCGGAGTTGTAGCTGTGGCGCAGGCGCCGCAGCGCGCTGATGCCCAGGATGATCGCGGCGACGCCGACGAGGGGGATGAAGCTGAGCAGTCCGCATACCAGGGCGGCCGTCGCCCCGGAGTCGCTGCGGGGGCGGGGTGCCGTGTAGCCGGGGCCGGAGAAGATTTCTGCCGGGTCGAGATTCTCGGTGCCGGGGAAGACGAATCCCGGAGGGAGTCCGTCGACGTACTGCTCCGAGCTCGGCGAGAAGCGTGGTGCGCTCAGCCCTGGCGGGGAGGTTCCAGCGGTGCTCATGACCACATCATGCACCGCCGGCGCCCGAGAGAGGCATCCTTCCCGCGGACGAATCGGGCCCTGCCCGGCAGATGCCCGCGAGGGGCCCGGTCCGCGTGCCTGCCGGGTACCTGCGGGGGGCCCGGTCCGGTGCCCGCCGAGCAGGGGCTATGCTGAAGTCCCGGCAGACTCTGCCGGGTCCTGCCGAGCGTCCCGCGGGTCTCCCGCGAGTGGATTTCCCACGGGACACAGTCATTCCCCTCATTGCCCAGGCAGGAGCTCACTCGTGTCCTATTTCCCCTCTCGTGGCTGGCGCCTGCACGGCGATGGCCGGTCCATCGCCCCGGGTGAGGTCGTCGCCCCCGGTGAGCGCCTCACCTGGCCGCGCACCATCGGCATTGGTGTCCAGCACGTCATCGCCATGTTCGGCGCCACCTTCCTGGTGCCGCTGCTGACCGGCTTCGACCCGGCGACGACGCTGTTCTTCACCGGCGTGGGCACCCTGCTGTTCCTGGGCATCACCTCCGGGCGCCTGCCCAGCTACCTGGGCTCCTCCTTCGCCCTCCTCGCCCCCATTGGCGCCGTGACCGGCTATACGCGCGACAGCGGTCTCACCCTTGACCCCCACAAGGCAGCCCTGGCGCAGGGCGGGATCATCTCGGTGGGACTGTGCCTGCTGGTGGTGGGCATCATCGTCCACCTGGTCGGCTCCGCCTGGATCGACCGTCTCATGCCGCCGATCGTCACCGGTGCGATCGTCGCCCTCATCGGCTTCAACCTGGCCCCCGCGGCCTGGGGCAATGTCACAAAGAGCCCCGTGACCGCGGTCGTCACGATCGTCTCGATCCTGGTCATCACCGTGATGTTCAAGGGCCTCATCGGGCGCCTGGCGATCCTCTTCGGCGTGCTCATCGGCTACGCCACCGCGGTGCTGCGCGGGGAGGTGCACTTCGACAAGGTGGCCAAGGCCCCTGTCCTGGGGCTGCCCGACTTCCACGCCCCGGCCTTCGACCTGCGCTACCTGGGCCTGTTCATCCCCGTGGTGCTCGTCCTGATCGCTGAGAACATCGGCCACGTCAAGTCCGTCTCGGCCATGACCGGAGAGGACCTCGACGACGTCACCGGCCGCGCCCTGTTCGCCGACGGGCTGTCCACCATGCTCGCCGGCAGCGGCGGCGGCTCGGGCACCACCACCTACGCGGAGAACATCGGCGTCATGGCCGCCACGCGCGTCTACTCCACCGCCGCCTACGTGGTGGCGGCGCTCAGCGCCCTGGGCCTGTCCCTCTTGCCGAAGTTCGGTCAGATCATCGCCACGATCCCGGCCGGCGTCCTGGGCGGGGCCGCCACGGTCCTCTACGGAATGATCGGCATGCTGGGGGTGCGCATCTGGGTGCAGAACCGCGTGGACTTCTCCGACCCGGTCAACCTCAACACGGCGGCCGTGTCCATGGTGGTGGCCATCGCCGACTACACCCTGGTCTGGGGCGACATGACCTTCAAGGGCATCGCCCTGGGCTCGGCCGCTGCCATCGGCGTCTACCATGCGATGCGCTGGATCTCGAAGCTGCGCGGCACCAACCTGGAGCAGGCCTCGCCGGCCTCGGCCCCCGCTGGCACCGAGCTGGAGGGCCCGGCCTACTCCAGCCGCGCCGCCCACTCGCCCGCGGCCGCGTCTGCGGCGGCTCCGACGTCGTCGAGCACCGATGGCGCTGAGAGCGCCGGTGAGAGCCGCGACTGAGGCGTCCCGCGGAAGTCGTCCGCCAAGCCTCTTACATGGGCCCGCTGTCGCCCCCGGCAAGACCGGCCCTGGAACCGCACCCGAGCCGGCGTCTCAGACGCCATGACGCTCTGAATCGGGAACTGCGTTTCCCGCCCAGAACGTCCTTCTCCTCCACATGACTGAGGTCAGCTCCCAGTCGTCTGGAGGACAGCGCAGTCCTCGTTGGAGAAGTGCGTCCTCGATCGAGGCGGGAAGCCATCGAGGCAGGGCGTCGTCGTCGGGACGCTCCCGCCCAGACTGGGCGGCCCCGAATCAGCTGGGCTTCTTCGTGGCTGCCTTGTCCGCCGGGACGCAGTCGCTGGGGGCGGTGATGGGCTTGCCGGCGCCGAGAAGCTTGATCTCGTCCGACTTCAGCGCGTTCTGCAGGTACTCCTTGCCCAGGACCACCGAGACCGTGGTGTCGTCGTCGGACAGGCTCTTGTCGAGCTGCACCGTGGACTTGGGGAAGATCTGGGCCAGGGAGTAGGCGTTGGTCAGGCCGCCCTTGGAGGCCATGATCTGGACCTCGCCGTTGTAGATGCCTCCCGGCCAGTCATTCGCCGAGGTGACGGTCAGTCCCGCCTCCTCCAGCTCCTGCTGCACCGTGGCGGCCAGACCCACCGTCTCCGAGCCGTTGTAGACGTTGATCTTCTCGATCGTGGTGACGTCGACAGTCTTGGCGCCGTTGGGCGGGCAGGGCTGGGGCACGTAGGTCGCCGTGCTCTTGGGGTGCGAGAAGCCCGGGTTGTAGGCGGGCAGGATACCCAGCGATACCAGGAGACTCACGGCGACCGCGACCACCATGACGGCCAGAATGGTGCCGATGACGGTGGCCTGACGGTGCTGCATGTGCCGCCGGTACTCGGCGCGCGGATCTGCGGGACTACTCACGCGATCCAGGGTAATGGACGACGGCGCTCATCGGGTGGTGGTGGGCTCGATGTGACATGGGACCGAGCCGTGGACTGGGGGCCGGGCGGGTCGCCGAGTGCTGCCGGTGAGGGTCAGGCGCTCGGTGGCGCCGGGGCGAGCCGCGGCACCCCCTCCTCCGTGACCTCCAGGATGCGGGCGTGGATCGCGGTGCGCCCCTGCAGGGCGGCGCGCAGTGCCCGGTGCAGCCCGGTCTCCAGGTAGAGGTCTCCCTTGAAGGAGACGACATGAGCGAACAGGTCGCCGTAGAAGGTGGAGTCGTCATCCAGGAGGCTGCGCAGATCGAGGGTCGCACGGGTGGTGGTGAGATCGGCCAGGCGGATCTGTCGAGGCGCGATGACGGCCCAATCGCGCTGAGTGGTGACCCCGTGGTCGGGGTAGGGGGGCCTCTCGCGTACTGCCTTGAAGATCACGGCAACATCCTAGTGAATGAAGCGGCCACAGGTGCGTGGGGGAGGCGTGGGTCGTCCAACATCAACGACCTCGACGGCCTCGTCGACCTCGTCACCATCGCCTCCGGCCGGGGCCGGTCCGCTGGGGTGACCCTGTCCGGACCCTCCTGGGGAAGGGAAGACCTTTCCGTTATCTGTCTCACTAGTTGGAATGTGGCCGACAGGACGGTGATTCCGTCATCTCTCTGTGATTGGCGTTATCGCTGCGATATCTGGTGGTTTACTGGAAAGATGGGACGTCTGATGCCGGAAATCGGCGCGTCGCCTGACCTTCGGACTGTTCCTCTCTTCTTCCGGGCTCTAGTACCGTGTTGGCCGCACCGACCTCGACCGAAAGGATGCCGCAGTCATGACCATCACGGTCCGCCGAAGCGGCTTCACCATTCCCCTGTCCCTCGTCGTTCTCACCTCAACCGCCATGCTTCTGGCCGGTTGTCAGTCCGGTGGTGCCTCCAACGCCAATCAGCAGGGCACCACGGGCTCATCGTCATCTGCGAAGACGCAGTCGTCGGCCAGTGCCCAGGCGACCTCCGGGCAGAAGGCGGGACACGCCTCTCCTCGTATCCCCAGTCCTACCGGTAAGGGCTCCGCCGACTCCTCCGCGTCGCAGTCCTCCGGCTCCCAGTCCCGTCCTGCGAGCCCGCGGGCCAACGAGCCCCGTCCCGCCGCCAGCGGGAATGGCGCCCCCAAGACGTTGGCCTCCGGCAAGGCGGACGCTCCGGGACAGCAGAACGGTGGTGCCTCCAAGGCCCCCCAGGGTCAGGGGAAGGCCGACGACGCCGGCAAGTCCTACGCCGGAGCCACTCAGGCACCGCGCTCCGCGGCACCCGAGACTCCGAAGTCCTCGGATCAGCCGGCGCCGGCAGACAAGCCCTCCAACAAGCAGGCTGACAAGCCCGCCGACACCCAGACCGACAAACAGGCTGACAAGCCGGCTGACGCCCAGACCGACAAGCAGGCTGAGAAGCCCGCCCCTGCGCAGACGCCTGCTGAGCCGGCCGCCCCCGCCGACGAGCAGCCCGGCCAGGCCACGTCTTTCGTCCCGGACAACCTCGTCTCGGAGAAGACCGCCATGATCGTGTCGCCGTCGGGCAACATCGGCTGCGACCTGTCCGCCCACCACGCGGGCTGCGGCGTGCTGTCCTACCGCTCCGACGGCACCTACGGCAAGGATGAGGCGGGCTCGCCCAAGTGGTGGTTCGACCTCAGCTCCGGTGGGACTCCGCAGCTCGCCGGCCGTAGCGAGGGTGCCTTCTCGCTCGATGAGGCCTTCCGCGGCGGCGGCTCCTCGCCCCAGGTGGTGGAGTACGGCCAGTCCGTCACCTTCGGCTCCTGGGTGTGCCGCTCCGAGGAGAACGGCATGACCTGCCGCAACACCGAGACCGGTCACGGCGTCTTCCTCAGCTCCGGGCGCTACGAGGCCTTCTGACCCCCGAGCTCGAGACATTCTCGGTACGTTTCTGTTCGCCCCGGTGACTCATCACCGGGGCGAACCGGTTCTTGCGCCCGGATGGTTCCGGGCGAGGACATGCAGCCGGTCTCTGTCCGAGAAGCCCTCACCTGTGAGCCCGACGACTCACTCGGGCTACAGCCGGCCGGTGAGGTAGTGCTGGATCGTCGGTCCGACAACCTCCACGAGGTGATCGATGCTCGCGCCGGCGATGGGCTCCAGGCGCAGCACATAGCGGACCATGGCTAGCCCCACCAGTTGGGAGCCGGCTAGGGTGGCCCGTTCGCGCGCCGAGGTTCCCGACAGACCCGACTGCTGAAGAGCCTCGGCCATCGGGGTTGCGATCTGCTCAGTGGCGTAGTTCTGGATCGCCTCAGGGGCGCTGATATCCGTGGCCATCCACCGCAGCAGGGTGCGGAAGGTGACGCCGTCAGCGGCGTCGTCCCAGGCGGTCAGCGACAGCCGCACCAGCCGGGGGCCGGCTGAGCGTAGGTCTCCGCTGACTGCGGCGGCGATCTCCTCGCTCGCCCGCACCCGCAGGTTGACGGCCGCCCCGAACAGGTCCCCCTTGGAGCCGAAGTAGTACGACACGAGTGCCGGGTCGACTCCGGCTGTGCGAGCCACTGCCCGGATGGTCGTGCCCTCGTAGCCCTGGGCGAGGAACGACTCGCGGGCAGCGGTCAGGATGGCCTCGCGTGTGGGGGGCGGCTGGGTGCTGGCAGAGTCCGGCCGGCGTCGAGGCCCACGACGGTGTGCGCGGCTGAGGAGGGTGGGCTCGGGTGTCTCCTCCTCGGGTAACGCCGTCGACGGCGGAGCGTTGGGGGCATCGCTGGTCACTCCTGGAGACTACGAGCGCGCCCGTCTCCTCTGGCTGTCAGTCCGACAGAAAATGGAGAAGCTCCGGGAAATGCAGCACTTGGTCGGGGTCGACGGCCTTGAGGATGTGTGACGAGCGTCGTATTTTTAGAAAAGTCTATCGGTGCGATATTCAACAGTGTTCAGAACTTCGGTGTGAGTCCTGGGTGCTCGTAGTGCTCTCTTGGCGTTATGACGCCAAGAGGCTCGGTGGGTGACGGCGGGGGAGGGTGGGTATTTCAACGCCGTTGAGACATATGTGTCTCTTCGATACGGTGAGGGCTCAGCCCACATCGTCGTCGGCTCGCAGAGGGCCGGCCCAGGCGCTCGCCGAGGTGAAGCATGTCCGTTCCCGATCCGGTCTCCAGAGCGCGGAGGCCCGCATCCGTCGCGGCCGTGGGGTCGGCTGCGCATCCGGTGGCGTCCGGGGCCGACGGCACGCCGACAGTCCTGCGGATGGGGCTGGACATCGGCTCGACCACCATCAAGCTCGTTCTCCTTCCTGAGCACTCGCCTGAGGCCCCTACCGGTGCTCGGCCTGACACGGCGTCGGTGTCTCCTGTGTTCGCTGAGTACCGGCGTCACAACGCGGACGTGCGCGGCGAGCTGACCCGGCTGCTGGGCGAGGTCGCTCGGGCCTATCCGGGTGCCGTCGTGCGCGGGGCGGTCACCGGCAGTGCCGGGCTGTCCCTGGCCGCCCTCATGGGTCTGCCTTTCGTCCAGGAGGTCATTGCCGAGACCGAGACGGTGCGCGTGTGCGATCCGCAGGCCGACGTCGTCATCGAGCTCGGTGGTGAGGACGCCAAGATCACCTACCTCCACCCCACCCCCGAGCAGCGCATGAACGGCACCTGCGCGGGCGGCACCGGAGCCTTCATCGATCAGATGGCTCAGCTCCTCCACACCGACGCCGCTGGCCTGGATGACCTGGCCTCGCGCTACACGACGCTCTACCCCATCGCCTCGCGCTGCGGGGTCTTCGCCAAGTCCGATCTCCAGCCGCTCATCAACCAGGGCGCCGCCGGGGAGGACCTGGCCGCCTCCGTTCTCCAGGCCGTCGTCACCCAGACCATTGCGGGCCTGGCTTGCGGGCGCCCCATCCGCGGTCACGTCATGTTCCTAGGCGGGCCGCTGCACTTCCTGCCCCAGTTGCGCGCCGCCTTCGAGCGGACCCTGGCGGACCAGGTCGACTCCTTCACCTGCCCCGACAACGCCCAGCTTTACGTCGCCATCGGTGCCGCCCTGCTCTCCTCGGGCGAGCCGACGCCGATCTCGGAGCTGTCCACCCGTCTGGCCACCCGCAAGGCCCTGTCCCTGGGCACCTCCCGGATGCGCCCGCTGTTCAAGGATGTCGCCGAGCTGGAGGCCTTCCGCGAGCGGCACGCCCGCGCGCACATTGAGCGGGCCCACTGGCCGGTCCCCGAGGAATCCTCCGAGAAGAGCGGGCCCGAGCCGGATGGCCCGGACGACGAGCTCGACGGTATCGACGACGAGGGGCCTCATGCGGCGTCGGCGTCGGGCGGGGAGTTCCGGGACGGTGACTGCTTCCTGGGGATCGACGCCGGCTCGACGACGATCAAGGCCGTGGTGCTGGACGGGCGCGGGCGGATCGTGTGGGAGCACTACGCCGGCAACGAGGGTGACCCGGTGACGGCCGCCGTGGAGATCCTGCGCCGCATCCACCGCGAGATGCCCGATGGTGTGCGGATCGTGCGCTCCTGCGTCACCGGTTACGGGGAGTCCCTGGTCAAGGCGGCGCTGCGCATCGACGAGGGCGTCGTCGAGACGATGGCGCACTACCGGGCGGCGGCCTACCTCAACCCCGGGGTCACCTCGGTCATCGACATCGGCGGCCAGGACATGAAGTACCTGCGCATCAAGGGCGACGCGATTGACTCCATCAGCGTCAACGAGGCCTGCTCGGCCGGTTGCGGCTCCTTCCTACAGACCTTCGCCCGGTCGATGGGTCTGGAGATCGGTGAGTTCGCCGAGGCCGCGCTGCACGCCGAGCGGCCGGTGGACCTGGGCAGCCGCTGCACCGTGTTCATGAACTCCTCGGTCAAGCAGGCCCAGCGCGAGTCGGCCACGGTGGGGGAGATCAGTGCGGGCCTGTCCTACTCGGTGGTGCGCAACGCCCTGTACAAGGTCATCAAGCTCAAGGACGCCGACCAGCTCGGCGAGCGGGTCTCGGTCCAGGGCGGCACCTTCCTCAATGATGCGGTGCTGCGGGCCTTCGAGCTGCTCACCGGCCGTGAGGTGGTGCGTCCCGACGTCGCCGGTCTCATGGGATGCTTCGGCGCGGCCCTGAGCGCCCGGGCCACCTACGACGGCGTGCCCTCGGGCCTCATGAGTCTGGGCGAGCTCTCCCGCTTCAGCCTGGCCACCGAGACCGCCACCTGCAAGCTGTGCCAGAACCACTGCCAGCTGACCATCACCACCTTCAACGACGGACAGCGTCACATCTCCGGCAACCGCTGTGAGCGGGGCGCCACCCAGGAGCGGCGCGCCACCAAGTCCGACCTGCCTAACCTCTACGACTACAAGTACAAGCGGGCCTTCTCCTACCGGCGCCTGCTCGAGGGCGCGGCCACGCGCGGTGACATCGGCATTCCCAGGGTGCTGGGCATGTACGAGAACTACCCCCTGTGGTTCACGGTGCTCACCTCACTGGGCTTCCGCGTCATGATCTCGGGGCGCTCCAACCACGAGCTCTTCGAGTCCGGCATGGACACGATCCCCTCGGAGAACGTCTGCTACCCGGCCAAGCTCGCCCACGGGCACATCGAGGCCCTCATCGCCAAGGGCATCACGACGATCTGGTTCCCCTGCGTCTTCTACGAGCGCGAGCTGGTCCAGGGCGCCGCCGACCACTTCAACTGCCCGATCGTGGCCACCTACCCCGAGGTCATCCGCAACAACGTCGAGGCCGTGCGCGACGGGCAGCAGGAAGGACCCGACGGTGCCGAGGGGGGCACGGGTTCCGGGGGCTCGGGCGTGCGGATGCTCTCCCCCTTCCTCAACCTGGCCGACCCTGCGACGCTCGCCGAGCGGCTCGTCGAGGTCTTTGCCGACTGGGGCGTCACCCTGCCCGAGGCCCGCCGGGCCGTGGCCGCCGGCTTCGCCGAGGACGCCGCCTTCAAGGCCGACGTACGCGCTGAGGGCCGCCGCGCCCTGAGGTGGATGGAGGACAACGGCCGCAAGGGAATCGTCCTGGCCGGACGGCCCTACCACATCGACCCCGAGATCAACCACGGCGTCCCCGACGTCATCAACACCCTGGGCCTGGCCGTCCTGTCCGAGGACTCCCTCCTGCCCGAGCCCGACGCCGCAGCCTCCGAGGTGCCGGAACCGGGCGCCTCCGAGGAGACAGAGGATGCCGGGAAGGCTGAGCCGGAAGGGCGCCCCGCCAGGCCGGCCAGACCCAAGAAGCCCAAGAAGACCGACTGGGCCGCCATCGCCCGCCAGGCCGGCTCGTCACCCGGCACGGACCAGACCCCCGACCCCGGCGACGGCGCCGAGCACGCCGTCGCCACCGGGGCGCTCAGCCGGGCCGTGGCCGCGCTGCGCCGTCGGGTGGACGAGCTCCGCCCCGACCCGCAGGCACCCGCCGACTGGTCCGACGTCACTGACGTCGGCCTGCCCACTCCCAAGCCCGTGGCCACCCAGGGCGTCACCGGGCGCCTGCGGGTGCGCGACCAGTGGGCCTACCACTCGCGCCTCTACCAGGCCGCCGAGCTCGTCACCACCCGCGACGACCTCGAGCTCGTCCAGCTCAACTCGTTTGGCTGCGGCGTCGACGCCCTGACTACCGACCAGGTCCAGGAGATCCTGGAGTCCGCCGGAGGGGTCTACACGAGTCTCAAGATCGACGAGGTCTCCAACCTCGGCGCCGCCACCATCCGCCTGCGCTCCCTGGCCGCCGCCTCCGAGGCCCGCGCCGCGGAGAGGGCCGCAGACAGGGCGGCTCACCTCGAGGAGATCTCCGACGAGACCGTCGATGACGTCGTCGAGATCGACACGACCATGTCCACTGATCGGTCTGCTGCGAAGACCGCCGGGAAGGCCGCCGACCGGCCGGCGGGCAAGGGTGCCGAAAGGACCGTCGGGTCTCGTGAGGCGGGCGGCGCCGTCGGAGGACGTGAGCTGCCGGGGGCCACCAGCCCGGTCTTCACCGAGGCCATGCGCGCCACCCACACCATCCTCATGCCGCAGATGAGCCCCGTGCACTTCCGCCCCCTCGAGCCGCTCATGCGGCGCCTGGGCTACCGGGTCGAGCTCCTGGAGTCCGCCACCCGTGACGACCTCGAGGTGGGACTGCGCTACGTCAACAACGACGCCTGCTTCCCGGCCATCATGGTCATCGGCCAGCTCATCGGCGCCTTCACCGACGGCAGCCACGACCCCGACTCCTGCGTCGTGGCCATCTCCCAGACCGGCGGCATCTGCCGCGCCACCAACTACGCCGCCATGCTGCGCAAGGGCCTGCGCGAGGCCGGCTACCCGCAGGTGCCGGTCGTGGCGATCTCCCTGCAGGGCATCGAGTCCAACCCCGGATTCGAGCTGACCGCCACCATGGGCCTCAAGATGCTCCAGGGCATCATCATCGGCGACACCCTCAACACCTGCCTGCTGCGGGTTCGCCCCTACGAGGTGGTCGAAGGCGCCACCCAGGAACTCGTCGATCGCTGGAACCGCATCATCGCCGAGTACTTCGAGCACAAGGGCCGCTCGGCCACCTGGGGCGGGCGCATCGGCTACCGCCGCCTCCTGCGCGAGATGGTCCGCGAGTTCAACGACCTGCCCCGGCGCGACGAGCCCCGGCGCCCACGCGTCGGCGTCGTCGGCGAGATCCTGGTGAAGTTCCAGCCCGACGCCAACAACCACGTCATCGACGTCATCGAGGCCGAGGGCTGCGAGGCCGCCGTCCCCGGACTCCTGCCCTTCTTCCTGTCCGGGCTGGTGACCGCCCAGTGGGAGGCGGAGGCCTATGGCATCGGCAAGGAGTCCGTGGCCAAGAAGAAGGCGGCCGTGTGGTTCATCGAGCAGCTCCAGGCCCCGGCTCGTGCCGCCCTGCGCGCAGCCGGTGGCACCTTCGATATCGAGCCCTCCACGGTCGAGCTGGCCCGCAAGGCCTCGAAGATCCTCAGCCTGGGCAACCAGGCCGGGGAGGGCTGGCTGCTCACCGGAGAGATGATCGAGCTCATCGAGCACGGTGTGCCCAACATCGTGTGCTGCCAGCCCTTCGCCTGCCTGCCCAACCACGTGGTGGGCAAGGGCATGTTCCGCGAGATCCGACGCCGCTACCCCCAGGCCAACATCGTCGCCATCGACTACGATCCCGGCGCCAGCGAGGTCAATCAGCTCAACCGCATCAAGCTCATGATCTCCACCGCGCTCATGGCGCAGGACGGCACCGAGCCGGGGGCGCCTGAGCGGGCAGACCGGCAACCGGACGACGTGCTCGGCAGCATGGTGGGTGAGGAGCTGCTGGCGGGACTCGGGCCGGTGCCCGATGGGACGCCGTCATCCCCGGATGTCGCCGGGGCGGAGCGGCATCGCCCACGGAGCCGGGTCCGCAGTCGCTGAGAGCGCCGGTCTCAGTGAAGGACTACTTCTTGGAGTTCTTGGCCGAGCCCTTGACCTGCGACTTATCCCCCTGGGCGACGACGCAGCTGATCTTGCGGTCGCCCTGGGCCCAGGTGCCCTCGCCGGGCGTGAGGTACTCGACCTGGTAGCTGGTCTTGCTGGACTCGATCCCGACGTACTTGGTGAAGTCCTCGCCCAGGCAGAAGCCCTGCCCCAGGGACCTGAGCGCCTCCTTGTTGGGGAGCTGCTTGACGTCGTCGCCGAAGGTGGTCTGGGCGATGACCTCGTAGGTGTGCGCCTTGGAGCAGTCGACCACGGTGACCTCGCCGACCGCGTTCTCCCCGCCGGAGTCCTTGCTCACGGGGTTGTAGCACTGCCCGACCTCGAGGTCCTTGGTGGCGGTGGTGGTCTGCGAGGAGAACAGGCTGCAGGAGGTCAGCCCCATGGTGACAGCGGCGGCGACAGGAAGGGCGAGGAGCGTGGTCCGGGTGCGCATGGCTCGAACCGTAACAGTCGGAATGGCCGGATTGTGCCGGTTTTCTGCCAGCTCCTGGTCATGACTGGAGAGGTGGCTGAAAAAATCCGGGATAAGGACCGGGTGGCGACATGAGACGGAGAAACGGAGAGTCGCCACCCGGCCGGAGTGGGAGGCAGGACGGTGTTCGCGAGGCGCCGGAAGGGAGAAGTGGGTCTTCTCCATCAGTGGTGCGCTGTGCGCGGCCGTCCTGCTCGATGGGGACAGACTAGGAGTTCTTGATGGAATTATTCAATGGTGTGTTATCCCGGTTCTGGGCGAAGCAGACCAACGAGTGGTCCCCCTGGTCCCAGGAGGACTGCGAGGGGGTCAGGGCCACCGCCTGGTACTTCTTGGCCTTGGAGGGGGAGCCGACGTAGCTGTCCAGCAACGGTCCGCAGACGGCGGTGACCTCATCGGAGGTGTTCGCCTCGGCGTAGGTGGAGGCTGTGGACTGCCCCGTTCCGGTCACCTCGTACTGGTGGGGAGTGGAGCAGTCGACGAGCTTCGCGCCCGTGGCCTCCGTTCCGCCCTGCTCGGTCCCGTTGACCATCTCGGAGATGCAGTTGCCGGTCTTGAGGTCATGGATGTCCACGGTCTTGGCGCCGCCCTCCGCTTTGGCGCTCGAGCCGGTGGAGGCATTGGCCCGAGGCGTGGCCGAGGAATCGCCGTCGGAGTCCCGGGCGTCCTTGTCCTGGGGGGAGCCTGTGGGGGCGGCCTTGGCCGAGGAGGAGGGACCAGTGGAGGGGGTGCCCACCGCGTCCTCGTCGCAGGCACTGAGGCTCACGGCGAGAAGGAGCGCGGTTGGCAGGGCGATGAGGGATGAGGCTCTTGTGCGCATAGGGCCATCGTGGCAGGAGCGGGTGGCGGCGTCGATGGGGAGGGAACCTGATCGGACGCCCGCTGCGGGCGGCGGAGCGGAGGACGGAAAGACCCCGAAATCACACGGACTCCGGGGTGGTGGCGGAGGATGGGGGATTCGAACCCCCGAGGGCTTGCACCCAACACGCTTTCCA
>ERZ772940.190-NODE-190-length-33738-cov-14.6278_pt1 | contig 33738 bp, 25 predicted proteins | sample MGYA00511682_ERZ772940 | MGnify/ENA primary metagenome ERZ772940 (study PRJEB29015, sample SAMEA2737922) | human oral metagenome | biome: human oral; feature: human-associated habitat; material: dental | place: China | collected 2031 ... | reverse complement strand
GATTTTTTCTCCTATCAACTTGATTTTGACGGGACAAAGTCATTTTCGATTGACAGGGGCGGAAATTCCGATATTTTCTCGAGAATTCCCTTTACTTTAAAGAAGACCCTCAAAACTGTTTTAATTTTTAAACACAAAATTGGACACTTTGTCCAAAATTCCCGATATTTCATTGAATTATCATTGGAGGGGACTATAATACAAGTAGAATTAGAAAGAAGGTTGCTATATGAAAAAATTTCTTATTAATGCGAGTCTTGGGCTCAGTCTAGGAGCCTGTTTAGGACTTGTTTATCTGGCTAAAAAGACTGAATTCTTCAAGAGCGACAAAAAGCTTTATGATGAATTTGACTCGACCTTAAGCTAGGAGGAATAGGCTATGCAAAAGAATAAAGCAATTATGATTGGTGCAGGGCTTTCTAATATGGCTGCCGCTGTTTACCTGATACAAGAAGGAAACTGGAAGGGGGAGCAAATTACTTTTTATGCCCTTGATAACCATGGTGCCAACGATGGTGCTCCAACTAACACAGTAGGTGACGAATACTGGAATAAAAATCACCCAATGGAAAATCAAAAGGGTTATATTGCTCGTGGTGGTCGTATGCTCAATTATCGTACTTATGTCGATTTGATGGATCTACTCGATCGTATTCCATCTGCTACAGAGCCCGGACTTACAGCGGCCCAAGATACTCGTCAATTTGATGCAGCCCATGCTACATATGACAAAGCCCGACTCTTGGCAAAAGGCCAAGGTATTATCAATGGAGGTGAGCTTGGACTAAATACTACAAGCCGAAAACTCTTGACCAAGCTGATTTTAATGCCCGATTCTGAAGAAGAGAAATTAGATAATGTGACTATCGAAGAGTTCTTCAAAGATAATCCTGAGTTCTTTGAAACTAACTTCTGGTTCATGTGGGAAACTACCTTTGCCTTCCGTACACGTAGCTCTGCTCAAGAACTTCGACGGTACATGCACCAAATGATTTACGAATTCACACAAATCGAACACTTGGTAGGGGTTAACCGTACTCGGTACAACCAATACGAAAGTATTATGTTGCCATTAATAAACTATTTAAAGGACCAAGGTTGCCGAATCGTTCTCAATCGCCTAGTAACGGACTGGGAATTCAAGAATAGCAAAATGCAAGATGAAATCACCGTTACGGGGCTCCACATGACCAATACTGAAACTGGTGAGGAAGAATTCGTTCCTGTTGATGATGACACAGCTGTCATTTTTACCAACGGATCCATCACTGACTCAGCTACCCTTGGGGATTTCAATACCCCTGCTCCTGAAAACATGGACTTTGGTGCTGCCTCAAGCCTCTGGAGAAAAGCAACCGAACACTTTTACAATCTTGGAAATGCCGATAAATTCTTCGCAGACCGAGATGCTAGTGAATGGGTAAGTTTCACACTCACAACTAATGACCACACTCTTCTTAACGAAATCACTCGTATCACCACACAGGAACCAGGTAACGCCCTAAATTCCTTTATTTCCGATGGAGCCGTCACTCCACTTGGCCAAAAAGATGTGACCATGTCCATTGTTGTCCACCATCAACCTCACTTTACTAGTCAAAAGCCCAACGAAACTGTTCTTTGGGGCTACTTCCTCTACCCACGTCGCCACGGAGAGTTCATTGATAAACCTTATATCGAAATGACTGGTAAGGAAATGTTGCAAGAGCTCCTTGGTCAATTATCCAAGGTGGATCCAGGGCCAATCAACATCAACACTAAAGAAAAAGCCATTATGGATAACGTGGTCAACTGTATTCCCGTCTACATGCCCTACGCTTCTGCCCTCTTTAATAATCGTGCCAAAACAGACCGACCAAAAGTCATTCCCAAACACTCAACCAACCTAGCCTTTACTGGTGAATTCGTTGAACAACCTTATCAAATGATTTTCACTGAAAATAGTGCCGTTCGTTCTGGTGAAATTGCTGCCTACCACTTTGCAGGAATACCAATGTCACACCTAGTACCAATACCAAGATATGATAAAGACATCAAAACACTACTGCGTGCTGCTAAGAAAATGTTTGATTAGGGTAATACGCATTCAAAATCTAATAATCCCGAGGGGGAAAATCGCTAGTTTTGGACATCATTAAATAGAAAATGAGCCCTCATCAATGTGAAGGCTCATTTTTTCAATAGTCTAAATCATTATCAAAGATAAATGACTTCTAAATTTCCAAAGGCTACACGCCCCGTCAGCTCTAGGGTCTTGCTCCCTTTAGAAGATTGGCTAGGCAGGCTGATGGAGCCTAGAGGACTTGAAACCTTACAAACAACCGACCAATCTCTAGGAATATAGAGAACCATACTGGCAAAGGAAACTGCAACCTCAAAGTTGGCAATGTCCCCCAAAATAACAGCCTCATCAAGATAGATTACCTTCTTGCCAAAGGATACTTCTGCCCCGTCAGAGATAAAATTATCATCTCTGATATGAACCGTATGACTAGTGTAAGGCTGATAGCTGTAGCTATTATTTATCTGGGGGCGCCATCTAAAACGCCAAGCCTTCTTTCCCCTAAATAGAATATCCAGGCCCAGACCGGCCAGGAAGGCAATGAGACAAATGGTCGCATTGGGGAGATTTAGAAAATGCCATTGACTATTTAGGATAATCAGGAAGAAGGCTAATCCTAGAAAACTACTGGTAAAGGCAGCAGATAGGAGACTTCCCAGAAACCAGATAGCCGTAAAGGAGAGGCCCAAAAGAGCCCAGCCATCAATTAGGGCTGGAACAAACAAGGCTTGAAAGAGGATGAGGAGGGCTAGCAGAATCAAAAGGATTCCTAAAATTGACTTTTGCATGGGGAGCCTTTCTAGAGATGGGCTGAGGGAAATTTGGGAGATTAAGAAGAAGGAATGAGGGCTGAGATGGCAAGTTTTGTCTTTATACTCAATGAAAATCGAAAATAGCCGAGGCAACGAACTGCAGGCAGTACTTGGGTACGGCAAAGTGAGTTAACGATGGATAGTTTTGATTTTCGAAGAGTATTAGGGGATTAGAAGGCCAACTCACCCTATAATAGATCCATCACACCAGAGCCCTTGCTGCTGGTGGATGGGCTGGCCAAGTGACCGCCGATAACTTGAGCAAAGGTCTCGATATTGAGGCTTTGGACATAGATTTCACCACTACCAGAAAAAGTATTAACGACCCCCTCACCGTTGCCCATCGATTGCAAGAAATCATTTTCCACATGAATCTGGTAATCTAGCGTGCTGGACCAGGCTACAACATGGGCATTATCAATGGTCATTTCCTCTTGCTTGAGCTCAATTTTCTGGATGGAGCCAAAACTATTAACCAGAAGGGTTCCCTGACCTTGCGTCGACATAACGTATAGACCACCCTGACCGCCAAAGAAGGCCCGACCAAGGGATTGCCGCTCCATAGTATATTGAGCTGAACCATCCAGAGCCAAGAAAGCTCCATCATTGAGGCGGTACTGCTTGACTCCCAATTCCAGGGCAACAATCTGACCAGGCGTGGCGGGAGCAATAGCTAACCTGCCATCATCTGCATTGGAAATGGCTTGAGTGATTAAGGCAGACTCACCAGAAGTCATAGAACGCCCGACCACCTTGAAGAATTTACCTAGGCCACTTTCCTTGGCATTGAGCTTGGTGTTGAGGGTCACTGATGGCGTATGGAAAACCATACTCCCCCGCTGAATATAGGCGGACTCCCCCGCTTCAAGGAAAATCTCAACTAAGGGGAACTGCATTTTGCTATCAATCCGATAGTTCATGTGATTATCTGACATAGGACCACCTCACTTTTCTCTAGGCTTAAAAACTAGTATAACTGCCGGTTTCCTCTGCTGTCAATACACTAGAGAAAAAATCAGCCCCGAGACTGAGACTGAAAAAATTCATTGAACCGGTGAAATCCATCCAGTATCAACATCGTAGACGGCTCCGAAGATGGCAATATCTTTCGGAATTAAGGGTGAGGCCTTCAAAAGGGCAACATCCTGACGGACACTCTCTTCTACATTTTCAAAGGGCAGAAAATCCCTGTCCTGCAGATCTACTTGGAATCGTTCCTCCAAGTCTGCTACAAAATCAGCATTTTTAAAAGTTTGAGCCCCACAATCGGTATGATGAAGGACAACAACTTCCCGTGTTCCCAACTGCTGTTGAGAAATAACCAAGGAGCGAATCATATCCTCGGTTACTCGACCACCAGCATTTCGCAAAATATGGGCATCCCCCAGGGCCAATCCCAGGGCAGGAGCAACATGAAGGCGGGAATCCATACAGGTGATAATGGCCACCTTGGTCTTGGGTTTGATAGGAAGGTGGGCCCTTCCGTGCAAATCAACATAGGCCTGATTAGCCTTGATAAAATTTTCAAAATAGGTCATAAAGACTCCTTATCCCGAGTAAGTATAATAGTTAAAAAAACAAATCTTCGACCATTATAGCATGGATAGATGAAAAAGCCGAGCTTTTACTCTAATCTCTGGAAAGGCAAAAAGCTCCAAAAACATGACAAACTTTAACTAAGATCTTTTGCCAATGACATAAGTCAACTCGGCTGCCTGATCAGCCGTAAAGGTACGATAAGAAACGACTCCTGAACCCAAGGCATTGGATTCAGAAATAAGAATGGAACCATCCTTTTTTACCTGCTCAACAATGGCCACATGACCATAATCTGGATCTGCACCAGTCTGACCTGGTGCGAAGGAAATGGCATAGCCCACCTTGGGCTGATGGCTGAGGTCATAACCTGACTTAAATTGCCAGTCACCACCATTGCCCATATAGGGATCGAAATTATAGCCCAGTTCATAGGCCCGATTATAGACATACCAAGTGCATTGACCCCATGGATAGGAATTGGCCAGATAGGTCTTCGGATTTATGGGACATGACAGTCGGTAACCTGCTGGTAGATTAACTTGGCTGTTTCCTGTTAGGTGCTTGAGCTTTTCTGGAATTTTCGGAGTGTCACCATGCTGGTCAATCCAAGTATCAATGTCCTGCATGGTTTGAGCTCGCCTCTTACCACTTCCTGAAGTATCAGTAAAATAGACACCCCCATCAAGAAGGACATTTAACTGTCCTGTGGCATTTTTGGCTGCCTTGTCGTCCTGTATTTTGAAGGTCCAATTTTTATTTTGAATCAAGGTTTGGGCCACCATTTTGTGAATGGCTTGATCATCGCTGAAATGACTGGCATTATTGGGATTGCTATCAAAGGCCCCATAGCCAAACATATTAGAGCCTGGCAGGGTTGCCACCCCAGCTGTCCCTAGGGAACTCTCGTGAAGAGCTATGGCAATAATGGCTCGCACATCAAGCCCCGTTTCCTTCTCCCACTTGAGCAGGAGCTGTCCATTAATTCGCCGCTGATCATAGGCTATACCTAAGGACTGCAAATAACCGTCCAACTGCTCTGCCTTGATACCATAACGATGGGAGAGGAGATTGTGACTATAAGCATCCGAACCTGACCAGTGCTCTACATAGGTGGTGTAGGTGAGGGGGCCTTTAGAATTCTTATCATCATCAGACAAATAAGTAGCATTAGGCTGACTCATCCGATAGCCGTCAAAAAAGGGACTAACTAGGATATCAGCTTGACCAAACGATGCTTGATTTTGCTGGTGAGCAGGAATTGACTTGGACTTGCCAGCCGGCTGACCTGATTTTGCCTTCGCCTTGGACTCTGATTTTTCTAGCTGTTTAGCCTGATTATGATCTACCTGCTTAGATTCTGTCTGCTGATCTTGGTCAGAACCAAAGCCTGTTCCTGAAGACGACCCGGTGCTACTAGAAGAATTGGTCTGTTCAGTTTGGTGGTCGGCTCCCTGACGGCTATCTGGTTGCCCATCAGAGGGCTGTTCTAGGGAAGCCTCCCCCTGACTTGAGCTTGAACTATCCTGGCTTGTTTTAGAATCTGCCCGTTTCTCTTCTTGATTGGCTTGAGAATTTGACGGCTTCTGTTCTTGCTTGTCCTGAGATGAAGAACCTGCACTAGCACCTTGAGATGGTGCCTCAGCGGACTCCCCAGACTCACTTCTTGCCTCTTCATTCTCAGATTCTTTTCCATCTTCCGAGGTGCTTACCTCGTTACTTTCATGGTCTCTAAATTCGCCCTGCTCCTGCCTAGGCCTACGAGCTAATCTACCGACAGTCTCTGCCAAGGTTACCCCTGGAGCCAGATAAGAGCCCGACAAGATGAATAGAAGTATCAGTGATAGAAATTTCTCTTTTTTCACAACTAGCAACTCCTTTCTTAAGGTATCAGAGAGAAAAGGCATCTTCTTGACCAAGCAAGAGATAGCTAACGGCAATCGCTGGTCTGATTGCCTAGCTCCCTGACAACTCCAAACGGCCAGTAATTCCGACTGTCTGGTTTTCGTATTGCCACAGCCAAAGTCACTCCAGTTTTACGCTTTAGAGTGATTACGAAAGCTACCATCTAAGCTTTCTATGTCCGATAAAGCAGTAGACTGCTTTATCTTCGTATCCCCAACCATAAAACAACTCAAAGAATTAAAAAGTCTTGTAGATTTCTTTAATCGATCCTGAAAATAAGGAAGCGAGGTAACATGGCAACTATTGGAGCAGACTTCCTTTTTCCGCAAAGCTGTAGGCAAGTTCAATTCACAAATATGTCTCACCTATTTATTCGTAAAAGGATTAGAAAAAGGGGAACGGAAATTGCTCTGACGAAACCAGCAATCTCCCCTCACTCCCTAGTTTTAAGGCTTCAAGCGAGTCGCTACAGGAGACGCTATTTTGCGAACTACCTGCCTTTCCTACTACATTCCTTGCAAATAATCAGCAAGTTTGAAAGGAATCTGTCGCAAACTAAAAGTCTATCACAGACTCCCCTCGCTTCTTTACTTCCAGACTCAGGAAGTTTTTAGCCACTGAACAAAAACTCTACTCCCACCCCGCACAGTTGATTTGGATTTTTCAAACAGCCCCGCTAATGCCATTCGACCTATCACTTTTCTGGCAAAATAAAAAGACCTCTCACGAAGTCCTTCTTTATTGATTTATTTGGGCCCTATTGGGGCTGGTTTTGACCATCTCTCTCGATAGCCTTTTTCAGAGCATTCCAGGAGAGGGTGGCGCATTTGATTCTTTGGGGGAATTTGGCAACGCCGGCCATAAGCTCGGCTTCTCCCAATTCTTTTTGCTGGTCATCCTCTTGACCTTGCACCATCTCAGAGAAAATTTCTGCCAGACGCAGAGCCTCAGCCTTGGTCTTACCGATGACAGCATCGGTCATCATGCTGGAAGAAGCCGTTGAAATAGTACAACCGTCACCAGCAAAGGCAATATCCTCGATAACATCACCATCAAATTTGACCGACAAATTGATGACATCACCACAGGTGGGATTGTTGAGTTGAAGCTGTTCCACCCCCTCTAGGAATCCATGGTGATGGGGGCTTTGCGAATGCTCAGCGATGACCATTTTATAGAGATTATTCAAACTAGAGAGTGCCATTGAAAAACTCCTTTGCTGCTAAGATTGCCTGGACCAATTTATCGCAATCTTCCCTACTATTATAGAGGTAAAAACTTGCCCTAGCGGCCGAATGAATACCCAGATGGTTAATCAGGGGTTGGGCACAATGGTGGCCGGCCCGAACAGCTAGGCCCTCATAATCCAGAGCAGTCGCCAAATCATGGGGGTGGACGCCATCAAGATTAAAGGCGATGACTCCAGTATGCTGGCTAGGATTTTCAGGGCCGTAAAGGGTCAAGCCCCCAATTGCCTGCAACTTAGGTAAAACATAAGCGACCAGTTCTTGCTCGTGGGCGTGAATTTCCGCCATGCCAATCTCATCCAAATAATCCAGAGCCGCTCCCAGGGCAATGGCTCCGGCAATATTGGGCGTGCCCGCTTCAAATTTCCAAGGGAGTTCCTTCCAGTTGGCCTCCTGCTCGTAGACGAAATCAATCATTTCACCGCCAAATTCAACAGGGGACATGCGGTTAAGGATTTCTTCCTTACCGTAAAGAATCCCGATACCGGTTGGCCCCAGCATCTTGTGACCTGAAAAGGCGAAGAAATCGCAGTCCAAATCCTGGACATCAATCGGCATGTGGGGGGCAGACTGGGCTCCATCAACAACCATGTAAGCTCCGACCTGGTGAGCCAGTCCGGCAATTTCCTTGACAGGATTGAGACAGCCTAGGACATTAGAAGCCTGGGCGATGCTGACAAACTTGGTCTTCTCACTGAGCTTGGCCTTCAGGTCTGCCATATCCAGCTGACCATCCTTAAGGTAGACGTAGACCAACTGGGCTCCCGTCGCCCGACAGGCCTCCTGCCAGGGAATGACATTGGAATGGTGCTCCATGATGGAAATCAAAATCTGGTCCCCCGGCTGCAAGACCTCCTTGGCAAAGGAGGCAACCCAGTTAAGACCAGTCGTCGTCCCTCTAGTAAAAAGGACTTCCTTGGTTGACTTGGCCTTGATAAAGGCCCGAGCCTTCTCCCGACTGGCTTCATAGGCTGCCGTCGCCCGCTCAGCTAGGGTATGGACACCACGGTGAACATTGGCATTGTCTGTCTCATAATAAGCACGCAAAACCTCAAGGACGGCTTGAGGTTTTTGGGTAGTTGCGGCATTATCCAGATAGACCAAGGGTTCATCATTAACGACTTGGTCTAAAATTTTAAAATCTTTTCTTATCGTGTTTGTATCTAACAAGGACAACCTCCTTGAGGTAATTATTATTATCGAAAATCAATAGATTTAGTTGTGAAAGCAGGTCAAAGATGAAAAAATCTTGATAGGCAAGGCAAGTCGCTCTTGCGGTCCGCCCCTGCCTCTGACACGAGCACCAAAGAGGAAGCCCAGCGATAGTTGCCTTTCCTTTTTTCAATTGACATCGTTAGCTCACTCTGCCCGACTTAAAGTTTAGTATGGCCAGCACTTTCTTACTGGGCCATGCTAAACAAACCGGGGCGATTTTACCTGCTTTGTGCCATCCTATTTTTGATTTTCATTGACTATTAACGTTTATCTAACTTGTGGTCAAGGACGGCAATCATTTCATCACGCACATCCTTGCTTGGAATTTCTGTAATCACGGCTCCCAAGAAACCGAGGATAACCAAGCGTTCAGCCTCTTCATGCTTGAGGCCCCGACTCATCAGATAGTACATGTCATCTGGGTCAATTTGGCCGATGGAAGCGGCATGCCCAGCGGTGACATCATTTTCATCAATCAAAAGGATAGGATTGGCATCCGAGCGAGCCTTGTCCGAAAGCATGAGAACCCGGCTTTCCTGCTGGGCATCGGCACCCTTGGCACCCTTGACGATGTGGCCGATGCCATTGAAGGTCAGGGTTCCTTTTTCTAGGATAACCCCATGTTGCAGGATATGGCCGACAGAATTGCGACCATAGTTGGTCACTCGGGTATCAATCCCTTGAACCTGACGACCACTAGAGGCCGCAACAACCTTGAGGTCGGCATAACTGCCATCCCCAATCAAATCGCTATCAAAGTCGCCGATGACATTACCTTCATTCATGACTCCCAGAGCCCAATCAATGCTGGCATCGCGGTCCAGACGACCTCGCCGGCTCATGTAGGTGGTCAGATTTTGGCCCAGACGGTCAATGGCTGAAAACTTAACCTGACTGCCAGCTCCAGCAATGACTTCCACACTGATATCGGCTGTCGCCTTGGCTCCAGCTTGGCCAATGGATTCAAAGCGTTCCAAGTAGCTAAACTTACTGTTGCGACCAGCAATGACCAAGACATGCTTGTTGAAAGGGGCATCGGAATCGCTATCCTGGTAGTAGAGACCTTCCAAGGGTTGGTCAATCTCAATATTATCCGGCACGTAGAGGACGGCACTACTGTTAAAATAGGCATAGTGATAGGCCGCCAACTTGTCTTCATTGTAGGGCAGGGCATTGCCGAAATTGGCTTCCAGAACTTCTGGAATAGTTTCCAGAGCACTTGCGAAATCTGTAAAGACCACGCCCTTGTCAATCAGGTCAGGACTCAATTGTTCCAGAACGGTTTGGCTACCCACTTGAACCAGCTTAGGATTCTGGCTCAGGGCTGCAAAATCAGGAACATTAGCAGTCGCCTCATTTTCAGCCAGGCTACCGTCACCCAGATTCCAGCGGTTAAAGCGAACCTTTTCAATCCGAGGCAACTCCAATTGGTCAATTTGCTCAAAGGCAGCCAGACGGCGGTCTTGCAACCAGGCTGGTTCAGCCTTGAGCTGGGAAAAATTTATAATGGCTTCTTTTGTCATAATGATGCTTACTCCATTTCTAGCTAAATATTTCGAGTAAAAGATTAATTGTTTAGCTTTCTAAATGACCTTGAGCAAGGGGGATCTGCTCTATAATCAGGCCTCATACTTTTTAAGTTCAAAATTTCAGATTACATCCTTTGCAAAGTCCTACCTTGTTAAAAAGACATCGTCCTTTGAGTAAGGCTGCAAAGATAGCATGATACTTTCGCCAAAATGGCATTATTAGCAACAAAGATGGTTGTTGCTAATAACGGAAATTTTGAGACCCAGTCTCAAAATTTAGTAATGAAACTCCGCAATTGAACTCGCCTACACCACTGTGGAAAAAGAGAGGTGGCTGTTTTGACTTTAGTCAATCTACAGCCGCGGCTACCTTGAGGTATAAATCTGCCTTGAAGCTCTGTTGCTCCTAAGTCAGATTTCCTGCCTCACCTTCCTATTTTCGAGTTCGGGTAAAAAGGTCTCCCAGACCTTTTTAATCCTTTGTGGTGCTTAACGGCTCTGTATCTTGTGAGGAGTTTGCTTGCGTCCGCACTTTTAAACGACATTTCCTTTTCAAAATCGATATTATTTTGAAAAGGAAATTAGTAAGGTAGCTAGGTAAGTCACCATAGCGATTACCGTGGTTTATCAGTGACTTTTAATCACTGATAAACTTGCTACGTTAGAAAGTATCAAAAGTGTAAATTTTGACTTTAAATGGGCATTAGAAAGCTCTTCATCATTAGACTTCTTCCTGATAGTCAATACCCAGCTCTTCAGCCAAATGAGCATAACCTTCTTTTTCCAGACGGGCCGCTAGGTCAGCATCCCCCGTCATAACGATGCGGCCATCCATCATAATATGAACGACATCAGGTTTGATATAGTTGAGCAAGCGTTGGTAGTGGGTGATAATCATGGCACCAAAGCCCTCGCCCCGCATGGCATTAACCCCTTTAGACACGACCTTGAGAGCATCAATATCAAGACCTGAATCAATTTCATCTAGGAGGGCAAACTTAGGTTCCAGCATGAGGAGCTGCAGGATTTCATTACGTTTCTTTTCACCACCGGAGAAACCTTCGTTGAGGTACCGCTCGGCCATCTCTTCCTTCATGCCCAAAAGTTCCATCTTTTCGTCCAATTTGGTCAGGAATTGGCGGATAGAAATTTTCTCATCATCTTCCTTACCAGCATTCATGGCTGCCCGAATAAATTCGGCATTGGTAATCCCTGGAATTTCAGCAGGGTATTGCATAGCCAGGAAAAGCCCCAGACGAGCTCTTTCATCAGTTGCCAACTCCAGAATGTCTTGACCATCAAAGAGAATTTGCCCCTGGGTCACCTGGTAGTTGGGATTCCCCATAATGGCAGCAGATAGGGTTGATTTCCCAGTCCCATTAGGCCCCATGATGGCAGCAATTTGACCCGTCTTCAAGGTCAAATTCAGGCCCTTGAGAATTTCCCTATCTTCAATAGACACATGCAAATCTTTAATTTCGAGTACAGACAAAACTTTCCTCCTCTATCTATAAAAACAGCTTCTCAAAGAAGCTCAACAACAATTTTAAGGCAAGAAGGGAAATGACTACTGAATTAAATCAAAACTACCAGTTTGGCCTAAGTAGCACTCTGCCCATACCTTATCGACTAAGGAGCTCTGCAATTTAGTCAGATGGGACCATGCTAAAGCTGTCGGTCGTAAGGTTGGAACTTGAAAAGTAGTAAAGTAACCACCAGATGTTCGAAAACTTGGCAGTCCAAAGGCTTGAAGTTAAAAGCTTATACTCACCAAACTTCAAAACTAGCGATTCACTCTGTCAATATGATTACATCTGGAAAATGGATATATATCTTTAACTAACAAAACAGTTGCAAAGTGATACTTTCGCCAAAGTGGTATTATAAGCAACAATCATAATAGTTGCTTGTAACGGAAATTTTGAGACCGAGTCTCAAAATTTAGCAATGAAACTCCAAGAGGAGTTTGCTTGCGTCCGCACTTTTTAAGAAAGTAGCAAAAATGCTAACTTTGATTTTAATTGAGCATTGGCTTGGTAACTAACCAAGTTCCCTTCTTGCTCAATTTCCCTTTCATTATAACAAAAAACCGCTCACTAGGAACGGATTTGAACTACTTTTTAAACTTTCGTTTCCACTCGTCCAGAACAGCTTGACGGTAGGAACTGTTACCAATAAATTTGAGACAGTCAAAGAGCGGCGTCCGCCCCACACCCCAAATTTGCAGGCCTTCAATCAGGACCTCTGCCGTAAAGAGGAGGCCAACCATGAGGAGAACTCCCCCTAAACGGCTAGAGACATTCAAAAGCAGGGAAGTCAGCGAGAAGACCATAGTAATACCATAGACCACCAAGACGGCTCCCCGATGGGTGAAGCCCATAGCTAAAAGACGGTGGTGGAGGTGCATTTTATCAGCCTCTGTTGCCGGTCGTCCCGATAATTTCCGACGAATAATAGCCACGAAGGTATCCAAAATAGGCACCCCCAAAATGATAACCGGTGTAATAACCGCTACGGCTGTCGAATTTTTCAAGCCCTGTAAGGACAGAACACCAATCATAAAGCCGATAAAGAGGGCCCCAGTATCTCCCAAATAGATAATGGCAGGATTATAGTTATAGGGGAAGAAACCTGCAATAGCAGCAATCAAGAGAAAGATGGTCAAGGTTGTGTAGAGATTACTGTCAAAAAGAAAGAAATAGGAAATCAAACCCATAGTGGTTAAACTGATAACCGATACCCCACAGACTAAGCCATCCAGCCCATCTATCAGATTGATAGCATTAGTAATTGCCACAATCCAAAGCACAGTAAGGAAAAAACTTAAAACCGGTCCAAAATAGAGCATGGGACCACCAAATGGAATTTTAAAACTATCAAAGCGGTAATCGGTAAAGGCCCAAACAACAAGGGCTCCCAAGATAATTCCCAGCATCTTGGAGCGAGGCTTGAGCTCAAAAATATCATCAATAAAGCCCGTCATTGAAACAATTAACCCACCAATAGTAACCGGCAATATATAATCAAAGTAGGACATGAAATAGTGATTTCTTACCGTGATAATGGGCATTAAAATCAAAGTCCCAACTAAAAAGGCAATCAAAATTCCTAAGCCACCGCTGCTTGGCATGGGAACTTTGTTAATCCGCCTAGCATTGGGATTGTCAACAGCTCCAATGTGAAAGGCTAGGAAACGTATCAGAGGTGTCAAAACCAAAGGAATCAAAAAAACACCGATTAAAACTAAAATATACTGTAAGCGAAATTGACTAATCATTCCCTACACCAAATCTATTAGCTTCAATTGTTTCACCGCCGTATGATCTAAGAGCTTGACGGCATGTTCCAAGAGGTAAGCACGGGTGTGCCTAGCTGGATCTCCGTATTCCAAGAGATGGGCCTGCAACTGTTTCGCTCTCAGCTGATCTTCATCTTCCACACTAAAGAGAACTGCCAAATGATAACCTTCTTCAGATTTGAAAAGTTCTGAAGCTTCGGTTGGAACTGCCAGAGCCTTGGCTGCTACGATAGCGGCTTCTAAACTAGGAAAATCAGCCACATAATGAGCATAACTGGTAATAGGAATAAAGTCCTCCTCTTTGATTTTAAAGAAAGTGTCCTCTTCATCATCCTCTGAACTCGTCGTTCCAGACTTACCATCCTCAAGGGGCAGCCCGCTGATTGCATCGTCCAGCATAGCCTCCAGATTCTTCAGTTTTTCATGAGCCTCAGTATCACCCTGAGCCATCATATTCTTTTCAAGATTCTTGAAAAAATCTTCAGGATTCATGTCTGACATATCACCCATATCTTGAGCCAACTGCTCAAAATCTAGACTTTCATTGAGCTCAGATTTGGTCACAAAAACATCAATGCGATCCTTGCGGGGAGTCACTCGAAAGCTTAACATCCCTGTTGATTTAAAGCTATCCGGAATATCTAATTCGTCCAATATTGTGTAGAAAAATTCTTCTGTTTTTTCTTGAGGCATGAGGAAATCTTTTAATTCCATGCCATATGAGTCCAAATCGTCAAGACTCACCGAAATCTTGAGCGTTGACTCATTAATTTGTTTCATTTCCATCGTTTTTACCTCGCACGAGTAGTTACTACATTATACAAGAAAAGGGCTAAAAGTTCAACGAAACGGAAAGCACCAGAGTTTCAGAACTAGCACAAACTACTCAATCCTATCAGGGCTCCTCTTGCTTATCTGAAACAGACAAAAAGGCCGAAAGTTTCCCTTCGGTCCTCAATTCATAACTTATGCCATCAAAACCTTGGCAGCTGCATAAATCAGCAAGATGATTCCTAAAACAATGCGGTACCAACCAAAAACAGTAAAATCATGTTTTTTAACGAAGTTGGTCAGGAATTTAATTACAACCATGCTGACCGCAAAGGCCACCAGAGAAGAAACTAGGAGCACCAACCACTGAGCAAAATTTAAGTGATTGCCATCCAACAGGAACTTGACAAACTTGAGTCCGCTGTAGCCAAACATGGTCGGAATCCCTAGGAAAAAGGTGAAATCCGCTGCCACACTCCGGCTGGTGCCAACCAAGATAGCCCCTAAGATCGTAGCCCCCGAGCGGCTGGTCCCCGGAATAATACTGAGAACTTGGAAAAGCCCGATGTAGAGAGCTGTCTTGTAGTGCATGCGGGCCAGGTCAGTCACCTGAGGCTCCACATCGCGGTTGCGACGTTCAATCCAAATAAAGGCAATCCCGTAGACGATGAGCATGGTCGCTACGCTGGTGAAATTACTGAAATGAGCATCCATCCAATCGTCCAAGAGGAGACCGATAATGGCCGAAGGGATGCAGGCGATAATCACCTTCATCCAGAGTTGCCAGGTCAGCCGCACCTCCCGAGCCGTCTTACCCTTCTGGAAGGGATTGAGACGTTCAAAATAGATGACCATAACCGCCAAGATGGCCCCCAGCTGGATGACAATATTGAAAAGTTCATTGAAGGCATGACCTTGATTGAGTTTGACAAACTCCTGAACCAGAATCAAGTGACCGGTACTGGAAATTGGCAGCCACTCAGTAATCCCTTCGACAATTCCGAGAAAAACGGCCTTAATCAGTTCGATGACTAGCATAATATCTCCTGTTTTTTGAAAATCAATTTGCTTCATTATAACAAAAAGCAGTGGTTTTTAAAATGGCAGTTGAAGAAAAATCGCAAGCCTTAGACCCTGTTTTTGCTGTCTTACCTCAAGTATGTAGCCACATAAGGCTCAACCACTACTAGAGGATAAGTGGCAACAGCAATCCCTAAAACAATCGGCTAGAAACAAAAAGCCAGCCCAAGGGCTGACTTGATAAAGGCAAAATTTCTACAATGGTGACTTGGCTAGAAGGCCCCGAATCCACCGCCGCCACCGCCGCCGGAGAAGCCGCCACCACCAGAGAAACCGCCGCCACTGGAAACGTGGAAATTCTGGGCAGCGACAGCTTGATGACCAAAGTTGGCAAAGTTTTGAGAGCTTAGATAGAGATAAGGGAAGAGATTGTAGCTTAGATACTGATTAACGACTGGAGGAACTGCAATATCCTGCATCTTAAGAACTTCCTCAACCTGTTTGGCATAGCCAAAAAGAGTCGCATAAACTAAAATACGATTCCAGACGACAATGGACTCTAACTGAGCCTTATCAAAGCGTTTGATGTCCTTCATCATCCGACGAAAAGCTTGCCAGGCTTGGTAATCAGTCTTGGCTTCATCTCTTGGAGCGCCATCTCGCTTATCAAATCTGCTAAACCTTATGAGGATAACCAACAAAACAATGGCTAGCAGAATCATAGCAAGGTAGCCTAGAATCATGGGCCAGTTTAGCCCACTTAAAAGATTCGTGATACCAGCATAAACTAGGGAAATAAAGACCAGAGCTATGGTCAGAGAAAGCATCACAAGGCTGAAGCGGCGCCTCATATTTTCACCAGCCGTCAAAGGTCGGTAGTAATCGTCTAAACCTAGGGAACGTTTGTCTTCCGCAACATTCTGAGTCAATTCTTCTAAATCTTTTTCAAAAACAGAAGTCATCCTGCGACCATAGCGATTGACCTCTTCAACACGATAACCATTTTTTACACTAATACTTTTATCAACACGATAAGTTGGAAATAGGTCAGACATTGCGACCTTAGCACCTAAATTCGGACCTAGGGCCATCTCCAAAAATGTTAATTCGGAGGCTGAGAGATTGTCCGAATGAACATGACAAAGCCAAAGGCCATCTTCAAAGGATTCCAATTTCAAATTCCCCCGATCAATCAAATCTAGGAGACTGGCTTGGACCATATTTTCAAAACGCAAATTTCCCCTGCCAGCACTGATAGGATTTACCTCTGACCAATCCGTACTATAGACAAGCGAAGCAACTATCTGAGGAGACCAGTCATTCGGGGCTGAATAGAGCCACTTGGGTCCTCTACCACTAACTCGACCTCGTAGTGAAAGTTTATAGTAACTAAATAAGAGAAGAGCTAATACTAAGATGATAAGTCCTGCGACGGGAATGATCACATAGAATATCTTTTGATAGAGTTTCGTTTTCCGCTTAATGGTTTCCTCTTGTTCTTTAAAGTGAGGAAGGCCTTTTCCTTGAACAGGCTTATCAACGGAGAAGGCTTGGGAATCCCAATAACCGTGTAATTCTAATGCCTTTCCAGCACCGATATAATCAGTCGATAGTTGGTAAGCATCGCCTGTTTTTGTCACCTTAACATTCGGTTGCAAGAAGCCTAGATGGGCAAAAAGCTGCGATTGACTAGTTTCAGGTCCACTCACCCTAAAAGTCACATTATGGGCAACTTCATCACCATCGGAAATGGGCTTCCAATTTAACTCGGCAATATCCTGATGAATGGTCAGAATATTTTTTAACTGCCAAGTTACTTTTACTTTAACAGTGTCCCCTGATTCTCCACCATCATAAATTTTCAGACGGTATCCATCATCAAGCTTCTCTAGTTCCGTCTTTGGTCTAAAAGCCTTGCCATTATTTATGGCAACCTCAGATTTTGTGTGGTCCCCGTCAATGTCAAAGTCTTGTGGTATATTTCCAGCCTTGCCTAGACTGACATACTGACCATGATAGTCTGAATCAAAATGATAGGTAATAGTCTGGCTAAAGGTTGCCGTATTATCCTGATGAATTTCTAAAAGACCGTCATAGCGACTAATTTTATAATCAACATCATCAGCCAAAGAAATTTTTTGGAAAAACAATACCAGGGCCAGTAATCCTAAGCAAGTTAACAGAAGTTTCTTTTTCATTATCGGCTTCCCCTTTTCTATTAGTAATTCTATTCTATCATAGTTTAGAAGATAGTAAAAATCCGGTAAAAATACCAATCACCTCCCATTGAAATACTCCCTCATTTCCTGTAAAATAGGTTAATATGTATATTTATGCCTTGATTTATGTTTCAAGCTATTCATAGGAGTAAGAGATGAATCACATTAAAAAAATAAGTTTCAGTCTGATTTTAGCTCTGGCCATCCTTTTTGGAGGGCTCTCTAGGGCCAAGGCTGACCAATACTTGCGTGTCGGAATGGAAGCGGCCTACGCTCCCTTCAACTGGACTCAAAATGACGACTCCAACGGAGCCGTTCCCATCGAAGGTAGCCAGCAATACGCCAATGGCTATGATGTCCAAATCGGTAAGAAAATTGCCAAGGGCATGGGCAAGAAACTCTTGGTGGTCAAGACCAAATGGGACGGCCTCCTGCCCGCCCTGACCTCCAAGAAGATTGACCTCATCATCGCTGGGATGAGCCCAACCGAGGAGCGTAAGAAAGAAATCAATTTCTCCAACAGCTACTACACCAGCGAGCCTGTTCTAGTTGTCAAGTCAGACGGCAAGTATGCTAGTGCCACTAAACTCTCTGATTTCAAGGGAGCCAAGGTCACTGCCCAACAAGGGGTTTACCTTTATGGTCTGATTGACCAAATTTCTGGCGTTAAGAAACAGACCGCTATGGGCGACTTCTCGCAAATGCGGCAGGCCCTCTCCTCAGGGGTCATCGATGCCTATGTTTCTGAGCGACCAGAGGCTAAGACGGCCATGGCTTCCAGCAAGGACTTCAAGATGATTTCCCTCAAACAGAGTTTCAAGACTAGTCCTTCAGATACGGCCCTTTCTGTTGGTCTGCGCAAGGATGACACCGCTACCCAGGAAAAAGTCAACCAAATCTTGGCGACTATTCCAGAAAAAGAACGGCTCAAGCTCATGGATAAGATGATTACCGAGCAGCCATCTAACAGCAAGAAGAATGCAGGCTTCCTCAGCCAGGCTTGGACCATCCTCAAAAACAACTGGCACCAATTCCTACGTGGAACTGGAATTACCCTTTTGATTTCAATCGTCGGTACCTTGGTCGGCTTGGTCATTGGCCTCTTAATCGGTGTCTACCGAACAGCGCCACAAGCAGGCAACAAGGCGCTAGCCCTCCTGCAAAAGGTCTTCGGCTGGATTCTCAATGTCTACATTGAAATCTTCCGTGGTACCCCAATGATTGTTCAGGCCATGGTTATCTATTACGGAACCGCCCAAGCCTTTGGGGTCAACCTGGATCGGACCTGGGCTGCCATTTTCATTGTTTCCATCAATACCGGTGCCTACATGAGTGAAATCGTGCGTGGTGGTATCTACGCCGTTGATAAGGGCCAATTTGAAGCAGCCACCGCCCTCGGCTTCAGCCACAATCAAACCATGCGCAAGATCGTCCTGCCTCAGGTTGTGCGAAACATCCTACCAGCAACCGGTAATGAATTCGTCATCAACATCAAGGACACCTCAGTCCTTAATGTTATCTCGGTTGTCGAGCTCTACTTCTCTGGTAATACCGTGGCAACCCAGACCTACAAGTATTTCCAAACCTTCCTCATCATCGCCGTTATCTACTTCATCCTGACCTTCACGGTAACCCGTATCCTGCGTTATTTGGAACGCCGTCTGGACCAAGATAATTACACCCAAGGAGGTGCCCACTAATGGCTGAGCCAATTTTAGAAATCAAGCATTTAAAAAAATCCTACGGACAAAATGAAGTCCTCAAGGACATCTCCCTCAGTGTCAACAAGGGAGAAGTTATTTCCATCATTGGTAGTTCAGGTTCTGGGAAGTCAACCTTCCTGCGCTCTATCAACCTCTTGGAAGACCCGACCGAAGGACGAATCCTCTACCACGGGCAAAATGTCTTGGAAAAAGGCTATGACCTGACCACCTACCGCGAAAGACTGGGCATGGTTTTCCAATCCTTCAACCTCTTTGTCAACCTCAATGTCTTGGACAATGCCATTGTCCCTCAAACAACCGTCCTCAAGCGGGACAAGGCTGAGGCCACTAAAATTGCCAAGGCCAATCTGGAAAAGGTCGGCATGAGCGAACAATACTGGAAGGCCAAATCCGCCCAGCTCTCAGGGGGACAAAAGCAAAGGGTCGCTATCGCCCGTGCCCTCTCTGTCAATCCAGAAGCCATCCTCTTTGACGAACCAACCTCGGCTCTGGACCCAGAAATGGTCGGCGAAGTTCTCAAAACCATGCAAGACCTGGCCAAATCTGGCTTGACCATGCTGATTGTAACCCACGAAATGGAATTCGCTAAAGAAGTCTCTGACCGTGTTATCTTCATGGATAAGGGAGTCATTGCCGAACAAGGCACGCCCCAACAAATCTTTGAAAATCCCCAAGAAGCCCGCACCAAAGAATTCTTGCAGCGCTTCTTAGGCTAAACATCTAGAAAAGTCAACCGCTCCACAGCCTCAAACTGTGGAGCTTTTTTTCTTGCCAAATAATTAATTGGGCATCGGAAAATATGGTACCCCGCCCATTAACCAAAACCAGACAAAATTTGCCCAGAACTTTTAAAAAATGAGTTGACATTATAGAGATGACGGCTAAGCCAGACAATCAATTTGACAACCTGAGGAGCTGGGAAGAGGGGTGGATAATACCACTTTCGCTGAGTTAGTAAGGGGATAGGAAACTGTCATAGCAGTTTTCGTAGTGCCTCTAAACGCTTGATTTTAGGGGGACTTTCCCATTTGTGACGCTTATCGATAATACTAGCCAAACTAGGCTAGTAAGGGACATAGGGACCCGCCATAGTGGGGCTCGTAGACAGGCTTGACGGAAATGATAGCCTGGCAAGGGCCTCTTGCGACGGGAAGCAAAAGTGATCGATAATACCACTTTTGCTGAGTTAGTAAGGGGAGTAGGAAACTGTCGTAGCAGTTTCCGTAGTGCCTCTAAACGCTTGGTTTTAGAGGCACTTCACCCCTTGACAGCCCTAACTTTCGCTTGTTATAATGAACTGTCAAACAATTATATGCAATTCTAATTTTGCATACCTATATTGGAGGAACTCATGCAGAAAAAATCCACCTACTGGATTATCGGCTTTATGCTTTTTGCCCTCTTCTTCGGGGCTGGCAACCTGATTTTCCCTGCCTACCTAGGTATCTATTCTGGGACCAACCTGGCCCTTGCCATCCTTGGTTTTTGTATCACAGGCGTATCTCTTCCCTTGCTAGGCGTTGTGGCAGTCGCCTACTCTGGTAAATCTGATGTTGAAAGTATTGCACGCCCTGCTTCCAAGGCCTACGCCCTCTTCTTTGCTATTGCCCTCTATCTGACCATCGGTCCCTTCTTTGCCATCCCTCGGACCGGAGCCGTTTCCTATGAGATTGGGATTAAACCCTTCTTTGGTAGCGGTCAGGTCGCCCACATTATCTATGGTCTGATTTTCTTTGGACTTTCTTACCTGATTGCTGTTCGGCCAAGTAAGATTGCTGACCGGATTGGGAAATATTTGACTCCAGCTCTCTTGATTTTCTTGGGAATTCTGATTGTCGCTTCCTTTATCTTCCCTGCTGGTCCTTTTGGGGCTGCTCACAATGCTTCTCCTGCCGTCAGCGATAGCTTTAAGAGCCTGCCCTTTGTCGCTGGCCTGATTCAAGGCTACAGTACCATGGATGCCTTGGCTTCTCTGGCCTTTGCTATCTTAGTCATTGATGCCGCTAAGGGACATGGCGCAACAACTTCTAATGCTGTTGCTGCTCTGACCCTCAAGTCTGGCCTGATTGCTGCAGCCATTTTGGCAGCTATCTATATCTTCGTTGCCCGTCTGGGAGCAACCTCACAATCCCTCTTTAGTCTGTCAAAGGGGCTCTTTATCCAAGGCTCTGCTCCAATTTCCGACGGTGGCCCTGTCCTTATCCAATCAGCTGCCCACTATATGGGAAATTTAGGACAAATTGTCTTAGGCATGGCTATCTTCCTTGCCTGCCTGACAACGGCTACGGGTCTGATTACTGCCTGTGCGGAATATTTCCACAAGGTCTTTCCTAAGGTTTCTCACATTGTCTGGGCAACTGCTTTCACCCTGATTGGCATTATCCTTTATTTCGGTGGCCTCGACCAAATTATCAAGTGGTCAATCCCCGTCCTTTATCTGCTCTATCCTCTGACCATCGTGACCGTCATTCTCATCTTCTTGAAAAAATGGATTGGTTACAACCCTCTAGTTTACAAGGCAACTCTCGGGTTCACTGCCATTGCAGGACTCTTTGATGCCTTCAGTACCTTGTCAGCTCAAACCCAGCTCTTCACCTTGCCAAGTGCTCTGACCAACTTCTTCACTAAGACCCTACCACTAGGTAGTTACAATATGGGCTGGATTAGTTTTGCAGTCATCGGCCTGGTTGTCGGTCTTAGCCTGACAGGCTTCAAGCCACTAAAGAATTCTGAAAACAAGACTAAACCCAAGGAGAAATCTCTCTAACTAGGGGTATTTTTCAATCTAATCAATCAAAACCTCTTCAGTTAAGAAAATTTTCTCATTACAAACGAATACCGAATACCTAGACAAAGACCCACCCCCATTAATGGGAGCGGGCCTTTTAACTATTCAAATCCTATTTAGCCTTGAGGGCCGAGAGGATTTGCGTGCGGATATCTTCTACCCCTTCTGGATTATTTGGCAAGAAGAGGGTTTGATTACCGTGGTTAGCGAAGGTATTGAGAGTATCCAAGTATTGGTTGGTCAAGAGGATGGACATGATTTGCTCCTCAGTCATACCAACATTAGCTTGCTTGAGTTCAGCGATAGATTCAGCCAGACCATCAACGATAGCCTTCCGTTGTTGGGCGATACCAACCCCATGCAGGCGGTCTTTTTCAGCTTCGGCAGACGCGGCAGTCACGATTTTAATCTTATCGGCTTCGGCCAATTCTTGGGCAGCCACACGTTTCCGTTGAGCCGCATTAATTTCGTTCATGGATTGTTTAACTTCTCCATCGGGCTCAACTTTAGTAATCAAGGTCTTAACGATGATATAGCCGTAGGTGGACATTTCTTCAGCTACTTGATGCTGCACTTCCAATGCGATTTCATCCTTCTTCTCAAAGAGTTCATCCAAGGTCAATTTGGGAACAGAAGACCGCAGAGCATCTTCAATATAAGACTTAATTTGAGCTTCTGGCCGCATCAGTTTGTAGTAGGCATCAATAACATTTTGCTCATTAACTCGGTACTGGGTTGCCACATTCATCATGACAAAAACATTATCCTTAGTCTTGGTCTCAACGACAATCTCACTTTGCAAGAGTCGCAACTGGACCCGAGCCGCAATCTTATCCATCCCAAAGGGCAGACGCATATGAATTCCACTGCCAGAGGTCGTTTGGTAGCGACCAAAACGTTCAATAATAGCAACTGATTGTTGCCGAACCACATAGAGGGAGCTGACCAAAAAGAAGATAAAGACAATCAAACAAAATAATAAAAATACTAAAAATACACCCATGAGGCTTTCCTTTCAAATAAGATACTAAGCAGTTAAGCACCACACAGGAAATAGGGAAGGAGACGCAGATGCAACTAAGCATCTAGGAAGCTTCTTCTTTTTCCACAGTGATGTAGGCGAGTTCATTCAATAAGTTAAGGAAATAGGCCATTAAAATGCCTCTATTTCCTACGGCAACCACTAGGGTGGCTGGCCTAAACTTCTTACTATGTCAGATAATCAAGCATTATAGGCTCGCTTATCTGACTGTCACATTAAATCTGGGGTAATCATAAGCTAATCCGACTGAAGTCAGACCAACATATTATAAAGGCTTTCATTCCCGTGCAAGTTGATATAATTAGGGTCAAAGCCTGCCAAGCGATTGAGCAAACCATCATAATCACATTTATCAGACAAGGTCACCCCCACCAGACAAGGCCCCGTTCCCTTGGCGGCCCGCTTGATGTACTCGAACCGAGTAATATCATCATGGGGACCCAAGATATTATTCACAAATTCCCGCAGAGCACCAGGCCTTTGAGGGAAGTTAACAACAAAATAATGCTTGATGCCATCGTAAATCAGAGCTCTTTCTTCCATCTCCTGCATCCGGTTGATATCATTATTACCACCCGAAATGATGCAGACTAGGGTCTTACCCTTAATCTCATCCTTGAGTACCTCCAGAGCCGCAATTGACGCCGCCCCCGCAGGTTCAGCGATGATCCCTTGGCGGGAATACATATCAATCAAGGTTTCGGAAATCAAGCCCTCATCGACACCAATCAACTGGTCAACTGTCCGTCGGGCCACTTCATAAGTCTTTTGGCCAACCTTCTGAACAGCAATCCCATCTGCAAACTTATCAATATGCTCCAACTTAACCGGATGGCCCTTATCAAAGGCAGCCCGCATACTGCGGGCTCCATTGGATTCAACACCAATTACCCGAATGTCAGGCGATACGTCCTTCATATAGGTGGCAACACCAGCAATCAGGCCACCGCCGCCAACAGGTACGAGGATGCTGTCGAAATCAACCCCTTCGTCCTTAGCTTGTTCATAAATTTCGTAGGCAACTGTTCCCTGACCGGCCTGAACATTGTCATCATCAAAAGGAGGAATAAAGGTACGGCCCTGTGCCTTGGTAAACTCTTGAGCTGCTTGAGAGGAAGCATCAAAGGTATCACCGACTAGCTGAATATCCACATAAGCCCCACCGAAGAACTTAACCTGTGTAATCTTTTGCTGAGGAGTCGTAATCGGCATAAAGATCGTGGCCGAAATCTTCATTTCGTTACAAGTGTAAGCAACCCCTTGAGCATGATTCCCAGCTGAAGCACAGACAACGCCATTAGCCTTGTCTTCATCCGACAGTTGGTGGATAGCATAATAGGCCCCCCGCAACTTAAAGGAACGAACCTTTTGCATATTTTCTCGTTTGAGGTAGATTGTGGCCTGATATTTTTCCGACAGGTAGCGGTCAAATTCCAGCGGTGTCCGCTCAACCACATTTTTAAGGACCTCGTGAGCCTTGACAACATCAGTAGCTGTTAGCATAAACTCTCCTTTTCCTTATTGTCTAAATTTTCTGTAGATTCATTATAACATAAAAGCTAACTGAAATTAAGGGAATTCCAGAAATCATCAGGATAAGCAGAAAAAGGTTCTGATTTTAGAAATTCCTCCTTCTTAGACTTGATAAAAAATAAAAGCGAATAAGGTAGAATGCTGAATGGCAGAAAGCCAACTTAATTCGCTTTTTATAATTAGGGTTGAACTTTTATAAAGATGGGAGCCTCATTTGCATCCTAGCCTCTTTCCTTAGCCTGACAATCAGGACAAAGACCATAGAGCATAACCTGACTGCGGATCACCTTATAGCCCGTCTGCTGACTAGCTTCCTGGTACATATCCCGCAAATCGCCATCTAAGAAATCAGTAATCTTGCCACATTTCTCACAGGCAATGTGAACCTCATGGTGGCCCAGAAAATCATAATAGGTCGTACTGTAGTTGCAGAGCTTGAGCTCCGTCACAAAACCCTCATCAACCAAAACCTTGAGATTATTATAAACTGTGGCCAAACTCATGCTTGGAAAATCTGGCAGCAAATCCTCATAAATCATCTCGGCACTTGGATGACTTTTGGTAGCAATCATGTAACGGATGATAGCCTTGCGGGTTTCTGTAATCCGAATATGCTTGCTTCTCAGATGCTCCAGAACAGTCTCATATGCTTCCAAAGCCATGCGATCTTTTTCCATCGCCACCTCCCATTTTCTCTAGTCTTATCTCAACGAAAATCAAAAGTCGGAAGGAGCATAGACCTCAGCCTCTAAAGTAACTGATGTCGCAATAGGTGACTGCTGTCTTGATATCATCTCGTGATACAGCAGACAGATAGCCACCCTTGCTGGGAGGTCAACGAAGATTTGATTGTCAAAGTCCTTCTGTCCTACTCCCTAACGGCAATCTCTATAGCGATGTCCTAGCTCGCTCACTAATTCAGGTAAAATAGGAAAACGACCATTCTATCTGAGTGTCGCCTGTTATCCGAACTGCAGGTAGTGCTAAGGTACGGCAACGTGAGTTAAGGACGGATCTTTTGATTTTCGAAGAGTCTTATTTATTCTCATTATAGCACAAACTACTACTAGGTCTCTAAAAGAGCGCTGTTTGAGGGAAGAATAAGGTCTGAGCACTAACGTGCTTGACCTTAAAGGCCAGCCACTAAAGTTGGACTGGCGATTTTCCTTACTAACTCCCTTTAATTAGGGATACCGCTCAAGCATCAGAGCCTAGGAGGCGGTTGTATTCAATCTTGATGCAACGATTCATGACAATCTGATCACGCCCAGACTGGCGTAAAAATTCTTCAGCATCCTGAGCTTCCAAGCCCAATTGAGCCCAGAAAACACGGGCATCCGTTTGAACAAAATCACGGGCCACATCAATTAAAAATTCACTGCGTCTGAAGACATCCACAATATCAATAGGAACTGGAATATCCTGCAAGGAAGCATAGACCGTCTGCCCCAAAATTTCTTGACCGACCAGCTTGGGATTGACAGGAATAATCTGATAACCAGCCTCCTGCAGAATCTGGGCCACCTTATAGGCAGCTGTTTCAGTTCGATTGGAGAGACCGACGACCGCAATGATCTTTGCTTCTTGCAGATAGGATTTGATGGTGGCATCACTAGGATTTTTAAAGTGATAGGTCATAAGAACCTCCTTTATAAGCTACTAGCCCCTTATAACAGCTCAAAGAATTTTAAGAAAATCATTGGGGCTACTGCAGCTAGATGGTTGTATCAAATTTTACAGAGTGGCAGACAGATTCAGTTTTTGAATATCATTAATTAGTATTGACTTATTTAGCCTCATACCAAGTCTTTCCGGAATTTTCATCTGCCAGAAGGGGAACAGCCAGCACAATAGCTGATTCCATGGTCTTCTTGACCAGTTTCTTAATGGCAGACAGTTCTGCATTGGGCACTTCCAAAACAATTTCATCATGCACCTGCAAAAGCATCTTGGTCTTGAAGCTGCCTGCTTCCAGAGCCTGATCCAGATTAATCATAGCAATCTTGAGAATGTCAGCGGCACTCCCTTGGATTGGGGAATTGATAGCTGTCCGCTCTGCAAAATTACGAATATTGAAGTTGCGTGAGTTGATATCTGGCAAGGTTCGTCGGCGTTTAAAGAGGGTCTCAACATAGCCCTTGTCCTTGGCCTCACGGACCACTCGCTCCATATAATCCTTGATACCAGGGAAGCGTTCAAAGTAGGTGGCGATATAATTCTTAGCCGCCTTTCGGCTAATGCCTAAATTTTGAGATAGGCCGTAGTCCGAAATACCATAAACAACGCCGAAGTTGACTGCCTTGGCATTGCGGCGGTCATTCGGTGTGACATCCTCAGGTCTAGCAATATTGAAAACTCGCATGGCTGTCGCCGTGTGAATATCCTCTCCATTTTTAAAGGCAGCAATCAGATGCTCATCTCCTGAAATATGAGCCAGCACTCGCAGCTCAATTTGCGAGTAGTCCGAGCTGAGCAGGACACTATCCTCCCATTCAGGTGTGAAGGCCTTACGAATCAGCCGTCCCTGCTCCAGCCGAACGGGAATATTTTGCAGGTTGGGATCAACACTGGAAAGCCGTCCAGTCTGGGTCAAATCTTGCAAGTAACGAGTATGGATCTTTCCATCATCCAAGATAAAGTCTTGCAAGCCAACTACATAGGTAGATTGCAATTTTGCAATTTGCCGATATTCGAGAATCTTAGCCACAATCGGAGCATGAGGAGCTAGACGTTCCAGAACATCAACAGCTGTTGAATAACCTGTCTTGGTCTTCTTGGTCATGGAAGTAGGTAGGCCCATCTCTTCAAAAAGAATGGTCCCTAGCTGTTTAGGTGAATTGATGTTGAACTCCTGACCAGCCATATCATAGATTTCCTGGGTCAAAGCATCCAAGGTCACCTGGTTTTCTACTTCCATATCCTTGAGGGTCTGGCGATTGACCTTGATGCCAGTAATTTCCATCTTAGCTAGGACATTAGCCAGAGGCAATTCCATATCAAAGAGCAGGTCGGACTGGCCATGCTCAGCCAATTTTTCCTTGAGAACTGGTTCGGTCTCCACTAGGACCTGCAACTTGGTTGCCAGGTGTTGGAAGAGAACTTGGTCCTCAGGCACAGCCTTCTTGGCCCCCTTGCCATAGACTTCTACATCCTTGGCTAGTGGGGTCTGTCCATAGAGGCTGGCTATGGTAGAAAGCTCATTGTCTTCCACCGTTGACAGCAGATATTTAGCCAAGCGACTATCAAAATCAGCTGTTGGCAGCTCAATTCCTAAATGACTCAAAAGAACCTTAGTTCGCTTGAAGTCATAGGTTTTGATTGGCTTAGAGAACACTTGGATAAAAAGGTCATCTTTGAGTAAATCTAAGTTTTTGCTAACATAGATAGCCTGATCACTCCCCCAAGCAAAGCCCAGAATATCTTCACGGTGGTAGTTATCGTTAAAAACCTCAAAATAAAAGAATTGGTCAGGCTCAAACATAGCAGACTCAAGTCTATCAACAACTTGATACTTGATTTCAACCTGCTCAGCCTCTTCCTTGAGACCCAGACCAGCCTTGAATTGTTTGAAATCCATCTCATCATAGAACTTAGCTAACTCATCTAAACGAGGACCTTTATAAAGGGTGTCATCCAAGCCAATTTCAATCGGTGACTGGATATTAATGGTCGCTAGGGTCTTGGACATAAAGGCCTGTTCCCTATCATTAATAAGGTTCTCCTTCATCTTAGACGGCTTGAAGCTGTCGATATGATCGTAAATGGCTTCCAAACTACCGTGCTCTAACAGGAGCTTGAGCCCCGTCTTCTCACCAATCTTAGTCACACCAGGAATATTATCCGACTTATCCCCCATCAGAGCCTTGAGGTCAATAAACTGGGTCGGCGTAATCCCCATTTTATCCATCAGGTGCTGGGGCGTATATTCCTCAAATTCCGCCACACCCTTGCGGGAAATTTCCACGACTGTATTGTCATCAGCCAGCTGAATCAGGTCCTTGTCCCCGCTGACAATGGTTACATCAAACTCTCCATTTTCAGCCAATTTGTCCAAGGTACCGATAATATCGTCGGCTTCGTAATTTTCTAAATCATAGTAGGCAATCCCCAGATGGTCCAACATTTCCCGAATATAAGGAAACTGCTCGCGGAACTCATCTGGGGTCTTGTCTCGACCGCCCTTGTAATCGGCGTACATCTCCGTCCGAAAAGTGGTCTTGCCCGCATCAAAAGCTACCAAGACATGAGTCGGTTCAATCCGCTTCATCATGTGATCCAACATGAGGTGAAAACCATAGATGGCATTGGTATGCAGACCTACAGGATTTTTAAACCGATCAATCTGATTATAGAGGGCAAAAAATGCCCGAAAAGCGATAGATGAACCATCAATCAATAGTAATTTATTCTTATTAGCCATGCTCTTATTATACCACAGAACCCCCATTGATAAGTGAGCCCAAGTAGGTTCAGCTAATACTCATTTAAATTCAAAATAGCAGTTGTTACAAAGAATATCCACTGTTTTAATCTCAGTTTATGTAAACAGAATAGACAAATTGGGATACTTTCGCCCTTGTGGTATTATTCGTAACAGTTGCGCTGTTACGAATAACGGAAATTTTGAGACCCTTAATAGAGGCTCATCTTAAGCAATGAAACTCCGGAGGAGGTTGCTTGCATCCGCCCTTTTTAACGATATTTCATTTTCAACATCGATGCTATTTTGAAAATGGAATGAGTAGGGTGGCTAGGAACTCGCTTTAGCGATTACCCTAGTTTATCAGTGACTTTTAATTACTAATACTCTTCTAAAATCAAAAAGATACTTCGTTAACTCACTTTGCCGTACGTCAGTACTGTCTGCAGTTCGTTGCCTCGTCTGTTTTTGATTTTCATTGAGCATAATAAACTGGCTAGGGTAGAAAGTATCAAAATTGAAAGTTCTGATTTTAAATCAGTATAAACCCACAGCAGCCCAGACCAACGAACCCTTGTACAGCAAAGTACCACCAGAGAAAGTTGATACCCTTAAAAACAAAAAAGAAGAGGCTCAGACTAGACTGAACCACTTCTCGGAGATTATGAAAAAGAAAAGTTTATTTAGGATGACTATAGTATAACCAGAGCTACTTAAATAGCACTTAAATTCTTAACTTAATTCTCTAAAAAATCAACCTCACACATGAAAGGTTGATTTAAAGTACTTATTTGGACCACTCGGCTACTTGACTCTTATGATTTTTAATCCATTTTTGTGCAGCCTTTTCTGGAGAAGTTCCTTTATTGATGTCTAGCATAACAGATTCCATATCACTAGAACTCCAATGGAAGTTATTAATAAGTTTATAGGCACCTGGATTCTCATCCTTAAGTCCCTTCTTAGCAATAGTGTGAATATTTTCAGACTTACCAAAGACACCTTTAGGATCCTTTAGAAATTTCAAGTCATACTTAGCAAACATCCAGTGAGGTTTCCAGGCCGTTATAACAATCTCATCCTTGTTCTTAATCGCCTGCTCCAGACTGGTAGTCATAGCACCCGTTGATGAGGAGGAAACTTTCCAGCTGGACAAATTAGAGTATTCCTTCTGCGCTTTTTCAGCACCAGACATAATTCCAGCACCCGGTTCAATACCTGTAATCGTTGAATCCGCTTGATCTGAAAGATCCTCAATGGAATTAACATCCTTCATATAAGAAGGAACGGCTAAACCAAGTTTAGTTCCCTTGAGATTCACACCAAGATCATCCAATTGCCCCTTATACTTGTCATATTGAGCTTTGTGAGTAGCTGGCAGCCAAGCTGAAACAGAAGCGTCAACGCTGCCATCAGCAACTGACTTCCAAGCAACTGCATTGTCCAAAGGTTTAATGTCAACATCATAACCTTCTTGCTTCAGTGCCTCGGCTAAAACATTAGTCGAAGCAACTTCCGAATCCCATTCTACATAAGCTAGAGTAACCTTTTCCTTATGGGAGCCCGTATGACTGACAACCGCTTGAGTAATCCCTGTAGCCAGAAAGGCTAGGATCAAAGCAGGAGCCAACCATTTCTGCCATTTAGGTTTGTTGGCTTGTTTTTGACCGACTGGTGCATTCAATTTTTGAGTAAAGCGGTCAATGATGATGGCCAAAATAACCAGAGCCAAACCATTGACAAAACCATTACCAATTTCAGCGTGCTGCAAGGCTGAAAGGACACCGTTACCGAGACCAGGAGCTCCAATCATAGAAGCAGTCACTACCATGGATAGAGACAGCATGATAGTCTGGTTAATCCCAGCCATAATCGTGTTTTTAGCGAGTGGCAATTCAACACCGAAGAGCTTCTGCTGACTGGTACTACCAAAGGCATCGGAAGCTTCAACTAATTCAGTAGGAATTTCTCGAATTCCAAGATTGGTCATTCGTACCGTTGGAGGCAAAGCAAAGATAACAGAGGCAAAAACCCCCGGTACCATGCCAATACCAAAGAAAGCAACCGCCGGAATCAAATAAACAAAAGCCGGCATAGTTTGCATAAAGTCCAGAATAGGGTTGATAACCTTCTTAGCCGTCTCATTCTTAGCCATCCAAATTCCCAGCGGAATCCCGATCAAAATCGAAATCAAACTGGATAAAAGAACTAAGGTGAAGGTATTAATTAAATCTCCCCAAAGCTCCTGATTATAAATATAGAGCAAACCAATAGCTGTTAAAATCGTAAAGCTCCATTTTTTGGAAATCAGGTAAGCCAAAGCCACAATGAGAAGCATTAAAATCCAAGGATTGATGAAAGTCAAGGTACTGGAAATAAATCCCATAAGACCATCACCAATGATTTTCAGAACACTAAAGAGACCTGAGAAAGTTTTAGTCAGCCAGTCAACAAAAGAATCCATATAGTTAGAAATTGGTAATTTCCCAATCCCTGCTAATAATAAGCTTTCCAAATTTCTCACCTACCCTTCTACTTCAATACCCTGTTTGGTAAGGGCTTCAATCACACGACCCTTGATAATAACACCAACAGGACGCTTATTTTCATTCAAAACAGCAATCGGAGCTGCTGAGTCATAAATCAAAGGCAGAATATCCGTCAACACCATATCCTGAGGCACAGTCCGAATATTAGGATCAACAACATCAGCCAGTTTCTTGCCTGCCTTACGAGCATCATAAGCTGCATCAGCAGAAATAACCCCTAAAAGCTGCCGTTTCCGATTGGTAGCAACCAACATGGACACTTCTTCTACATCCATCCGCTTCAGAGCTACATTAGGGCCGTCACTGTCAACATTTGCAGTAATTGGCTTAATCATAATATTTTGAGCCGTTAATACTTTAGAGCGATCAACGTCTTCAACAAACTCTCGAACAAAATCATTGGCTGGTTGGGTCAAGATTTCTTCACCCGTACCAATTTGCATGATTTGGCCATCCTTCATCAGAGCGATTCTGTCACCAATCCGCAAGGCTTCATTAAGATCATGAGTGATAAAGATAATAGTCTTTTGAACTCGATCTTGTAAATCCAAGAGCTCATCCTGCATCTCCTTACGAATCAAAGGATCCAAGGCAGAGAAGGCTTCGTCCATCAAAAGAATATCAGGATCATTAGCCAGAGCCCTAGCCAAACCAACCCGTTGTTGCATCCCACCGGATAACTGATCAGGATATTGACCTTTAAAAGGCAATAAGTTCGAATTATCCAAGGCTTGTTCAGCCGATTTTTCTCTTTCCTCCTTAGGAACTCCTCGTAATTCCAAGCCATACTCGGTGTTTTCCAAAATCGTCTTATGCGGAAAGAGACCAAAATTCTGAAATACCATATTAACAGAGTGACGGCGAATCTCACGCAGCTCATTGGCAGTCATTTCAGAAACATCTTGACCATTGATTTCAATGGTACCAGAAGAGGGTTCGATTAGACGGTTAATCAAACGAATCAAGGTTGACTTTCCGCTTCCTGATAGCCCCATGATAACAAAGACTTCACCTTCTTGAACCTCAAAATTAGCATCATAAACACCGACTGTACAACCGGTTTTCTCTAAAATTTCGGTCTTACTTTTTGCCTCTTTGACCATCTGTAAAGCAGCTTTCCGCTTTTTTCCAAAAATCTTGGTCAAATGACTAACTTTTAAAATTGTCCCCATATATATCCTTTCTTTTTACAATAAACATGAATTAACATGCATTAAATTAATAAACATCTATACCATTATACCAAAATCATAATTTATTATTAAATAAAAAAGCGTTACAAGTTAGTTACTAATATCCAGAAAGCAAATAAAAATTCATGCAACAAACTTAAAAAAAGGAATTCCCCACTCTTTCCATCCCTATACTCACGAAAAATCAAAAGTAATAAGGAACAAAGACCTCAACCACTAAAGAGACAGAGTTCTAACGGCAACCGCACTAACCCGAATAAAAACGATTTGAATTTAGGTTAGGCCGTCGTTAACGCATCTTGATGAACCAAGTAGAAAGCAGAGCTTTCTCTATCCCCAGCTCAAACAGTCTACTAGACTGTTTTGACACTTGCTACGCAAGTGTCATTTTCAACCTTTGACAGTCCCCAGACTATCAAAGCTATCTGCAACGCCTTGCCTAGTCCTAGTCCTAAATCAAACCACTGATATTCTCGTGTCATCAGGCAACACCTTATTAGCTTTACCCATCGGAAATTTTTGATACTCTTCGTCATTCAAAATCTGATGTCGTTAACTCGTTTCGATGAACTTCAGTTCTATCTTCAACTCGTTACCTAATCAGATTTCGAATTTCATTGAATATGAGTTGCAAAGAGTATAACTACATATTCCGCCCTGCTTCTCAAGAACTTGACCAGTCAAAGCATCATTTCCAAACAAAAAAGAAGCCCACAAAACAGGCTTCTCTCATCTTCCTAACTCCACCAGTAGGACTCGAACCTACGACATCATGATTAACAGTCATGCGCTACTACCAACTGAGCTATGGTGGATAAAAGCTAAGCGACTCCCATATCTAACAGGGGGCAACCCCCAACTACTTCAGGCGTACT
>ERZ772940.184-NODE-184-length-34413-cov-27.8556_pt1 | contig 34413 bp, 24 predicted proteins | sample MGYA00511682_ERZ772940 | MGnify/ENA primary metagenome ERZ772940 (study PRJEB29015, sample SAMEA2737922) | human oral metagenome | biome: human oral; feature: human-associated habitat; material: dental | place: China | collected 2031 ... | reverse complement strand
CCTCTCTCATCCTTCCCTCGATCAGTGTGGGCACGCTCTTCCTGGGAGTCGAGGGCCTCGATGACAGAGGCGCCTATACCCAGCACGACGGGGAGGCGGCCGTCAACGCCGCCCTGGTCGAGGCCGCCGAGCACGTCGTCGTCGTGTGCGACAGCTCCAAGCTCGGCAGGACGGCCTTCGCCCTCATCTGCCCCACCGCCAAGATCGACACCGTCATCACTGACGACGCTGCTCCCGCCGACCAGGTCGAGGCCCTGCAGCAAGCCGGAGTCCAGGTGCGACTGGTCTAGCCTCCGACAAACCTGAGAGCTTTCTCATCCGTACTTAACTGTACTGCCGGCACCGCCGGCACTCCGGCTCGGCGTCGCCGTGGTCGAGGAGTGGGACGACGTGGCCCGTGGGCTGTCAGGACGATTCCCGGTTCCGTCGCGGACTCGGCGGGGTGGGAGAAGACCATGCGGGTGACCGCGAGCAGGAGGCCCGCTGTCACCACGACGACCGCGGCGGCGATGACGCGGCCGCGACCAAAACGATGTAGCAGACTCGCCACTCCGGCGTCCTCCCCTTCTCCCGGTTGTCCTGGCCCCGTCCAACTCCGAGGCGTCCCAATATCAGGGCTCAGGGACGGATGTGGCCGTCTCCCTCAACGATCCAGGTCGTCGTCGTCAGCTCGCTCAATCCCATGGGGCCGCGGGCGTGGAGCTTCTGGGTGGAGATGCCCAGCTCGGCCCCCAGACCCAGCTGCCCTCCGTCGGTGAAGCGGGTCGAGGCGTTGACCATGACGGCCGCCGAGTCCATGCCGGCGATGAAGTCGTTGATGACGCTCACGTCCTGGGCGAGGACCGCCTCGGTGTGCCCGGTGGTGTGGGCACGGATGTGGTCGATGGCCTCCTCCAGGCTCTTCACGACGCGCACGGCCAGGTCCAGCGAGCCGTACTCGGTGTCCCAGTCGGCCTCAGTGGCCTCGGTCAGGAGGTCATCATGTCCACCGTCCGCGGCCGCCTCGGTCAGGAGCTGGTGGGCAGTGGGGTCGGTGTGCAGGACGGTGTCCTTGTCCCACAGGGCTCGGGCGGCCGCCGGCAGGTAGGTGGCGGCGACGTCGGCGTGGACCAGGAGCGTCTCGGCGGCGTTGCACACCCCGACGCGCTGAGTCTTGGCGTTGACGATGATGTTCACCGCTGTCTCGAGGTCGGCACTGGCGTCGACGTAGACGTGGCAGTTGCCCGATCCGGTCTCGATGACGGGCACCGTGGACTGCTCGACGACGGTGCGGATGAGCCCGGCCCCGCCCCGCGGCACCAGGGCGTCGACCAGACCGTGGGCGCGCATGAGGGCGCGGGCCCCGTCCCGACCTGCGGCATCAATGCTCGATACGAGGTCTGCGGGCAGTCCCTGCGCCTCCAGGGCGCTGCGCAGGGCCATGACGATGGCGGCGTTGGAGTCCTGGGCGGCGCTGCCTCCGCGCAGAATGATGGCGTTGCCGGACTTGACGGCCAGGGCGGCGGTGTCGGCGGTGACGTTGGGGCGGGCTTCGTAGATCATGCCGACGACGCCCAGTGGCACCCGCACCCGGCGCACTCGCAGCCCGTTGGGCATGACCGAGCCGTCAACGACCTGGCCCACGGGGTCGGGCAGGGCGGCCACCTCGCGCAGGGAGTCGGCGATGGCTGACAGGCGGCCGGAGTCCAGGGCCAGGCGGTCGAGGAGGCCGGCCTTCATCCCTGCTTTGCGTCCGCGCTCCAGGTCGGCGGCGTTGGCCGCGAGGATCGCTTCACCGTGCTCGGTGAGGCTGTGGGCCATGGCCTCCAGGGCGGCGTCCTTGACGGCGCGCGGGGCCCTGGCCAGGCTCCGTTGCGCTGCGCGGGCTGAGCGGGCGGTTGCGGTGACGAGCTCGTGGGCCTCAACGTCGTTCATGGGGACACCATAGAAGAAGAGACTCCGGCAGGAGGAGTCTGCGTCGGCCCGCAGAACCACTGGCGGGCCACCGGTGTGAGGGCTGAGGTGCCCACGGTGTTCACGAACAGCAGGAGGGTAGGGATCCACCGGCCAGGGGTTGTGCGTACTGCACGAAGGCCCCACCTACCTGAAGCACACCCGCCTCTCCTCCAGTAGCACCCCACCCTCGTGCAGTGGTCCGGCCGAGAGTCGGCTCGGGCGGTCCGGGGATAGTGGGGACTGCGGTTCGCGCCGAGGACGTACTGTTCGTTCGGGGACTGCGTTGTCCGACGGGATACTGGGTTCCCCGCGTCGTCGTTTGCCGTAGAACGCAGTCCTGGTAACAGAAGTACGTCCTCGATGGTGCAGTGGTGCCCTGCTAAAGGTCCACGGCGGCGCGCAAGGACGCTGCAGGAACGAGCAACTCACTCGGACATTGTGACCGCCCCACCGATCGAATCGCCAGGATTCGCGCCCGCGCTTGAGGCGATGCGCTCAGACTCCGGCGATACGGGGCAACTCGGCGAGATCGTCGCGGTGGATCACTGGGGCCACATGATCGGGGGCGGGGGCGCCCTCGGCCCGGGCCCCCAGGACCTCGCGCAGCTCAGCAGCGGCGTAGCGGCATATTCCCCGCGCCAGGACACCCTCGGGGCCGACGACATCGACGACGGAGCCCGACTCGAAGTCCCCGTCGACGCCGGTCAGGCCGGGCAGCAGGAGCGACTTCTTCCCCACGGTCAGGGCCCGGGCCGCCCCGGCATCGATGAGAACACGCCCTTCGGGCTGGGAGGCGTGAGCCATCCACAGCCGCCGGCTGGGGCGGTGGGGCCCGGTGGGCTCGAACCAGGTGCCCAGGTCGCTGGGAACCCGTCCCTGTCCCAGGAGCCCAGCGGCGTCGTCGGCCCGAGCGATGAGGGTGGTGGTGCCCGAGGCGCAGGCGATGGTGGCGGCCTGGAGCTTGGTGGTCATGCCGCCGGTTCCCACGAAGGAGCCGCGCCCGGAGACACTGACCCCCGCCAGGTCCGCCAAGGAGCGCACATAGCGGATGGGCGTGGCGCCGGGGGTCCCGGGGCGCGCGGTCCACAGGCCGTCGACGTCGGTGAGCAGCACCAGGACGTCGGCGGTCACCAGGTGGGCCACGAGGGCGGCGAGCCGGTCGTTGTCGCCGAGGCTGAACTCGCTGGTGGCCACCGCGTCGTTCTCGTTGATGATGGGGACGGCTCCCAGTGAGAGCAGGGAGTCGAAAGTGGCGCGCACCGTGCGGTAGTGGCTGCGGATGGCGACGTCATGGGCGGTCAGCAGGACCTGGGCGGTCACCAGCCCGTAGGCGCTCATTGCGGTCTCCCAGCGGGCGGCGAGCCGGCCCTGCCCCACGGAGGCGGCCGCCTGCAGGAGACTGAGCTCGTCGGGGCGCCGACTCATCCCCAGGGGCACCAGCCCTGAGGCGACGGCCCCGGAGGAGACCAGGACGACGTCGTGGCCACGCCTGCGCATGCCTGCGATGAGGCCCGCGAGGATGTCGATGCGGTTGAGGTCGAGCCCGCCGTCGGCGCGCGTCAGGGACGAGGAGCCGACCTTGACCACCACGCGGGCGCCGGCGGGCAGTCGTTCCGGGCGCTCCTGCCCACCGGCGGCGCCGGTGCCGGTTCCTGATGGTGTCACGGGATCCCTCCGGTCAGTCCTCGTCGTCCCCGTGCCAGGAGGCGGCATCGGTCCACAGGCCCTCGGCGGCCTCGTCGCGCAGCTGCTGGCGTGCGGCCTCCTTGGCGTCCATCATCTCGTGGTACTGGCTGCGCCGCTCCACGTTGGTCCGACGCCGACTGGTCTCCAGGCGCAGGTCGGTGCCTCGGGCGCCCAGCAGCTCGGGGCCGGTGGTCATCGTGGGCTCCCAGGTGAAGAGCACTCCCCCGTCAACCTCGCCGATGAGGACGGTGTCTCCTGCGTGGGCACCGGCCTTGACGAGCTCGTCCTCGACCCCGGCCGCTGCCAGACGGTCGGCGAGGTAGCCGACGGCCTCGTCATTGGAGAAGTCGGTCTGACGCACCCAGCGCTCGGGGCGCTGCCCGCGAACCTGGTAGACCTGCCCCTCGCTGGGGTGGGCCAGCAGACGGACCTGGGCGACACTCTCCTTCTCCCGGCGTCCGACCGCTGCGGGCCGGATGATGGGGCGCGGCTCACCGGAGCCCTCGGTCCCACCGGACTCGCGGTCGCGCCGGGGAGTCGCCGGAGCGGCCTTGCGGGCCCGCTCGACCTCACCGGCCAGAGCGAAGGACAGGGGACGCAGCCCCGTGTGCGCGACCGCGGAGATGATGTGGACCGGCAGTCCCCGGGCCTCGATGTCGGCGCGCACGAACTCGGCGAGCTCGGCGGCGTCGGGGACGTCGACCTTGTTGAGCACCACGATGCGGGGACGCTTCATGAGGGGGACCCGGCCGGTGAGGGAGGGGTCGTCCTCCTGCTCGCCGAGGCGCTCGGAGTAGGCGGCGAGCTCGGCCTCAATGGCGTCCAGGTCGGACAGGGGATCGCGCCCCGGCTCGAGGGTGGCGCAGTCCAGGACGTGGACGATGACCGCGCAGCGCTCGATGTGCCGCAGGAAGTCCAGCCCCAGCCCCTTGCCCTGGGAGGCGCCGGGGATGAGGCCGGGGACGTCGGCGATCGTGTAGCGCACGTCGCCGGCCTCGACCACCCCGAGGTTGGGCACGAGGGTTGTGAAGGGGTAGTCGGCGATCTTGGGGCGGGCGGCGCTCATGGCGGCGATGAGGGAGGACTTGCCGGCGCTGGGGTAGCCCACCAGGGCGACGTCGGCAATGGTCTTGAGCTCCAAGGTGATGTCGCGGGCCTGACCGGGCTCACCCAGGAGGTGGAAGCCGGGGGCCTTGCGCCTGGCAGAGGCCAGGGAGAAGTTGCCGCGCCCGCCAGTGCCGCCCTGGGCGACGACGACGCTGGCGGCCTCCCCCACGAGATCGGCGATGACCTGGCCGCTCGAGTCCTTGACGACGGTGCCCTCGGGAACGGGCAGGACGAGGTTCTTGCCGTCGGTACCGCGGCGCCAGTCCCCCATGCCGGGGGTGCCGTTGCCGGCCCGCTGGTGCGGGGAGCGGTGGTAGCTCAGCAGGGTCGTCACCCGGGGGTCGACCGTCAGGACGACGTCACCGCCATGACCGCCGTCGCCGCCGTCGGGCCCGGCCAGGGGCTTGAACTTCTCACGGTGCACGGAGGTGCAGCCGTTGCCGCCGTCGCCGCCGGCCACGTGGAGGACCACTCGGTCAATGAAGCTGGGCATGGGGTCTCCTGTGAGTCCGGGATAGCGCGAGAGGGCGGACGGCAGGTGCCGTCCGCCCTCTCGCGACGTGGTGATGTGCTCGGGGCTCAGGCCTCGGGGAGCACGACGTTGACGACCCGGCGACCGCGGAAGGTGCCGAACTCGACGTTACCGGCAGCGGTGGCGAACAGGGTGTCGTCGTTGCCGCGGCCGACGTTGCGGCCCGGGTGGAAGTGGGTGCCGCGCTGGCGGACGATGATCTCGCCGGCCTTGACGAACTGGCCGCCGAAGCGCTTGACGCCGAGGCGCTGCGCGTTGGAGTCGCGGCCGTTACGGGAGGAACCAAGACCCTTCTTGTGTGCCATGGTTGAAGGCTTCTTTCTTCTCGAGCGTGTGCGTTCAGGATGCCCGCGTACTGGCTGACGCCGGGGCGGTCACTTGATGGCGGTGACCTTGACGGCCGTCAGCTGAGCGCGGTGGCCCTGGCGCTTGCGGAAGCCGGTCTTGTTCTTGAACTTGAGGATGTTGATCTTGGGGCCCTTCTCATCGCCGACGATCTCGGCGGTGACGGAGGACTTGGCCAGATCGGCGGCAGAGGTGGTCACCTTGTCGCCGTCCACCAGCATGACGGGGGCGAGGGTGACCTCGTCGCCGATCTCACCAGCAAGCTTGTCGACAACCACGACGTCGCCGACGGAGACCTTCTCCTGACGGCCGCCGGCCTTGACGATCGCGTAGACCACTTGAATGCTCATCTCTGTAGATTCTTCGAAAGGCTCTCACTCGCTGCAAAGCCGGGATCAGCCTCGCTAGGAGGGCCCTGTCTGGGCAATGGTGCAAGAAGCACCGGCAGATAACTCTAGGCGATCATGTCGCCAGCACCAACCTCCGATCCTCCCCGTCCCCTGTGTTCTTGGGCACGGAGACCTCGTCAGGCCGATACCTCCGGGGTGTCTGAAGAATTCTCCGGCGAGGGCTCGGTGCTCTTGGCCGCGGCCCGCCGTCGCGTTCTCCTTGCAGGCTTCTCCTCAGCCGAGCCCGACGGCGCCTCGTCGGGCTGCGGCTCAGCAGGGCCCTCAGACGTCGTGGCGGCCTTCTTCTCAGCCTTCCCACCGGTCTTCCTCCCCGACTTCTTCTCCGCCTTGTCGCTCTTCTTCTCACTGGACTTCTTCGCCGACTTCTTGTCAGCCGTCTTCCTCGACCGGCTCTTGACCGGCTTGTCCTCGGCCGGGGAGTCCGAAGCGTCCTGGCCGTCGACGGGCTCCACGTTCTCCGCAGTCCCCGCCGCGTCATGGGCGCTGTCGCTCACACCCGCGGCCGAGGTCTCAACGGACCTCTCCTCATGAGGGTCCTGCCCCTCCTGCTGGTGGTCCTTGTGGGCCTGTTCGGCGGCGGCCGCGATCTGGGCCAGGGCCCCGCGCACCGCCGCCCGGGCCTCGTCGTCGGCCCCGGACTCCGGCGATGCGGCGACGTCGCGCCCTGCGTTTCCCTTGCCGTGGCCGGAGCCCTTGGAACCCTTGGTCTCCTGGGAGTCCTGCTTGGTCTCCTTCTTCACCCCGCCGGTGGCCTGCTCCTCACGGTTCTTGCGCCCGCGCGAGCGCCCGCCACCGCGTGAGGCGGAGGCCGACATATCGACCTGCTGGTTCTCCACGGGCTCATCGTGGACGATGAAGCCCCGGCCCTTGCAGTGCTCACAGGTGGTGGAGAAGGCCTCGACCAGCCCCTGCCCCACCCGCTTGCGGGTCATCTGGACCAGCCCCAACGAGGTGACCTCGGTGACCTGGTGGCGCGTCCGGTCGCGTCCCAGGCACTCCACGAGCCGGCGCAGCACGAGGTCCCGGTTGGACTCCAGGACCATGTCGACGAAGTCGATGACGACCATGCCGCCGATGTCGCGCAGGCGCAGCTGGCGGACGATCTCCTCAGCGGCCTCCAGGTTGTTGCGGGTGACGGTCTCCTCCAGGGTGCCTCCCGCACCGGTGAAGCGCCCGGTGTTGACGTCGATGACGGTCATCGCCTCGGTGCGGTCGATGACCAAGGTGCCGCCGCTGGGGAGCCAGACCTTGCGGTCGAAGCCCTTGGCGAGCTGCTCGTCGACGCGGTGGGCGGTGAAGACGTCCTCGGGGCCGACCCAGTGCTCGAGACGCTCGGACAGATCCGGGCTGACCTCGTCGATGTACTGGGAGACCGTGGACCAGGTGTTGTCACCGGAGACGACGAGCCTGCGGAAGTCCTCGTTGAAGACGTCGCGGATGACTCTCACGGCGAGCTCGGGCTCCCCCTTGAGCAGGACCGGGGCCTTGCCGCTGCCCTTCATGACGGAGGACGCCTTCTTGTCGATGGCCTCCCACTGAGCCACGAGGCGTTCGACGTCGGCGGTCAGCTGCTCCTGAGTGGCCCCCTCCGCGGCGGTGCGCACAATGACTCCGGCCGAGTCGGGCACGATCCGCTTGAGGATCTTCTTCAGGCGGCTGCGCTCAGTGTCCGGCAGCTTGCGCGAGATCCCCGTCATGGTGCCTCCGGGGACCAGGACCAGGTAGCGGCCCGCCAGGGTGATCTGGCTGGTGAGGCGAGCACCCTTGTGGCCGATGGGATCCTTGGTGACCTGTACCAGGACGGTGTCGCCACTGGAGAGGGCGTCCTCGATGCGGCGGGGCCTGCCCTCCAGGCCGGCGGCGTCCCAGTTGACCTCACCGGCGTAGAGCACGGCGTTGCGGCCCTTACCCAGGTCCACGAAGGCGGCTTCCATGGAGGGCAGGACGTTCTGAACCCGACCGACATAGACGTTGCCGACCATGGAGGTCTGCGTGTGCCGGGAGACGTAGTGCTCCACGAGGAGCCCGTCCTCCAGGACGGCGATCTGGTTGAGGCCGTCGGACTCGCGCACGATCATCTGCCGGTCCACGGACTCGCGACGAGCCAGGAACTCCGCCTCGGTGACGATGGGACGACGGCGCCCGGCCGCCCTGCCCTCGCGACGGCGCTGGCGCTTGGCCTCCAGGCGGGTGGACCCCTTGAGGGCGGTCACCTCGTCACGCAGGTCGCCACCCTCCGAGCGGGTGCGGGACCGACGCCGCCGACGGCGCGATCCGGACACGGTGCTTGTGGCGGTCTCAGTGGCGCCGTCAGCGGAGGTCTCGCGCGAGGGCGCCGCATCGTCTCCGCCCTCCTCCACGGCCTGCGGCTCATCATCGGCGTCGTTGCGCGCCGAGTCCTCGCCCCGCGAGCGCGAGCGCCGACCGCGTCCGCCACGGCGGCGCTTGCGGCGGGCCCCGCCCTCACGGGAATCCTCCGAGGACTCGACCCGGGGCTCATCGGTCCCGTCATTCTCTGAGACCTCGACGGACTCGGCGTCGGCCTTGTCGTGGACGGAGTCCTCGCGGGGCTCCGGCGGGGCCCCGGTACTGGCTACCGCCTGCCGACGCCGACGGCCGCGGGCACTGCTGCGGTCGGATCGGGAGGACCCGGCCTCAGCCTCTTCGTTGCGTCCCTCCGCGCCGGTTCGGGCACCGGCGTCCTCCTTATCCGCCCAGTCCTTGGCGCCTTGGTGGCGCGAGGCGGTTGGCGCCGCCTGGGGGGCGGCGGTCGCCGCGGTGACCCGGCGGCGTCGACGGGCCCGACTGGGGTCGGGGGCCTGGAACAGGAGCGAGGCTGCGGGAAGGCGGGGGGCCTGGAGGTCCTTCTCATCCAGGTCTGCCTCGGTGAGCTCGTCATCCTCCTGGGAGATCTCGGGCTCCTCATCGTCGGTTCCCTCGGTGTCGACCTGCTCGTCGAGGTCTTCCTGCGCAGTATCGGCGCTCGGCCCACCCTCGGCCACGTGCGCCCCGTCGGTCTCGCTCGCCTCTGCGGCGACGTGGGGCTCGGCGGCGGGAGCCTCCTCGGGGGCGGCGGAGGCCGCGACGACCTTTCGACGACGACGAGGAGGGGCCGGCTCGACGGCTGTGGTCTGCGGGGCCGGCTGTACGCCGGGCTCCTCGGACCCGGAGGCGGTGACGGCATCTAAGGCCCCTACCGAACCGGGCTGCTCGGCAACGGGAGCCTGGGCGGGGGCGGCCGCGGCCGCGGTGACCCTGCGACGGCGGCGCGGAGTCGGGGCGCTCACGGCGTCACCGTCAGCGCGCTCCTGCTCGTACGATTCTGTTGATTCTGATGTGGTGCGACGTGCCATGGGGCTTGCACTCTCCGGGGCTAACGCCGTCGTCGTACCCTCGACGCATCAGCGCGGTTGTGCTCCCGGCCGGGAGCAGCGAGAAAGTCTTGAGAGCGCCCGCGAGGGCGCACGCCTTACCTGACGTCCACACAGACCGGGCTCGCAGCGGCGCAGCTCAGGCGGCGCAAGGTCCTCGGACAGGGTCGGCCGGAAGGCGCGGCTTCAGGTACCGGTACGAGACACCCGAAGCCGGCTCGAAGTATCCCACACAAACGCCGATAAGCGCTTGTGCGACTCATGGTGTCCCCGATCTCTGCGCACGTTGACCTCATCACCCACCCAGCAGCCACCCACCCCCACCAAGACACGCGGAAACCCCACTAAAGTATTACGGACTTTCGACCCAACCTCGCAGCAGTCACACCTTCAACGCTCACCTATTAAACTACTGCGACAACACCTCATCAGCGGTGCGACCACAGGAAAAGAACCGGGTGGACCGCAGGCCGCAGCACCTTCACACCTCACGCGTTTCACGACATGGCGTCACAGATGCACTATAATACTCTTATTGACCTGTAGGACGTTCTACAGATTCTCTTATCGACCTCATCGTCATCTCCGAAAGGTGGCACGGATGGCCATCTCTCCTATGGCGCTGGACTCTCTGGATCTGGCGCGCTGGCAGTTCGGTATCACCACCGTCTACCACTTCATCCTGGTTCCGCTGACCATCGGGCTGTCCCCGCTGGTGGCTCTCATGGAGACGCTGTGGCGCAGGACCGGCAACAAGCAGTGGCTCGTGGCCACCACGTTCTTCGGCAAGATTCTGCTGATCAACTTCGCGCTGGGCGTGGCCACCGGCATCGTTCAGGAGTTCCAGTTCGGCATGAACTGGTCGGAGTACTCCAGGTTCGTCGGCAACATCTTCGGCGCCCCTCTCGCCTTCGAGGCCCTGCTGGCCTTCTTCATGGAGTCCGTCTTCCTGGGCCTGTGGATCTTCGGATGGGACCGACTGTCCCCCAGGCTGCACAACCTGTGCATGTGGGCCGTGGCCGCCGGCACGAACTTCTCCGCCTTCTTCATCCTCACCGCCAACTCCTGGATGCAGCACCCGGTGGGCGCCGTCGTCAACCCCAAGACGGGGCGTGCCGAGCTCGACGGCGTGAGCGGCTTCCTCAAGCTCCTGTCCAACGAGCTGGTGTGGGCCACCGTGCTGCACGTCATCTCCTCGGCCCTGCTCGTGGCCGCGGCCGTCGTCATGGGCGTGTCCGTGTGGTGGATGGTCAAGGCCGCCCAGGCGAAGCAGAACTTCGAGGCGCGTGAGCTGTGGCGACGGGTCGCCCGTTTCGGGGCCGTCGTCATGGTGGCCGCGGGCCTGGTCACCGCCGGCACCGGCCACATGCAGGGCCAGCTGGTCGCCGAGTACCAACCGGGCAAGATGGCCGCCGCCGAGGGACTGTGCCACGCCGAGGCCAGAGCCCCCTTCACCGTGGCCGCCTTCGGGGACTGCAAGAACGAGAACGGCATGGTCCGGTTCATCTCGGTTCCCGGTGTCTACTCCTTCATGGCCACCAACGACGTCAACGCCAAGATCACCGGGCTCAAGGAGGCCGGTGACATCTACAAGCAGTACGGCACCACTGATGGGCGCGGCAACGCCGTCGACTACAGCCCCAACGTCATGGTCAACTTCTGGTCCTTCCGCCTCATGATCGGACTGGGCATGACCTCGATGGGCCTGGGGGCTCTGGCCCTGTGGCTGACCCGCGCCAACAGGCTCGTCTCCCGCCCGCTTCTGGGCAAGGCGGCGCTGGCCACCATGTGGATGCCCTTCATCGCCTGCTCCTTCGGCTGGATCTTCCGTGAGATGGGCCGTCAGCCCTGGGTCATCGTCCCCAACCTGTCCGACCCGGTCTCCCAGGTCTACATGCTCACGGCCGACGGCGTCTCCTCCGCGGTCTCCTCGGGTACGGTGCTGGCCTCGATGGTCATCTTCACCCTGCTGTACGCAGCGCTCGGAGTGGTCTGGTTCATGCTGCTGCGCCGCTACATCCGCGAAGGGGTGCGCACCCCGGTGCCGGACAAGACCGGCACGTCCAAGCAGACGGACCAGGACAGCAAGGACACGGATTCCGACAACGACTCCGACGGCGACTCCGTTGACTCCTCCGAGGCCGCCCCGGCTCTGTCCTTCGCCTACTGAACCGAGGAAGGTAGACAACCCATGACACTGAGCATCCTCTGGTTCATCCTCATCGCCGTCCTGTGGATCGGCTACCTCACCCTGGAGGGCTTCGACTTCGGCGTCGGCATGATCCTGAAGATCCTGGGCCGCGACGAGCGTGAGCGGCGCGCGACGCTGGCCGCCATCGGCCCCCACTGGGACGGTAACGAGGTGTGGCTGCTGACCGCCGGCGGGGCGACCTTCGCCGCTTTCCCCGAGTGGTACTCCACCCTGTTCTCCGGGGCCTACATCGTCCTATTCATCATTCTGCTGTGCCTCATCGTGCGCGTGTGCGCCATCGAGTGGCGCCCCAAGGTCAACTCCCAGACCTGGCGCGACCGCTGGGACTGGGTCCACACGGTCAGCGCCTGGCTGCCCTCCATCCTGTGGGGAGTGGCCTTCGCCAACCTGGTTCAGGGCATGCACATCGAGGTCGTCCAGACCTCCAACGGCGCCGTCGTCCCGGCCGCCCAGGTGCCGGCCGACTCCCTGGTGCCCGGTGCCGCCCACCAGATCACCGGGGGCCTGCTCACCATGGTCACTCCCTTCACCCTGCTGGGCGGCGTCGTCACCTGCCTGCTCTTCCTCAACCACGGCGCGCTCTTCGTGGCGCTCAAGACCACCGGTGACCTGTCACAGCGCGCACTGCGGATGTCGCGCCGGCTCGCCCCCGCGGTCACCGCGGTCACCGCCGCCTGGGCCCTGTGGGCGCAGCTGGCCTACTCCGGCAGCGCCCTGTCCTGGATCCCGTTGGTCATCGCCGCTGCCGGACTCGTCGGCTCCCTGCTCATGGGACGCACTGGGAACGAGGGTCGGGCCTTCGCCCTGCACTTCGTGGGGATCGCCTTCGCCGTCGTCTTCATCTTCGCCGCGATGGCCCCCAACGTCATGCGCTCCTCGGTGGACCCGGCCTACTCGCTGACGATCCAGCAGGCCGCGAGCGCCGACACGACCCTGCTCATCATGACCGTCGCCGCGGCCGTGTTCGTCCCCGGGGTCCTGGCCTACACGATCTGGAGCTACAAGGTCTTCGCCTCGCGTATCAGCGTCGAGAGCATCAACCCCGACCAGGGCGGACTGCACCCCACGCTGGTGCGTGACTCGGCCCAGCCCGAGGCCCACTTCGGGTACTGACCATCAGCGCGACGCATCGGCCGGGGGTTTCCGGGCCCTTGGGCCCACTCCCCTATCCTTGAGCAGGTGAAGCCCCTCGATCCCCGGCTGATGCGTTACGCACGCTCCGCCCGCCGATACATCGCCGCCACGGCCGTCACCGGGATGGTGACCGCCGTGCTGGTGGTGGCTCAGGCCTTCCTCATCTCCAGTGCGGTCTCCTCGGTCATCTCCGAGGGGGCCGCACCGTCGGCTGTCAGGGCACTGGCGGTGGCTCTGGGCGGGGTCCTGGCGGCCAGGGCCCTGGTGGTCCTGCTCCAGGAGGTTCACGCCCACCGGTCCGCCACGGAGACGATCGTCGAGCTGCGCCGGCTCGTTCTGGAGCACGCAGCCCGACTGGGCCCCCGGTGGCAGGCGCTTCACGGGACGCAGACCGCCACTTTGCTGACTCGTGCGCTGGACGACCTCGAGCCCTACTTCACCCGCTACCTCCCCCAGCTGGTACTGGCCTCCACGGTGACGCCGGCCATGGTGCTGGTGCTCCTCGCCCAGGACTGGTCCGCCGCGGTGGCCGTGGTGTGCACCCTGCCCCTCATCCCGATCTTCATGATTCTCATTGGCAGGATGACCCAGTCCGTCTCCCAGGAGCGCCTCAAGACCATGCAGGTCCTGGGTGATCAGGTGCTCGATCTCATCTCGGGTCTGCCCACGCTCAAGGCCCTCGGACGCGAGCAGGGACCGGCCGAGCAGGTGCGCTCCCTGGGCCGCTCCTACCGGCGCACCACCATGTCGACCTTACGGGTCGCCTTCCTGTCGGGGGCGGTCCTGGAGTTCATCACGACGTTGTCGGTGGCGATCATCGCCGTCCAGATCGGTTTCCGGCTCGTGGCCGGGCGCATGGACCTGTTCACCGGCCTGCTCGTTCTCATGGTGGCCCCTGAGGTCTATCAGCCGCTGCGGCAGGTGGGTTTCCAGTTCCACGCCTCGGCCAACGGGGTGGCGGCGGCGAACGCGGTCTTCGAGGTTCTTCAGACCCCGGTGCCCGAGCCCGGCGGCCTGCCGGCCCCCGACCTGCGCTCAGCGACGATTGAGCTCGATGCGGTGTCCGTCGCCTCCCGGGGCGCGTGGGCCCCCGCCGGGCTCAGCGTCTCGATCTCTCCGGGCAGCCTGGTGGCGCTGACCGGTCCGTCGGGTGCGGGCAAGACCACGACGACGCAGGTCCTCCTCGGCCTGCTGACCCCGGACCGGGGGCGGGTGAGAGTCGTGCCCGACGGCAGTGTTCCCGGCGGCGCCGTCGACCTCGCCCAGATCGATCCGGCCACCTGGTGGGAGCAGATCGCCTGGGTGCCCCAGCGCCCCACCATCACCCCGGGCACGGTGCTGGACAACGTCCTGGATCATGCCGAGCCGGGCGACTCCCCGGCAGGCGGCGTACCCGATGTGCTGGTCGAGGCGGCCCGGGCCACCGGCTTCGATGAGGTCGTGGATGGCCTGCCGCAGGGGTGGCGGACCCCGGTCGGCAGCCAAGGAGTGGGCCTGTCCGTGGGGCAGCGCCAGCGTCTGGCCCTGACCAGGGCCCTGTGCTCGACAGCGCCCCTGGTGGTCATGGATGAGCCGACCGCGCACCTGGACGCGGCCAGTGAGGCCCACGTCCTGGACGCAGTCCGTGCGCTGCACACCTCGGGGCGCACGGTGGTGGTCATTGCGCACCGTCCCGCGCTCATGGCCCTGGCCGAGCAGACCATTGCCGTGACGAGCCAACCGGTGCCGCCGGCACCATCGGCGGGCATCACACCTGACCGGGTACCTGACCGGGCACCTGCCCGTGAGGCGACGGCGCAGGAGGAGGCCCTGTGAGCACTGTCAACCCCGTCACCCCGGTGAGCCCGGCGACCTCTGCCCTCTCCCCCGCGCTGTCCGCCGATGAGCGACGCTCCCTGCGCCGTGCGGTGGGCCTGCTGAACCTGGACCGGTCACGTTTCATCCTGGCCGTGCTCGCCGGAACGGCGGGTATGGCCTCGGCCGTGGCCCTGTCCGGGGTGGCGGCCTGGCTCATTGCGCGGGCCTCCCAGATGCCCGACGTCGTCGCGCTGGGGGTGGCGCCGGTGGCGGTGCGGCTCTTTGGTATCTCGCGCTCCGTCCTGCGCTACTGCGAGCGGCTCGTCTCCCATGACACCGCCCTGAGAGGCATGGGCGCTCTGCGCACCCGCCTCTATGAGTCCCTGGCGGCGGCCCGCACGGACACGGTTGCGAGCCTGCGCCGCGGCGACGTCCTGGCGCGAGTGGGCAGCGACATCGACGCGGTCGGGGATCTCGTCGTACGCGCCTATCTGCCTGCGGCGGTTGCAGCCGTCCTGGGCGCGGCCACCTGTCTCGGCATCGCCCTGGTCTACTGGCCGGCGGGCCTCATCCTGCTGGCCTGCCTGCTGCTGTCGGGACTGGTGGGCCCGTTGGCCACCATCCGTTCGGCGAGAATCGCCGAGCAGGCCCGTCAGAGGCAGGCCACCGAGCTGTCCGCGCAGGTCCTGGCGGTCCTGGAGGGGGCCCCTGAGCTGTCCGTCTCCGGGCGCCTGGCCGGTTCGATGCGCCAGGTCGCCTCCCGGGAGGAGGGCCTGAGCCGCCTGCGGGACCGGGCCGCGGTACCGGCCGCGATCGCGGCGGCCGTGGATGTGGCTGCCATGGGCATCGCGGTCCTGGGCAACCTGGTGGTCGGGGTGAGCGCCGTCTCCGCCGGGCGGCTGGCCCCGGTCTGGCTGGCAGTCATCGTCCTGGTTCCGCTGGCGGCCTTCGAGGCCACCTCCGCGCTCGGGCCGGCCAGCGTGCAGCTGGTGAGGTCGGCCGGCGCCGCCTGCCGCATCGTGGAGCTCATCGAGGCGGCCGAGGCCAGTGCCGACGCCGGCGGCGCGACGTCCTGCGCACCCCGGGAGCTGCCCGAGCCCTCCACCCAGGGCCCGTACCTCAAGGCAAGGGGCCTGGCGGTGGGCTGGCCGGGCGGCCCGGTTGTGGCCGAGGGCATCGACCTGGATCTGCGGGTCGGTCGCCGAGTGGCGATCGTAGGGCCGTCGGGGATCGGCAAGTCGACACTGCTGGCCACGCTGGCGGGACTGCTGGAGCCTCGGGGCGGCACGCTGACGCTCGACGGTGTCCCCCCGTGGCAGGCGGCCCGCCCCGATGTGGCGGCCAGGGTGTGCCTGACCGCGGAGGACGCGCACGTCTTCCACACCAGTGTCCTGGAGAACCTGCGCGTGGCGCGCGGGGACGTCACCCCCGCCCAGGCCGGTGACCTGCTGAGGCGGGCAGGCCTGGGGAACTGGCTCGAGGCTCTTCCCGACGGCGTCGAGACCATCATCGGCACCGATGCCACAACGCTGTCCGGTGGAGAGCGGCGTCGGCTCCTGCTGGCCCGGGCCCTGGCGGCTCCGGCCCCCCTGACGCTGCTGGACGAGCCCGGTGAGCATCTCGATGCCGTCACCGCGGACCGGCTCGTGACCGACCTGCTGACAGCGGGTGACTCGGGCCGCGGCGCTCTCCTGGTCACCCATCGTCTCAGCGCCCTGGAGCACGCCGACGAGGTCCTTGTCATGGGACACCGCCCGCAGGCCACCGGCGTGCAGGCCCCGGCGACTATCCTGCACCGAGGCAGCCACTGTGAGCTCCAGGACGTCTCCGAGACCTACCGGTGGTCGCTCTCCCAGGAGGATCAGGACAGGCAGCAGGACCACGTATCCGCTACGAGCTGAACGAGCTGAGCACGATGACGACACCCCACCCCCAGCACGCAGCAGACACTCCCGGCGACGGCCTTGGCTTGCCCGGTGTGCCCGAGGACGCCTCGGAGGAGATCGACGGACCCTCAGCGCGACGGGATGAGGCGATGGCGCCCGCTTCGGAGGAGAACGCCGCGGCAGGACGCCTGGCCTACGCCGTCCACGCCGACCAGCTGGTCTCCACCCGTGGCCGCCGGGCGTCGGCCCTTCAGCCGAGCCTGGACGAGGCGACCGTCGCCCTCATCCAGGCGGCCCTCAGGCTCACCAGCTCCCTGCGGGTCCCCGACGCGCTGCGCCGTCTGGTGGAGTCGGCCTGCTCCATCACCGGTGCCTCCTGGGGCACCATCGCCGTGCTCAACCACGCGGACATGGATGTCGACCCGGCCGGCGCCCTCTCGCCCGGTCCCTCCGGCGCGGGCTCAGGCACCGGGCTGTGCAGCGGGGTGCCCACGGCGACCCTCGATGAGCTCGCCCAGATGGCCGGCGCCCCCGATTCCGCTGGTGCTTCGCCCACCTGCGCTGAGTCCATGCTCAGCGGGCTCGAGGGCACCGGGATGGTCATCGACAACGACCTGGGCAGGGCCTCGGCCTTCACCGGTGCCATCGAGGGTGAGGAGACCGGCAGCCTGCTCTCGGCCCCGCTGCGCCTTCACGGCCAGGTCTACGGGCACCTTTACCTGTGTGACAAGCCCGGGGGCTTCACCCGGTCGGACGCCGACGCCGTCCTGACCCTGGCCCAGGCCGCAGCTGTCGCTGTGGAGAACGCCCGCCTGTACCGCGAGGCCCGCGACCGCGAGCAGTGGATGGCCGTCTCCCAGGAGCTGACGACACTGCTGCTCTCGGGCGCCCAGGAGGATGACGCGCTGACGCTCATCGCCCACCGCGTCCGCCAAGTGGCTCACGCCGACACGGCCGCCCTCATCCTGCCCAGCATCGGGAAGCGCTGGATCTGCGAGATCGCCGACGGCGAGCACGCCCACGAGCTCATCGGTACCTTCTTCCCGTCCGAGGGTCGAGCCCTGACCACCCTGGCCCATCAGACCGGCCTGGTCGTGGACTCCCTGGAGGACGCCTGGGGCGACGGCGACCTCCTGGTCCCCCAGCTGGCCCAGTTCGGACCGGCCCTCTACGCCCCCATGATCCACCGGGGGCGGGGCGTGGGGGTCATGCTGCTGCTGCGCTCCCCGGGTGCGGCACCGTTCACCGCCCAGGACCTGGAGATCGCCGAGCTCGTGGCGGGGCAGGCCACGATGGCCTTCGAGCTGGCCGACGCCCAGCACGCCGAGGAGATGGCCACGCTGCTCGATGAGCGGGCCCGGATCGGCCGGGACCTGCACGACCTGGCCATCCAACAGCTCTTCGCCACCGGCATGCAGATCTCAGCGGCCCGGGAACGGCTGGCCTCCAGCACACAGGCGGACCTGGAGGCGGTGTGCTCCGTGCTGAGCACCGCGCTGGAGGCGGTGGACGACTCCGTGGGCCAGATCCGCTCCATCGTGCGCTCCCTGCGCGATCGCGATGAGGAGGTGGGTGTGATCGAGCGGCTGCGTCGCGAGGCCTCCCTGGCCCGCAACGCCCTGGGCTACGCCCCCTCGCTGCTGCTGAGCGTCGACGGCCGGGGCCTGGCCCAGGTGGACCGCGACGAGGAGGACCGGCTCATCGCCTCGGTCGACGCCGCCGTGGCACCGGATGTCGCCGACGACATGGTCGCCGTCGTGCGTGAGGGACTGAGCAACGTGGCCCGTCACGCCCACGCCTCCTCAGTGACGGTGGATGTCAAGATCGAGGGGGTGCAGCCGGGCTCGGAGCAGTGCTGCGGCCCCGGCGACGACGAGGGCCACGCCTCGGGCGACGCCGAGCCCTTCCGGGGCAGCCCGGTGGTGGAGATCGTCTGCCGTGACGACGGCGTCGGGGTGAATCCCTCGGTGACGCGCCGTTCGGGGACGGCCAACATGGCCGAGCGGGCCCGCCGCCACGGCGGCAGCTTCGTCATCGGTCCGCGGGCCCGCTCCGACGGCGAGCGGCGCGGCACCTGCTTCACCTGGCGAGTGCCCTTGGACGGGGGCGGTCGGGAGCGCTGAGAGCGCTTGCGCCCCCTCAGCGGTGGGCTCAGCGCGTCGGCAGGAGCCGTCAGCTGTTGCGCCAGCCCGAGGCGCGCTGGCCGGCGACCCAGGCGGCGACCTGGGTGCGCCGCTGCAGACCCATCTTGGCCAGCAGGGAGGTGATGTGGTTCTTGACCGTCTTCTCGGCGACTCCGAGCCGTTCACCGATCTCCCGGTTGGACAGGCCGTCACCGATGAGGTCGAGGACCTTGCGCTCGGCGTTGGTCAGGTCGGCGGTGGGGTCGTCGTGGTCCGCCCGGCGGCGCGTCACGGTGCGCTCGTCGAGCAGGACGCGCCCGGAGGCGACGGCCCGCACGACGTCGCTGATCTCAGCGCCGTGGACCGTCTTGAGCAGGTAGGCCCGGGCGCCTGCCGCCAGGGCCTCGGCCAGGGCCTCGTCGTCGTCGAAGGAGGTCAGCACGATCGGCAGGGCCTGGGGCACGGAGTCCCTCAGCTCCTGCATGAGCTCGATGCCGGTGCCGTCGGGCAGCTGGAGGTCCACGAGGATGACGTCGGGGCGGACCAGCTCGGCCCGGCGCACCGCCTCGGCCCGAGAGCCCGCCTCGGCGACGACGTCGAGCCCATCGGCGCGGTCAATGATCTCGGCGATGCCGCGACGGACGATCTCGTGGTCGTCCACGATCATGACGCGGACGATCTCCGAGGAGGGGGTGTGTGCCATACTCATGACATTACCAGGGGCTGGAAACCTACGTCACACCTCTGGCTCCGTCGTGGCGCGGCTGTCGTGGAGACTGCCCGACGTCGACGGCCGCCTACCCGCGTCGGCGCGGACGGGTCTGGCAGTGGGGGCAGTAGGTGTGGGAACGCCCTGCCAGAGTCTCGCGCGCCATGGTGGCCCCGCAGCGACGGCACTCCAGTCCCTGACGCCCGTAGGCGCCCAGCTCGCGGGCGAAGAACCCGGCGGCGCCCTCGACATCGACGTAGAGGGCGTCGAAGCTCGTGCCGCCGGCCTGAAGGGCCCGGCGCATGACCTCAGCGGTGGCTTCAAGGATCCGGGCCACGGCCCTCGGGCCGAGACCGGTTCCCGGACGCAGGCCGTGCACCCCGGCCTCCCACAGGCCCTCGTCGGCGTAGATGTTGCCGATGCCCGAGACGAGTCCCTGGTCGAGCAGCTGGGTCTTGATGGCGCGCCTCGAGGCGCGCACCCGGGCGACGACGCCGGTGGGGCCGGTCAGCTCCAGGGCCGGGTCGAGAAGGTCACGGGCGATATGGGTGGCGTCGGCGGGAAGCAGCGGCCGCGGGTCGCCCATCCCACCGGGAGCACCGTCGAGCGTGGGGGTCAGGTCGACGACGTGCAGGCCACCGAGCATGCGCTGGTCGACCAGGTCGAGCACCGCCCCGCCGGCGCTGTCGTCACCGTCGAGACCGGCACTGAGGTGGAGGCGCACTCGCAGGTGGCGGGCGGAGGTTGAGATGTCCCGCACGTAGCGGGGTTGCTCGGTAGCGCTCAGGTCCACTGGGCGCCCGCCGGGCCGAACGTGCGGGTCGGCCAGGAAGGCCGCGGCACCGGCCGGCTGCGGGACGGCACCAGGAGCGGTCGCGGTGGTGGTGCCGCGCACGAGCAGCTGGCCGCTCATACCCAGGTGGGCGGACAGGGCGCGTCCGTCGTCCAGGGGCAGCCACAGGAACTTCCCGCGGCGGACAGCCGCGGTCAGGGTGCGCCCGGTGAGCTGGTCGACGAAGGCCTGCGCTCCCCCGTCCTGACGGCGCAGCGGACGCGGGTCGAGGACCTCGACGCGGGTGACGGTGCGTCCGGCCACGTGCCGGGCGAGCCCGGCACGCACCACCTCGACCTCGGGCAGCTCGGGCATCAGCTCTTCTGGGAGGCCTGCCCGGTGAGCAGGTCGGCGCGCAGGGCCTCGTTGACACCGGGCAGGTTGAGGCCACCGTCGCCCCGGGCGGCCAGGATGACGGCGTAGGCGGCCTCGGCGGCGTCGTGCTCGGCGACCTTCTTCGAGCTTCCGGTGCCCTGCCCCAGAACCTGGCCGTCGACGATGGCGCTGGCGGTGAAGACCCGCTGGTGGTCGGGGCCGGTTCCGGTCACCTCGTAGGTGGGGTTGCCGAGCTGGTGGACGGCGGTGAGCTCCTGGAGGCTCGTCTTCCAGTCCAGGCCCGCGCCGCGGGTGCGGGCCGAGTCCAGGAAGCGGGAGACGAGCCGGGTGACGACCGTGCGGGTCTCCTCCAGACCGTGGGTGAGGTAGGTGGCGCCGATGAGGGCCTCGACCGTGTCGGACAGGATGGAGTCCTTGTCGCGCCCGCCCGAGAGCGCCTCGCCCTTGCCGAGCTTGATGAACTCCCCCAGCCCCAGGTCGCGGGCGACGGCGGCCAGGGCCGGCTCGGAGACGGTGGCGGCGCGCATCTTGGCGAGCTGGCCCTCGGGGACGTCCGGGTGGGTGCGGTAGAGGTACTCGGTGACGATGATTCCCAGGACGGAGTCGCCCAGGAACTCCAGACGCTCGTTGGTGGGCAGGCCGCCGTTCTCGTGGGCGTAGGAGCGGTGGGTCAGGGCCAGATCGAGCAGCTGGGCATCAATGCTCGGCCCCCAGCGGTAGACGAGGGCCTCGGTGTCAGTGCGCGCGGGCGGGGCGCTGCGGCGCTTGGCCATCAGGCCTGTTCCTCCCCACTCGTGGGCGCGTCCTGCTCGCCCTCCTGACCGGTCTCGGTCTCCAGCAGGCCGGCCAGGGCGGACCAGCGCGGGTCAAGGACCTCGTGGTGGTGGTCAGCGGGCAGATCCTCGAGCCGCTTGCCGCAGTCGGGGCACAGCCCCGGGCAGTCGGGGCGGCACAGGGGCTGGAAGGGCAGCGTGGGCACCAGGGCGTCGCGCAGTGCCGGCTCGAGGTCCAGGGTGGTCTCCCCCACCACCAGGAGGTCCTCGGCCTCCTCATCGCCTTCGGCCCGCTGGGCCTCGATGACCTCGGGGAAGAGGTAGAGCTCGTCGATCCTCACGCTGCGGTCCTCATCGAGGTCGCGCAGGCAGCGCACGCACTCTCCGTGGACGTGCAGGTCGGCGTCGGCGTGCGCCAGGACGCCGTCGTCCATGGAGGTCAGGGTGACGTCGAGGACGAGGTCGCTGCCCTCGGGCACGCCGATGACCTCAGTGCCCAGGTCGGCGGGGGCGGGGATGCGGATCTGCAGGTTCTTGACCGAGCCGGTGGCACGGGGCAGGTCGACGATATCGACGACGAGTCCTGACATGGGTTCCTCCACAGCGGGTTGACCACGCCGCATCCAGCGATGACCGAGGGGCCCCAGCGGCATGATGTCCGCGTGATGCCCAGGTGATGCACACGGTGCGGGGCGGCTGGTGGGCGGGGTGATGGACGAGGTGTCTGGCGCGAGCGTACCCGGTGGGGCGGCGGCGCCACCGATTCAGTGGGCGGAGGGGTCCACGGACCAGGCCGAACGGCGGCGGACGGGCTCCTGGATCTCCACCGGCTGGCCCGCGCCGTCCCCCAGGCGGCCGGCCAGGACCTCACGGCCGGCGCGGATCTGCTCGGCGACCTTGGCGACCTCGGCCTCCAGGGAGGCCAGGGTGCGGTCGGAGTACTCGTCGGCCCCGTGACGCAGGGAGGCGGCCTTGTCCTCCGCCGCGGCCACGATGCTGTCGGCCCGGTCATTGGCCATGCGCACGATGTTCTCCCCGGCCACGAGACGCTCGGACTCCTCCTGGGCGTACTGGACGAGCCGTTCGGACTCGGCCCGCCCCTCAGCCAGGACGGCGTCGGCATCGGCGACGATCTTCTCGGCGCGGCGAACGGCGGTCGGGACCGCGTCGCGAGCCCGATCGATGAGGTGCAGGGCGTTCTCCCGGTTGACGATCACTGAGGCGCTCATCGGCATGGATCGGGCGTTGCTGATGAGCTCGTCGAGCTCATCGAGGATACGCAGCAGGTCGTCTCCGGCGTCGCGGCTGGTCGTCACGGTAGGTCCTCTCGAGTGTGGTCGGCGCCGACGAAGCGGCTTGGCGGGGTCCCGGGCGGGACGGGTCCTGAGTCGACGCCGTCGTGGGCTGCAGACCCGGGGGCCTGGGCCAGGTGGACCTCCAGGGCGTGGGCCACAGCGGGCGGCACGAGGGCGGAGACGTCCCTGCCATAGCCGGCGACGTCCTTGACGAGGGAGGAGGAGATGTGCGCGTAGGCGGCGGACGCGGGCAGGAAGACCGTCTCGGGCGCCCCCAGGTCGCGGTTGAGCAGGGCCATGGGCAGCTCGGTATCCAGGTCGCTGCCGTTGCGCAGGCCCTTGATGATGGCGCTCGCCCCGCGCCGGCTGCAGTAGTCGGCCAGGAGCCCGGGGACGATGTCCACCTCGACGCCGGGCAGGTGGGAGGTGGAGTCCCTGGCCAGGCGGAGGCGTTCGTGGACGTCGAGCAGGTGGCGCCCGGCCTTGGCGGCGTTGTGGGCGATCCCGATGACGACGACGTCGAAGAGCGTGGTCGCACGGGCGGCGATGTCGACGTGCCCCAGGGTGAGGGGATCGAAGCTTCCGGGGTAGACGGCCAGGCTCATACGGTCACGCTACTGGCTGGGCCCGCCGCGGTGCGGGACGCGCGCCGCACCACCCGCGCCAGCACGCTGCCGCTGCGCGCCGGGCGTCCCGGGAGCCCCATGGAGGCGCTGCTATATTTCCCTTGTGTCCACACGCGTGACCCTCAGTGACGTGGCCGAGGCGGTCGGAGTCTCGTCTCAGACCGTCTCCCGCGTACTCAACAACCACCCGTCGGTCCGTCCCGAGACACGTCAGAAGGTTCTGGCAGCCGTTCAGGCGCTGGGTTACGAGCCGAACCTCGCCGCCCGCTCACTGGCCTCGGGCTCCTCCGGGGCCGTGGGGATCCTGCTGACTGCCGGGCTGTCGCACGGGATGGCCTCCACCTTCTCCGCGATCGCCAGGGCGGTGCGCGAGCGGGGGGACACCTTCGTCCTGGCCACTGCCGAGGGAAGCGACTCGGAATCCGTGCGACAGGCACTGGCCCATCTGCACGGCCACCGCGTGGCGACCATCGTGGTCCTGGCTCAGCGCGCCGACGTCCTGACCATCCTCTCATCCCAGCGCCACCGTGGTCCGGTCGTGGCCATCATCTCAGGTCAGCACGAGTTCTCCGAGCTGTCCACCGTCTCCATCGACCAGTCCCTGGGGGCCAGGCTGGCCACGGAGCACCTTCTGGCTCAGGGGCGCAGCCGCCTGCTGCACGTCACCGGGGACCTGTCCTGGCAGGACGCCTCGGAGCGCCTGGCCGCCTACCAGTCGGTATGCGCCCAGGCCGGGGTTCCCGGCCGCTGGGTGGGTACGGATGCCTGGACGGGAGAGGCCGGGGCCAAGGTCGCCAGGCGCCTGCTCGACAGTGGTCTGCCCGACGCTGTCTTCGCCGCCAACGACGACATCGCTCTGGGGCTGTGCCATGAGCTGCTCGCCGCCGGCGTGAGGATTCCCGACGACGTCGCCGTCGTCGGCTTCGATGACATCCCCCTGGCGCGTTGGGCGACCCCGTCCCTGTCCAGCGTCACGCAGGACTTCGACGCCCTGGGAAGGGCTGCGCTGAGCCTGTCCGACGAGCTCGTCGAGGGTGCCCCTGCCCACAGCATCTGCCTGGAGCCGACACTCGTCGTCAGGGCGTCATCGACCAGGGCCTAGCGCCGGCGACCACCTTCCCGGGCGGGCCCACTGGGCCTGCGGAGGGGCCCTCTGCGCCCACGTCATGTCACGTGGGTGCAGAGGGCCCCGAGGTGGGAGCCGACCGTCAGGAGGCGCTGACGGGCCTGGGCGCGCGCAGCGTGTAGACCCCGTAGGCGGCCACCACCACGAAGCACCCGGCAACCGTGACATAGGACACCGCAGGAGACGTGTGGTCCATGATGGCACTTTGCACCAGAGGCATGGTGGCTCCACCGATGATGGCCATGACCAGGCCTGCGGCCCCGTACTTGGTGTCCTCCCCCAGCCCGAGGAGGGCCTCGCCGTAGATGGTGGGGAACAGCAGGGAGATGCACGCGGACAGGGAGATGATGGCCAGCACCCCCAGAATGTTGACGCTCACCATGGCGAACAGGGACAGGCCGACCCCGAGGGAGCACATGAGCAGAAGCAGCTTGCGTGCGTCATACCGCCCCATGAGACCCACCATGAGGAACCGGAAGACCAGGAAGACGATGAGACTCGCCTGCAACCAGTATCCGGCGACCTTGTCCGACACCCCCAGGGCATCTGTGACGTAGTGCAGGGTGTAGGTCCAGATGCAGGTCTGGGCCGAGACGTTGAAGTACTGCGCCACCACCCCGAAGCTGTAGCGCTTGTTGCGCAGCAGGCGCATGAGCCTGCCTGGCCCACCGCTGCCACCCGCCGTGGAGTCCACCGGCCGCTCCACGACCTTGACCCGGCCGATCATGACGGCCAGCAGGATGTAGAGAAGCCCGAGGGCGACATAGGGGCCCATGACCGCCTTGAGCTCTGCGCTCTGGGTGGCCAGCAGCGCCTCCTGACTCATGGCCGCGCGCTGCTCGGCGGTGGCCGGGTTCACCTTGGGCAGGATCAGCAGGGCGGCCAGCAGTACCCCGAGGTTGGAGCCGATGGGGTTGAAGGCCTGTGCGAAGTTGAGACGACGGGTGGCGTTATGCTCCGGCCCCATGGACATCACGAAGGGGTTGGCGCTGGTCTCCAGAATGGACAGGCCGGCGGCCAGGGTGAACAGGGCGGTCAGGAACACCGAGTAGGTCATGACATAGGCCGCGGGGATGAACAGGAGCCCGCCGGTTCCCGCCAGCACCAACCCGATGAGGACCCCGCCCTTGTAGCCCAGGCGGCTGTTGATGAAGGCCGCCGGGATCGCCAGGCAGAAGTAGGCCCCGTAGTAGGCCGACTGCACCAGCGAGGACTGCAGGTTCGACATGGAGAACACGGAGCGGAAGACCTTGACCAGGGGATCGGTCATGTTTCCGGCCAGGCCCCAGGCTGCGAAGCAGGAGACCAGCAGACAGAAGGGCAGCGCCATCCCGGGATACAGGAAGCCCCGCTTGGCCGTCCCCTCCCGGACGGGGGCCTCCTCAGCCACGGGGTCGAGGATCGCAGTCATCACAGCACGCCCTTCTTGAGGATGAGGTTGCCGTACAGGGCGGTCTCCCCGGTGAGCACGACGGCGTAGACGCTGGGGGTGTAGTCGTAGAAGGCCATGCGCTCAATCGTCTTGACGTTCACCGGTCCGGCATCCTTCTCGGCCTCGTTCCAGATCTGCTCGTAGACGTCCCACACCGGAGGCCGAGGGTCGTCGCCAACCGTCTCCATGAGGGCAACCTGGTAGCTGCTGTAGCGGTCCAGGGGCATGAGCGTGAGGATGGACCTGAGCAGGTCGGGGATCCCCAGGCCGTCGGCCCGCACCGTGGTGGGGTGGAGGTGGTGCCCGGGGAAGTTCGCATCGGCCAGGAGAATCTCATCGCCATGACCCATCTCGAGCAGGATCTTGACGAGTTCGGGTGACAGGTTGGCGGGAATGTTGCGGAGCATCGTTGCTCCTTTCGTGTGGTGGGTGTTCAGTTCAATGTGTGGTTGCGCTCGACGTGCCTGGCGGTCAGTCGGCGGTGGCGTTGCCCAGCCGTTCCCGCATGGCGTCGAAGGCACCGGGATCGGCGATGGCCCCGGAGGCGTCGACCTCCACGGAGCCGACGCTGCGGCGCAGTACCTCGCCGCGCGCGCTCGGGTCGAGGACCTCGGCGGCCTCGAGCTGGGCGAGGATATTACCCAGGGCACTGGCCTCCGGCGTGCCCACGATGACCCGACGGTGACAGGCCGCCGCCGTCATGGCCGGCAGGAGGCTGTTGCGCGCCCCGCCTCCCACCAGGTGGATCGGTGCCACCGGATCCAGCTGGTCACCGACGACGTCCTGCAGCCCCTGGGCGTAGGCGGCGTGGGCGCAGGCGAGCGACTCGAGGATGAGCCGGACCGTCTGCGCCGGCCCCTCGGGAGCCACCTTGTAGTGACTGCGGCACCACTGGGCGATCTTGTCCGGCATGTCTCCGGGAGTGGTGAAGAGCTCGTCGTCGGGGTCGATGACGACCCCGAGGGAGGCGCACTGCCCCGCCGCCTCGACCAGCGCGCCGGTGTCGGGCTCGTGCCAGGCTCGCTGGCACTCCTGAAGCAGCCAGAAACCGGTGAGGTTGCGCAGCAGGCGGATGCCTCCGTCGGTGCGGACCTCGTTGGTCAGTCCGGCCCGCAGCGCCGCTTCATCCAGGACGGGGCTCGGGACGGCGGCCCCGATGAGACTCCAGGAGCCTGAGGAGATGAACAGGCGCACCTCGTCACCGGCCAGACCGAGCGCGTGGACGGCGCAGGCGGTGTCGTGCCCGCCGGGACGCACGATGGTGATCCCCTCTGGGGTCGTCCCAGCCACCGTGGCGTCGTCGACGAGCGGGGGCATCCAGCCCTCGGGGATCCCGGCTGCCTGGAGCACGCGAGGCGACCACTCTCGTGCCCCAGGTGAGGCGAGCCCGGTGGTCGAGGCGATCGCCCGCCCCGCCTGCACGGGGGCCCCGAGCAGGTGGGCCACGAGGTCTGGCAGGGGCAGGAATCGATCCACCCGATCGACGAGGTCGGGCTCCTGTCTCAGGTCCGCGTAGAGCTGGTAGACCGTGTTGATCTGCTGGGGCAGGATGCCGGTCTCTTTCCAGGCCGTCTGCGCAGGGAGGGCCCGGTCCAGGTCCGCGGCCCAGCGGGCCATGCGCCGGTCCCGGTAGGCGCGTGGGGCGCGCAGCAGCTCTCCGTGGGCGTCGAGCAGACCGTAGTCGACTCCCCAGGTGTCGATGCCGATGGAGTCGGGGGCCCGCCCCAGGCGCTGCGTCGCCATAGCGATGCTCCGACGAACACCGTCCATGATGCGCTCGAGATCCCAGGTGAGGGTGCCGTGGTCGTCCACCGCCTGGTGGTGGAGGCGGAAGACCTCCTCGGTGCTGACGGCTCCCTGTCGGTAGCTTCCCAGGACCGCTCGCACGGAGCTGGAACCGAGGTCGAGGGCGAGCGCGTGGAACTCAGCCGTCTGCCCGTCCGGCCCCGCGCCGCTCAGGCTCATGTTCTGTCGGTGCTCGTCGGTGCTCGTCATGGCCGTGATCCTTCAGCGGTAGAGAGGACCGAAGGTGGCGCAGGCCCGGAAGTCGGCGCTCTCGGGCTCGGCGGTACCGAAGGGCACCCAGGCCTTGGGCCGCAGGATCCTCTCGCGCTCGACGTTGTGCATGTAGACGGGGATGCGCAGCATCGAGGCCAGGGTGATGAGGTCGGCGCCGAAGTGTCCGTAGCCGGTGGCCGTGTGGTTGGCGCCCCAGTTGGCCATCCAGTCGTAGACGGAGGTGAAGGCGCCCTGGCCGGTCAGGCGCGGGACGAAGAAGGTCGTCGGCCACGTCGGGTCGGTACGGTAGACGATCTGGTCACGCACGTCGTCGGGCAGCTCCACGGTCCAGCCCTCGGCGATCTGGAGGACCGGCCCCTGACCGGCCACGAAGTTCAGGCGGGTCGCGGTGACGGGCATGTTGCCGGCGGTGGTGAAGTGCGTGGAGAAACCACCTCCCGGGAAGTATTCACGGGTGGCGGCATGGAAGGTGGAGGCCTTCAGATCCGCCTCGATGTCCGCCTCGGTGATCTCCCACCAGTGCTTGATGATGGGGTTGCCCCCGGCGTCCTTCTCCTGGCCGGTGGCGTTGAGGGTGGTGGCCCCGGAGTTGCGCAGGTCGATGAAACCGTTCTCCGCGCATCCCTCGAGCTTGTAGCCGGTGACCCGCTCAACGGCCTCGGGGCTCCAGTAGGTGCGCACGTCGCTGAAGAGCTGGGGGCGGTGGGTCAGGACGGAGTTGAAGAGCATGGCCACGGCGTTGCCGGCATCGCCCTCCGTGGCGAAGACCTTCTCGGGCCGCTTGCCGTTCCAGTCGAAGGTGGTGTTGAGGAAGGTCTCGAGGATGTCGCCGTTGGGCTTGTAGTCCGTCCACTGACGCTGCCCCTGGAAGCCCGCCGCGATGGCGTCATGACCCTCGGCCTCCTCGACGAAGCCGAGATCGGCCAGGGCGGGGTTGCCCTCCATGAGGTCGCGGCCGATGAGAAGCATCTTGATGCAGTAGTCGAACTGCTCGTCGTACTCCTCCTGGGTGAAGCGGTTGGCCTCAGGGTTGCGGTTCTCCCCGATGGTGAGGTGCTCCCGGGCCCAGGCCAGGGCGGTCTCGTACTCCTGGTGGTCGTAGATGCCGTGGGCGATACGGCGGTCGATCTCGATCATGTCGATGTACTCGGCGCGCATGCCCAGGTAGTCGACGAAGAACTGCTCGGGGACGCGGCAGCCGGCGATCCCCATGGAGACGGTCCCGATCGAGAGGTAGCTGCGCCCCTTCATGAGGCCGACCCCCAGGGCGGCGCGCGCGTAGCGCAGGATGTTCTCGACGACGTCGTCGGTCAGGCCCGAGTCGTCGGCGTCCTGCACGTCGTGGCCGTAGATGCCGAAGCAGGGGATGCCCAGCATGTTGTAGGCGGCGGCCGCGGCGGCCAGGGTCACGGCCCCGGGACGCTCGGTGCCGTTGAAGCCCCAGATGGCGTGCGGGATGGAGGGGTCGAGGTCGAGGACCTCGGTGATGTAGTTCCAGGAGGCGGTGACGGTCAGGTCGGCGCACACGTTCTCGGTGCGGAACTGCTCCTTGCAGCGGTTGGCCTCGGCCACGCCTCCGATCGCGGTCTCAGAGACGACGCAGCGCACCGGGCTGCCGTCGGGGTAGGTCAGGCGCGAGGAGATGAGCTCGGCGACATCCTTGGCCAGCTGAGCGGTCTTGTCCTCGAGGGACTCCCTCACGCCACGACGGCGCCCGTCAATGAGGGGGCGGATTCCGATGGCGGGGTAGGACGCGGTGGGCATGACAGGTTTCCTTTCACTGGGCGACGATGACCAGGACCCACATCGATGTGAGCGCAAACATAGGATGACCCCAACCAAGCAGCCATGTCAAGCATGAAAACAAGAACGCGAAATCGTAGACATGAGAGCGCCAACATGAGACGATGCCTCGGTACCACTTCTGACGCAACGGGGCGCGCAGCGGTACGCCCCGGGGAAAGAGCCCATCATGCTTCTCAACGACGCTCGACAGCAGATCACCGACGCCTGCTCCCACCTGTCCGACGACGGCCTGGTCGTCGGCACCGCTGGCAACCTGTCCGTTCGGGAGGGGGACCTGGTCGCCATCACTCCCTCGGGGCTGCCCTACCAGGAGATGCGCCCCGACCTGGTCGCCGTGGTCGACTACGCCACCGGCAAGCAGGTCGAGGGACCGCTCAAGCCCGCCAGCGAGCTGGACCTGCACCTGACCGCACTGCGGGCGACCGGACAGATGTCGGTCGTGCACACCCACTCCTACGCGGCCACCACCGTGGCCAGCCTCGAGGGCGTGAGCGCGCTCCCGGCCGTGCACTACTACATCTGCATGTTCGGCGGCAGTGACGTGCGAGTGGCCGACTACGCCATCTACGGCTCCCCCGAGCTGGCCGCCAATGTCGCCAAGGCCCTTGAGGGACGTACCGCGGCCCTCATGAGCAACCACGGCTCCGTGGTGACCGGGCCGGACCTGGCCTCCACCTACGTCCTGGCCCAGGAGCTGGAGTGGGTCTGCGAGCTCTACCTGCGCACGCTCGCCGTCGGCAGCCCCAAGATCCTCTCCGATGAGCAGATCGCGGCGGTCGCGCGCAAGATCCAGGACACCGGCTACGGTCAGCACGCCCCGGCCGAGGAGGGCTGAGCGCAGCGGCCACAAGGGAAGCGGGCTGCGGGCCGGGTAGGGTCTGTCCCATGACGAGGATCGTGGCCGGAACCGTGGGCGGACGCAGGATTGAGGTCCCCCGGGCCGGGACGCGTCCCACCTCCGAGCGCGTCCGCGAGGCTCTTTTCGCCCGCCTGGACCACTACGGGGTGCTCGACGGCGCCCGGGTGCTGGACCTGTGCGCGGGTTCCGGGGCCCTGGGTCTGGAGGCCGCGAGCCGGGGGGCCGGCGAGGTCACGCTCGTGGACTCCTCACGCGGTGCGTCGCAGACCTGCCAGCGCAACATCCGCTCACTGGGCCTGGGCGGGGTGTCGGCGGTGACCGCGAAGGCGGCCGCCTTCCTGGCCGGTGCGGCGGGCGCCCCGGTGGATCTGGTGCTGCTCGACCCACCCTACGAGCTGAGCGAGGAGGAGCTCACCGCGATCCTCACCCCCCTGGTCCGCAGCGAGGACCCGTGGCTGGCGCCGCGCGCCGTCGTCGTCGTCGAGCGCTCGACGCGCTCGCCGGAACCCACCTGGCCGGCGGGGTTGGAGCGCTTCGCAGACAAGCGGTACGGCGAGACCACGATCTGGTTCGCAGAACCGGCCTGAGCCGGGGGCGCTCCCCGGCTCGCGCCCTGGCGCGTCACGCTCTTTCGAGGAAGGCCTGGGATTCCTCGTCGAGGCGCTCGGCGATCGCCGCGGCCAGGGCTCGGTGCCCGCTCAGCTGCGGATCGGCGGCCACGATCCGCTCGGCCTGACGTCTCGCGGTGGCGATGAGGCGGGCGTCGCGGGTGACGCGCAGCAGGTCCAGCCCGGAGGCGCGACCCGACTGCGAGGCCCCCAGGACGTCGCCCTCGCTGCGCAGCTCGAGGTCGGCCTCGGCCAGCGCGAATCCGTCCGTGGTGGAGGCGAAGGCCTTGAGCCGGTGGAAGGCGGTGGAGCCGACCTGCGCACCGGTGACCGCCACGCACAGGGACGGCCTGCTGCTGCGCCCGACCCGCCCGCGCAGCTGGTGGAGCTGGGACAGGCCGAAGCGGTCGGCGTCCAGGATGACCATCATGGAGGCCTCGGGCACGTCCACCCCCACCTCGACGACGGTGGTGGACACCAGGACCGGGGTGACGCCCGAGGCGAAGTCAGCCATGGCGGCAGCCTTGTCCTCACTGCTCATGCGCCCGGTGAGGATCCCGACGTCGACGCCCTCCAGGGCCGGCTCACCGTCTAGTCGCTGCCTCCACTCCTCGACGGCGGCCAGTGGGCGGTCAGGATGCGAGCCGTCCCCGTCCTCCGCGAGCGGCTCCTCCCCCGGCCCACCATCAACATCGAAAGCCGCTGTGCCTTCCGCCTGCTCCTGTCGAGGCTCGTCGTCGACCTCGATCCGTGGACACACGACGTAGACCCGTCCTCCGGAGGCGACCTCGGTGGCCGCGCGCCGCCAGATGCCCTCCACCCAGGAGGTGCGCGACCACGGGACGAGGTGGGTGGGAACGGCGCTGCGCCCGGCGGGCAGCTCGTCCAGGACGGAAGTGGCCAGGTCCCCGAAGACCGTCATGGCGATGGTACGCGGAATCGGGGTGGCGGTCATGACCAGGAGGTGGGGAGTGTGACTGCGGCCGGTGGCCGGGTCGGTGAGACCGCCGCGCTCGCGCAGGGCGTCGCGCTGGGCGACGCCGAAGCGGTGCTGCTCGTCGACGACGACCAGGCCGAGGAAGGGGATCTGCACCGTGTCGGACAGCAGGGCGTGGGTCCCCACGACGATCGCCGGCTCACCGGCGACCAGCCCGGCGAGGATCCGACGGCGCTGAGCGGCGGGGGTGGAGCCGGTCAGCAGGTGGACGCGGGTGGCGCGTTCGGCGCCACCGAGCATCCCGAGGCGGGCCATGGGCCCCAGGACCGCTTCCAGCGAGGAGTGGTGCTGGGCGGCGAGGACCTCGGTGGGGGCCAGGAGGGCGGCCTGCCCTCCACCTCCGACCACCTGAAGCATGGCGCGCAGAGCCACGAGGGTCTTGCCACTCCCCACGTCGCCCTGGAGAAGGCGCTGCATGGGAACGGTGCGGGCCAGGTCGGCGGAGATCTCCTGACCGACCCGCACCTGGCCGGCGGTCAGGTCGTATGGCAGGCGGGCGTCGAGGTCCGCTCTCAGGGAGTCCTCCGCCTCCGGTACGGGCCAGGCGACCGCGGTGCGGGTCGCCTCATGGTGGGCTCGGCGCTGAGCCAGGGCGACCTGCAAGATGAGGGCCTCCTCGTGGCGCAGCCGTTTCCGGGCGGCCTTCCACTGCTGGCAGTCCTCGGGCCGGTGCACCCAGCGGTAGGCGGTGTAGGCATCGACCAGCCCCGCCTCGCGCCGCAGCTCCTCGGGGAGAGGATCGGCGACGTCGCCCGGCTCCAGCTGGTCCAAAACGATGCGCACCGCCTTGGCCACCAACCAGGACGGGAGGGCCTCCGTACCCGGGTAGATGGGCATGGGGCGGGCCAGCAGGGCCTCACGCTCGTCCTCGTCGAGCTCGTCGAGGACGTACAGGCGCGGGTTGGACAGCTGCTTGCGTCCGCGGTGGAGTCCCACCTTACCGCTGAGCAGGACGGTGGTTCCGGGGGCCAGCTGGGCCGCTCGGGCACGCATCTGACCCGCAGCACCGAACTGGACGAGGTCCATGGTGGAGGCGCCGTCGGTGACGGTGGCCTCCATGAGGGCCGGGACCCGGCCGGAGCGGGTGCGCCGGGAGGAGGCGCGCACGACCCGGGCCTGGACGGTGGCCTGCTCGCCCTCGACGAGGGTACGCATGTCGGTCAGCTCCCCCCAGGTGTCGTAGCGTCGAGGCAGCAGGCGCAGCAGATCCGCTCCGGTCTCCACCCCCTGCTTGGCGAGCTGGACGGCCGTGCGCTTTCCCACGAGCCGGGTCACAGGACGCTCGAGCGGGCCGACGCTGCCGGGGCGGGGCGTGCGGGTTGAGCGATCAGACGAGCCGGACACGACCCCACCCTATGACGAAGGAGCCTGGGTGCCGTTCATGACCCGAGGGCGCCTGCAGATGCGGGCGCCCTCAGGGCATTGCAGCACGAAGAGGGGGCTACTCGATGGCGATGAGGACGTCAGGGTGCTCCTGTCCGCCCGCATGGACGGCGACCTCCACGTCCTCACCGACCACGTGGCCCCGGGCCCCTACCGCCGCGCTGGCGGCCAGGGCGCCGACGTCACGGCCGGCGTTGCGGCCGGTGATGACGGTGAGCAGTTCATCGGAGGGTCGCAGCGCCGAGGCCACGGCGCGAGCCACGGCCTCGGCGTCGGCCTGGGCTCCGTCGAGGGCGATGGTGCGCAGCCCCGCGGCGGCGCTCCAGGCGCGGCGGGCCAGCTCGGCCAGCTCGGCCTCCTCGCCCCTGCCGGCCAGGGCCACCGCCGCGGCCAGGACCCGGGCCTCGTCGTCGGTGTCGCACACGAGGAGCTGAATGCCCTCGGCCGCATAGCGCTCCGGCTGTCCCCCGACACGGGCGGTCTCGCGAGCGGCGCCCGCCTGACGGGTCCCCGCCGGTGGGCGGACGGTGGAGACCGCGGAGCGGGCCGCGAGGAAGCGGGCGGCGTCGTGGGCCGCCTCGGTGCAGGCGGCGTCGCAGGGCAGCACGATGACCTGGGAGGCCCCCAGGTCCGCGGCGGCTCGGGCGATCCCCTCCCGATCCGGGTTGAGGACGACGGCGGCGTCGGAGCGGGCAAGCTGCTCAATGAGCCCGGGAGCCCGGGTGCAGGCGATGACACCGACGCCGGACTGCCGCGAGCGCACGGCCAGATGCGGGGCCTGCGCCGGCGCGGGGCGGGGGGCGACCGCCTGGGAGGGGTGCATGCGCACCGACTTCGCCTTGCGCTCGGCCCGGCGTGCGGCCAGGCGCTCGAAGGAGACCACGTGACCCGTGGGGTCGGAGTCGAGCGCCCCCCACGGAGACGGAGGCTCGTCGGTGGAGCTCACCAGGGCGGTGGGGTGGAGGTGGTGGATGCAGATCTGGCGGGCGCGGCCCGCGTGCGGCAAGGCGGCACGCGGAGTGTCGGTGTGGACGTGGACCTGGTAGAGGCCCACCCCCAGGGCGTCCGGGGTGC
>ERZ772940.179-NODE-179-length-34866-cov-5.3658_pt1 | contig 34866 bp, 32 predicted proteins | sample MGYA00511682_ERZ772940 | MGnify/ENA primary metagenome ERZ772940 (study PRJEB29015, sample SAMEA2737922) | human oral metagenome | biome: human oral; feature: human-associated habitat; material: dental | place: China | collected 2031 ... | reverse complement strand
GCATTCCAAAAGCGTAGGTTTTGCACGGTAAAAGCGTATGTTTTGCGTTGCAAAAGAGCCGCTTTCGCAATGCCAAATCGAAATTACCATTTTTCTAACGAATTATATTTACAAAATGGAGGCGGTTTTATCAAAAAACTGCTGCTGTTTCGTAGTGGTGTGATTCATCTACAATACCTCTTTTTCGTGTATTTTAGTCCCTGCCATAAGTAATGAGATAGAAATCGTTCGCTCCGATGATATTCTGTTGAACCAATCCTAAACTCCATATTATCAATATTCAGAAGCAACCGCCTAAATTGTTAGTCTTTCACAAAAAAGCAGTTTAACTTTTCTGTTTTCATTATTTTTTGTGTAAGTTTGCATTGCTATTGTAATGACACAACGAAATATTTTACCATATAAGATAAAGGCTTTGGTGGTGTGGCTGCAACGAATGAAGCATATTCAGGGGTTTGGCATTCAGTCGCCATCGGCTTTTTCGTTTGATAGGAAGGTGATAAACGACCACACTTCCTATCCCATTTATGCTGAGCTGAAGCGGTTGGGCAACACTCTGACGGCAGTAGAGCGCAAGAAAGCACGACTGTTGTATCGGATAAATCGCTTTGCCGAAGCCGATAGGTTTTGCTTCTATCCCACGGAGTTGCCTGCTTACGAAAGCTACATCAAGGCTGCGTGCGAGAAAACATTGGTGGAAGAGGTGAAAACGTTAGGCGAGGAGGGCGAAGGCACTGCGTCTGACGCATCTGCCATCTATTTCCTGACGGTCAGCAAGCACTGCCAAGCGTTTTACGAAAGGTTGCGGACAAGCATCAATGCGCAAAGTTTCGTTATCGTAGACGACATAAAGCACAATGCAGAAACACGGGCATTTTGGCAGCAGATTGTGGACGACGAGCGCGTGAGCTTCTCGTTCGACTTATATCATATAGGTATAGCCTTTTTCGACAAGCGACCTAAACAAAACTATATAATAAATTTCTAATAAACAAAGCGCAATGAGCAAAGTGTACACAAAGACAGGCGACAAGGGAACAACCAGTCTGATAGGAGGAACAAGAGTAAAGAAGAGCGATATTCGCATTGAATCCTATGGAACGGTAGACGAGCTGAACTCGTTTATCGGATTGCTTGCAACCTATGTAGACGAAAAGGAAACCGCCGACCTTTTAGCCGAAATACAGAACGTGCTCTTCAATGTTGGCTGTAATTTGGCTATGGGTGAGAGTTTTAAGAAGGAGATAAAAGAGTCGGTAGTTGCCGACGCGCTCATCGAACACGTAGAAAAAGCCATCGACAGAATGCAGGCTGCCATTCCCGAACTGAAGAGTTTTGTTATTCCCGGTGGCAGTCGTTCGGCTTCAACCGCCCATGTTTGCCGCACGGTTTGTAGGCGTGCCGAGCGTCTTATCATAGCTTTAGACGAGAGTTCAGAGGTAGACAGGAATCTGATGGCGTATGTAAACCGCTTGTCGGACTACTTCTTCGTGCTTTCACGTTATTTAAACAATATCGAGAAAGTAGATGAAAAAATATGGCAAAATCCTTGCAAATAAGAAATAAAATAGTATTTTTGCACGCAAAATAAACTAAAGCAAATATTTTAAGCCTATGTATTGGACACTGGAATTAGCATCGAAGCTGGAAGACGCACCATGGCCAGCAACTAAAGAAGAGCTTATCGACTACGCAATTCGTTCAGGTTCGCCATTAGAAGTATTGGAAAACCTTCAGGAAATTGAAGACGAAGGCGATGTTTACGATAGCATTGAAGACATCTGGCCCGACTATCCTTCTAAGGACGACTTCTTGTGGAACGAAGATGAATATTAAGTTATTGAATTTAAAATAATGCGGACAACTCACCGTGGCAATGCCCTTGGTGAGTTGTTTTTGTTTATTTTCTTTTGCAATCTTATTTTAGCGATTAATGCAATAATACACACAAACAATCGTTATACATACGTGTTTAAACGCTTAATATCCATAATCAGCCTGTATGTGCTCGTCAGTGCCACCGCATTGGCGCAGTACGATGTGTCTTTTAGTCATTATTGGGAAATGGAACCTTACTATAATCCTGCTTCTGTGGGAAAGGAAAACCATCTCAATGTCGTTGGAGCATACGCCTTGGACTTTGCTGGCTACAAGAACAATCCGCGTGTAATGTACGTCGGTGCCAGTATGCCGCTCTATTTTATGAGGCAATACCACGGTGTGGGCGTTTCGATTCTGAACGACCAAATCGGACTTTTTACGCATCAGCGCATCGCAGGACAATACGCTTTCCGCAAGAGTCTTTTTGGCGGAATGTTGGCAGCTGGTGTGCAGTTAGGACTGCTATTGGAGAAATTCAACGGTTCTAAGCTTGACCCAGAAGATGCCGACGACCCTGCCTTTGCACGCGCCGAAGTGAACGGACAGAGCATAGATTTGGGCGTCGGACTTTACTATATACGCAAGAATTGGTATGTTGGTGCATCTGTGCAGCATCTGAATGCGCCCCTTGTAGAGTTGGGCGAGAAGAACGAACTGCAAATAGATAAAACCTATTATTTGACAGGTGGATACAATATAAAACTAAGAAATCCGTTTCTTACTATACCAACCTCTGTTATGGCACGTTACGACGGTAATGGTTATCGGGCAGATATAACTGCACGATTGGTCTATACGAACGAGAAGAAAGTGCTGTACGGTGGTGTGTCTTACAGTCCAAAAAACTCTGTAACGGCATACGTCGGAGGGAGTTTCCACAACATCAACGTTGGCTACAGTTACGAAATGTACACAGGTACAGCCGACGTGGGCAACGGAAGCCACGAGTTGATGGTGAGTTATCAAACCGATATAAACCTGCAGAAGAAAGGACGGAATAAACATAAAAGCGTAAGATTTCTATAGAAACAAAATATGAAGATGAAAAAAAATATATTAGTTCTTTGCCTTGGCATTGTTATGCTTGGCACACTCTCTGGCTGTTTTGCTGGAAAATCGGCTTCAATGTCGGGCAGGGGAGGCGAAGTAACTGGCGTTGGCGGCGGTAAACCTTTCCGCGAGCCTACTCCTTACGGTATGACCTTGGTAAAGAGAGGTTGGCTGAAAATGGGTCTTTCCGACCAAGATAGCCTTTGGGGCAAGAACACACCGGTAAAAGATATTTCGGTAGACGGTTTCTGGATGGACGAAACAGAAGTTACGAACTCTGAATATAAACAATTTGTAGAATGGGTACGCGACTCTATCCTTCGTACACGCCTTGCCGATCCAGCGTACGGAGGCGATGAAACCTATATGATAACCGAAGATAAGAGTGGCAATCCTGTTACTCCGCACTTGGATTGGAACAAACGATTACCACGCAAACCCAACGAAGACGAGCAGCGAGCTTTCGAGAGTCTATATACAACAAACCCTGTTACGGGCGAAAAGAGTCTTGATGCCAAGCAGTTGAACTATCGTTACGAAATCTACGACTATACTACGGCTGCACTTCGTCGCAACCGTTTGAATCCAGCAGAGCGCAATTTGAACACCGATATAGAGGTAGACCCAGAAGAGGTGGTGATGATTTCAAAGGACACTGCCTACATCGACGATGAGGGTAATATACATCAAGAAACCATCAATCGCCCATTGTCAGGCCCTTGGGACTTCTTGAATACCTATATTGTAAATATATATCCCGATACGACTTGTTGGGTGAACGACTTCCGTAACTCCGATAACGAAACCTATTTGCGCAATTATTTCAGCAACGCCACCTATAATAGCTATCCTGTTGTGGGCGTTACATGGGAACAAGCCAATGCTTTCTGCGCTTGGCGTACCGATTATTTGCTGAAAGGTTTAGGCAGGGAAGCACGTTTTGTTCAACGCTATCGCTTGCCGACAGAAGCAGAATGGGAATACGCTGCACGTGGAAAGAATCAGGACGAGTTCCCTTGGGAGAACCAAGATGTGAAGAGCGGAAACGGCTGCTTCTATGCTAACTTTAAGCCCGACCGAGGCAACTATACCAAGGACGGCAACCTTATAACCAGCAGAACAGGTATTTACAGTGCCAATTCGAATGGACTTTACGATATGGCGGGCAATGTAGCCGAATGGACAAGTACCGTTTACACAGAGGCAGGAGTAAAGTCTATGAACGACTTGAACCCACAGTTGGAGTACAAGGCTGCCAAGGAAGACCCCTACCGACTGAAGAAAAAGAGTGTGCGTGGCGGTAGTTGGAAAGACCCTGAAAGCTATATTCGCAGCGCATGGCGTACTTGGGAATACCAAAATCAGCCACGCAGCTACATCGGTTTCCGTTGTGTGCGTAGCTTGGCAAGCTCTTCGAGCGAGGCTGCAAAAGAGGCAAAGAAAAGTAGTAAGAAAAGAAAAAAGAATAGAAAGTAATGACACGATACAGCAAATACAACATTATATATCGTCTGCAGAAGTGGATTGATACCGTTCCAGGGCAGACTTTCCTGAACTATGGCTATAGTTGGGGTGCCTCAATCGTTATTTTGGGTGCATTGTTCAAGCTCACCCACCTCCCAGGAGCTAACATTTGGCTGTTCTTAGGTATGGGAACAGAAGTCGTGGTGTTCTTCTTGTCTGCTTTCGACCGACCTTTCGACAAGACAGACGACGGTAAAGAAATTCCAACACACTTCCAAGAGGACGACGAGGAGATAGAAACAGTTGGCATAAATACGCAAGGCAATGTTTCTTCTGTGCGCCAATCAGTCGTTGTTACTGATGCAACAGCCGAAGAAGTAGCTCGCCAGACTATGCCATTGGCTGACCAAATAGCCGCTGCAGTGGTTAATCAGCAAAGTCAAGTTATTGCTAATGCCGAGCAGCAGACACCTGAAATGGTAGAAGCACAAACCAATTATGTTGATGCACTGAAGAGTTTGACCGAGATGTTGGGTAAGGTGAACGACCAAAGCCAACGTCTTACACGCGACAGCGAGGAGATGGAAAACCTCAACCGTACGCTTACAGGCATCACTAAGGTTTACGAAATGCAGTTGAAGGGTGCGAGTCAGCAGATTGGAACCATCGACCAAATCAACGAACAAACTCGCAAGATGGCGCAACAGATAGAGCAACTCAACAAGGTTTATGCCCGAATGATAGAGGCAATGACTGTGAATATGCGTGTTGCATCGCCTGCCGTTCCAACGCAACCTACAACAGAGGAATAAATCTAACGTGCGTTTGTCTGTCCCAAAATATAGCAAATAGGCTATATAAACATAGCAAACAGGTTATGTAAACACAGCAGACGCGCGGCATAATAATAGAAAGATATTACATGGCAATCATAAAGAGAAAGGTTTCCCCACGCCAGAAGATGATTAACTTGATGTACGTCGTCCTCATGGCAATGCTTGCGTTGAACATCTCGACGGAGGTTCTCAACGGCTTTTCCATTGTCGAGGAGAGCTTGAATCGTACTACGGGAAACTCTTCTATGGAGAATAAAGCCATCTTTGATGAGCTTGAGCAGATGATGCAGAAGAACCCTGAGAAGGTGAAAGCATGGTTTGCAATGGCTTCAACAGTGCGTAACATGAGCGATTCGCTCTTCAATTATGCGCAGCAATTAAAGATAGACATCGTAAAAGAAGCCGATGGACAAGATGGCGACCCATTAAACATTAGGAACAAAGAGAACCTTGAAGCTGCAGGAATTGTTATGCTGGCACCCGGAACAGGACAAGGACACAAGCTCTACGATGCTATAAACAGTTATCGTGAGCGCATTCTCAATTTTGTAACCGACCCATTGCAGAAGAAAATCATAGCAAGCAACCTTTCAACTGCTGTTCCACATCATTCATTAAACAAGAATTGGGAGGAATATATGTTCGAGAATATGCCTACATCGGCTGCTGTAACATTGCTTTCAAAACTGCAAAGCGATATTCGTTATGCTGAAGGTGAAGTCCTTCACACCCTCGTCGCCAACGTGGGGCTGAAAGATTTGCGTGTGAATAAGCTGCAAGCGTTTGTCGTGCCAAGCCAAACACGCCTTTATCCAGGCGAAACACTTACGGCACAGATGCTGATGGGTGCTGTCGATTCTACCCAACAGCCACAGGTTTATGTGAACGGACAACTCATTCGAGGCAACAAAATCACGCTGAGAGCAGGTGCGCCAGGTAAGCATACCATCAGTGGCTATATGTTGATAAAAGACCTTGCGGGCAACGTAATACGCCGAAACTTCAAGCAAGACTATTGGGTTACGGGCGGTCCAAAGCCTGAACGCTACATTAGTCCTGACGGAATGCAGCAGGTGCCAGCCTTTGAAGGTGTGGCAACGATAGCTGCCGACTTGATGAATGTGCTTTATGCAGGTTTCGACAACCCTATAACCATCAGTATTCCAAATACAGGTCAGAACGATGTTCAAGCCTCTATGTCGGGCGGTTCCTTAGTTTCTCGTGGCGGTGGTAAGTTTATTGCACGTCCAACGTCAGTCGGAAATCCTGTAACCATATCTGTTTCGGCGAAGGGAAGAAAGATAGGAGAGTACAAGTTCCGTGTGCGCAAGTTACCAGACCCAGCTCCTTACATAGCTATGGGTGCCGACCGATTCAAGAGCGGCGCATTGTCGAAGGCTGCTTTGATGTCGGCTTCAGGCATACATGCAGCTATCGACGACGGCTTGCTCGACATTCCGTTCAGCGTAACAAGTTTCCGCACGGTGTTCTTCGACAATATGGGTAACGCTGTACCGTTGGCAAGCAATGGCTCACAGTTCTCTGCACAACAGAAAGAACAGTTCCGCCACCTTAGCCGCAACAAGCGTTTCTACATTACCAACGTTGTTGTTCACGGCCCTGATGGTACTACTCGTACGCTCAATGGACGAAACATGGAAGTGATAGTGCAGTAAAAATAAAACGAAGATTAATTATTAGTTCTGCTTCGGCATAGCAACCGCAGTCTGAACAATTATTTAAGATACAGAAAATGAAACGAATATTCTTGATAGTATGTGTTGCCGCAGTTGCAATAAGCACCTTTGCTCAGCCTGCTCGCCGTAGAGCGGAACAGCAAAAAGGCACTCGCTCGAATGCGAACACCATAACAACGCGTGCGCAAATATCATTCCCTACCTCTGCACCGATGGAGGAAGATGTGGTTTGGCGTCGCGATATCTATCGTGAACTCAATCTCGTAGAAGATGCCAATGCGGGCTTGTATTATCCAACAGAGCCTGTTGGCTCGCAGATGAATCTGTTCTGCTACATCTTCAAACTCATGATGATGGGTCCTCGCAATGGTGGTATCAGCGCATACGAGTATCGAATGGACGGCAACGAAGTCTTTACCGATTCGGCACGTATAAAGCCTTTGCAGTTCTTGGACAACTATCATGTTTACTACGAACGTACCGACCGTGGTATTCGACTCGACAATAGCGACATTCCATCGGCTGAGGTGAAAGGCTACTACTTGAAGGAAAGTGCCTATTACGATCAAGGAACATCGACTTTCCACCGCAAAGTCATTGCGCTTTGCCCTATCATGTACCGTGCCGATGACTTTGGCGATGGCGAAGTGAAGTATCCTTTGTTCTGGGTGAAGTACGACGACTTGGCACCATTCCTCTCAAAGCAGACCATTATGACGAGCAATCTGAACAATGCTGCTACTATGAGCGTGGAAGACTACTTCACCATGAACCGCTATCAAGGTAAGATTTACAAGACCAACAATATGCTCGGCAGAACGCTTTCGCAGTATTGCACCACCGATTCTGCCATGACAAAAGAACAACGAAAGATAGAAAACGAACTGCTTGCATTCGAGAAGAACATCTTTGGCGATGCTCAGAAACGTGATAGTTTAAACAGTGTTGCTGCCTCGAAAGAAGATGCAAAGGCAGTGAAGAAATCCAATCGGCGCACACGTCGCAGTGCTGATACCACCACTGCCCGTCCGTCTCGCCGTTCAAGCTCTTCGAGCGGAACGTCTAATAATGCGGCTCGCGTCAGCGTGCGTCGCCAACGACATTAAAAGATAATGAAAACGAGAGACTATAAATAATTAATTGTTGTATGCCTTTGTAGCTTCTATTTGGGAGTTGCTCAGGCATTTTTTAAATCTTTTAAGTTATGAAGAAAGTAGTATTATTAACACTCCTTACTTTAGGATTGTTTATTTCAACCTCAGCAAACGCGCAAGGCGTTAAATTAGGTGTTAAAGGTGGTTTGAATGTTACAGATATGCATCTTAACAGCAAACTGCTCAGTGAGTCAAACTGTGTGGGCGGTTTTATAGGTCCAACCATCAAGTTTACGCTCCCGATAATCGGTTTGGGCATCGATGCTTCGGCTCTCTACGACTTCCGTGAGGCAAAGATTACCGACCGCGCAAATCAGGAAAAATCAGTGAAACAAGAGCAAATATCTATCCCTGTGAACGCTCGCTACTCTATTGGTTTAGGTTCAACAGCCAGTGCTTTCCTCTTTGCTGGTCCACAGTGGAGCATAAACATTGGCGACAAAGATTTTGAATGGACAAAGGGCAGCAGCTATTCTTTCAAAGACAGCAATTTCAGTGTGAATGCAGGTCTTGGTATAACTCTTATGGACCATTTGCAAATCAGTGCAAACTACAACATTGCTATGGGCAAAACTGCTGATGTGAAGGCTCGCAAATTGTTAACAGACCTTCCTGAAAAAGCAAAGAGCCGCATCAACTCTTGGCAAATAGCTGTTGCTTACTTCTTCTAAGCACTGTTTTATGGTATAACGAAATAAGCGGGTGTGCCGAATAGAATTTCTGGCACACCCGCTTATCGTTTCCGATACATTCTAAAATACCCTCTCTTTCGTACTTTCAACCCTCATACACATACAGGATTGGAAGTGTTTTTCCAACCCTTTTCCTTGCATCTGCCAATGGTTTGCATTCGTTTGAAAGTAAGTTTGCTGAATTATTTACGTGTAAGTAATTTCTTTTCTACGTGTAAGTAAATATTTCTCTACACGTAAAGAAATATTTATTTACGTGTAAATAATTTATGTGATTGCGTATTTTATTGATTGTAATATTGTTACAGCAAGAGAAAAAGAAACGGTAAGGACTTAGAATTTATAGGTTATCGCACCAAAAGGAATGCAGCCACCGTTCAGTTTATAAGAGAAGTTGAACGACAGCTCCTTTTTCGATGGATTACCGATGAGGTTGTAAAGTCCGAAGCGGAGGAAGAGTTTAGAGTTCTTAAACTCCTTTCTGAATGCATAGCTGGCATCTATTCGGTGGCGTGTAGGCTCTCTTTGCGTGCGGAAAGTTTCGAGTTTGTTGTTTTCATCGCCGTAAAAAGAATCGTAAGGGAACTTACCTGAATAGACTGTGCCGCCGACCGTGAAGGTGGAATGCTTGCAAAAATCGTATGAAACAAAGGCATTCACCTCGTGGGGAAGGTCGAACAGCGATGGTATCTTGCCGAGTTGGGGCAGTTCTGCATACCATTCGCGGCTCTTGGAGAAACCGTATGAAAGCTGCCAGTTGAAGCGACGCCAACGGTTGTACATATAAATGTTTATGCCATAGCTTTCTCCGTTGCCCACCATCATGTATTTATCCCACTGGCTGTCTTCTATGAACGAGTTTGGACGGAGTGCCAGTAGGTTGTTGCGACGCTTGTAGTAAGCCGACAGTTCGATAATTCCTGCGGGTAAATAGTATTTCCAACCTACTTCGTAATGTGTTGCCGTCAAAGGCTTGAAGCCCTTTATGCTTGGCATAATGAAGTCGAACGGAGCCGAAATATTGGAAACAAGTACGTGGTGGAAGTATTGTTCCATACGCAGGAACGTAAGGTAGAATAGGTTTTTATTGCCTGCTATTGCCTTCACTGTAAGGCGTGGCTGCAGGCTTTGATAGTTGCGGTAGTGTTTGGGAGCGTATAGCACATAGTGCAAACCTGCTTGTGCGTACAGCCACTTCGTAAAGGATACGCGGTTATCAAAGAATGCCGACAGCTGTTTTATGGGTTCTTTGACGTTATATAAGCCTTTTCCGAAACCTGCAAGTTCGTATTGTTCCAAGTTGGTTTTTACTCCCCAGTCCATCTTATAGTTCTGACTCAGCTGGTAGGTAAACTCCGTGTTGGCATAGAAATGCTTCGAACCGCTGGTAACAGACTTGTCTGCACGGAGTATGAACGCCTTTGCATCGGCACTGCTACTGTTATAACTGTATGCTATTGCCGAAGAATTGGTGAGTCGGCGATTGATGATGGTGTTGAATTGCAGGGTGTACAGTTGCGTGTTCCACTTCAAAACCGCATTCTTGTACTCGTTGTTGGGTTCTTTATATTGGTCGTTGGAGTTGTAGACAGACAGTTTCAGCATCGTAACCGAGTCCAAATCCCACGACAGTTTCGCATTGAAATCGTTGAAGATGTGTGTAGAATACTTGTTTGAATTGAAATACTTATCGAACAAATCGAGCCAGCTTCGCCTTGCCCCCACCAAGTACGACAGTTTGTTCTTGACGATTGGACCTTCTGAAACTGCTGATGCTGCCGTTACGTCGAACGATGCAGTGTGTTCAAACTTGTTCTTGTTGCCGTTGCGGAGCTTCACGTCCATTACTGACGAGAGGCGTCCTTCGTATTGCGTGGGTATATAGCCATTGTAGAACGACACCGACTTGATGGCATCGCCATTGAAGATTGGGAGCAAGGTGTTGAGGTGGTTAGGGCTGTAAAGCGGAAATCCTTCGAGCAATGTAAGGTTCTCATCGGTTCCGCCTCCTGCCACATTGTAGCCAGTGTTGGCACTTGCGAGCGATACACTTGGCAGTATTTGTATCTGCGAGAATAGGTCGGAATTGCTGAACGATAGCATATTAGAGGGTGCAACATCGCTCATTTCCTCCTTGCTCTTGCGCCGTTGTATCTGCACAGTTTTTATCTGATACGGTATAGCCTTCAGTGTGATGGTTTTCCTTGTGTTGTCTTGTATGTCAAGCGTCTGCTCGTAAGACGAATAGCCCATATAGGAAACAACCAATTGGTTTATACCTTTGTTGAGCATAAGGCAGAAAACGCCATTTTTGTCGGTCGCTGTTATGGCTTTTACGCCCTGTTCATCGACTATCTTGACAGTGGCACCGAGTAGCTTTTCGCCTGTTCCTTCTTCCTCTACGACTCCTGTAAGGAAGACGCTTTTCGCTTTCTGAATGTCGATTTTCAAATGTCTGTCTGCGCCAGCGATGAGCTTATACTCGTAATCTTTCAGCAAAGTAGCGATGAGTTGCTTTACTGTTATCTTTCCATAACGCTGAAACTTCACCGTTCTTGTAAGGTCGATTTGCTTTGAAGGGTAGGATAGGACGATGCGCCCCTGTTGTTTGATGAGGTTGAACCATTGTTCCACCGTTGCAGGTTGCGTGTCGATGGAGAGTATAAAGTCCTCGATGGGCGTTTCGTGCTTGAGTTCTGGAGGGCTTTTCTTTCCTTTTATCTGGATAAGCAGCTTGCGATTGGCTAACGGTACAAGGTTGTAGTCGTACTCTGCCAGCACAATGTCGAGCAGTTGCGATACCTTTATCTTTCCCGAAGTGTTGATGCTGACTTTCTGCTGTAAATCAATTAATGCGGCATTGTATGAGAGTGTAACCTTTGCTTGTCGTTCAATGTGTTGAAACCATGTATGCACAGTGGCAGAAGAAGCATCTATTCTGATGACTTCTCCTGCCACTGTATTTTGTCCGTGTGCCACCATCGTGGCAAGTAAGAACACGATTGATAAAAGCAATCTTGGCATTTATCTCATATTAGTTGTTATTTGTGCATGCGGAAATGGATAGATGACACGATTTCGTATTGGCAGTTGCAAAGCATTGCCAGCTCGGCTACTGCTTCTTCGGGACTCTTGGTGCGAAGTTTGGTTGTAATTCTGTTGTCTACAAGTCCCTTGCCCATTTCTATTCGCACGTCCATTCCTTTCTCTATCTCCTTTATTGCCGTTTCCAAAGGAGTGTTGTTAAATACAAATTCCTTTATATCGCCCTTTGTGTTGTTCTGCTTTTGTGCGATTAGCTTGCCATTCTTGTGCACGGCTGTTTCGCCTTTGGTAAGCGTAACAGCTTGCGAGTCGGCCGTAACACGCACGCGTCCTGTTGCAACGGCTACGCTTTCAGCTCCTTCCTGCTCAGCATTTACGGTAAAAGATGTACCCAATACCTCTACTTTTAAGTTGCCTGCCTCAACAGCGAAAGTGTTTTCGCCGTGCTTAACATCGAAGAAGGCTTGTCCTTCAAGTGCTGCAAGGCGTTTTCCGCCTTGTTCTTTAAACGTCAATGATGCTTTTGGAGCAAGCGTTACGTTCGAACCGTCAGGCAAAGTAACTGTATTTTCGATTGTAGAGTTGTTCGCAAACTGTGCTGTTGCTGTGTTTACGAACTGTTGATAGGCAAATATGCCTATGCCGATGAGCAGTAAGAGCGATGCTGCGATGCTGAATACCTGTCGTAAAGGCAGCGTTCTTGCACGTTGTGTAGTGCTTTCAGACAATTGGTTTTCTATCTTTTTCCACGCTGCTTCTGCGTCGAATTCGTTTGTCGGTGCTGTTTCTACCTGCACCATTGTGTTTTGTAGTATGTCAAATTCTGCTCTATTGGCATTTTGGTATGCCATCAAAGCCATCTTTTCTCGCTCTGCAAGTGGTTCTCCTGCAAAGTATTTACCCAGTATTTCGTCTATTTCAATTAAGTTTTTCATAAGTTTGTTGCGATAGATATAAATAGTATTACTGTTGTAACAACAGGATTAGCGGCAATGTAAGCTCTGATTATTTTAATAGCTTTGCCTATATGGTTCTCTACTGTCTTTTCAGAGATGTTCAAATGTGCAGCAATTTCTTTGTATTTCATCTTTTGTAGCTTGCTCATTGTGAATACTTCCCTGCATTTAGGTGGCATTTCCTGCAGCACTTTCTCCAGTAATTGCTTGTAGTCGGTAGCGGCAACGCTTTCCGAATCTTCTGCAACCAGTGTCAGTGTGCTGTCGTTATGCGATATTTTTTCGTATGTTTTGTTGGCGTTCAAGAACGTTAAGCAATTGTTGCGTATGGCTACTTTCATGTAAGCAAGCATTTCTTCTTCTGGCAAACAGTCTTTCTGTTTATCCCACACGCTTATGAAAAGAGCCTGAACGATGTCTTCGCAGTCGTCTCTGTCAGCAATATAACCGTTTGCTATCTTGCATAGCATCGGGTAATATTTCTTGAATCGCAGCTTAAATTGTTCTTTTCTGTTCTCACTCATTGTACTTGAAGGAGTTCGACAGTTATGTCTTAACCACTCCTAAACGGCAGTACAAAGATACTGCAAATACTTTTATTTCCATTCTTTTTTATGTTATAAAATATTTTTCCTTTGTTTTTCACTTTTAAAACAGCGTAAACTTAAAAACCCCTATTGGTTTTTCACTGTTTATTAACATGATTTATTATTGTGCTGAAATTATTTCGATGTTTTCCAATGGATAATATTTTATTTCTTTGTATATTTGCATACATAAAACAAACTAATAGTTTCAAAAAGGAAAAAATCAAGATATGGAAATAGTAAAAGATAAGAAATATGGGGGCGAACGCCCTCTGTTTGGCGTAAAGAACTTACGCATGGAGAATATCGAGATAGTAGACGGCGAGTCAGGCATCAAGTGTTGCGAGAATTTAGAGTGTCATAACTCTCGCTTTTATGGCAAATACCCTTGGTGGCACGTAGATAAGAGCCTTATAACCAACTGCTATTTCGCTCCTGGTTCGCGCTCTGCGATTTGGTATGCCAACGATATGGTGATGAAAGACAGCGTCATTGATGGCCCAAAATTCTTCCGTGAAATGAAGAATCTTGAGCTGGAGAACGTTAAGATAAACGATGCCGACGAGACATTTTGGAAGGTTGATGGTCTGAAAATAAAGAATGTGGAGTTGCACGAAGGCACTTATCCTTTTATGTTCTGCAACAACGTGTATATAGACGGGCTTGTTTCGGACGCCAAATACGTATTCCAATATTGCAAGAATGTGGAAGTGCACAATGCGAAGATTGTAACAAAGGACTCTTTTTGGGAGTGCGAGAACGTTACGGTGTACGACTCTGACCTTGACGGAGAATACCTTGCGTGGCACAGTAAGAATGTAAAACTTGTGCGTTGCCATATCAGCGGCGAGCAACCGTTGTGCTATCTCGACGGCATAACATTGGAAGACTGCACTTTCGATGCTGCTTGCGACCGTGCATTCGAGGACAGTCGCAACATAAATGCGCAGATAAAAGGAACCATCAGCGAAATAAAGAACCCTATTTCGGGCAAGATTGTAGCTGAAAAGGTAGGCAAAATAACTTACGACGAATATGCGAAAGGCAAGGATTGCATAATCGAAGAGAAATAAAATAATGTAGGAGGACTTATGGGAAAATATAATTTCGACGAGTTTGTAAACCGCCGTGGTACGAACTCTGTGAAGTGGGACGAGGAGAAAGAAGACGGAATTATTCCGCTTTGGGTGGCAGATATGGACTTTTTGGCTGCTCCCGCCATTCGTCGGGCTGTGGAAGAACGCGCCAAACACGGTGTTTTCGGCTATGCCATTGTGGGCGACAGTTATTACGCTGCCATAACAAACTGGTTCAAGCGTCGCCACAATTGGGCGATAGAACGCGACTGGATAATCTACACTACAGGCGTAATACCAGCCATCAGTGCTACCATACACGCCTTGGCTATGCCTGGCGAGAAGGTACTTATACAGACACCAGTCTACAATTGTTTCTATTCTTGCATTCGCAATCAGGGCTTGCGGGTTTTGGAAAGTCCGCTGAAGCGGGAAGGCGACACGTATGTGGTAGATTGGGACGACTTCGAGGCGAAGTGTGCTGACAAGAAAACCACGCTGTTTCTGCTTTGCAACCCCCACAATCCCGCAGGTCGTGTGTGGACAAAGGACGAGTTGGCACGTATGAACGAGATTTGTATGCGCCACGACGTGAAAGTGATAAGCGACGAAATTCATTGCGAGCTGATAATGCCTGGCTATGTTTTCACACCGTTTGCCACCGTGAATGCCGACTGCCAGCGCAACAGTGTCGTCTTCAATTCGCCTACCAAGAACTTCAACATCGCAGGTTTGCAGATAGCCAACATTATCTGTGCCGATAAAGAATGGTACCGACGCATTGACCGTGCTATCAATATCTTCGAGGTATGCGATGTAAATCCGTTTGGTCCGTTGGCTCTTGAGGCGGCTTACAACGAGAGCGAGGACTGGATAGACGAGCTTATGCCTTACATTGCGGACAACTATGCACTGCTCAAAGATACCTTCGCAAAGGAAGTGCCAAGCTATGAAGTACTGAAATTGGAGGGCACTTACTTGGCTTGGGTAGACATTCGGAAGAGTGGTTTAACAGCCAACGCACTAACCGAAAAGCTGCTTCGTGAAGGAAAAGTGCAGGTAAACAGTGGTATAATATACAGTAAGAACGATGGCGAGGGCTATATCAGAATCAACCTTGCTTGCCCACGGGCTACATTGCAAGAAGGATTGAAACGCATCGTAAGCGTGTTGAAAGGCTGCGAATAATTTAAAGAATAAGAGTTTTGTAATTCAGAAATACTTAGTATAGATAGTTTTCTTCGAGTAAAGAAATGTAGTTTTTCATTATACAAAACCCTTGAGATTGGAAATAATTTATTATCTTTGCTTTGTATTTTTATAACTATACAATATTCATATAATTATGTCTTTAAGAAAAGTAGAAATCATTGTGTCGAGCCAGCGCTCTGGAAGTGAGTTTTATAAGGCTAATTCTTATCCCCATCGCGATAGGGACAGGAACAATGAACCAGATGTCTATAGAGTACCTGTATATTTTCTTTATCTCAAAGGAGAAAATGAACATGGCATGCCAATAACTATGACGTGGAAAGTCTTACGCTTTATGCCATATTGGAATGACCCGACATTCCCCAATCCTCACTATCTGACAAAGGGCTGGACGGTAGCAGGACTTCATGAACTTTCGTATAGAAAAGTAACCAAATATAAAAGAAACTATCAAGTTCATAGCGCACATTCTATCTATGACGGTGCTATTGTTCTAAAGAAGTCATTTTATATTCACGCAGGACCCTCCCAAATTCCTGATGCACCAGAAGGTACATATGGCTCTGCGGGGTGTATAGAGGTTATTGGTAATTTCTATGATTTTAAGAAAAATATAAAAGAACTGTCTGGCAGTAGCTTAGACAACGTTGATGATGCAATAGAAGAGCTTGTCAGCAATGGGTTGTTGTATGTGCAGATAGACCATGCAACACCTCCCAACCTATCAGATAACCTAATAACGCATTAGACAATGGCAACAAGTAAGTTTCTTTTTCAGATGATGTTTGCCTTACTTCCAATTGGAGGAATGGCACAGACAACCAATGAAGGTATTAGACATCTCCAAAGAATGGATAGTCTTAAGAGCTATGCCAATGCTGCGGTAGACAGCTTGAAAAGCTTGGGTGTTACGGAATACATGAAGTATAAGTATAGCTCAAGACAGCTTTCAGTGGTGAAAGGAATAAAGGGCGAGTGTATGTCTACGCACGAAATGATGATGAATGCCCTCTTTGGATTGTGCTATCAGAACAGAATACATGCACGTAAGCTGAAAGCCGCCTATAATCTCACCAATATTCGCATTCGCACCAATACGGAAATCTTTTTCGACCACATGATAGATACCTATCTTCTGACATCTTTCTCGTCTACTAACAAGAAACTAATGCAGCTTATAGATTCACTAAAAGACAGAGAATATATTTCTTTCGACCCTATAATGGAAATGCCTCACACTTGTTATATCTTTTGGCACAAGGACTGTCTCGCCATATCTTTCGTACCCAATAGTTTTACATTCAGCCAGAAGATAAACGATAAGATTGTCAGTACAACGAAAGAAGTACTCGACCATTATCATGAGTGAGGCTATATAGTAGATGTGTTGAAAGGCTGCGAGTAACGCTGAAGCAGTTCTGAAACAATAAAAACAGCTCTCAAACTTCCTATATAAAGTTTGGGAGCTGTTTTTAGTAAAGGTCAGACCTGTGTTTTTGGGAACAAACAAAGCTGTGTGGAGAGATAACTCTATTGTTTAGATGCTCTAAAAGGTCTGAGTTTCTTATGTGTTACTTTGCCTTTTCTGCATTGTTTTATATGTGGGGAAAAGGCTACAGAACTGTAAATATTTTTTCAAAGAATAACTCTTGTTTAACTTGTTAATTATCAGTGCGTTATAAAACCTATTGTTTTGCATTGCAAAAGCGTAGGTTTTACAAGGTAAAAGCGGCTCTTTTGCCGTCCAAAAGAGCCGCTTTCGCAATGTCAAATCGAAATTATCATTTTTCTTCAGAATTATCTTTACAAAGTTAAGGCGATTTTTCGGTCTTTGTCTTGCATTATAAAGAGGAAATTAATCCTCTGCAGTGGTTTTACTGATTTGCCTTTTGCTTGAACTTTTCGGCTTGACTACGGATAAGTTCCGTGTCGTCGAAATAGTTTATCTGCATTGCTGCTTTTACCTCAGAGAGAGTCTGTGCTGCTGTCTCGCGTGCTGCCTCAGAACCCTTTTTTAAGATGTTGTAGATTTCGGGAATGTCTTGTTCAAACTCCTGACGACGTTTGCGAATAGGGTCTAACATCTTGTTCAACACGCTGTTGAGCAGCTTTTTGCACTTCATGTCGCCAATTCCGCCTGCTGTGTAGGCAGCTTTCAGCTCGTCGAGCGTCTTGAATTCTGGCCAAAATTCGGCAAAATCGTTGTCGGTAGAGAATGTGTCGAGATAGGTAAACACGGCGTTTCCCTCTACATGTCCGGGGTCGGAAACATTCAAGTGCGTAGGGTCGGTGTACATACCTTTCACCTTTGCCCATACCGTGTCGGCATCGTCGGAAAGGTAAATGCAGTTGCCAAGACTCTTGCTCATCTTTTCCTTGCCATCGGTTCCGGGCAAGCGGCGCGCCGTTGCCTTTTCGGGGAGCATGATAGTGGGCTCTACCAACACTGGCGCATAAATCTGATTGAAACGGCGAACAATTTCGCGTGCCACTTCCAGCATCGGTTCTTGGTCTTCGCCAGCAGGCACGGTGGTAGCCTTGAAGGCTGCAATGTCGGCTGCTTGCGATACTGGATAGCTGAAGAAACCCATTGGAATGTTTGCCTCGAAGTTGCGCATCTTGATTTCAGTCTTCACTGTTGGGTTGCGCTGCACGCGGCTAACGCTTACAAGATTCATAAAGAAGGTTGTAAGTTCCGATATTTCGGGTATCTGACTTTGTATGAAAAGCGTACTTTTTGTAGGGTCAAGACCAGCCGAAAGGTAGTCTAACGCTACTTCTATGATGTTCTGACGAATTTTTTCAGGGTTTTCTGCGTTATCGGTAAGTGCCTGTACGTCTGCCATAAATACAAACATCTTGTCGAAGTCGCCGGCGTTCTGGAGTTCCACACGGCGGCGCAACGAACCGACATAGTGCCCCAGATGCAGCTTACCTGTGGGGCGGTCGCCTGTCAATATTATTTTTCCCATTTCTTTTTTATCCTTTCTTTGCAAGCTACGCAGTCGTATCTTGCTATTTAGTTTGCTTGTTGTGTACTTCCTTCAGTCGTTGTTTATCGGTCTACAAACGTTGTGTCGTTGTTCCGTTTTTGCTCGCGACGATGGGGAACCACTGTGTCGCGCACCTCTTCCTCTATATCAAAGCTCGGTGTAGCCACCGTGTCGATGGGTATTTCCATTGTGGGTTCCTGTTCCATTTCGTATGGAATGGTGTCTACCGTTGTAGGTGTTGGGTCGGGTGCGGTAGGGTTCGGACGCAGCCAAAGGAAGTAAGCACCTATTCCGAGTGCAATGACGAGCAAGCCAATAATAATTCCTATGAGTATGATTCGGTTGTCGGCTTTCAGCGAGGTGCCCTCTATGGTTTCCTGAATGTTGTCGTTGGGTTGTTCAAACGGCTGCTCGTCGGTTGGAGCAGTGCCTGAAACGATGGGCAGTGTAACCTCTATGATGCCACTGCAATGAGGGCATTGGCATTCAATAACCTGTCCTTCGCCAGCCTCTACAATGAACTGTGTGCCGCAGTTGTCGCACGTTATTTGATATTTCATAACTTAATGCTTGAAAAAACTTTATCGGTTGCGCCCGATAGCTTCTTTACATAGTTGTTGGCAGCTTCTTTGCTTTGTTGCAGATGCACTTTGTCGGAACTGAATTTCTCCATTGTCTGTGCAAAAGTTTCGTAGTCGCTCACCTCGAAACCGCCTCCTGAAGCAAGCAAGCCTTGTGCTTCGGCAAAGCGTTTGTTGTTTGGACCGAAAACGACGGGCATACCCCAGACTGCCGCTTCCAGCACGTTGTGAATGCCAACGCCGAAACCTCCGCCTATGTAGGCTACATCGCCATAATGGTAAATCGATGATAGCAGGCCAAAGCAGTTGATAACAAGCACGTCGGCATCGGTAACTTCCGCTTCGGTAGCCTCTGTGTAGAGCACTGTTTTCTTTCCTTTCAGCAGCTGAAAAATCTGCTGCAGATGGCTTTCAGCGATAACGTGGGGCGCAATAATGAGTTTCCAGTCGTTGTGTTCGTTGAAGTATTTAATGAAAATCTCTTCGTCGGGCAGCCACGAAGACCCTGCCACGAACACATTACGCTGCTTTTCGGTGTTGCCTTCGTCAGACTTTGTTTCATCGTAACCTATAAACTTCTCTACCAAGGGTAGGTGCTTGCTGGCTTCTTTTATCTGCAATACGCGGTCGAAGCGTGTATCGCCCACCACCGTAACGCTGTTTATGCCGATTTTAGCCAAGAGTTCTTTGCTTAAATCGTTTTGTACGAAGAAGTGGGAGAAGCATTTCAGCACGGCAGCATACTGCTTTCCGTAAGGTCTGAAGAAGATTTGGTCGGGGCGGAAAATGCTCGAGACGCTGTAAACGGGTATGTTTCGGTGGCGCAATATGTGCAAATAGTTGTACCAAAACTCGTATTTAATGAAGAAAGCCATAACAGGTCGCACCGTGCGCAGGAACTTTCGTGCGTTCGCCACCGTGTCGATGGGCAGATAAGTTACGATGTCCGCCTGCTCGTAGTTCTTTCTCACCTCGTATCCGGAGGGCGAAAAGAACGTTAGGAGTATCTTGTAGTCGGGGTGTTCCTTCTTAATCTTCTCGATAAGTGGGCGTCCCTGCTCGAATTCGCCTAAGGAAGCAGCGTGAAACCAAATGTATTTTGCATTCGGGTCTACCTGCTTTTGGAGCACGCCAAAGGCAGCACGCTCGCCCGTCCACATCTTCTTCACCTTTTCGTTGAAGTGGCTGTAGAGGGCAATGCCAGCCTGATACGCATACATTATTATATTGTATAACATGGCTTTCCTTATTTGCGAATTAGTGCATGGTGCGTTTTATCCTAACACTTCGATGGCTTTGTGCAAACGATGCAAGGTTTCTTCTTTGCCAAGGAAAGCAGAAATGTCGAACATTCCAGGGCCTTTGCCGATGCCAACAAGGGCAAGACGGAAGGCGTTCATTATGTCGCCGAGGTTGTAGCCTTTCTCTTCTACCCACTTTATAACGATAGGTTCTTGTCCTTCTACGCTGAAGTCGTCGATGTCGGCTAAAACTTGGGAAAGCTCACCCATCTGTTTTGCAGAGTATTCCTTCCAACGTTTCTTTGCTGTCTTGGCATCGTATTCGGTTGGAGGAATGAAGAAGAACGAGCAAAGGTCCCAAAGTTCGTGTACGAAGTTTACACGGTCTTTCATCATGTGAACCACCTTTGTAACTTGTTGCATCGTTGCGTCCACTCCGTTATTTGCCACGATAGGTGCAAAAAGGTGTGCTATTTCCTCGTCGTTCTTGTGTAATATGTACTCGTGGTTGAACCAAATGCCCTTCTGATAGTCGAACTTGGCTCCGCTCTTTGAACATTTCGTGATGTCGAAAGCCTGCACAAGTTCGTTGAGTGTGAAGAGTTCCTGCTCTGTTCCTGGGTTCCAGCCCAAGAGAGCGAGGAAGTTTACAACAGCTTCGGGGAAGTATCCGCTTTCTCTGTAGCCAGAACTAACCTCTTCGGTCTTAGGGTCTTGCCATTCCAATGGGAACACAGGGAAGCCCAAACGGTCGCCATCGCGCTTGCTGAGCTTGCCTTTGCCTTCTGGTTTCAGCAATAACGGAAGGTGAGCAAAGCGTGGCATGGTGTCTTCCCAGCCGAAAGCACGATACAACAGAACGTGCAAAGGTGCGCTTGGCAACCACTCTTCACCGCGGATTACGTGGCTTATCTCCATTAAATGGTCGTCCACGATGTTGGCAAGATGGTAGGTTGGCAACTCGTCGGCACTCTTATAAAGCACCTTATCATCGAGTATGTCGGTCTTGATGCACACATCTCCGCGAATCATATCGTCTACGTGAACATCTGTGCCTGGTTCTATCTTGAAACGAACAACATACTGTTCGCCGTCTTCTATCAGCTTTTCAACTTCTTCTTTTGCAAGTGTGAGCGAGTTGCGCATCTGCATACGGGTGCGGGCATCGTACTGGAAGTTTGCAATCTCGTTGCGTTTAGCTTCCAATTCTTCAGGTGTGTCGAATGCAATGTATGCTTTGCCTTCATCTAAAAGCTGGTTTACATACGTCTTATAGATGTCGCGGCGTTCACTTTGGCGATATGGACCGTGCTTGCCGCCGAAGGTTACACCCTCGTCGAACTTTATTCCCAGCCAATCGAATGCCTCTATGATGTATTCTTCTGCACCGGGAACAAAACGATTTGAGTCTGTATCCTCGATTCTGAATACCATTTCGCCTCCATGCTGATGCGCAAAGAGGTAGTTATACAATGCTGTACGTACGCCACCGATATGCAACGGCCCAGTGGGACTGGGCGCAAAGCGTACTCTTACTTTTCTTTCTGCCATTGCTTAAATCAAAATTTTGTGCAAAATTACTGATTTTTTTCGACTATAAGGCTTTTTTTTTGTATTTTCGCATATTGATAGAAGAATGGAGCAAGGATAGGTCTTGTTTCCCAAGTGATAAATGTGGAAGATTTTATAGCACTGCAATGCTTTTTCAATTCAATAAGAATGGACTTACGATAGAGGGCGGAATGCCTCGCATAAGCATTGCAATGTATCCACAAAACGAAGAATAGAGATGATAAAATTTACCAATCCTGACAACCTTGTGTGGCGTAGTTATGCTGCAAGAATTATATTGGTGCTGATTACCACAGCGATTATTATTGCCGTGTTGCCACGTACTCAGGGTAAAATGTACCACTACGATGAAGGAAAACCATGGCTGTATGACCAGCTTATCGCCAAGTTCGACTTCCCGATCTTTAAAAGTGAAGAGACTTTGAAGAGTGAACGCGACTCGTTAATGAAGAGTTTTGTTCCTTATTTCAATCTAAATGAGAATATCGGAAAGGCGAAAATAGCGCAATTCCGCAAAGATTACAAAGACGGCATACCAGGTTTACCACCTGAGTATGTTAATATTGTGGCGCAAAGACTGCACGAACTCTACGAAACAGGCATTGTCAATTCCGCCAATTTCACCTCTTTGATGAAAGACAGCAGTAATGTTGTGCACGTTGTAGTGGGCAAACAAGCAACAAGCAAGCCTGTCGGACAGCTCTTCACAACACTCGGGGCTTACGAAAACCTTTTCGCCACACAGCTGTTGAGTGCCAAACGTTCCGTATTGCAGCAGTGCAATCTGAACGAATATATCGAACCTAACCTTATTTACGACAAGGAACGCAACGAAAGCGAAATGAACGATATGCTCAGTCTTATTCCGCAGGCTTCCGGTATGGTGCTTGAAGGACAGCGGATTATCGACCGTGGAGATATTGTAGATGCGAAAACCTATCGTGTTCTTTACTCGTTTGAACAAGCAAACGAGAAGCGTAACGAAACGAAAGACCAAGTTACGTCTACTTTCCTTGGGCAATCGCTTTACGTTTTCATACTTATCTTGTTGTTTACGCTTTACATGGCTCTCTTCCGCAAGGACTATTTTGAGAAGCCACGCTCTATTTCGTTCCTGTATGCCTTGTTCATCATCTTCCCCACAATAACCTCTTTGATGATGAAGTACAACATTTTGAGTGTTTATATCGTACCTTTCGCAATGGCAGCTGTCTTCGTTCGTGTGTTTATGGACTCTCGAACGGCGTTCAATGCCTATGTTATCATGATTTTGCTTTCTGCCGTTGCCGTGCGTTATCAATACGAATTCATCGTTGTTCAGTTGGTTGCAGGTCTTATTGCCATATTCTCGCTACGCGAATTGTCGAAGCGCAGTCAGATATTCCTTACGGCTTTGCTCGTTACGTTAGGCTCGGCAGCTGTCTATTTGGCACTCCAACTCATAGAAACGGACGACTTCTCGAAGCTCGACGGTACTATGTACTACCACATAGGCATCAATGGCTTCTCCCTTCTCTTTACTTATCTGTTTATGTTGATTATTGAAAAGCTCTTCGGTTTCATATCTACGGTAACGATGTTCGAGCTTTCCAACACCAACAACGAGTTGCTGCGCCGACTGAGCGAAGTGGCTCCAGGAACTTTCCAACATTCCATCACGGTCGGAAACCTTGGTGTCGAGATTGCCAGCAAGATACACGCAAAGGGGCAACTCGTCCGTACAGGTGCGCTTTACCATGATATTGGCAAGATGGCTAATCCTGTTTTCTTTACCGAAAACCAAGTGGGCGTGAACCCACACGATAAGATTTCCGACTTGGAAAGTGCACAAATCATTATCGGACATGTTACGGAAGGGCTCCGATTGGCAGAGAAACACAACCTGCCCAACATTATCAAAGCCTTCATTACCACCCACCACGGAATGGGATTGGTGAAGTATTTCTATATCAACTATAAGAATGCGCACCCCGACGAGGAGGTAGACGAAGCACCATTCCGTTATCCCGGACCCAATCCGTGGACACGTGAGCAAGCCATACTGATGATGTGCGACACCGTTGAGGCTGCTTCGCGCTCGCTTCCAGAGTACACGGAGGAAAGCATAAGCAACTTGGTGAATAAACTTATCGACTCGCAGATGGCTGAAGGCTACTTTACCGACTGCCCAATCACATTCCGCGACGTAAACATAGCGAAGCAAGTGCTTATCGAACGTTTGAAATCAATTTACCATACACGTATCCAATATCCTGAATTGAAGTCGTAGTGAAATACGTTGAAGTAATTTTGCCGCTTCCACTTGAGGGAACTTTCACTTATGGCGTGCCTGATACGCTGCTCGAAAAGGTCGTGCCGGGCGTGCGTTTGCTTGTTCCGTTCGGTAAGATAAAGACGTATATTGGCATTTGCAGTGTTGCTCCTACCGACCAACCTTGCAAGGGCGACACAGATGGAGTGGTGGAATACAAATCCATTCTCTCCGTTCTCGACGATACGCCTGTATTGCTTCCGCAGCAATTGCGACTCTGGCATTGGATAGCCGACTACTACATGTCGCCTCTTGGCGATGTCTACAAGGCGGCATTGCCCTCCGGACTGAAGGCAGAAGATGCTTACAAACCCCGTACCGAAGTATATGTTTGCTTGGGAAAACAGTTCCGTGGCGAGCGCGAACTGCACATTGCGCTCGACAGTCTTTCTCGTGCGGCAAAGCAACAGAACGTGCTGACAACCTATTTGCAGCTAAGCGGCATTGCCGATGCCCCCGAATTGGCAACCATCGACGCAACGCAGAGTACTGACAACTCGGACTGTAAGCTGAAAACGGTGTCGCAGGAAGAACTCATGAACGAGAGCCATTGCACGGCAGCGGTATTGCGTGAACTCATTGAAAAGGGCATTTTACAAACCTATCGTAAGGAAGTGGGGCGACTGAACAACAGCTATGGCGAGGTACAGCCTAACGCCATTCACCCTCTGAACGAAGCCCAAAGCACCGCCTACGATAAGTTGCTGTTGCAAATGATGTCGCACAACGTAACCCTCCTTCACGGTGTTACCTCGTCGGGTAAGACCGAAATATACATACATCTTATTTTGAAAGCCCTGCAAGAGCACAAGCAGGTGTTGTATTTGTTGCCAGAAATTGCGCTGACGGTGCAGATGACCGACCGCCTGCGCCGTGTGTTTGGCAACAAGCTCGGTATTTATCATAGCCGATACAACGACGACGAGCGTGTGGAAATATGGAAAAAGCAACTTTCCAGCACGCCCTACGATGTCGTATTAGGTGCGCGAAGTGCCGTGTTCCTGCCTTTCCAACGGCTTGGATTGGTGATTGTCGACGAAGAACACGAGACAAGTTTCAAGCAACAAGACCCTGCACCACGCTACCACGCACGCTCGGCAGCCATTGTTCTTGCGCAGATGTATGGGGCAAAAACGCTGTTGGGCACTGCCACACCGTCTGCCGAAAGCTACCGAAACGCACAGTTGGGCAAGTATGGGCTCGTTACCTTGTCGCAACGGTACAAGGATATTCAGCTGCCTGCCATTGAAGTGGTGGACGTGAAAGACCTTCGGCGTCGCAAAATGATGTCGGGGCTGTTCTCTCCGCACCTGCTTGCCGCCGTCCGCGAGGCGTTGCAGCGTGGCGAACAAGCCATCTTGTTTCAGAACAGGCGTGGCTTTGCCCCTATGGTAGAGTGCCACGTCTGTGGGTGGGTGCCGCGATGTCCCAACTGCGACGTGTCGCTGACACACCATAAGAATATGAACTTGCTTACCTGCCACTATTGCGGCTACACCGAACGGGTGCCCGAACAGTGTCCAAGTTGCGAGAGCAAAGACATAAAAGGGCGTGGCTACGGAACCGAAAAGATAGAAGACGAGATAATGAACCTGTTCCCCGATGCGCGCGTGGCACGTATGGACTTAGACACGACACGCACGAAGAACGCCTACGAACGTCTGATAACCGATTTTTCGGCAGGCAAAACAAACCTTCTCATAGGCACACAGATGGTTTCAAAGGGCTTGGACTTCGACCGTGTGTCGGTTGTAGGCATACTCGATGCCGACAATATGCTGAACTATCCCGACTTTAGGGCTTACGAGCACGCCTTCACAATGATGGCGCAAGTGAGCGGAAGGGCTGGCAGAAAAGGCAAGCAAGGGCGGGTTATCTTGCAGACAAAGAGCCCCGAACTGCCCGTAATACACCAAGTAGTGAAGCACGACTATGCTGCTTTCTACGCATCGTTGCTCGAAGAGCGTGCCACCTTCCGTTATCCGCCCTTCTTCCACCTTATATATATATACTTGAAACATCGCAACGACGACACGGTGAACTCGGCAAGTCTTGAACTTGGCTCCCGACTTCGCGAGATTTTTGGCGACCGTGTGCTCGGTCCTGACAAACCGTCGGTAGCCCGAGTAAAGACATTGCATATACGAAAGATAATCCTAAAGCTCGAAAACGGAATCGACTATAAGCTGGCGAAGCAATATTTGCGCACAATGAAGGACGCTATGATGAAGGAAAAACGTTATGGCGCACTCACTATCTATTACGATATAGACCCATTGTAAACCGAATTATAAGAGCAAGAAAACGACAGGAAACCTGTAAATATTTTTCGCAAGTATAATTGCTGCGTAACTGCTTTGTTATCAATGTATTGCAAAACCTATTGTTTTGCGTTCCAAAAGCGGCTGTTTTGCACGGTAAAAGCGTAGGTTTTGCGTTCCAAAAGAGCCGCTTTCGCAATGCCAAAGCGCAGTTATCAGTTTTTAACAGAATTATCTTTACAAAGCTGAAGTGGTTTCCCGCTTTTTCCAATCCATTTTTACAGAAAGCAAAACGGGGTTGTAGGAAAAATCCTACAGCCCCGTTTATATTATTAGTAGTAGAAGTATGATTGATTAAAGGTCTATATCGAGTCCTACACCGAACACTTTGTTGGTGCGTGTAAATTCATCAGTATTTTGTATTTTAATGTCTTTTGTGCCAGCTTTGGTGCTTGTTTCATACGTCTTGTTGAACTTCTCGTAGTCTGTAAAGAAGTATGCAATATTCAGATGGGCATTCTTTGCCACCTTGATTTTAGCACCGAAGCCAAAGCTGTAGCTGCTTGTTACGAAGCTAAGGTCAGACAGATAGCTGCCGTCGCCGAGTCCGTACTGTGTGCGTTGTCCACCCATACTTACCGTAATGCCTGGTTTAATGTCCCATTCCACACCTGCGAGATACTCACGGGTATTGCTTGAGAGCAGGCGTTGTTTGTTGTTTGCCATGCGTGCGTCCTTGTCGAAGTAGTAGTGATAGCCTGCCAAGAGGCGAAGATTGTCTAATACTTCGTACTGTGCACCTAATGACAACAGACCCGGAAGGTCGTTAGGAGTGTTTACACCATTCTGAAACTGTCCGGTATCGTCGCGCTTTGTTTTGTTCTCAATGTTGAACTTGGTTGTAAATTCGTAGCGTGCGGCGAGGTTCCAACGGCCTGTCTTATAGTCGATACCGATGATAGGGGTAATACCCCAGCCATATTGTGTGCAGTCTAAGTACTTGTCGGCAACCTGCTCCTTGGCTGCATTGAGTTTCCCCGCAGCAGCTTCGTATTGCTTTGCAGCAGCTTCGTACTTTGCTTTTATGGTAGCGTCGGCAGTCTGTTCTGCCATCTGCTTGTACTGATTGGCAGCTTGTGTCATCGCATTAGCCTTTGTACCGAAGTAGTCGTATAGGTTTACCATCTTGCCATCATTATTAGCTGAGATGTTCACAATGTTGCCTTCGTACTTGTTATATATATAGTTGAAACGCGCACCACCGTAAATAGCAAGCTTTTCGTTTATTTTATAGGTTGCACCAAGCTGCAAACCGAAGTCGTATTGCTGGCCGTGCATATAACTATTTACATTATATCCTGGTTCACCTTTTTTAAAATCATCACCTACAAGCTCTTTAGGAAGGCTTGCAAGCATACTAGGAAGCATCGCTATCTGGCGTTCGAACGATGGCAAACCGCCGTTGAAAGTAGCTTTACCGCCACCACCTACGATTCCGAAACCCATTTGGAAACCCCACTTGTCGTAGTTCTTGGCAATTTGGAACGATGGAATAATGGGTGCAGAAGCCTCTCCTTTAAATTCCTTGATACCGTCTTTGTTGCCTCCATTCATTTTGAAAGGCTGATGATAGTAAGGTGTGCGTTCCTTTTCAGGAATGGTCAATCCCGAGTTGATGATACGAGTTTGATAAACGTTTTGCACGTTGAACGAAATATGAAGACCATTTGGCAAGAATGCCACGCCTGCTGGATTCGAGTATACACCGTCTATACCGATGGCACCATTACGTGCAAGGCTACGCAAAAATGCAATGCTTTGATTTGTATTTGTAAGTAATCCGCCTGCTTTAATGCTTGATGAAAAGGCAAGCAAAGCAAACACAAGGGGTAATAACTTTTGTCTCATTCTTTAACTGTTGTTATATAAATATTTGCAAAATTGACCGCAAAGTTATATCTATTGTTCTATTCTACCAAATTTATTTGCACATTTTTTCTTTAAATGTGTAATTATATGACGATTAGAACAAAAACTTATACCGTTTCTTCCGTATATTATTTTTACTTTATTTATACAAAAATATTTCGTTTGGCTTGCTGAAATAGCCGAAAAGTATTAACTTTGAGCCAATAAAAAATTGATGTAATGAATATGAAGAAAATAACTTTGCTTTTCTCACTGCTCTTTGTAGCAGTCTTGACGGCGTGGGGTCAGTCTACTTTCACTATCTTGCCTAAGTTCCAAGTAGGCGATACGCTTGTATATGAAGCTGTAACCACGAGTGGTAAAACAATGGAAGATGTACTTCCGAGTGTAAATCTTGGCAGCCGAAAGTTCTATTTAATCGTAAAAGAAAAGGACAAAGAAGGGAACTTGAAGGTAGATTATTTGCTGAAAGAGGCGAAGATGGAGGATAAAACCGAAGTAATAAAGGACCTTCCAAATATTGAGGAAGTAGATAAATTCTTCAAGGAAGACATTGTGAAAACGCCAATCTTGCTCACCCTTGACAAGGCTGGGCGTCTTTTGAAGGTTGATAATAAAGACGAGGTGAACGAGCTTTTTATCAAAAGAATGCAACCTGTGCTTCTTGAATTTATAGGAGGAGAGATGAAACATAAGTTAACCGCTAAGGAAATAGAGGAAGCAAAGGAAGTCTTAAGGTCAGAGTTCGATATTACGGAGATGCTCGAAGAAATTCCAGCTTTGTTTAAATACTATGGTCAGCCACTGATGGAGGGTAAGTCGGAAACGGTCGATTCTGTTACAACAAAGTATGCTGTGGCACGTATGGACGACGGAACCACGTGGGTGAAAGCCAATATCGACCTTATGAACGGCGATGAAGAAATGGACGGAACTAATCCCGAAGAGGGGCTTCTCGAAGGAAGTACCAACGACGATGAAGATTTTATCGATGAAGGTTTCGATTCTCGCTTTACTGCCACATCGGTTGAGGACTATAAGTTTAATAAAGAAGGCATCGTAACCTATATGAAAGCCTTCCTTACGTTTGGAAATAAAAATGTGAGTGAGACGGATACGACTATCTCAGGTGGAACGGAAGTAAAGCTGATAGAGATAAAAAAAGGAGTAAGGCAGGTTTAAAAATGCCGTAAGAAATATAAGAAAAAAATAACACCAAACTATTCCAGTTTGGTGTTTATTATTGTATTTCCCATCATAACATCTGAAGGTAAGAGGCAAGGTTTATGAAAGCTGAACACATTGACGTTGTGTCTTCTGTCTTCAGAAATGTCAATTCCAGCATGAAGATAGGCTTTCCACACAAGTTCAGTGCAGTAAAATTTTGTAGTATCAGCCATATTGAAATCATCATCGAATGGGATTCCTACCTTCTTTAAGGCATATTGAACTGCCTTTTGTGCAATATGGGATTCACAAGATACACGAACAATCTTTATGTTAGCACACCTATCAGGTTGAAGAAACGCACTGATAGGTTCGGATTTCACAGTGTCTACATTGTTGTCAGACTCTCCAGGGACAGCATGAACAACCTTCCACGCACCATCATACTTACAGAGCAAACCCACATGGGAGTAGTTGCTGCTGTCTAACGTCGTAACAAACGTACTTTCGACACTGCGTCCTTCCCGAAAGATAAGGTCGCCATTGCGTAACGACATCGTATCAATATAGGCAGCAAGAAGTTTCTTTTCATGCTGCCTATAACAGGAAGTAAATAGGAAAACTGTGGCAGATAATACTGCAAACAGCTTATATTTCATTCAGTTTTAACAATACTAATCTTTAAAGAGCAGTAGGTTTATTTGCCTTTTTCATATCACCCAATGTTTCTTTGTCAAGCCCGAAAGTGAAAACATGCCCTAAAATGCCTAACGATACCATTTTTCTTTTTTCCCCGTCTTTGAGAGAACCTGTGCTGAAAAGAACATAGTTATTTACATCTAACCTTGAAACGAGAACTTTGTCAATGATACCTGCACCCAATGAAGCATATATAGCAGCTTCGCTACCGCTTTCTTTCTCTATATAATCCATTAGTTCTGTGTGGATTGCCTCTATATGTTTTTCTTTACTGGGGCATGTAAATCCAAAGATTACAAGTATTACCACTGGGACAATAATGCGCCACGCCTTTTTAGGAACATTAAACAATCTACTTTCGTGTGGTTGTTCTGTGTTAGCTTGTTGAATTGGTTGTTCGCTTGAACCACCGCATTGAGGACAGATTTCTGAATTTTCATTGAGCGGAGAACCGCAATTAGGACAGTATGCCATAATCTTATTATTATTTTAAGTTATTATAAAATTCAACAGATATTAAAATAGTTGCCTAAAGAATAGTTCACTATCAGTGTTACTTTCTGAATACAAAGATAATAAAAAAATAAATAATATATTAAGGTATCTAAGTTTTTGTTGGTTAATTACTGAAAAATAAGATGGGTATATCAAAGTCTGAACCACATATTAGGAACTTACTTTGGTATACCCACCGTTTTTTATACTTCCCACCGCTTAGCGGAAGCTATCTTTCAATTAGAGATTTGCATTGTCGTTTTTCCAGTCTGCTACTGCTGGAATAATGCCGAGACCTACAATCTCTTCGCGCATCTTGCAGAGATGTTCGTATGAAGCCTTCAATGCTGCCATTTCTTCATCGGTACCAGTTGGCAATTCGTAGTGAACACCAGTGCTGTCGATAGTTGTTGGCATAGCCATCATTACGTTCTTGAAGCCAAGACGTTCGTCGTTTACATAGCAACCAGCAGGGAGTGTGAACTTTTCGCCACCCATTGCAGCTTCAATCATCTTGACAGCGTTGTGTGCTGGGCTTTGGAAAGAACTGCGACCGCGGAGCTTAATGATGCGTGAGCCACCTTGAATGGTGTCGTGCTTGATTGCTGCCCAACGCTCGTCGCTGAGATTCATCTCTGACAATGGCTTGCCGTCAATCTTCACTTTAGAAGCGAATACTGCCATTTGCTCGCCGTGTCCGCCATAAGTGTGTGCGCCAGTAACCTTGTCTTGCTGTACGCCAAATTCCAAAGCTAAAGCCTGTTGCAAACGAGTTGAGTCGAGAGCAGCCAACGAAGTGAGTTGGTTTGGTTTCAAACCAGAGTGGATAAGTGCTGTAAGTGCAGTAACGTCAGCTGGGTTGAAGATTACCACAACGTGCTTAACGTCTGGGCAGTACTGCTTGATGTGGTCGCCAAACTCTGCTGCAATCTGGCAGTTTCCCTTCAATAAGTCTTCGCGTGTCATACCTTCCTTACGAGGTGCACCACCAGAAGAGATGATGTACTTAGCACCTGTGAAAGCTTCTTTAGGGTCAGTGGTCCAAGTAACATTTGCGCCGGGGAAGCCGCAATGAGCTATTTCGTCTGCTACACCGTGCAGACCCGGTTCAAAGATGTCGTAAAGACATACGTTAGGAGTAAGACCCAGCGTCAGAACACTCTGCGCCATGTTTGAACCAATCATACCGCCGGCACCGACGATAACGAGTTTCTCGTTTGTTAAAAATGACATAATATTTTATTTGTATTTAATGAAATGAAACTTTGAATTATCCTCATTGATATTGTACCGCAAATTTACAGAAAAAGAAATAGATAACCGCAACTTTAGGAAAGGTTATTTGTTATTTAATGTAAAATCGAATAAAATGCAATGTTTGAGAAGCAAAAGCGAGAGAGTAAGGGTTGTTGGAAACTGTTATCGCAGCAGCGTTACGGCTTCATTTCCTTACTGTTGCGGCACGGCATTGCAGGTATTGCGATGTTATTTAGTTGGAACGGTGCAAAAACCGTAATGTTTTTTCTCTGTTTACAGTAAAGAATTGTATTTTTGCAAGCAACTACGAACAAGATTAAAGGCAATATGTGCATCGCCGAAACGATGTGGAATGCGTTGCGAAAATAATTATTATTACAGAAGAACTATGGAAGTACGTCCTTTAACAAGTGTGGGAACTGCCGAAAGCAAAGGTTTTGAACTTGCACACGTTACGACAATGATACCCGTCAGCGACTATGCGGCAGGCTATCGCAATGTGGAAAAGTTTCTCGGATTATGCCAACAGTGTTCTAAGTTTGGCAAATTGTGGACTTGTCCGCCTTGCGAATTTGACGTAAAGGCATTTGTAGATAGGTTTAAGTACGCCCATATTCTTGGTTCAAAGATGACTTTCGATGAGGCTACGCTTGCCGAAACAACTACCCCCGAAGCGGTAGACAGGGTGTGCAAGGAGGCGATGCGCTACGGACTGACGAAGGCTTCGGCGTATCTGCGTAGCTACGAACGCAAGTCGCCTGACAGCCTTTGCTTTCTTGGCTCGATGTGTTTGCTTTGTGGAAACAAGTCTTGCACGCGTCTGAGCGGCGAACCTTGCCGCCACCCCAACGATGTTCGTGTATCGTTGGAAGCGGTTGGTTTCGACCTTAGCAAAACCACGCAAGACCTTTTGGGCATACAAATGAAATGGGGCAAGCATGGTCGCCTGCCCCAATATATCACGCTTGTTACAGCATTGTTTACCAACGATGCCACGCTGCAGTTGGAATGAGTAGTTTAAAAGCTTGATTTAAATCTTTCTCGCTGTAACGTGAATGCAATGTTGGTCGGGTTCAAAGATAGCCCAACATTCGCCCTTTTCGCGCAAGTCGTAAACTATTTTGCCTAAGATGTTGCACATAACCTCGTTGCTTACAGCTTCGCCATTCATACTTGTGCGGTTGAAGCGAGTAAAGCTTATATCGAAGGTGGTGCCATACATGTGTGCAGAGTTTTTGCTTGCGGCACTGTTGGTTTCTCGAAGTGCCTTTACGTCTTCGCGGGTTCGGAACATTGAAGTTACGATGATGCGGTGCTGGCGATAGCCTGCACGCTCCAATTCCTCTTGAAACTTTTCTGCAATCTCCTTTAAAACGCTCTTGGCACCATTTGTAAGATAAGGTGCAGAGTGTGTCAATGGGTCTATCAGATAATATTCGTTCGACTCTATTTTCTTCAATCTTCTATGGTTATCTTCCAACTTCTCCCTTGTATCAATGGGCGTAACTCCGTATTTCTGTGCGGCATACAGCTGTTCGCCATGCAGGTCTTTGAAGTGGTAAGCACTTTGCATCTTTACATTGTCGTCTCTAAAGGTTTCTCCTTCGCTGCTGATTCTGCTGCTTGCACACGATGCAGCAAACACCACTACTGTTGCAAATACGCCTCCTGAGAGTACGTTTCGCCAATTCTTCTTTGTGTTGTATCTTTTTCTTGTTTGCATAGTTATTTTGATTGAATAATTATATCTGCCACATCTGCTGGCTCGTTGAAAAGCATTCCCTCTTCCAATTCCTCATCGGTAAGTTCGTTCAACAAGTCTTTTGCCGTTTTCTCGTCGATAACGGGTTCTCCTTTAGCATTTTTTCGTGCCAAAAGCTCGTCCAAAATGAGTTGTCTGTATTCCCGTATTTCCATATTTTTAAAGGTTGAATAATAGATAGAAACTGCTGCAAAGGTAGTGTTTTTTTCTTTCAGCAATACTTTATTTAGTATCTTTGCGCTATAAATAAATTATTTTCACATAATGCAACATATACAAACATACGAGTCGCCTTTGGGCGAATTGACTTTCGTAAGCGACGGAACAGCTCTGTTGGGTGTGTGGTACGAGAAGCAAGAACCCTTGGAACAACTCTTGCAATCGCCATACGAAACGTGCAACCTGCCTATTTTTAATGAAACAAGGCGTTGGTTTGACCTCTATTTCGACGGGCGAGAGCCAGACTTTACGCCTCCATTGTGCCTCGTAGGTACAGCTTTTCGCCAACAAGTGTGGAACGACTTACTGCTAATTCCCTATGGCGAAACCACCACTTACGGCGTGTTGGCTCAGCAAATGGCGCATCGTTTGGGCAAAAGCAGAATGTCGGCACAAGCCATTGGTGGGGCAGTGGGGCACAATCCTATATCAATCATCGTTCCGTGCCACCGCGTTGTTGGTGCCGATGGAACACTGACGGGCTATGCAGGCGGCATTTGGCGAAAGGAATACCTGTTGAATTTAGAAGCTAAAAATACGCTTTAAAAATATGTAAGCAAGTCTTTTCCCAGCCTTGTAGCATCGTTCAGCTGTACAACTTCATTATTTTACAACCTGTTATTCTATTCTTCTTGTCTGATATAAAGTTACTTATGCGTGTTTGTAGCCTTGTTTGGCAATTTACTTACACGTAAAGAAATATTTATTTACGTGTAAGTAAATTCTTAC